>Ga0255338_1000786_pt1 | contig 80034 bp, 55 predicted proteins | sample MeOH1_35cm_T4_19_FD_203715 | JGI IMG/M metagenome (GOLD analysis project Ga0255338, IMG submission 203715) | Sandy soil microbial communities from University of British Columbia, Vancouver, Canada - MeOH1_35cm_T4_195 | ecosystem: Engineered > Artificial ecosystem > Sand microcosm > Unclassified ... | reverse complement strand
ATAATTCCCAGGCCCGGAGGCGACGTCCTTCCCGCCAAGTCAAAGGTTCTCTGGGTGCGGTAGTTTCCATGGCCGCCTCTTACCCAAAGACGGCGCTCGTTAGTACTTTACGCACGGATCAATAGGCTGCGCTTCGCAGATGCTTATTTTGAGTTCGGGTCAACACTAGGCGCGAAAAGACCCCGTTTCCGCCTAAGCGTTTTTCCAAATCCTTTAGATCCTGTCAATCCTGTCTGAAGACTCCCATCTCCTCTCCGTGCCTCTGTGGCTCCGTGGTGTACTCTCCCAGAATCATCGCGTGAACGGCCCAGCGAAGTGATACGTGCCGGAGCCGACTTCGTAGACGGCGGTGCCGTTGCCGGAGCGGAGGAGGCGCACGCCCTCGGCGCTTTCGGCGGCCTTTCCGCTTTCCGTAACCTGGGCGGCGTCCGTGGTGGGGACGTGGACTGTGGCGGTGGTATTGGCGGGGAGGGTGACGTTCAGCGTAAGCCGGCCGTTCTCCCGCTTCCAGTCGCTGACGATCTTGCCGTGGATCGAGTCATACTCGCCCCGCGCCCAGGTGAGGTCTCCGACGACCTGGGGCTGGATGCGGATGCGCTTGAAGCCGGGTGCGTCGGGCCGGATGCCGGCGAGGGCGCGGTAGAACCAGGCGCTGATATCCCCGAACATGATGTGATTGCGGGAAGCGGTGCCGTCCCAGGCTTCCCACAACGTCGTGGCACCTTGCTGGAACCAGAGACCCCAACTCGGATAGGTAGTCTGGCTGGCTACCTGGTAGGCCACGTCCGCGCGGCCGTTGTCCAGCAGCACGTTGAGCAGGTACTTGGTGCCGAGGATGCCGGTGTCCAGGTGGTTGCCCTTCTGCTGCACCGCCTGCACCAGGTGATCCACCACCTTTTTCTTCTGCGCCCCGGGCACCAGGTCCCAGTTCAGCGGCGCGGCATAGGCGGTCTGCGTGCCATTGGAGTAGATGCCGGTATCTGCCTGCAGGAACCGCTTGTTGAACGCGGCGCCAATGCTCTCGCCAAGCGCGGAGTACTTCTGGGCGTCCGCCTTCTTGCCCAGGATCGCCGCTGACTTCGCCACGATTTGCGCGTCCGCGAAGTAGTAGCCGGTGGACGTTAGGTCGGTGGGCGCGGTCTTGCCGGGCGGCACCCAGTCGCCGAGGCCGATGCTGACGATCCCGTTCTGGGCGCGCGTGGTGAGATAGTCCACGTAGCGGCGCATCTGGTCGTAGTGGCGCTCCAGGATGCGCGTGTCGCCGTAATACTCGTAGAGGTACCACGGGATCAACAGGAAGGCGCTGTCCCAGGCAGGGCCATTACCCCACTCGTAGCCCCAGCCACTGCTGGGGACGATGCCGGGCAACTCGCCCGTGGGCTTCATCTCGTCCGCCAGGTCCTGGACCCACTTCGCATCCACGGCGGCGGGATGGAAGTTGTAGATCGCCTGCTCCGCGGCCAGGTGGGCGTCGCCGGTCCAGCCGTTCTTCTCGCGGTGGGGGCAATCGCTGGGGATGCTCGCCAGGTTGCTGAGGTAGGACCAACGGGTGGCCTTCTGGATCTGATTGAGCAGCGGGTTGGAGCAGGCGAAATCACCGGCGGGCTTCACGTCGGTATGGGTGACGCGTGCCCTCAAGCTGTCCAGGGTCGGCTTACCGGGAAACCCGGTCACCTCGACGTATTGGAAGCCGTGGTAGGTGAAGCGCGCTTCCCAGGTTTCCTTCCCGCCCCCTTTCAGCGTGTAGCTGTCCGTCTGGAAGCGCGGGATCGGATCACCGGGGTTCCGCTCCGGGGCGCCGAACGGACGCAGGTGGATGGCGATGTCGTGCTGGTCCAGCGTGCCGTCCTTGTGCAGACGCTCTCCATACTTGAGCTGAACCGTCTGCCCCGCGGGACCTGAGGCGGTGAGCAGCGCGTGGCCGGAAAGGTTCTGCCCCATATCGAACACGAACACGCCGGGCTTCGGTTCGGTGAGCTTCACCGGCTTCAGCGTGTCCGTAACGCGGATCGGCTCGTTTTCCTGCGCGGAGACCGCGCCACCCGGAGGGCTGACGAGTTTAGCCGCGTCCCAGCGTGAGTCGTCGAAGCCGGCACGGTCCCAGCCGGGCTTCTCCTGGCGGGCGTCATATGACTCGCCGGCGTAAATGCTGTCGAAGACCACCGGCCCATCGTCGGTCTTCCAACTCCCGTCAGTCGAGACGGTTTCGGTGCGGCCGTCTTCGTAATCGATCTTCAGGTCCATCAAGACCTTCGGCGCCTGCCGCCAGGGCGCCTTGTCGAAGTACCACACGGCCACCGTGTGGACGTTGGTCCAGCCGTTCCCGAGCATCACGCCGACCGCGTTCTTACCGGCGTGCAGGAGCTTGGTCACGTCGTGCGTCACGTAGAGCGCGCGCCGATCGTAGCGGGTGTAGCCGGGATCGAGCACGTGATCACCGACCTTGTCACCATTGAGCCGCAACTCGTGGTAGCCGAGGCCGCAGAGGTACGCGCGTGCCCGCTTGACCTTGCCGTTCACCGTGAATTCCCGGCGCAGCAAGGGCGCAGGGTGAACAGACGTATCCTGGGTGCGTGCAATCCACTTGCCGTGCCAGTCCGCCTTCGAGAGCAGACCCATTTCCCAGCGGGCGGGTTGGCTCCACTCCGAGGGCCGGCCGTCCTGATCCCAGACGCGGACCTTCCACCAGCAGGATTGGGTGGAAGGGAGCGGACGTCCGCCGTAGGCCACCTGCGCCGATTGATCGGAAGTCACCTTGCCACTATCCCAGAGGTCACCACGCCCCCCCTTGAGTGCCTCCACACTGCCGGCAACGAGGATTTGATAGGCTGTCTGCCTTTGGGCACGCCGGTCGGAAGCCAGGATCCACCGCAGCCGCGGCTGAGGAGTATCGAGGCCCAGCGGGTTCGTGAGGTACTCGCATTGTAGACCGTCGACTTTGACGGACTTCCGGTCGGCCGATCCAGAGGACGCGCCCACAACCATCAGGATGGACAGCGCCACGAGGGCGATCTCTACGCGCATGGTGAGTTGCTCCTTTGCACTACCATGATTTGCCTTCGTTGACGGGTAGACCTCTGGGAGGACTCACAGCAGAGAACGCCGAGAGGAGCAGGAGTATTTGGACAGGATGAACTGGATTACCAGGATGGGGAACGACCAGAGTTCGAACGCAGGCAAGTCTCGGCGGTCACAACACGACCAGGGCAGTTCCTATCCTGGTAATCCTGTTCATCCTGTCTAACCCTTCCCCCGAGCCGCCACGATATCGTTCGTCGCGGCCCATTGGCCGAGGTCCTGGCGGTTGATAGCGGCCGCCATGAGGTCCGGGAAGAGGTCCGGCGTGCAAGCAAAGGCGGAGATGCCGAAACCGGCAAGGGCGGCGGCGTTCTCGTGGTCGTACCACGGCGCACCTTCGTCGCTGAGGGCGAGGAGGGCGACGAATTGAACGCCAGACGCAGCGATGCTGGCGGCGCGCTTGAGCATCTCGGCCTGGTTGCCGCCTTCGCAGAGGTCGCTGATCAGTACGAAGATCGTCTCTTGCGGGCGCCGGATGTGGGACTGGCAGTAGGCGAGGGCGCGGTTGATGTCCGTGCCGCCGCCGAGTTGCGTGCTGAAGAGCACCTCCACCGGGTCCTGCAGGTCGTCCGTGAGGTCGACGATGGAGGTGTCGAAGACGATCAGCCGGGTGGAAACGGCGGGGATGGAGGCGAGCACTGCGGCGAAGATGCTGCTGTAGACCACGGAGCTGGCCATGGAGCCGCTCTGATCCACACAGAGAATGATGTCCCGGAGCGAGCTGCGCTTCCGTCCGTAGCCAATGCGGGTCTCGGGGATGATGGTCTTGAGATCGGTCTGGTAATGCTTCAAATTCGCGCGGATGGTGCGGTGCCAATCGATCTCATTGTGCCGGGGGCGCCGATTGCGGACGTTCCGGTTGAGGCTGCCCAGCACCGCCCGCTGGGTGCTGCTCGCCAGCCGCCGCATCAACTCCTCAACCACCTTGGCGACCACCACGCGGGCGGTATCCTTAGTCTTGTTCGGCATCACCCCGCGCAGCGCGATGAGGTTGGCAACGAGGTGTACGTCCGGCTCGGCCGCCTCCAGCATCTCCGGCTCCAGCAGCATTTGCTGGAGGTTGAGCCGCTCCATCGCATCCTTCTGCATCACCCGGACCACCGTGGACGGGAAGTAGGTGCGGATGTCTCCCAGCCAGCGCGCCACGTTCGGCGCGGAGCCGCCCAGCCCGCCTTTTCGCTCCCGCGAGCGCCCGCCGGGTCCCTGCTGGGCTCGCTCGTACAGCGCCGCGAGGCACTGATCGATGGCCACGTCTACCCCCACGAGGGAGCAGCCCGTTCCATCCGCCTCGTTACCGCCCAGTAGTAAGCGCCAGCGGCGGAGGCGCTCGGATTCTGGAGGGGACAGCGTCACGTCTTCAGGCATTGGAGATCTCCCATCGCGGCGCGCGGGCAGTTGGTTGACGGAGCGGTACAATGACCAGTGTGCGAACCGATACTCGGTGAGTGGGAGGGACCGAGGTGACGCTGCCGCCCGACCGACCCCCGGCGCGCCTCCGGATGTCTGAGGAGCAATTCGTCGCCTGGTGCCGAGACGACGTGCGTGCCGAATTCGTGGATGGGAGGGTAATCATCAAGAGCCCGGTGCCCGCCGTCCACGACGATCTGTTCCACTTCCTCGTAAAACACATTAGTGTGTATCTGGAACTCCGGCCGGAGGGGCTCCTTCGTCGACTGCCATTCCCGGTTTCTGGCTCAAAACCGATTGGATCTGGGCATCCCCAAGGCCCGGCGCACTCGCCTGCCTGCGAGAGATGGGGCTGCTCGCCTGAATTTCTACGCCGGCGCATGGCGATGATTCGAGTTGCCAGCCTCAAGTCGATCATGCGCTTCCCACCGGCGTAAGACCGAGCAGCGCCCGTACAAGCGGCAGCACACGCGCCGCACGCTCCTCATCGAAGTCCGTACACGCCTGAAGACGCGTACTCGGACCTGCCCCGCCGCTCTTTACGCGCTCGCCGATGTGGCGGCGCTCCGGGGCGGGGAACGTCGCGAAGGTGCGGCGCAAGAGTGGTAGCAAAGTGGTGAACGTATCAGGCGTAAGGCTCGCGACCCACGCGTCGAGGGCGCGGAACAGGGCGTCGGCATGGATGAGGAGCTGACCATTGCCGCGTAGGAAGCCTTCCACCCAGGCTGCGGCCTGCGGTGGTTCGGACGCGGTGGAAAGTGCGAGCCCCATGCGCCGGGCCGTCTCGTCCACGTCAAACATGCCGGCGTCGAAGGAGAGCCAAGTGCAGCGGCCGGCTAGCAGGCCGTGCAGGCCGTGCTGCTGGGACATCTGCGCCAGCAACGCGCGCCACGCGGCCCGGTGCTCCTCGCTCTCCAGCAAGCTCACGGCGCGGTGGACGTTCATGATCCGCTCGTACATCCGGTCAGCGGCGTCATCGTCGAGGGACGCACAGGCGCTGGGAAGCCCGATGCACGTGCGAGTGACGAGGCCGTCCACCACCCGCTCCAGCATGCCGCGGTCGGTCTGGCGGACGTTGGGATAGCGGATCATCTGCACCATCCGCGGCAGCGTGTCCATCATGTGGGTCACGTCGCTCGTGACGGCGGCTTTCGACTCCAGGCACTGCATCAGCAGCGCCACCGCGTGCGGAAGATCGGCGAGGAGCACCTGGTCGGTGATACCTGTCAGCGCGGGGAGGTCGGGAGCTTTCTCGGCGGTGTCGCGCGCAAAGGCGGTCGCGGCATCGTACACCGTGTTTCCCCAGACGCCCGCCTGGATCAGGTTGATCGCCAGTTCCGGCTTCCATTGGAGGCGCCAACCCTCGTGGAACGTGCCAGTACCACGTATCCCGAGGGGCTCTCCCCAGGGAATGCCGAGGAGGCGCAGCCGGTGGAGGAGCTGGCTGCGCTCCAGGTCGTTCGGCTTGCGGAGGTCGAGGTCGTAGTCGCGGTGGGCGGCTTCAGCGGGTAGGCGCAGCCGCTTCTGCAGGCGGGACAGGTCTTGCTGCAGCGGCACCGCGGGAGTCTCGTCCGGAACCCGGCCGAGGCGCTCGCCCACGATCAGCCGGTCGCGGATCAGCCGCATCGGGGTGTCGTTGCCGAAGCAGAGAACCGTCTGCACGGCTTCGTTCAGTTCCGGAAGTCCGGGGAGCGGTCGGCCACGCAGCGCCGCCAGCGTCTCCGCCAACCTTACGGACTCAATGACACTGGCCGACGATGCGTCCAGGTCCGCCTCGCGGAGAAGACCTGCGACAATCGCCATCCACCGGACCACGGTGCGATCCGGCCAGTGCCAGAGGTGATGGTACCAGCCCGGAGATTCGACGCCCGCACCGTAACCGCTCTCTACGGAGAGCCGGCCGTAGGTCCACGGTACCCACGTTGCATCCACCTTAACCTTTGGGAGCCCTTTGAGCAGAGCAGCGTCGTCCTTTGCCGGGGGCATCCGCACCAGCGCCGGAGCGTGCCAGGCGCCGCAGACCACCGCGACCCGCTCGTGCCCGTCCTTCTTCGCGGCCCGGATCGTCTGCCGCATCCACGCCTCGCGCAGCGCCTCTCGTCGTGCTTCGTCTTCGCTCGGATGGTAGCCCAGCTCCTCCGACTCGACGGCCTCCCGCAGCGCGGTCATCGCCTCCAGGATACCGGTGAACAGGTCTGTACTGTCTTGCCGGTGCTCCACCATGTGTTCCCACCAGCGCTCTCCATCGCTGAAACCCGCCGCCTCGGCCAGCCATCCCAGGGGATCGCGTCGGATGAGTTGTTCGGGTGCTAGCTCTTCGGCTGTGGGTGGTTCAGGTGCGTTGGGTTCCGTGTCGGTTGTTGGGTACGTCGCGTCATCGGGTGACGGCTCTCCAACCGGCTCTGAATCCGGGTCGGCGGTCCGCGGTCGAACCGCCATCTGATGCGTTTGTGGGAGGTCCATGAAACGCACCGGGATGCCACGGTCCAAAGCATAGCGAATGGCCTGCCACTCGGGTGAATAAACCGCGAAAGGGTAGTACGCGGCGCGCTGCGGCTCATCCGGAACGTAAAGGAGCAGCGCCACCGGCGGCTCCATCTCCTCGTGAGCGAGGAAGTGAAGCATCCCATCGGCATCGGGCGGACCTTCGACAAGCAAGACATCTGGCTGAAGGGTCTCTAGTGCCAAACGCAGACTCCGGGCCGAGCCAGGACCGTGATGTCTGATTCCGAAAACGTGGATACCCGAGGACCCGCGTTCTATGTCGTTGGAAGCCATGGCCTGTGTCCCCGGTTGCCTTCAGTCCACTTCTCGACAGGATCGGTAGAGGTCTTTCCAGCCGTCTCGCTCTTTTACTACGGTTTCCAGGTACTCGCGCCACACTACGCGATCCTGGACGGGATCTTTGATCACCGCGCCCACGAGGCCCGCAGCGACGTCGTGGGCGCGCATGCGGCCGTCGCCGAAGTGGGCAGCAAGGGCGACGCCATGGTTGACCACGGAGATGGCTTCGGCGGTGCTGAGGGTGCCGGTAGGGCTCTTGAGCTTCGTTTTGCCGTCCGCGGTGAGGCCTTCGCGCAGTTCGCGGAAGATGGTGACGATGCGGCGGATCTCCTCCAGGGCGGGGGCCTCGGCGGGGAGCTCGAGCGCGCGGCCGAGGGTCGCCACGCGCTGCTGCACGATGTCTACTTCCTCGTCGACAGTCCCGGGGGTGGGGAGCACCACGGTGTTGAAACGGCGCTTGAGGGCGCTGGAGAGCTCGTTCACGCCGCGGTCGCGGTTGTTAGCGGTGGCGATGACGTTGAAGCCCTTCACGGCCTGCACCTCGTCGCCGAGTTCGGGGATAGGGAGGGTCTTCTCGGAGAGGATGGTGATGAGGGTGTCCTGCACCTCGGACGGGATACGGGTGAGTTCTTCCACCCGTGCGATTTTGCCGCTGCGCATCGCCACCATGAGCGGGCTGGCGACGAGTGCGGCGGTGGAGGGTCCCTCGGCAAGAAGGCGCGCGTAGTTCCAGCCGTAGCGCACGGCCTCCTCACTGGTGCCCGCCGTTCCCTGGATCAGGAGCGTGGAGTCGCCGGAGATGGCAGCGGACAGGTGCTCGGAGAGCCACGACTTGGCGGTGCCGGGGACGCCGATGAGGAGCAGCGCGCGGTCCGTAGCCAGCGTGGCAATGGCGATCTCCACCAGGCGGCGGCTGCCGATGTACTTCGGTACCACCAGGAACCCGTTCTCCAGACGCCCGCCCAGGATGTAGGTGCTCACCGCCCAGGGCGAGAGCTTCCAACTGGGGGGCCGGGGCCGGGTGTCGGCGCGGGCGAGCTCATCCAGCTCTTGTGCGAACTGCTGCTCGGCGTGCTCACGAAGGACGGTGCCGGTACTCATTTCTGGATCTCCTGGAGCATTTCTCGACGGAAGTGGAGCAGGGACGTGAGGCGCTCGACGCGTTCACTGAGATACGAGCGACTGGCGTCGAGCTCGGGCCAGCCAGCCGCGGCCTCTTCGGCCAGGTCCGGGCGGATGTAGAGCCCGAAATCCGGTAACGCCGACTGAAACGACCAATCGTAGCTCGTCTGTCCGGCCATTCGTTTCCGGGCTTGGTCCAGCACGGCGCGCGATAACTCGTCGCTCCACGCGTGGCGACACCGGAGCAGCACCTGCATGGCGGGGTGCTGGCTGTCCAGCGCCTTTGGCCCCGCCGCCAGCAGCTTGATCGCCAGCGCTTCCCGGCGAGTGGGGGGCAGCAATTCCACCAGTCCTTCTTGGGCGGCAAGGCGTCCGTCGCCGAGCATTAGCAGCGCTTCGGCCCAATCCGCGTCCCCGGCGCGTTCGGCGGCGATGCTCCACGCGTAGATCAGGGCGTCCTTCCATTCGGTCTTCAACGCCGCGTCCAGCACCTCCGCCGGACGGACATGGGCCGCTTCACTCCAGACGCCGGGCGGCACCGCCGAGAGCATTTGAACCAGCCACCAGGCTTTCTCCCCGAACCGCTTGTCGTGGGCGGGCAGCTTGGCTTCGATCCCATCGCGGAGCATTGACTTGTCACATTCGGCAGGCAGCGTCACTTCGATCCGGACCGTGCGCCCGATGCCGAGGATGCCGCCACTCGCGCGGATGGCGACCAGCGGCTCCAGACGCGCCAGCATCCGTGCCCGAAGTGCGGAGCCCTGAAGCCGGGCGAGGAGGTCGGCCGCCGTTTGCCGCACCGTCTTGCTGCGGTCGTCTAATGCGGCCTCCAGAAAGGCCTCGTCGTCGAGCGAAAGCCCCTGCCGAAACGTGGCGAGGAATGCCGCGCGGTCGTCGGCGGGCTCCTGGGACCAGGTCTCGGTCACCATCGACCGGGCTCGCCCGGGATCGGCAGTGCGGATCCGGCCGAGCATCAGCTGGCGCGCCGTGCGCGAGCCGGTCTCCCAGGCTGTTTCTTCCTCTTCGTCGATGGCCAGGTAGCTCCACTCTCGATTCTGCGTGGCAAGCCATCGGCCCCGCTTGCCTGCCACCTCCAGGATCGAGGAGCGCAGCGACCGGTCTTGCCTCCCTGCCTGCAGCAACTCGGGGAGCACGAACTCCGGGACGCGCACCCCGCGCTTTCCGGCCGCCCGGAGCCATTCCGGGAGCGCTCCGGCGTGTGTCCCCGCCAGCATCAACTCCAACTGCTGTGCCGCGCGGACGCTACACACGGGTTGCTGATCCGGTTCAGAGGGCGTCGGAGGCTCCCGGTCGTCTTGGAGGGGAAGGCGCCCGACCCGCTGGTAGAGCGCCGCCGCGCCGGCAGCGGCGAGGAGCATCCGCTCCGGCGCCTGAGTCTCCAGGCCGGCGAGGCCCTCGCCCAGCGGCGAGCCGCCGGGCGGCGGCTCCGGACGCCTGCGCTCGGTGCCCACGAGTGCCGAGGTAACGAGATCGTGCCAGTAAGTCATTGGTGGGGGCTGAGAGTTAGGGGCCAGGGGCCAGATTGGGATGCGAGTTGGATTTGGTCAATTGAACATCTAACGGCGGCGATATCCAGGTTCATAGATATAAGCTCCATCCCACGCGCGTGGAGTACATCCTAACCGGCCCCCGTCCCCCGGCCCCCGGCCCCTATCCGGACGGCGGGAGGGGGTAGAACGCGCCGGCGGTCCAGCAGGCCAGGGGCAAGAGGTGATCGCCATTCCACTCCCCGGCAAGGGTCACGGGGTGGCCGCCGCTGACGGCGAACAGGTGCCACCCACGGGTGAAGGCCGGAGTCACGGGCCAGGCGTTTCCGCCACTGTCTCGCACGAGCCAGCCGTCACCCTGGCGAAGAAGGGTCGAGGTCTCCAGAACAACGGGGAACTCCTCCAGCCAGGGGTGCGCGCTCAATGCGGCTGCGTAAGCCGCCGAGGCCGCAGAGAGGGAGGCATGGCCGACGGGCGCAGCGGCCTGAGCCCCGCCCTCCTGGCGGCTCCGGATGAGGGCTCGGAGCGGATACGCGCTGGGGTAAAAAATCAGCTCGGCTTCAAAGCCGGAGCCGGGCGAAAACGCATGATCGAGCTTCTGGTTGAAGGCGGCGAAATGGAGCAGCAGGGCATCTTGCCCGGTTGAGTGGCCGCGCAGCCAGGTGCGTTGCACGCGTAGTTGACCCTCATCTTCCACCCGCTGCCCGGTCACCAGCCACCGATCGCGCGTGCCTGCGCCCTCCGGCACGGATGCGAACAACTCATCCTGGGTAACCGTCCAGCCGATCAGGCTGCGGATGTCCGCCTGGGTCGGTTCGGGCAAGGTGTCGAGCCGCCGGAAGCCTTCGGTCAGCAAGTAGAGGCGCCCCAGGCGCTCCAGGAGGCGTTCCTGCCAGCCATCCCCGGCGCCGGCGATTCCGCCCAGATCGCGGATCATGCGTGCCAGGCCGGGCGCCTGAGCGTCGACCATGCGTGCGGCGGGGGTTTCCCAAAAGCCGTAGGGTTGACTGGTAACGCCGGTCAGACCCGAGCGCACGAGGTCGGTTAGCCAGGTTTCCACGTACTCCAGCCCGGCGGTGACTTTGGCCATCCGTTGGCCGGCGCGCTTCGCCTGGGCCGCTGGGTCTACGGGCTGCGCGGCACGCTCCGCCTTCGCGGCGTCCTTCTCCGCCTTCTGTTCCGCGCGCTTCACGCGGTCGGTCAGCCAGCCCGTCACCCAGTCCGGCGGCGAATTGTCCTTGAAAGCGGCCGGCTGCGCGGCGTAAATAAGCATCAGTCCCAGGCCGTGCTTACAGGGAAACTTGCGGCTAGGGCAACTGCAGCGGAAGGCGGGCTCGGAAAGCTCTACCTGGGTCTGATACGGATCTTTGCCGCTTCCCTGGCACTCGCCCCACGCGGCCTGCTCCGTACAGCCCAGCGTCTTCCATTTGCTCTGGCTGGCGAGGCCCTTACCGGCCTTGGCGGAGGCAGCGTCTGGCGCCAGAGCCTCAATTTGTTGAGTGGTCCACGTGGGCATCGTTGTCCAGGTAGCGCATCAAGATGCAATGAAGGGTCGAAGGGGAATTCTGTGCACAGACCGGAATTCCTGCCCACGCCCTGCGAGAAGTCACCCGTGCCTCCGGCGTGGTGAGTCACTGGCGAAAAGCGATAACATCTGTTCTTATGTTTTAGGCCAGCTTTACTGAATCGTCAAGGACAGTTTCGCTAGCTCGATCCCCGAAGTAGGGCGAATGTGCCTGGCAGGCGGCAGCCTCTGCCGCAGGTGCCCGGCACGGCGGTCTCTGCATAACCGGTTTAGCTAAGGTAACAGCAAATAAAGGGTTACTCTGCCCACGGTGGCGAAGGGTGCGGTATGAGTGTGGACCGTAACTCATCCCTCGTTTCGCCGTTGGGTGAGATGAGCCTGGAAACGAAGCCCCGGGGCATCGCCGCCGTGAGAAGTAGTGTGTTGCGATCCGGGAAGGTCGAGCCAGTCGAAAGGAAAGGACATCTCAGTCTATGGGAGCACTTCTAGGCACCATTGTGGGGTTCGTGGCGTGGTTCATGGTGCGCTACCTGCTGGCCGGCCTGTACACGGTGGACCAGAACGAGCGCGCGGTGAAGACCAGTTTCGGCCGGGCCGATCGAATCTCCGATGCTCCGGCCGCCGGGGACCCGCTTTACGAGCGGCTGCGCCCGGACGAGCGGGAACGCTACACCTACCCGCAGGTGCGGGTGATCATGCCCGGCGGCCCGTACTTCAAGTGGCCGTGGGAGCGCATCTACAAGGTGACCGTGGCCACCCAAACCGTGAACATGGCCTTCGATCCGGAAGATCCGCTCGCCAACCAGGGCGGCCAGATGCTGGACGCGGTGACCAAAGACCAGTTGAACACCGGCCTCACCGGGCAGATCCGCTACCGCGTGTCGGAGCGGAACCTGTATGCCTACCTCTTTGGCGTGAAGCGGCCCCTGGTACACGTGATGGGCTTCTTCATCTCGATTCTACGCGAGCGCATCGCCAACTTCGAGGCTCCGGAAGGCTCGATGGATACCGACATGCCGGCGCTGCTCGGCTCACAGCCCGAAGACGCGAGCATTGTGACCGGGGTTTCGATCAACGACCTGCGGAAGAACCTGCGCGATCTGAACGAGCATATGGAACAGGAATGCGTGACGTCCGAAGCCCGCTACGGAATCGTGCTGGACGCCTCGCTCATCACCGGGATCGACCCGCCTCCGGAAGTCGAGTCGGCGCTCGCGGCCATCAATACGGCGCACAACCACGTTTCGTCGGACATCAGCCTGGCGCAGGCCTCGGCGGACCAGCGGATCGTGCAGTCCAAGCGCGCGGTCGAGATCGAGACGCTGAACGCGCACGCGGAGGTTGAACCTCTGGTGGCGATGGCGGCGCAGTTGTCCACGCTCAAGGAGCATGGCCCGGACGCGCTGCCGGCCTACCTGCGCAACGTGCGGTTGCGCCTCTATAGCCGTGCCCGCCGGGCCATCGTGGAAATCCCGGGAGGTGACCGATGAGCGAATTCTTGTCTTCGGCGTTGTTTACGTTTATCGGCCTCCTGATCGCGATGCCGATCCTCGCGGCGATCACCCGCTCCCTCGGGGTTTACACCATCGTGGAAGAGGGGCGCTGCCACGTTTACGTGCTCTTCGGAAAGGTCATCGCGATCCTGGACGAACCGGGGCTCTACATGCTCTGGTTCAAGCTGGGCCCGCGGGCGCTGATCGTAAACTGGCTCGGACGCTGCCACGTGCTGGACATGCGACTGGATCAGCAGTACCTGCGCAGCCAGCCCGTGAACTCGGAAGAGGGCGCGCCGATGGGTATCGGCATCTGGTACGAGATGTACATCAGCGATCCCGTGTCATACCTCTTCAAGAACGCCGATCCGCAGGGCTCGCTGGCCGCTAACGTCAGCAACGCAACCGTCCGCTGCCTCAGCAACATGCCGCTGGCGGAGATGCTGGAGACCCGCCACAAGATGAGCCAGGTAGTGCGGGAAGACGTGTCGCCCAAGTCTCACGAGTGGGGCTATCGACTAGGGTCGATCTACATCCGAAAGGTACACTTCCGCGACCTGGGCATGATCCAGCAGATCGAGGCGAAGGTCGTGAACCGGCTGCGGCAGGTCACTTCCGCCATCAAGCAGGGCGGCGCGAATCAGGTGAGCATCATCACCAGCACCGCCGAGCGGCAAGCGGCGGTGGAGTTCGCCAAAGCGCAGGCCATGCGGCCGCTGATCGTTGGGGAAGCCCTGCAGAAGGTGTCCGCAGACCCCGAGGTGCTCAAGGTCATGTTCGAGCTGCTCGAAACGCAGAACCTCTTGAACAGCCAGGCCGAGATCACCCTGCTGCCCGAGGGCAAAGAGCTATTGCAGCAGTTGATGGTGGCCGAGCCGATGCCGGCGGCGCTTCGGAGTCCCACGGCGTAGAAGAAGTAGGGGCGCACACGGCAGAAGTGTGAAGACGAGGCCCGGTTGGAGCCCCGCCTGCTGGTTCGCCCCTGCTGTCAGTAATTGGATGGTTGCCAGGAGCTGGAGGTGCCCAGGCGGTCACCTTCGATGGATGAAAGTAGACAACCCCCGGCAATTTCCAGGGCAGTCCTGGTGCCAACTCGGCGGGGATTCACGTCAGGGTATGGGCAATCGGCAGACAGTGCCCGGATGGCTTCGAGCGTCCGACCAAATAGGCGCTAACGCTGCCTGTGACCGATGGGGTGCCCGGAGTCCTGGGGCCACGCGGGGCAAAGCTTCCCGGGAAGGTACGGGTAGTGGAGTGGCCGAACCTGCATGGCTCCGAAAGTCCGGGCAACCCATTGTTGGCATCCCGCTAAGGCGGGAGGTTGCCCGGACTCCGCGTCCCGACTCGACGATGCGTTGGGCCTTGGGGAAGACACCCGATCCCAAAGCGCCAGGCCCAACGCGCCACCCCCAATGCTACTTGATGGCCTCGAGGAACTTGCGGGCGGCGGCGAGGTCCAGCTTGCCATAGCCCCACTTGGCGTTCGGCACGGTGCCGGTGAACCGGTCCTGGCTGGCCGCGCTCTTGATGGCGCTTCGCAGTTCGCCCACGGTAACGGTCGGCTTCTTCTCCAGCGCCAGGGCCATCAGTCCGGCCACGTAGGGGGTAGCGGCACTGGTCCCGTTAAACGGCCGGTACAGCTTGGAGGCGTGGAGCAGCGACGTAGCGGACGCAGTGGTGAGTGCCGGGGCCACGTGAAACTGCCCCGGGGCAGCGATCTCCGGCTTCACCCCGTCTCCGAACCGCTCGCCGCCGGCGTTGCTGTAGCTGGAGAGGCCGCCGATGACCAGCGGCGCCGCCTTGCCATCCGAGGCCGTGCGGATCACGTCACCCAGGATCACCGGACCGCGGTTGGAGTCCAGCTCATTGTTCCAGTCGTAGCTGCCCACCGTGATGGCGTTGACCGTAGTACCCGGCGTGCCGATCTGGTGACCCGTAACCAGGCAAGGGCCGGTGAACGCCGCGGAAGCGGTCTTGGAGCCGTAGCTGGAAAGGTAGGCGTCCAGCTTACGGCTGGAGCCCTTGGTGCTCACCACCTGAAGCTCGCCCACTCCCGGAGGCAACGAGATCGACCAGACCAGCTGCTTGGTGAGCCCATGCCGGTACGTACTGCCGGAAGACGGCTTGAACTTGGCATCCGCGGTGGTCTTCAGGTTGATGTCACCTTCGTCACTGTCGAAGTAGATCTCCAGGTCGCCGCCCGTCGCGTCGGCCGGGATGCTCCACGTGAGCAGGCCGGGCGCACTCTCGGCGCCGAAGTTGACTTCGGCGTGGAGCGGATCGGCGGCCTCGTTGCCCGCGGCGATGCAGAGGACACGTCCCTTACGGTCCAGTCCGTAGCGCTCGCTGAGCTGGCGCTCCTGGACCCGGTAGCCGTCGCGCCCGGCGAACTGTCCGCCGAAACTGCACGACACCACGGCCGGAGTAGACCCGGCGACGGAATCGATCCAGTCGGAGATGGCGCCCATCAGGTAGGTGTTGGGAAGTCCAGGGCCGGGTCCGACGCGCACGCCGATGATCGCCGCGCCCGGAGCGACGCCCACGTAGCGACCGTCCGGCAGCGCGGTGCCGTTGCCGGCAGCGATCCCGGCGCAGCTGGTCCCATGCCCGTTCGTGTCGAGCTGGGCAATCTGCGGCGAGGAGGCGTTCAGGTCCGCGCTGAAGTCGTCAGCGGTGTAGAGCGTGCCGATCGGGGCGCCATTGGGGAACGCGATCGGACCCGGTTTGCCCGGCTTGCCGTCCACCGGCTGCTGAGTGGTGTCCCAGAACGCCGTGATACGCGACGTCAATTTGCCGTCCGGGCCCTTGGTGATGAAGTCCGGGTGGCGGAAGTCGATGCCGGAGTCGACGATGGCGACAATCGTTCCCTTACCGGTCAGCCCGCTTAAGCCTCCACGAACGATGGAGTCGGCGGGCGCCCGGCTGGCGGCCGTCTTCAGTGCCGGAACCGGCGGCACGGTAACCCGTCGCCCCACGTCTACCCACACCACGCCCGGGGCGCTCGTGATGGTTTTGAAAGCGGCGTCGTCACCGCTGGGGATGAACAGATCGGCCCACTTCTGGAAGCGGCTGATAGTGAAAACGTTGGGCGCCTTCAGTTGGGCGCACGCCTCGGGAGTATTGAACTCGGCGTGCACCACCGTGTACGCGGTAGGCGCGGCCGGCGGCGCGACTTGCTGCGGATCGCCAGGCGCCTCGGCGCCGCGGGTCCGGACCTCCCGGATCGCCGCGGAGTCCGCGGGTGCGATCCTCCCGGGCGTCGTTACTTGCAGGGTGGTGGGCGGACCATACCGCTTCACCGCCTTGGCGGCAGGCTTCCCCTGCGCCCAACACACGCTGCCGATGCCTAACATCAGGCAGATTGCCCACGGCCTACTACTCCGTCGCGTCACTGGCTCTCCTCTTCCCGTCTACGCACATTGCTCCGGTGGAACTGGCGATCATTACCAATATAAGTGGTGGAAGCGCCGCATTCTAGAGTTCACTGGAGCCATTCCGGCAATGTGACTGCTTGCTACGTTGTTAAGTTACACCTTGCCGGCTCAGATCCCAAGAAACTTTGTGCCGGAGGAGTGTGCGTACCGGGTGCGGAAAAACCTGAAGAAGTGCCGGCGGGGCCGCGATGCGGCCGGCACAGGGTGGTATAGATCGGAATAGCGAGGAATACGATGCGTCCGCTGCGGCCCTGGATGTTCATCCGAGAACTGAAGACTCTCGAGCAGGAAGGCATCGAGCCGATCCTCGACCGCCTTCAAGCGGGCGGCATTCGCGGGATCGTACTCGGAGACCTCTGGTTCGACGACGGCACGCCCGCCTTTCAACCGAACCGCTCCCTCTACGCCGGGCTCCAGCACCAACCCGCCGAGCTCTTGCCACGGTTGGCGGAGCGCGGGGGGGTGGTTGGACGGGCCATTCGCACGGCACGCGCTCGCGGCGTCGAAGTCTACCTGCACGATTGGGGCCACCTGGGCGTGGGGCAGGGAATGAACGACCCGGAAAGCATTGCCTATGCGGTAGCCCGGACCCGGGACACGTTGGAGCAGTTTCCGGGGATCAGCGGCTTCATCACGGACGGCCCGGAATGGGGCTACGAGATTGAGCCCGGGAACCGCCAGTACGCGTTCAGGCCGCTTGACCGCCACGATCGATTGCGGGCGAAGGAGCGTGGGTTCGACCCCGAGGTGTTGGAAAAGGGCGCAGGGCGTTTCCGCTCTTTCCTGGGCAGCCTGACGCCCGAGCGGGTGGACCTCCTCCGCGCCGCGCGCCCGGGCCTCATCGATGCCGCCGATCTGTTTTGCGCCGATCCGGAAATGGCCGTCTGGCTGTCGTTCCGGCAGCGCAGTGTGCGGGACTGGGTGGGGGCGCTGTATCGAACGGTGAAGGAGATCGATCCGAAGGTCGCGGTGGCCTGTGGTCCGCGCACCGCCGCGTTTGCGCCGCTCGCCGGCTACAACCTCCACCACTTGCAGGCCGTTACCGACTTCCTCTGTCCAAAGCTGTACTTCTGGATGAATGGATTCGATGGCCTGAAAGGAACCGTTGCCCGCTGGGCCACCACGCTGATGGAGTGGAACGAGGGCCTCACCGAAACCCAGGCGCTGGGAGTGGTCTACCGCATCTTCGGCTTCAGCCTTCCGGGCGTCTCCACCATCGCGGACCTCGAACTGCCCTTCACGCGGGACTTCTTCCGCACCGTGGTACCGAGCGAGATCGCGAAGACCCTCTTTCGCGCCGGTGACCCTTCGCGGCTCCAACCATGGATGGGACTGCACCACGGTGGCACCCGCATCGGCACCGAGGAGTTGGAGTGGCTGCTGGACGCCATCGCCGACAGCCCCCTCCCCGGCCTGATCTACTGGCACTATGAAGATATGCAGGCGGAGGAGTGGAGCCTATTGCAGCGCGTGGCGCAGTAGGCGATACCGGTGTTGTAGCTCGGTATAATGCGATTGGAGGTGCCGACCATGCACGAGATCATGCCTGGCCTCGCGCCGCAAACGCAGCGGACTACGAGGCAGCGATACACACGCTCTTAGAGGAAATGGATCGCGCCAACCAGAGGTTGGGGCGTAATCGTGAAAAGATTGATCGATTGAAAGCCGAAACGCGCCAGCTTCGGGAGGAGACGCGACAGGTTATTGCATCGCTCGGGGTGGGGTTTTAGCCGGTGTGACGTCAAGTTCTGGAATACGGAAACAAACTTTGGCGCTTACCCGCACAGTAGAGCAGCACCAAGCTGACATCAAAGAGATTCAAGCCGAACTAAAAGAGATGCGCCCTGAGATACGACCGCTCTCCGAGGCGGTGCGCTATATGCAGCTTGAGCTACGCAGAGACCGCGAAATGGCCGCGTAAGAGCGCGGGAACCTCTTGCAGCGAATGGAGAACCTCGTCCTTCGGTACGAACGACGACTTCCACCTGGCATTTCCGGATAGTAATTGCCCACACCTGGCCCGGACTCGCGTACGTTACGGATGCGGCCCGAGAGAGGGGAAATAATCGCATTGCTCAGTCTCTTGGGCCCGAAACGAACCGTTTGCGATGGAACCACCCGCCGGCGCGTGCTGCAGGCAGGCGGCGCGGGGCTGCTTGGGCTGTCGCTGCCGAAGGTGCTGGCGGCAGAAGAACTGCAGCCGAAGCGTAAGAGCCGCGCGAAGTCGGTGATTTTCCTGTTCCTCTTCGGCGGACCGAGCCAGCTGGAGACGTTCGACATGAAGCCGGACGCTCCCAGCAACATCCGCGGGCCGTTCGCTCCCATTCCCTGTCGCACGCCGGGGCTACTGGTTTCCGAAACCCTCCCTGGTCTCGCCAAGCTCTCCGGCAAGTACTGCGTCGTCCGGACGATGACGCACGATTTCAACGACCACAGCGGCGGCGCGCACTACATCCAGACCGGTCACCGGTGGCACGTGCCGGTCGGCGGCGGCTTTAGCCCCACGCCGAAGGACTGGCCCTCCATCGGGTCAGTCACCGAGTACTGCGCCCAGCAGGAAAGCCGTGGCGCGGGCCGGGATTTGCCCTCGTACGTGGTGCTCCCCAACACGCTGGGGCGCCTGCAGGAGGCGGGGCAGTACCCGCGCCCGGGCGAGCACGCCGGTTGGTTGGGCGGCGCTTATAACCCGCTCACCACGCGGGTGGACAAACGCGATCTGAAGGACAACCCCTATTGGCGCGACTGCACGGACGCCGAGTTGACCTTTCAAATCCAGGGCCTTTCCTCGGCGCAAGAGGTGCAGCCGGGCCGCATCCACGCCCGGCAGTCGCTGTTAGAGCAGGTCGACGCCGCCCGCCGCGGGCTGGACGAGAACCGCGCTATCGCCACCTACGACCGTTTCCGGCAGCGGGCGCTGGCCCTGGTGGCCTCGGACCGCACGCGGAGCGCGCTGGACTTGCGCGCCGAACCGGCTAAAGTGCGCGACCGGTACGGCCGCCACCTGTTCGGTCAGAGCACGCTGATGGCCCGGCGCCTGGTGGAGGCAGGTGTCCGCTTCGTGACCGTCCACTACGATGCTTGCGACGGCTATAGTTGGGACTCGCATGCGCACAGCGACGACGTGAAGAACCACCTGATGCCCACCACGGACCAGGCCGTATCGGCGCTCTTGGGCGATCTCGACGAGCGCGGGCTGCTGCACGAGACGCTGGTGGTCTGCATGGGCGAGATGGGTCGTACTCCGAAGGCAAACGCCCGCTGGGGCCGCGATCATTGGAGCACGCTGTTCCCCGCACTGCTGGCCGGCGGCGGTATCCGCGGCGGCACCACCTACGGCCGCTCCGACGCCGAGGGCGCGTTCGCCACCGAAAACCCCGTGCGCCCGGAAGACCTCGCCGCCACCCTCTACCAGGCCCTGGGCATCGACCCGGCCCTCGCCGTCCCGGACGCCGAAGGCCGCCCCACCCCGCTCATCGACGGCGGGCATCCGGTGAGCGCTTTGTTCTCGGGTTGATTCACCGCGGAGACACAGAGACACGGAGAGCGAGGGAGTTTTTAGACAGGATTGACGAGATTTTCAGGATCTGGAGGCCGCCCAAGAACCGGTGGCAAGGGATTATCAACAAGGCAGAGTCCGGTGCCCGCGGCAACGTCACACGGATCGGATTTGTCTTCGTCTAACGGCGGTTTCCAAAAATCCCATAGATCCTGTTCATCCTGTCTAAAACACTCTTTCTCTCCCTCTGTGTCTCCGTGTCTCCGTGGTGAAATCAGTCCGCGTCACACTCCGCCAGGATCTTCCGATAAGCGGCGCGCGCGTGGTCGTAGGCTGCTTCCGCTTCGGGTAGCTCGGCGGGTTTGATGAAGCGGCGCTTCTGGCTCCAACATTGCTCCACACCTTTGAGGCACCAGTCTGCGCTGCGGCGGCTGGCGCGGACCGGCTTGTCGTTCACGGTTACCCACACTGGGTTGGTGTGCGACGACGGCAGTACCCGGAGCGCGACCCAACCGCTACGCTCGATGGGGACCTCGAAATCCACGGTGCGGCGGCTTCCGTCGGCCAGGACAACCTTGCGGGCCACCGGGTAGCCGTTGACGATCACTTCCACCGGCACACCGCGCGTGTCGCCGATCCGGGCACGCTCCAGATGCCAGTATGGCTTCTGGCTGTAAGGCCGCTCCCGGATTGAGTTGTCTGGCTGCTCCGGCAGCAGCGCCGCCACGTTGGCGGAAAGCCGTACCGTCCCCGGCTTGGCGAGGCGCAGCTCGCTGCCGTTCTCACCCATGCGCACGCCGCCCACGCGGAAGTCGAGGAGGTGGCTCATCCCGTCGGACACGTAGTTGCGGCCTTGCCGGATGCCCTCGCACCAGCGGTCGTAATCCAGCTTGCCGTCCAGCTTCACGTAGGAGCGGCCGAGCCCCACGCGCTCTCCGTAGATGCAGGGGAAATCCGTCTCGCCGCTGATGCGCGTGCGGTAACCGCAGTTCAGCGTCTGGTACCACATGTTCAGCTCCCAGACGTAGGGAGTGTCGACTGTGGACATGAAGTCGACCGCTGGCACGGCCTTGCCGTCCGGGCCGGGCAGTTCGTGGGTGACGTCCACCACGTATTCGTTCGCGCCAATCCCGCTGTAAGGCGGGAGCACATAGTTGGGCAACTCGGCGGTGGACACCTCTAACCCCCAGCCGGAGTGCGCCGGGCCGCGCACCGAGCCCTGCTTCGCCGCCCACTTGAGGGTGTTGAGACAGAGCGTTGGCCAGTGGTCCTTCGACTCGCCGCCCGGGTAGATCTGGTCCTTCAACCGCAGCAAACAGAGGTGGCCGCTCTGGTGCGAGCCGAAGCCGGAGACCTCCACGTCGTAACGCAACAGGTAAGGATAGACGGAGACCTTGTCCACGCTGCCTGTAAAGAACTGCTTCTGGTAATCGAAGCAGGGTCCCCAGGTGAGATTTGCGCCCACTTTGAGGTCTTCGCCCAGGCAGTGGCGCATCATGTCCGGCGCGAGTACGCCTTCGGTGGGATTGGTGTAGTGCGCGCAGCCGGCGGCATGAATGTGATGGTCGCCGGAGAACCACCCATCGGCGGCCGGGTCGATCCAGCGGGTGAGCTGAAAGCGCTCGGAGTGAGTCTTCGCTGCGGGCACGGTAATGGTCCGCTGCTGCGCCCGGTACTCCGGCCCGCGCGAAACGTCGATGGTGTATTGACCGGGTGGGAGCTTCACCTTTTCACCGTCGTGGCGATAGATCTGCGGGTGGAAGGCGAAGTCCGGCGCGAGGCGCTTCGCCTGGGAGGGGTAGATACGGCCCGCGGCATCTCGAATCACCAGGCCGGCGGTGGTGGGTTGGTGGTCCGTGTCCTGGATGCGAAGCGTCACATCCACGGAAGGCCGGACCGTAAAGAGGAGGTCGATGTCGTTGCGGAAGCCGAGGTCTTGCGTGCCTTGGCCCACGTTGAACGCCAGGCGTGCCTCTCGCTTTCCGGCGTCGCGGCTGTAGAAGGAGAAGACCCGGTACTCCGTCTCCAGCCCGGAAAGCTCTCGCTTCAGCGGCTGGGCCGTATATTCCAGCACCTCCAGCCAGCGGTTCGCGAGCTGTTCCCTGGGTGAATTGGCGAGGCGGCCGGTGTTGGGGCTCTGGATATTGAGCGGCGCCGTAACGCCCGCCTCGTTGGTGACCTTTACCAGGTAGGTACGCCAACCCTGCTCTACCAATTCCGGCTTCAGGGTCCCGGGAGCCACCTTGACGCGGCTCTCCGGGTTGATCTGCACCTGGAGCAGCGTGTAGCGATCCAACACGCGCTCGATGGTTTCCGCGCCGCGTGCCGCGTCCATTCCATTCGCCGCGTCGAGGACGGCTTTTCGGTCCGCCGCTTTGAGCGGCGCGCCAAGGTGGTCCAACGTTTCCACCACTCGCTTGGCCTGCGCGGCAAGCGGCTGAAACTCCGCCCTCGCCGCCGATGCGGGGCGATCACGCCACTGCAGCAGAGCCGCCCCGCCTATCAGGGTCAGTCCAAGTACCGTCAGACGTCGCATTAGCGTGTCTCCATTGAGCCGCTGCAACCGGATCGGCTGCTATGGACCGCTTTGGCACGGCCGGACGAGTTCCCTGCGTCACTTACCTTTCCCGGCGAGCGGGACGATGGAGAGCGGTGCCAGCGGGTCGTCACTCGTAATGGCTAGCCCGCCTACCACGGCGCCGCGCATCGTAGGCGAATAGGTGACGGTGATCACCTGAGTCTGCCGGGGAGGGAGCAACAGGTTGCCCGCAGGGGCGGTCGTAAAAGGAGCGGCCAGGGCAGGCACGTTGAGGTGGACCGAACCCGCGCCTGTATTCTTGATCTTCAGCTTGACCGACTTCGATTTGCCCAGCTTCACCGTTCCGGCCTGGAGACGCTTTGCGGGTACTACCAGCCGGCCCGGAGATCCGACCGGTCCGGTATACGCCCCCACCTTGGCAATGAAGGCGTCGCTCAGTTCGCTGGTGGAGCCACCGCTGAATTGGCTGATAGGTCCGTTTCGAACGGGGAAACTGTCGGCGTGAGAGCCTGTCGACCCTACCACGTAGGCGTTCCCGTCCGCATCCACGGCCACCCCGGAGATAAAGTCGGTTTCTGCCCCGCCCACATAACCGCAGTAGTCCAACCCGGTTCCATTCGACTTCACCCGAGCAATGAACCCATCCTGGAAGCCGCCGCGGTACCGGGCGTCCGGTCCGGACCTAACCGGGAACGTAGTGGCCTTCGCCTGGGTGACGCCGGCCACGTAGGCATTCCCACCTTCGTCGACGGCCACCGAGTACGCCTCGTCGTTTCCGGCTCCCCCGATGTAGCCGCAGTACTGGAGGGCAGTGCCCGAGGGGTTGACCTTCACAATGAACGCATCGTCACCGCTCTGGCTGTGGCTCAGGTCTGGGCCGCCGAGTACCGGGAAAGTAAGCTCGTTCGAATCGGTACCGCCCACCGCATAAGCGGCACCGGTCTGGTCAAAGGTGACTGCATAGAGCGTGTCGATATTGGCGCCGCCGACATACCCGCAGTAGGTGAGCCCGCTCCCGTCGGCTTTCACCAGGGCGATGTAGGCGTCCGCTGCCTCTTCGTCGTTGCGAGTCAGGTCCGGCCCCGCGACCACCGGGAAGGAGCTGTTCAGAGACGAACTACGTCCGACGACGCCCAGTTCGCCGTTAGGAGCGAGGGCCGCCCCGAAGGCGAGATCCCAATTGTCGCCACCGATGAAGCCGCAATAGTCGAAGTCTGCGCCCGTGGCGCTCAGTCGCGCCACGAACCCATCGAGCTCCCCATTCTGCGTGAGATCCGGACCTACAGCGGTCGGAAACGACGTCTCGTCCGAGAGGGTGTTTCCGGTGATGAACACGTGTCCGCCGGCGTCGGCAGCGATTCCCGTCACCTCGTCGCTGGCGTCACCGCCCACGTAGCCGCAGAAATCCAACCCGCTGCCGTCGGCTTTCAGCCGCGCGACCCAGCCGTCTCCGTTGTCGGCATAGGTATCGACCGGTCCCGTAACCACCGGAAACGTAATCTCGGTGGAGGTGGTGCGTCCACCCACACACGCGCGGCCATCCGGATCGATCGCGATGCACGTGGCGGTGTCGTCTCCGAGGCCCCCGAGGTAGGTGCAGTAATCGAAGCCGGCGCCGTCGGCTCCGACTTTGGCAATGAAGGCGTCTACGCTGCCGTTCGCAGTCGAGTCGAATCCCGCCTGTACCGGAAAGGTAGTTTCCGTGGAGTAGGTGTAGCCCGCCACGTAGGCGTTACCCTGCCCATCCACCGCCACGCCCGCAGCCAGGTCCTGCGCGCTTCCACCCAGGTATCCGCAGTAGATCAGCAGCGCGGGATCGATGACCAGTGGGCGGGAATGGTCGTAATTGCCCAGGCGAAAGCCGTATTCCCATGCGCCGTCCGGGCGCTGCGTCACCTCGTAACCGGACGCTACCGGCACCCGGCGTCCGTCGACTTCTTGATAGGTGACAGGCGCCTCATCCGTGAAGCTGCCCGCAGGGGTATCGACCACCAATTGCCCAGCGTCGTTCACCCGGACGCTGCGCGCACCGCGAAATGCCAGGCGAATCGCGGCAGAATCGGCGCCGGGCCGCAGTCGGAATTCGTACTTGAGGCCAGCGTCGCTGCCGCGGTAAGCCAGATCGATTCCGCTCCACAGTTCGCGGTAGCGGAGACCGGCGTAAGTGGTGACACCTCGCGTCCAACTGCCGGTGCCTCCGGTGAGGAAGTTCGCCTTGCCGGTAAGCGGGTCTTCACCCACCGGTGCGCCAATACTGTCCGCTGCCACGAAGTCTAGCTTCACGGCATACCGCGACGCCATCGAACCGGTTCCGCCGCCATCCTGGGTGTCGTTTGCCCTAGCCTTTGGCTCGGGTACTGCGAGGGACAGCGTCAGCCCGTCTGGAGCAAAGTACACGGTACGGTCATCGCCCCGTACGTAGTACTTTACCGGGGCCGGAGACTGCCCTTGATTTCGGACAAAGCACGCCGACGCTCGCCGCAGCAGCCCGGCCGCGGGAACGCCTGCCCGGGCCGGCCGTACGGCATTGCTCGCGCCCAGGCAGGTGCCAACGGCTAGACTCCCGAGTAAGATTGCGGGAAATCGCTGGATGCCACGAGAAGCGTGCGGATGCATGGGATCTCCAGATCGGCGCAGTAACCGGCAACAACTTGTCGCCGCACACAGTTGCGCTTTTCGGGCTTCCAATCCCTTCCAGTCCTAACAGGCAAGGGCTGCCGTGGCATTACCACTGGTCAAGGCGCCGAGGGTCTCCCGGTGCGGCCTCGCTCCAGGGCCATCTCGGTTAATTGCTCTGCAGTGTAGTGTCCTGGCCGTTGGCGAAGGCGCGCCATCTCGTTAGCGACCCGTTGGAGCACGTCGTTGTACGGGGTGGGGATGCCATGCTTGCGGCCGTGGAGCGTTACTTCGCCGTTCAAAAAGTCCGCCTCGATACTGCCCTGGCCGCGGGTGAGGCTCTGCCAACTGGAGCCGCGGTTCCCGGGTGGCAGGCCCTCCAGCGTCACGTTCGTGCCGCGGCTCGCCTTGACCCGGTCGTTCCACTGGGCTTCGTCTTCAAACGGGAGGCCGGCTGCCGTGAGGCAGGCTCTTGCTTCCGCATACACCTGCTCCATGTAGGCCTTCTCGTCACCCCTGCCGTCGGTGATCGCGCCCATGGCGTTTCCGAGGTTGGTGAGGAGCTTCGCGCCCTTGGGCGCCATCACGTCCGCATGCGCGTTCGCGGCGTAGTCGGCCTTTCGCACCGCCGCGACGAACGCCTCCGCGAGATCGTCGACCCCTCCCGGGTAGCGCCCTACGTCCATGTAGCCGTGGTTGCCGCTGATCGGGTTGTACACGATGCCCGGTTCCACGTGGATGCCCGGGATGACGATCATCACGCCGTACACGTGCGCGAAGTAGCGGGTCGAGATCCGCTCGTTCGCCACACCGTTCTGTACGCAGAAGATGGGGGTCGTCCAAGGATCAAAGCCAGACGCCTGGAGGTCGCGCAGCGCCCCCTCGGTATCTTGTGTCTTCATCGTCAGCGCCACCACGTCGGCGGCGCCGGGCTCCAATTCCCGCGGGTGGCTGACCGCCGGTACCTTCACCGTGCGCGAACCGTCTCCGGCGTGTACCGTGAGGCCGTCCGCCTGGAGGCGCCGCAGGTGCTCGCCGCGAGCGATCAACACTACGTCCGCGCCGGTCTCCGCCAGGAACAGTCCCAGCGGGCCGCCGATCCCGCCGGCGCCATAAACAATAAACCGCATTCTCAAGGTCTCCCGAACGCCGCGTTGAACTGATTGGGCACTTCGACCCATAAGAAGGCGGCCGATACGGCGAGGATAATCAGCGCGCACAGCCAGAGTAGGAGATCCGTCCACGCAGTAGGGGCGATGCGTCGATCGGTGAGGCGATAGCGCAGCCAGATGGTGGCAAATGTGATGATCGGCAAGAGCAAGCCGTTAGTGGCGGCGGTAAGGATGAGCACCGACTTCGGCTTCGCGTGCATCGCAAACGTGGTGGCCTGGATGGCGGGCACCACGACGGTGAAGATGCGGATCCAGCGCATCCGCGCGTGGAAGTCTGTAAAGTCCACCAACTTGAGAACTCCCAGGGTGTCCGCGTACAGCCTGGCGGTTCCCGCCGTGCCGGAAAAGATCGTGGAATAAAGGACGAAGAATCCGCCCACGAGGAAAAGGGCCGCCGCCCAGGGCCCCAGTGACCCCGTATAGATCTTCTGGAGCGTGGAGATCATTTCGTCGTTGGAGGGCACCAGTCCCTGGGGATGCAGGATGCCCGCTCCGAGCCAGAAGAAGGCGACCGTTCCTGCGGTGAAGATGAGCGTGGCGAGCCAGACGTCGATCTGCATCACCCGCACCCAGCCGCGAGCGCGCCGCACCCAATCGGGGCCCGCCTCCGCTTGCCCTGCGTAGCGCGCGTAGCCCTTCTCCACGCACCAATAGGTATAGGCCATCAGCTCCCCGCCGCCGACGCCGGTCCCGGCGAACGTGGAAACCGCTACCGCGAGCATTCCCGTGGCCATCAACGGACCCAACTGTACCCGCAGTCCGTCCAACGCCAGCCCTAATGGCACCGCGCGGTCCGTGAACTGCAGCGCTACTGCCCCGAACACCGTAATAGCGCTGAAGGAGATCACCATGAAGAGCGAGGTCTTCTCCAGGAATCCGTAGCGTCCTCGCAGCAGCAACGCGACGTTGACCACCGCGATCACGAGTGCCCAGCCTTGTTGCGGCAGCACCGGAAAGGCTACGGATAGCACCTGGCCCGTACTGCCTAGAATTGCTCCGCCATTGATCAGCGCCGGTATCTGCCACAGGATAAACAGCCACACGAACCAGGAGACTCGGTATCTGGGCCCCGGAAGGCGGTCAAAAGCCTCCAGGCAGGTGTCGCCGGAGGAGATGGTGTACCGGCCCAACTCGGCCTGCACGATCGTCTTGCAGATACACGCCGTGAGGATGAACCAGAGGCCCGCGAAGCCGATCATCGCGCCGAACGAGGTGGTGAGAATCAACTCGCCGGAGCCAACGATGCTGCCGATCAGGATGAAGCTCGGCCCCAGGAACTTCAGTGCGCCCATCCAGTTCTTTGGCGGCTCCCGGATCGCGTCCGCCGGACGGGCATACGGGTTCACCTGCGGGATGTCGACAGTTACCTCGGCCACGCTGCACCTCCGTGAGTCGAGCGTGGAAGCAGCACTCAAGTACTGGCTGCGGACACTCGTTGCGGAACCGGTTCAGCATCGGGCCTGCTGCGACCTGCTGCGGCGATCCTCGTTTAGACGCGCCGGTGACCTGGGTCACATCTCATCTGCTGACTACCCGAGCAGGAGACAGAATCGCAATGGGGGAGCGTACCGTCCGGCACGCTCCCCCATTGATGTGGCTAAGTTGGAAGGGATGACTACGCCAGCGAGAGCATCCGCGAGAGACTATCCACGTCACCGCGGCTGATGTCCGCCCCGGCGGTCTGCAGCTTCTCAACCAGTGCGCTGTAACCGCGATCAACGTGCTCGACGCCGCTCACCACGGATACCCCTTGCGCGCCCAGCGCAGCAACGATGAGCGCGGCTCCGGCACGCAGGTCGGTTGCGGTGACCGCGGCGCCCGTCAGTTGCTCCACTCCGTGCACGAAGGCGGTGCGGCCTTCCACTCGGATGTCGGCGCCCATCCGCTGGAGCTCGCCCACGTAGCGGAAGCGATTCTCGAAGACGCGGTCGGTGACCATCGCGGCCCCGTTTGCGGTGGCCAGAAGCGCCACCATCGGCTGCTGCATGTCCGTCGGGAAACCGGGGTGCGGCATCGCGAGGATGTCCACCGCGCGGCAGCGCTCTTTGGTCGTCACGCGCAGCAGTCCCGGCTCGTCCGGGTTGTTGCCCAGCGTGGAGATGCTGACGCCCATATCCTGCAGCTTCACCAGCACGGGGTGCATGTGGGCGGCGACCACGTTTTCCAGAATCACGTCGCCCCGGGTGATCGCGGCGGCGCAGGCGTAGGTGCCGGCTTCCATGCGATCCGGGATCACCGTGTATTCCTGGTCCACGTCCAGCGCGTCGACGCCGTGGACTGTGACCGTGGAAGTGCCGGCCCCTTCGATCCGCGCGCCGAGGCGGCGCAGGAAGTTCGCCAGGTCGATCACTTCCGGCTCTGCGGCGGCGTTCTCAATGACCGTGGTGCCTTCCGCCAGCGAGGCGGCGGTGATGATGTGGCTCGTGGCGCCGGCACTGGGGAAGTCCAGGTAGATGTTTGCGCCCCGGAGACCGTCGGAGTAGGCCTCGACGATGCCGCCTTCCGTGCGGACGTAAGCGCCCAGCGCCTGCATGCCCTTCACGTGGAAGTCGACTGGTCGCGCGCCGATGTCGCAGCCGCCGGGCATTGCCAGCCGGGCCGCGCCCAATCGCGCCAGCATCGGACCGAGCACGTAGAAGGAAGCGCGCATCTTGCGCACCATCTCTTCCGGCGCGCTGGTGCGATAGAATCCGGAGGCGTCGATCTCGACCACGCCATCTGCGCCAAACCGTACTTCGGCGCCCAACTCCGCCAGCATCTCACCCATGGTGTGGATGTCGCGAATGTCCGGAACGTTCCGGAGCACCGTCTTGCCTTTTACCAGCAAGCATGCGGCCATGATGGGCAGGCTGGCGTTTTTGCTGCCCCCTACCCGGATTGACCCCTCCAGTGGAGTGCCGCCGCGGACGTAAATCTTTTCCACCTCTGCTTGCCTCCCGTAGCTGCCTGCGATCAGACCCGGCCCGTTATACCCAAGACCGGAAACTTATTGCCACCTGCCCGAATTGTCGGCGTTTCGGTCCCTAAGAAGATAGGACGAATTCACGATCAAACACCAATTTCACGCACGCAGGGTGGCATTGGGTGCCAGACGCCGTGCCTGGACCGGATACTTGTTTCTTGCGCCGCTGCCGGCTCCCATGTGCCGGACACGAACTAAACCCTCTTATTAGTCTCCTCAGAGGACTGTCCGGTTCGATGTTACGACAAATCGACTCGCCCGGCCGGGCTAAATCTTACCGAAGGCGCCCTGTTCCGCTGTCCTGGCCCACGCCTACCCACTATCTTACAGACCGCGGAGCCTCTTGAGAACGCCCGGGGAACCCCATCGGGCCGGAACTCCGTCTCGTGCATAGGAGATAACACCGGGTGCTCACGCCAGAACTGCTAGGCCAACTCCGTATGCCGGAGGGGCAAAGCCTGCTGCAGGAAGCCGAGCGGCTAATTGACGATCCGTTCGCGGCCCAGAAGCTGCGCCGATTCGCCGCGCCTGAGCTGGCGGCCGCCGCCGTCGAGCAGGTTCGCCTTCGCCGGCGGGCCGTCAGCAAGTTCAACCGGGCCGCGCAGTTGTGGTTCAGTCCGGGCCTCCTGGAGCAATCGTCGGGCGAAGTGATCGCCAAACACCGGGCCCAGCGCTATCAACTGTGGAAAGACGTCGCCGTCGGTGATTTCTGCTGCGGTCTGGGCGGGGATGCGCTAGCCCTCGCCGCACAAGGGCACGTCACCGCGGTCGATCGGGATTCCCTCGCCCTCGCATTGACCCGGGCCAACGCGGAGTTACTGGGAGTTGCGGATCGAATTCAATTGCTTCAGGGCGAGCTTCCGCAGGCGGCACCCTCCGTGCGCGCCGCCTGGGTCGACCCAGGCCGGCGCGAGGCGGGGCGTACTCGAAAGCTGGCAGCGATCTCGCCGACCCTCGCCGAGGTCTTGTCGCTCCGGTCGCGCACCTCGCACCTCGGTATCAAGCTTTCTCCCGCCTCGTCGGATGAAGAGTTGGAGGCCGAGCTCGGAACTATTCCGCACGAGCGAGAGTTTCTGTCCGTGGATGGCGAGTGCCGGGAACTGGCGCTGTGGATCGGGGACCTCGCACAGCTGCCGGTGGGCAGCGCGCCGCTGCGCCGCGCCACGCTGCTACCGAATGGTGCGACCCTGGCGGGGATCCCCGAGCCGTTTCCCGCGGTGCGGAAGCCCGGGGCCTGGCTCCTGGAGCCGGACGCGGCCGTGATTCGTTCCGGGCTGGTGGGAAACCTCGCCCTGGAACTGGGGGCGTGGCCCGTGGATGCCCGGCTGTCTTACCTCTCTGCAGACCGGCACGTAGTGAGCCCGTTCGTGCGCTGCTACCGGATCGAGGCGCCGGAGCCGTTCAGTGCGAAGGCGCTGGGAGCCCGCCTGCGCGGATTTGGCGCCGGCGACGTGGTGCTGAAGACCCGCGGCAGCGTGCTTCAACCGGAGGCGGTGCGCCACCAACTGCGGGGAGTGCTAAAACAAGGGAAGGCGGAGTGCTGTCCGGTCGTGTTTTTGACGCGCCTGGACGGACGCGCGGTAATGATCGTGGGAGAACGCTTTGATTCCGGAAGAAACTAACCCGACCCAGACGACCCCGGAGGAGCCGCTCGCCCCGACCCCGGTCCCCACTCCCGAGAGACTCGAGCCCATCGAGCCGCTGGATGACGGCGGCTTCACTCCGCCGCACGGCGATCCGCTAGGGGATGCGGCGCTCGATCTACCTGCGGAGCACGACCATTCCGCGGCGGTAGCGGATTTCCCGGCCGGCGTCCCTATTGCCGCGACTCCGCTCGATTCCGCCAGCGCCCATGAGCGTAGGGCCGAACCGCCGGCGCGGGTGGAGCCTGAACCGGGTGAATTGCTCTATTCGGGCCCCGCAGAGCCTGCGCCGGCAGGGGACCTCTTTGCTAATCCCGAACCCGTTATAGGTTTCGTGGAAGCACCCGTAGCCGCAGCGGTAGCCGTGGAGAGCGCACCGAGCGCAACGACTAGCCATCAGGAGCGAGCCGAAGTAGCGCCGGTGATTGAAGAACCGGCCGGCGCCATGAGTGACCAGCCGGAGTTGCTTTATGCGGGACCGGTCGAGCCGGCTCCTGCGGGGCTGCATTTTCCTGAAGCGGCGGCGGGCGACGACGAGGGCGAGCTGACAGTTGGTTCTAGCGATCCGCTTTCGTACCCGACCCCGGAAGTGCACGACGACCTGGAAGCGGCAGCGCTGGTAAGCGAAGCGGTGGCCCCGGAAGTGGCGCCGGTTGAAGAGCCGGACGAGCCGCTGGACGGCGGTCCGAATTGGATGTTGGCTTTCATCTGCGCGTGGTCGAGTGCAATCTCGCTGCGTGAAGCCTGGGCGACGGTGGGTGGTGGGAGTTGGGGCCTGGCCCTCCGCAATCTGGGCGTGATGGGATACCTGTTATTGGGCGTGGGGTTGCTTGCGTTTGCCTTTGACGCGCTTCGTTGGGGACGACCGCGGCGCGGCGCCGCGGCATTGGTAATTCCCACGCTGTTGACCTTGGCCGGCGTGGTGTGCCTGGTGCTCTGGAACGACCGCGGGCGACCCATCTAAAGCCAGTTGGCCTGGGTGACTTGGATACGGAATGCCGGGGGCGAAGTGTCGCCGTCGCGCATTCTGAAGGGACGCGCTGGTGTGAGCGTTCGCCCGAAATGCGGAACAATTAGCGGGATGGGTGCGGCGCGAGGCTCGAAACGGATGGCGATGGAATCGCTGACTGAGTGGTACCGATATATCGATCAGGTCAGCCGTCCGGCACGGCGGCCCGGGGATGAGGACGAGCCGGAGCAGTGGCGGCCCTGGAAGCCGACTGACGATGCTCCGCCTGTGGAAGCTGCGATTCCCGCGGACGCAATTCCGGACCTCTCCGCCGCGTTGGGTCTGACCGGTTCCGCGGAAGCCCAGCATCCAGGCACTGTGGAGTACGTCGACCCCACGCTCCACGACCGGCTCGCACCCATTCCCACCTTCAGTGCTCCGACCCTCAGCGCGCCTACCTTCGAGATCTCCATCGCGCGGCTAGGCGAGCGGGCAGCGCCTGCGGACACCCAACCTTCACCATCCACTCCGGATGAGCCGCAGGGCTCACCGTCCGCGGAGATGCCGCACCCGCACCCGGCCTCCGCGGCCGCCGAGCCGGAGCCGGAAGACTTCCAGGATCGGCTCGCGCGCATCTTCGCCGGGAGCGAAGGCGTGGATGCGAACGCCCGCGCAGTTCAAAGCGAGGCGGACGACGCCGAAGAACCGGACGAAACTGACGACTCGGGAGGAAAGAGCCAGGGCTTCCGTCATTGGGATTTGCTTTCGCAGTTCCGCAGCCATGACGTGGCGCAGAACAGCTACAAGTCCACCTTCCGCGAGACACGCGAGGAGTTGGTGCAGCGACTCCTGGACCCGCCGCTTACGCTGGAAGAGACGGCGCGCCTATTAGGCGTGTGCCCGACCACCGTACGTCGCTACACCAACAAAGGCCAGCTCAGTCACTTCCGCACGATGGGCAACCAGCGCCGGTTCCGGCTTTCAGACGTGCTCGAGTTTCTCGAGAGCCGTGCCACGGAAATCGAAGCCGATGCGCGAGCGGACCGTGAGGCGGGGTTAGACACATAAGGATTGGTTCCTTGGCGTCATTGCACCATCCACAAGCAAGAAGCGGAGCGTCAATGAGACGCTCCGCTTCTTATTGCCAGCAATATTGAGCCGCGCGTCGAGTCCTAACGACGGCGGAATAATGGAGTAGGGGAGAGGCGAGCCGCAGGCTCGCCTCTCCCCTACTCCAGCACTCCCTTACTCCAGGAGCGTTAGCCGTCACTGCACGGCCCGATAGGTGCCCTACGCTATCGGGTTTTCTGCGCCACTTCCAATAGCTCTCGATCATTCAGCACCGTCGAGCTGATGATGACCGCGGTTTCCGGTTCGTTCCAGAAGAGGCGGCGCTCGCCGCTCGATCCCGTGACGAAATAGGCAGGGCTACCCTTTACCAGGGCCTTTGCCTCCGCGCGGTCGGCAAACTTACCCGCATGGTATTCGTCGCGTTCTGGCGTCCGGCGCTCTTGCGCCATGATGAGGAGGGAGCGGTCTTGTTCATCGGAAAAATCTTGCAGGATCCTCCTTGCTCCTTTTAGCGTGCCCGTAGATCCTACGTGGCCTCCGTAAGGCAGCCACGTCGGCGCATAGAGCCGCGTCCCGAACTGCTCCTCCAGCTTAGGAAGATCATCGGATGCGATACGACGATCGGCCCCCCGAGACACGATCGGGTTGAGCACGACTTTCCCCACAGACCCGAACAGAATCAACGTTGATACGGCAAACAGCCATCGGTTGCGAGACATCGGACCGTCTCCTTTGTTATTGAAGCGACTACGAACTTGGGAGTATGGCTGGTCGGTCTTGATGATAAGATCGTCCGCTACTCGCTTCAACCAGGAGGAGGCTCCGACCGTCAATCCTGCGGCTTGATTTGGGAGGTTGGTCTCAATTATGGCGTCGAAGTAGTAGTTCCTTCCCCAAATTGCAGAAACGTCGCCAAATTTTTTTTGGGACGCATCCCGAGAGTCTAGGGCGACACCTGAGAACGATGCTGGTAGCAGTACCCGGACGCGTCCCGGGTCTTGCGCCTGCACCGTTCGCCGGAGCGCGTAACTCCGCGGCACTGCTGCGCAGCCAGGACCGCCTCCGGGGCTCCTTCATCGAAAGCGGAGCTGTCGGCGTTGGTGCGCGTGGAGTCCGGGGCGGGTGCCGCTGGGGGCGGGGTAGCCGCCTCTGCTTCGCCGGGCGACGGCTTTTCGGTTTGCGCGGCGATAGCGTGAGGCGATGGTGATACGTGCCTTACACGGAAGGTGGCCGGTGCCGGGGGAGGGGGACTCGCCACGGCGCCTTCAGTTGCGGGCGGCAACACCGGCGGATGCCGCCGCTCATACCCCGCATCGGGTGGCACGCGCCGGGGCATTTCCGCCGGAGCAAGCACCAAACCGGCGTGCGCCGGACGTGAGGTACTGGCTGGTGCGGCATTGGCCGGCGCGGGAACCGCTGGTGGGGCACCCGAGGGCGCCCCACCAGGCGGTTCTACAGATGCCGGCACCGGGGCCGTTGGGAGCGGTACGGCCGCGCGCTCAATGCCAAGCGGTGCCGCGGCGGGGCGACCCGAAAGGAGGCGGATACTTGCTGCCGTGCAGGCGCCAAGGGGAATCAGGCACAGCAAAGCCCGCAACCGCCGCATTTCGCCCTCCTGAACTCGAGTCGATCCTCAAGAGCTTCTCGGTGAGAGCCGCGTGCTCCTCGGTGGAGGCGAGAAAAGACCGCGCGTCCGGCTAGCCGCGCGCCTGGTCTTTCCCGTACGTCTTAGCGCTACTGCTGCTTCTTGCGGCCGCTGCCAAACGCCTTCTGCTGCTCGGGGGTGAGGATCTCTCGCACTTCCGCGGCCATCTTCTGTTGCTGCTCGCGGATCTGCGCCTGCACCGCCGCCTTGTCCGTGGCTTCCTTCTGGGACGCTCGCAGCTTGTCGAGTTCGGGAAGGTACTTGGCGGTGATCTCCTTCACCTTAGCCTTTTGCTCGGCCGTCAGGCCGGCGGCAGCGATCTGGCTGCCCAGCATCGGCCCGAAGTCCTTGTATTCCTTGGCCTCGGTGAGCAGCGCATCCAGTTGCTTTTGCTGATCCGGGTTCAGCGCCGCTTTAAACGCCGCTTCGTACTTCTCGCGCGCGGCGCGGCTGGCCGCGCGCTTTTCTTTGGGCGTGGTCAACTTGGCGGCTTCGTCCGACTCGGACTGATAGGCGTCATTGGCCGCTTTCACCTTCGCCTTCTGTTCATCGGTGAGGTTAAGCTTGGTTACGATAGCCGAGGGCATCATGCCGGTCGGGCGGCGGGCCGGCGCCTGGGCAAAGCTGGCGACGGCGAGGGACAGCATGAGGCTGCCGGCGAGGAGTGAAGCGGCAACCCGGCTAGGAACGTGCATCATCGGTCCTCCTGTACGGAAGGGATGCCGCCCTCGCGGGATAACGAGGGGGCGCAAAAGAGGGGGGGGTGGTATCCCTCTCGTCTAGACGCACGTTCTCGGGCCGGGTTCAAGAATCATTCTGGACCTCGTCAAGCAATGGGTGGCGGGGACGCGGCTAGCCCGGTTGCCGGCCGGGGACCGTCTTCTCGTCGCAGAAACTGCTCGGCTTCTTTCACGTCATCCGCGCAGCCGATGATCAGCGGCACCCGCTGGTGAAGGTCGGTGGGCTCCAGGTCGAGAATGCGCTGGTAACCGGTGCTGGCGCGGCCGCCGGCATTTTCTGCGATAAATGCCAGGGGAGCCGCTTCGTAGAGCAGTCGCAGCTTACCATTGGGATGCTTGGTGTCTCCCGGGTAAAGGAACACGCCGCCGGCCAGGAGATTGCGGTGGAAGTCGGCAACGAGGCTGCCGACGTAGCGGGACGAGCAAGGACCGCCCGGGCGCTCGGGACTCCGAACGTGGTCGATGAACGAACGGGTGCCGGCCGTCCAGCGGCAGCGATTGCCTTCGTTGATGCTGTACATCTTCGCCCGCGACGGCGTCCGGATATCCGGGTGAGAGAGGATGAACTCCCCGATCGTCGGATCCAGCGTGAACCCGTGTACCCCTTCGCCGCTGCTGTAAACGAAGATGGTGCTGCTGCCGTAGACCACGTACCCGGCCGCCACCTGGCGACTGCCGCGCTGCAGCAGGTCCGCCTCGGTTCCGGGGCCGGAGTGGGAGACACGGCGATGGATGCTGAAGATCGTTCCGATGCTCACGTTGTAGTCGATGTTGCTGGAGCCGTCGAGCGGATCGAACGCGAGCGTGTACTTACCGGCGGCGTTGCTTTCAGGCATAGGTAAGATGCCGGGCAGTTCCTCGCTGGTGAGGGTGCAAAGCTGGCTGCTGTTGGTGAGGAGCTTGCAGAGCAACTCGTTCGCTAGGAGATCCAGCTTCTGCTGCTGCTCTCCGTGGGTGTTACTGCTATCCGTGGCGCCGAGAACGTTGGTTAACCCTGCCCGCCGCACCTCCCGAGTGATCACCTTGGCGGCTACCGCGATGGCAGTCATCAGTGCGGTGAAATCGCCGGTGGCCAGCATGCATCGCTGTTCTTCGATCAGGAATTGCTCCAGGGTTACCAGTTGTCCGGTCATCGTCAGGGTCCTCGCTGCGGTGGCGTTTGGCTTGATGCTGCTGACTTAAAGGTAACCCGGACACGTTTCACCCCAGTGACCCTGCCGTGAACCGTAAGTGAACGTTCTGTTAACACGATGTAACAGCTCCAGCCGCTCGGTGGCGGGGCAATGAGGAAGCCAGGAAGAAATTGAGCCGCGCCGTGACGGCTACCCCCGTAGGCTCGCGGCGTCCCGGTTACTCCGGCGCTCCAGCACTCCAACCTAGTTAGCACCCAACGCTCGGCTCGATCGAAGTGCAGGAAAGGAACCGCCCCCGGAGTTAAACTCCGGGGGCGGTCTTGATCTACGGGGACCAGGTTGGGATGAACCGCCAGGCTATGGCTCACCCGCGAGCAGCACGCACCGGCGGTCCCTCCGGGATGATTCCTGACTTCTTGCCTTCCTGGTTTCCCTATCCAGTCCCGTCTCCGTACCTGCGCGTTAGAACAACTCGCTATCGCGGGAGACGAGTTGAACGAGGTTGCCTTCCAGGTCGTGGAAGAACGCGATCTGCCCGCCGCCGGCCGCCGGTGCCGGTGCCGTGAGCCCCAGCACCTTTCCTTGCAGCCCTGCGTGGGCCGTCTCGAAGTCAGTCACCCGGAACGCGATGTGTCGAATGCCCGGATCGAGCGGCTGGTGTTTGGTCACCGGGGCGCCATTGTCCGGCATGATCTCGAGCACCGCGCCCATCGTCCCGCCCACCAGGTAGGTGGGGGGTTCTTTATCGTTCTGGAAGAGGATGCGCATGCCGAGCACGCTGCAGTACCACTCGGCCAGTGCTTTCGAGTCTTTCGCCGCCAACGCGACGTGATCTACACCGATAACCATTTGATCTGTCTCCTTGATGAAACCGGGTATGGGGGTTGGGAGTTAGGGGATGGGTAGAGGGGTCCCTGCGGGACGACGTTCAATCTTCGGGTTCACCGGCCGAAGGTAATAATCCCCCGATCCAGGCAACGCCTGAACGCCTGCTGTGAAAATAGACCGTCGGTCGAGGGCACCGTCCGCGTTCCCCATCATCCGGGAGCGAAGCGAAGGATGATGGGGAACGAAAGGCTGAAGGCTGAACACCAAGCCAAGCCCTGAATGCCTGAGCGCCCAACACCTGAACACCCGAACACCCGAACACCCCGGCCCACCTACTCTTCCCGGTGGTGCACTTCGAAGCGGGCGAGGTCGCGGGCGATCCGGGTGTTCGGGAAGATTGCGCGTGCCTCCGCGAGGAGGGGCGACGTATCGATGTACCGCGGCGAAAGGTGGGTGATCACGAGCTGCCGCACCCCTGCTTCCAGCGCGACGTGGGCCGCGTCGGCCACGGTGGAGTGGCCTTTGCGGTGCGCCTCGGTGCGCATCCCGGCTTCGAACGTTCCCTCATAGATCAGGAGGTCGGCCCCTTCTGCCAGCTCGACCGCGGTGTCGCAGGGGCGAGTATCCGTGCAGAACGCCAGGATAGCGCCGGGACGCGCCGGCCCGAGCACCTGGTCGGGAGCAATGTCGCGTCCATCCGGAAGGGTCACCGCTTCGCCGCGCTGCAGCTTTCCGAACAGCGGACCCTCCGGTACACCCAGCGAGCGGGCTACGTCCAGATTGAACCGGCCCGGGCGGTCGAGCTCTTCCAAGCGGAAACCCAGGCAGAGCTGACCGTGGTCCAACGGTGCGGCCGTAAGGCGATAGCCGGAATTCTCCCGGAACAACGCGGCTCCCGGTTCTTCTCGCAGGTTGATGCGGTAACCGAAGTGCGTCTGGAGCGCTCGCCGGTTGCAGCGGATGTACTCTCCCAGTCCCGGGGGACCGTACACGTCCAGCGGTTCCGTGCGGTCTGCCATCTGCAGCGACATCAGCAGCCCCATCAAGCCGGTGATGTGGTCGCCATGCAGGTGGCTGATGGCAATGGTGGAGAGGGGGGCAAAGCCGAGGCCCGCGCGGCGGTACTGGATCTGCGCCGCCTCGCCACAGTCGAAGAGGATCAATTCCCCCTGACGCTGCACCGCGACACAGGAGAGATTCCGCTCCAGCGAAGGGACACCGCTTCCGGTTCCCAGGAATGTAACAGTGAGTGCCGGCGCGGACAAGGGAGCCTCTCGGGGTTCAGGGCAGGGGGTTCAGGGTCCGGCAATTGCGGATGTGGATTACGGCAGTTGAGCGCCTCTCACTAACCCCTGTCTCCCCGGAAAGTGTCTTCTCATAATAGCACGACCCAACCTTCACCGAGTCAGCACCGGCCTTCAGAATGGGACGGTCCTGGAGCGATTCGAACCTTGATCCGGCACTCGAGTGCTGGATCAAGGTTCGAACGAGAGGAGCCTTTGCCTTTGGATTCTGCAAGGCGGTTCCTTGCCGATACCACAAACGGCTCAGGCTTGAGGGTTACTCTATGCCCCGCGACTCGCTAAAGTAGTCCGGGCCCCGTAAGGGCCGTTCAAAATCGGATGAGGGAGAGCATGGCGAGGAAGAAGAATAATCTGGGCTACCTGTGGAAGTGCTTCCGCGGTTATGGCGCGCGGTTGGGCGGCACGCTCCTCTTCCTTTCGTTGGCCCGGGCCGCGGCCACGGCGGACCCGATCTTCCTCAAGAAGATCATCGACGAGTTGGGTCACCAGTCCCCGGCCGCGGCGCTGGCTGGCACCGTCACGGTTTACTTCGGCCTCAAGATCGCGAGTTTTCTCGGGGAGATGATGCGCGATTGGGTGTTCGCTCCGGTCGAGATCGGAGTCGGGCGACGTGTCTCGGAGCGGGTGTTCGATTACCTGCTTCGCCTCCCGGTTTCGTACCACGCCGAACAGAAGACGGGAGCCCTGGCCCGGAAGATCGCCCGTGGCTCACGCGCCATCACGTTCATCCTGGACTTCATGGTGATGAACATCCTGCCCGTGATCATCGAGCTGGTCTTCGTGACCGTGCTCCTGCTCCGGCTGTATCCGGTGTGGTACGGGCTGATCACGATGGCTACGGTGATCGCTTATACGTGGTTCACCATCTGGAGCACGGAGAAGCGGCAAATCTTCCGATTGAACGCGAACCTGGCGGACGATGAGGCGAGTGGGGTGCAGGTGGACAGCATCACCAGCATCGAGACGGTGAAGTACTTCAACAACGAGCCGCTGCGCATGGGGCAATATCAGTCCGCCATCAACCGGTGGTACGAGCTTTCGGTGAAGTCGAACCGCTTGTTCGCGGCGATCTCCGCCGGTCAGTCCGCGGTGCTGCTGATCGGTCTCGGTGCGATCCTGCTGCTCGCTATCCGGCAGACCGAGGCGGGGCAGCTCACCATCGGCGACCTCGTGCTGCTCTCCACCTACGTGGTGCGGCTGTCCATCCCCATCGGTACGCTCGGATTCATCTACCGCGGCATCAAAGACGGCTTCGCGGACCTGGACGAGATGGGCAAGATCTTCCAGAACGAGATCACCGTTCAAGACCCCCAGCATCCTACGCCGCTGCCCACCGCCCGGGGCGAGATTCGGCTCGACCACCTCTCGTTCCGCTACCGGGATCGGGACCGCGTCCTCAACGACGTCAGCCTGGAGATTCCATCCGGTGCTCGGGTGGCGATCGTGGGTCCCTCGGGGTCGGGTAAATCCACGCTGGTGAAGCTGCTGTTCCGATTCCATGATCCCACGGAAGGCCGCATCCTGATCGATGGGGTGGATCTTCGCCAGCTGAGTGCCGAAACGCGCCGCCGGGTTTTCGCCATCGTGCCGCAGGAGCCGGTGCTGTTCAACGACAGCATCGCCGCGAACATCCGCTTCGGAAAGCCGGACGCCACGCTCGAAGAGATCGAGGCCGCGTGCCGTCAGGCGAACATCCACGAATTGATCGCTTCCCTGCCGGATGGATATCAGACGGTGGTCGGCGAACGGGGCGTGAAGCTCTCGGGTGGGGAGAAGCAGCGCGTCGCCATCGCGCGGGCGATCGTCCGCGATCCGAAGATCCTCGTCTTCGATGAAGCGACCTCGAACCTGGACTCGCACTCGGAGCAGATCATCCAACAGTCGCTGGAACGGCTTGCCGCGGGCCGCACGACGGTAGTCATCGCGCACCGCCTCTCTACGATTGTCGACAGCGATGTGATCTACGTAATCGACCGGGGACACCTGGTGGAAGCGGGTACACACGACGAGCTCCTCGAGCGCGACGGCCTCTATTCCCGCCTCTGGACCATCCAGGCGCGGCCGGACGAGGCGGAGCGGGAGGAAGCGGTCGGGACGGGAATCCCGGTGCTCGCCGGCTAGAGCGATCATTAGGCGGATTATCGAGTCGGCTCGAGGTACGACTTACGGGGTAGCATACCCCCCGAAAGAAGGCCAACCAGGCAGCTCGAATGGTTGATTACACGCCAGGCGTTTTCGTTGTAACAACTGAGCAACCGGTAAAGCGGCGAGCAGTAAGCATCCCTAACGCCCGGGAACCGGCTCTCTCGGAGATACGTGTATGGCTCGAGCAACGATTCTCGCGGCGTTGGTCCTGGCGACCGGTTTTCTGGCTTCCCCTCGGCCTGCTGCCGCTCAGCAGTTACAGGTGTTCCCGACCCGAGCCGCGTTGAATAGCGCAGCGAACAACCAGCTAGCCGGAGCAAGTTTCGAAGAGCTGCCGGAGTTCTCATTCTACGCGACGTTGCCGTATGCCGGGGCGACGCTGCACAGCACGGATACGGTAACTCCAGGCCTGGCCGTCTTCGGCTCCGCCACCTTTCCCACCCTGCCGTCGAATACGCTGGTCTCCCTCGATGCGTCGGCGCCGGAGCCGGGACCGGTCGTGATCGAGTTCTCACCGGCGGTCACGGCGGTGGGGCTGGACGTCTCCTCGTTCTATTTCGACGGCACCGTTTCACCGGCTGGCTCCACGCTAGTCGTCACGGTGGACGGGACGGATGGGACCCAATCGCAAGTATTGAGCCTGACGCCCGATGGACCCACGTTCCTGGGCCTTGGCGCCGTGACCGGCTCGATCAGCCGGGTGACGATTTCCAACCCGGCGGGCGGCTCCCGGCTCGTGGCGGTGGATGACCTCTCTTATGGCAGCCTGTCCGTCGGCATCGGACCGCTACTGGATCAGATCGGCCAGATCCTGGCGTCCGCTCGGGCGAATGGAACGATCAGAGGGCTGGGCTCGAGCCTGGAAGAGAAGCTGCGTGAAATCAAGCGCGACCTCGCGCGCGGTGATTTCGAGGACGTGGAAGAGGGTTTGGAAAGCCTCCGCAACCAGATTCGTGCGCAGCGTGGCAAAAAGATCGCCCCCGCGGTGGCTGACCAGTTGACGGCGGTGATCCAGCAGGCGCTGGCCCTGGTTCCAGACGAAGACGACCGCGACTGTGACCACCATGAGCACGGCCACGGTCACGACGATCATTACGGTCACTAATTGACCTGCCGCTTCCAGTCAATCTAAAAAGCCCGCCGATCACTATTCGATCGGCGGGCTTTTCGATGCTGTTTGGTAGATGCGTCAGGCGAGGAGCTTCTGCACCACTTCGCCATGCACGTCCGTGAGACGGAAGTCACGGCCCTGCGAGCGGAAGGTGAGCTGCGTATGCTCCAGGCCCAGCAGGTGGAGGATCGTGGCGTGGAGATCGTGGACGTGGATACGGTCCTCCACGGTGTTGTAGCCGATCTCGTCCGTTGCACCCACCGTCCGGCCTGCCGCGAAGCCGCCCCCGGCCACCCACATCGTGAAGGCGTCGATGTGGTGGTCGCGCCCGGTAGTCTCCCGCGACTCGCCCATCGGCGTGCGCCCGAACTCGCCGCCCCACACCACGAGCGTGTCCTCCAGCATCCCACGCTGTTTCAGATCCTTGATGAGCGCGGCACAGGGCTGGTCGACTTCCCGGCAGATTTCCTCCAGCGGCTTGCCCAGGTCCGCCCCCGGGCCGCCGTGGTGATCCCAGTCCGTGTGATAGAGCTGCACGAAGCGGACGCCGCGCTCCATCAACCGCCGCGCGAGGAGGCAGTTGTTGGCGAACGAGGCTTTGCCGGGCTGCGCACCATACATCGCCAGCGTCTTGGGGTCTTCCTGGGTAACGTCCATCAGTTCCGGAGCGCTGGCCTGCATCTTGTAGGCGGTCTCATACGCGGAGATGCGCGTGGCGATCTCCGGATCACCCGTGGTGGCCAGGCGCGCGCCGTTTAGGTCTCGTACTGCGTCGAAGAACTCGCCCTGTCGCTTCCGGTCGAAACCGGGCGGGTTCGAGAGGTTGAGGATCGGCTGCGGGCCGGAGAGGAACGGCACGCCCTGGTAGCTGGTGGGAAGGAAGCCGCTGCCCCATAGCGCCGCGCCGCCGCGCGGCCCCCGCGGGCCGGACTGGAGTACCACGAAGCCCGGTAGGTCGTGCGATTCGCTCCCGATCCCATAGGTGAGCCACGACCCCATGCTCGGACGGCCCGCCTGTGCCGCCCCGGTAGCCATGAAGAACTTGGCCGGTCCGTGGTTGAACACGTCCGTGGCCATGCTGCGGATGATGCAGAGGTCGTCCGCTACGGTGCCGAGGTGGGGCAGCAGCTCGCTCAAGACCGCGCCGGACTTTCCATGCCGGGAGAACGCCCGAGGGCTGCCCAGCAGCTTGGCGTCCGGCTTCAGGAACGCGAACCGTTTCCCCTCGGTGAAGGACTTGGGGGTAACCTGCCCGTTCAGTTCCAGCAGCTTCGGCTTCGGATCGAACAGGTCGAGCTGGCTCGGCCCGCCTGCCATGTGCATGAAGATGACGCGCTTCGCCTTCGCGGGGAAGTGTGTCGCCTTCAAGGCCGGGGCTGCAGAGGCTTCCTGGTCCAGCAGTGACGCAAGCGCAATGGCTCCGAGCCCCACGCCGCAGCGCTGGAACAGGTGACGACGGGTGAGCGCCAGCAGGCGGTTCTGGTCTGTGCTCATAGCTTTAGTCTCAACCATCCTTAGGTTCGATTGCGGCTTTCAACTGCGCATTGGGCCGCACTGCACCGGAGTGCGCTTCTCGGCATCGGGCAACGTTCTAGGTATGTAACGAGAGTTCGCTCGGAATCACTCGCTTGGCCCGCGCCACGGTAGGCCCTAACAATAACGCCAGGGTCGCAAATCTTGTACTGACCGGAAATCTGGGCAACTGCGGGTTGCACTTACCGATATCTCTTGTGCCGTCATTCTCGGGTAATGAACTCGTCTACGTTCATCAGCACGCGTGCGACTGCTGTCCACGCGGCCGCTTCCGCAACGCTGGCAGTTGCGGGCCGGTCCTTTGCCGCAATCGCCTCCGCGTCTTTCGGTGCAGCCTGGAAAGCGGTTAACTGGGCTCGATAGTAAGCCTGTAGCCGGCTCGACTCCGTAGCCGTGGGCTCGCGGGACAGGCAGCGGCGGAAGGCGTAGCGCACCCTCTCGGCGGCGCCCGACGCCTCTCGTAGCGTCCGCGCCGCCAGCCCCTGCGCCATCTCGATGAGCGATTGGTCGTTCGCCAGCATCAGCGCCTGGGTAGGGGTGTTGGAGCGGCTGCGGCGAGTACAGGTCACGTTGCCGCTGGGTGCGTCGAAGGCCGTGAAGAGTGGGTAGGGGTTGGAGCGCCATTGCCAGGTGTAGACGCCGCGGCGGTAGCGGTCCTCCCCCTCGCTCACGGCCCAGGCGCGCTTCACCTGCGTGAACAGATCCGTTCCGGCGGGCTGCGGGGGATACACGCCCGGTCCGCCCATCTTGATGGACAGCAGCCCGCTCGCCGCAAGCGAAACGTCCCGGATCAGCTCACCGTCCAGGCGGATGCGGTTCTGGCGCGCCAGAAGCCGGTTGTTCGGATCGATCTCCTGCAACTCCGGCCGGGCGTGAGACGACTGCTTGTACGTATTCGAGGTCACGATCAGCCGGTGGAGCCGCTTGAGGGACCACGCGAGTTCCGGGTTCCCGGTTCCGCGTTCCGCGTTGCTCTTTGACGGAGTGCTGCCGGGAACTCGGGACCCGGAACTCGGAACGCTGCTGAAAGCGGCCGCCAGCCAGTCCAGCAGCTCCGGGTGCGAGGGCGGCGTGCCCTGGGTGCCGAAGTCGTTTTCGGTTTCCACCAGGCCCGTGCCGAAGTAACCCTGCCACACCCGGTTCACGGCTACGCGCGCCGTGAGTGGGTTCTGAGGATCGACGATCCAGCGCGCCAGGTCCAGGCGGTTCGGCGCCTTCACGGCAGCGGGAAGCGGGTTGAGGACCGCCAGAGTACCTGGTTCCACGCGCGGTCCCGGGCGTAGGAAGTCGCCGCGCAGGTGCACGAAGGTTTCGCGCGGCGTCTCCCGCTCGCGGAGCACCATGGTGGAGGGGATCTCCTTCTCCAACTCCTTCTGCCGCGCCTCGATCTCCGCCACGGTGGTCGTGAGCTGGGACGCCTCAGAGGCTCGGAACAAGACGGTCAGGCGCTGCCGTTGTTCGGAAGTTCGCTGCGCGACCGGTGTGGAGAGTAACGCGCGCAGCTCAGCGGTGGGCACGAACTCCACTTGTTGCGGCGGCACGTCGGCGGCAGAGAGGCGGAAGCGGCCCAATAAGTAGCGCTTATTAGGGTGTTCTTGCCGCAGTGTCACCGTGAGGCGGGTGCCGGCTGCTAGGGGGTTCTGGAAAAGGAACAGCGCGGTGCGGTTACTGTGGAGGCTGCCCTCGCCTGCCTTCACGTTGATGGCCCAACCCGTGGCCGGCTTGCCATCCACCGCGAGGGTCACGGGATAACCCTGCTGCGAGTGGTCGGCGAGGGCGCGCGCGATGGGCACGATTACGGGGCCGGCGGCTGCGCGTTGCTCCGCAACGGAGAACTCGGTCAGGAGGAAGTTCCCCCCCGCCAGGCCGGGGCCGCGTTCGGGAAGGCTCACGTGGGTCAGCGCCTCCAGCCGGAGCGCCGTGGCGCGCTCCGGGAGCTGCACGGTAACCGTGTAACTGTCGTTGTTCGGGATCGTCCCACCCACAAGGAGGGAATGGTCTTCCAGTTGGGTGAGTGTGGCCCCCGCGGCTGAGCGCGCCTCGATGGGCGGAAGTACGTTCCAGCGGGTTGCCGCCTGTCGGTTGGCCCGCGCTTCCCAGGCCGCCTGTCGAGTGTCGGAGCTGGCATCCAGCAACTTGAGCTCGCGTTGTGCTGCGGCGAGGCGCTCCTTGAGCGCTTCCCGTTCGCGTTCCTGCTCCGGGGTGGCGAACGGAAGACTCGGCTCGTCCTGGTTGTTGAAGAACGCGAAGAACTGGTAGTACTCTCGCTGCGTAATCGGATCGAACTTGTGGGTGTGGCACTGCGCGCAGCCGACGGTGAGACCCAGCCACACGGAAGCGGTAGTGTTCACGCGGTCGACGACCGACTCCACCCGGAACTGTTCCTTGTCGGTGCCGCCTTCTTCATTGATCATCGTGTTCCGGTGGAAGCCGGTCGCGATCAGCTTGTTCCGGAGTTCAATGGGCAAATGCGGCAAAGCGGAAGAGGACATCGCTGCCCCCGTCTGCGCATTTCCGGATTTCCGCAGTTCCTCGCTGACCTCCAGATCGCCCGCGAGTTGGTCGATGGTGAACTGGTCGAATGGCAGGTCGGCGTTGAGCGCGCTGATCACCCAGTCGCGATACATCCAGATCTGGCGCGGGCTATCGATGGTGTAGCCGTTCGTATCGGCATAGCGCGCCTCGTCCAACCAGCGACGTCCCCATCGCTCCCCATAGCGGGGCGAGCCGAGGAGCCGGTCCACCACCTTCTCATACGCATTGGGGCTGCGGTCGTTGACGAACGCGTCCACTTCGGCAGGAGTAGGTGGCAACCCGGTCAGGTCGAGGCTGGCCCTCCGGATGAGCGTGACCCGGTCGGCGGTGGGGGAGGGCTTTAGCCCCTTCGATTCCAGCTTCGCCAGCACGAACGCGTCGATGGGGTTGCGCGCCCACGCGGGGTTGTGGGTGCTAGGCACGGCGGGTCGCCGCACCGGCTGGAACGACCAGTGCTTGTTGGGGGAGGGCCGGGGGGCGACGGGAGATTGGGACCACCGTGCCCCCTGGTCGATCCAGGCGCGGAGGAGCGCGACCTCCCGCTCCGAAAGCGGCTTGCCGGCCGGGGGCATCACCTTCTTCGGGTCTCGCGAGGTGACTCGCAGGATGATCTCGCTCTCGGAGCTCTTGCCGGGAACGACCGCTCTTCCGCTGTCACCTCCCTGGAGTGTGCCTGCCCTTTGATCCAGGCGCAGGCCGCTCTTCTGGAGCGTGGGACCGTGGCAGGCCAGACAGCGGGCAGCGAAAAGGGGGCGGATGTCGCGCTCGAAGTCGGCGGTCGGTTGCGGTTCAGCCCCACCGGCTGCAACTGTGAGCGACGCCAGCGGGATCGCGGCGCCTAATACCGCCCAGCCTAACCGCACGTTCTTCGCGGACATCCTGCTACCTCGAATTCCACCCTGCTCTTACCAGGCCGGCTACCCGCCGTCGCATAGCGAGTTCGCCAGCTGCGCTCCGAAGTCATTCCGACATTTCCGGAGCCTATCTGTTGCACCATCCGGTGTGCAGCGGCACCCTCCACGTACTGCAATTCCGGCCGGTCCACGGGGCTTATCCAGCCAGAGATTGCCGGGCGAGCAATGAACGCCCAGGAGTGTTTGCGCTTCCAATGCCTGGGTATAAGCGCGTTGAACCAGACACTCCCGGCCTTGTAATGGACCGGACCGCGTGCCTGCGAATTGGGGAGGCATTCAAGTGGTGAAATTAAGAGCCTTCAGCCTCATGTTGGGCTTGTTGCTAGTCACTCCCGCTTTCGGAGAAGAACAGCCGATTTCAAGTGGGGACCGGCTGAATATTATGGTGACCGGCGAGAGCGAACTCTCCAAAGCTTACACGGTCGACCAGGATGGCGTCATTGTCGTTCCACTGGTCGGCAAAGTGTCGGTAAAGGGCCTGTCGCCGGCCCAGGTGCGGGAAGATCTCTCGAAGCGGCTCGCTAAATTCGTCCGCAATCCGGAGATCAATGTCGAGTTCGAAGACCGTGCACAGATCACCGTCGGCTTTACCGGCGCCGTAACGAAGCCGGGCCCGGTGACGCTGAAGAAGGGCAGCCGGCTCCTCGACGCGCTGGCCGAAGTGGAAGGTCTGGCGATGGATGCGGACGCCCAGAAGGTGACCCTCCAGGTGCGCTCCGGTTCCAAGTCCCGCGAGCTCGACCTCCGCAAGCTGCTGAATGGCGACGTCTCGCTGAACGTGGAGCTCCAGGATGGCGACGCCATCTACGTCCCCCGCATCGCGCTGAACTCGGTGCGCGTGCTCGGCGCGGTGAAGAAGCCGGGCGAGTTTAAGAAGCAGGAGACGGTGCCGCTGCTGGAAGCGATTCTCACCGCCGGCGGGCTGACTCCGGAAGCGGATCGCCAGAAGGTTCAGGTCGTGCGCAGGGGTACCGAAAAGGCCGAGGTCTTCAGCCTGGATGACGTGCTCACCGGCAAATCCGGGAACGTGGTTCTGAAAGACGGTGACGTGGTCACCGTGCAGGCTATCCCCAAGATTACGGTTCGGGTGTTCGGTCGTGTGGCCAAGCCGGGCGTTACCGAGATGAAGTCCGGCACCACTGTGCTGGAAGCGCTCACCGCCGCCGGTGGGTTCGCGATGGACGCGGACAAGAACGCCGTGATGCTGACCACGGCGACGGGCGAAGTCAAGCGCCTCCAACTCGAGAAGGTGGATAGCGCGGACGGCGCGCTGCTGCTGGACCCCGAGTGCCGCCTATTCGTTCCACAAGCCGCCATGCTCCGCTTCGCCGTCGCCGGCGGGGTGAACACCCCCGGGTTGTTCCCCATGCCTACGGACCCGCAGCAGAAGGTGTACCTCACGGACGCGCTGGCGCAGGCCGGCGGTCTGGGTGAGCGGGCGAAGAAGAAGAACATCACCATCGTTCGCAAGAACCCGAACGGCGGGCAACCCCTCCTCCAGCAGGTGGACATGGCCAAGCTGCTGGACCCGAAGAAGCGGGATCTCACTGCGAACGTGGAGATCCTGGCCAATGACGTCGTGATCGTGGACCAGGAGCCGGAAGAAGGGCGCAATCACCGGCTGCGGCCGGCGGAGATTCTGCTGGGAGTGGCCAGCGCGTTCTTCGGTTTCTAGTAGCAGGCGCTCTTTTCGGTTGAAGACTGCACTTTATCCGGGCTGCGGGCAGCTTCACTCTGTCCGGGCCGGTGGGAGTAGATGATGGATTACGCACGAATCATGACCGCGCTGCGGCGGAGGCGTTGGCTCATTCTCTGCGCGGTACTGGCTTGCACGGCGCTTACGGCGTTCGGTGCGAGCCGGATGCCCCGAGAGTATGTAGCCACCGCTACGCTCATGCCGCAGGAGCGGGCGCTCGGAAGCATCAGTGAGCTGGCCAGGCCCGTGGGCGCCGAGGCGGAGCGGGACGAACTGGACGGGCGGCAGGACCGTCTGAAGACGGTCGCCGCCGTGCTGACCAGCCCGGAGGTGCTCGGTACGGTTATCCAGCAGCTCAAGCTGAAGACCACTCCCGCCTTGCTCCAGGAAGACATCGAGGTCAAGGAAGTTACCTCGCAGGTGCTCCGGATTTCGGTCAAGAATGCCGATCCGAAGCTGGCGGCGGCCACGGTGAATGGGATCGTGGACACGTTCACCCGCTTCTATGCCGACCTGCGCTCCCGTGAGGCACGGAAGCAGCTCGACATGGCGAGCAAAGAGAAGCAAGAGTCGGATCTGGAGCTGGCGTCTGCCGGCCGTGCACTCCACGGCTTCAAAACCGCTAGCAACATCTCCTCGCTGGAAGAGCAGACCAAGACGGCTCTGGAGAACACTCGTCAGATCGAAGAGACGCGCAACACGGCCGAAGCGCAGCTGCGCGACGTGTCTGCCCAGCTCTCGCACGTGCGGACCGTTCTTTCTCGCACTCCCGCGCTTAAAGAGATCAAGGAGAGCAGCACCCAGACCAAGCTGCTGGACAAGCTGCGCCTGGACGTAGCAGCGCTCCGCTCCGACCTCGACAAAGAGCTTTCCGTCCACACGGCGGAGCACCCGAACGTGGTGCGCCTCAAGGAGCAGTTGGCGGAAGCCGAGACGCGCCTGGACACCGAGTCGTCCCGGATGCACACGTCGGTGAAGGTGATCGCCAACCCGGAGCGTGAGCAGATGGAGCTGCACCTGAAGGAGTTGGAGAACCAGCGCGACGGCCTGATGGCGCGCGTCGGCAGCCTCAACGCGGACCAGTCTCGCTTGCAGGCGCAGGTCTCCCGCTACTCCGGCGCAGACGTGCAACTCAACCTGCTCACGCAACGCTACACGCTGGCGCAGCAGCGGCAGAACGCGGCGGACGCTCGCCTCGGGCAGTTCCGCAGTGTCGCCGCCATGCTTTCCGGCGGCTCTCCGATTGCCGTGGTGGATCGGGCCGGTTTACATAACCCGCCTTACGACTTGTCCCAGGGCCGCACGCTGCGGCTCACCCTGCTGGCCTTCGTAATGAGCCTGGCCGTGTGCATCGCCCTGGCGATCGGCCTGGAGTTGGCGGACCGCCGCGTTCGGACCGTCGCCGACGTGGAGTCCCTCATGGCGCTGCCGGTCGTCTCCGTGGTACCGCGACTGCGGGCGAGCGCTGGAACGCTCTGCCTCACCTCGGAGAACGATCCGGCGAGCCACCTGGCGGAGTCCTACCACTTCCTGGCTAACCACATCCTCCGCCAGACCTTCCGGCGCGAGAACACGGTATTGATGGGCGCCACCGCGCGGCCCGGACAGGGCGCCACTACGGCGCTCAGTAATCTGGCCATTGCGCTCGCCAGGGCGGGACGACAGGTGGTGCTGGTAGAGGCGGACCTCCGCCGGCCGTTCCTGCATGAGGTTTTCGAGGCGGATAGTAAACCGGGTTTGACGGATGCGCTCCAGGGAAGAGTCTCCGTGCAGGAAGCGCTCGCCTCCACGCACATTGAAAACCTTCGCCTGATGACCGGCGGCAGCTCGGTGGTCGACCCGTGGAGCCTGCTCTGGAAGCCCAGTATGGGCCAACTGGTTCAGGAACTGCGCGAGTCTGCGGATTACGTGATCTTCAACGTGCCCAGCGCCACGGTCTTCGGTGACGCAATGTGCGTGGCGCCTCACGTGGACGGGGCGGTGCTGGTGTTGCGCACGTCCGAGATGCCCAGCGGCGCGGAACAGAAGGTCCGCGAATGGCTGGAAGAAGTAGAAGTGCCCGTGATGGGCGTCGTGCTGAACGGCGTGCCGGCACGGGAAATGGAGACGGCCGAATTCCATCGGTCGTACACAGCGCGACGCGCGGACACACCAGCTCCGGCGCTCGCGCCGCCGACCGCAGCGCCGGTTCGGCGTGCAGCCTAGATAACGGGGCAGGTCAAGTGTGTTAGTGGGTATTCGCCGGCTCGGAAAGAGCCGGCGGGACCTCCGGTGGCAGGGGGAAGGTAAACAATGAACGATACCCGGCGTAGTAATCGGGCATCGGCGTGGGTTCTCGGGGGCCTACTGCTGGCCGTGACGTACTTTGTGGTGGCATTCGCGATGGATCGGGTGGTCGGCTCAGTGCTGTTCGCTCACCTGACTGCGGTCACTGTCGGCCTGTGCGGCTCAACGGTGATGGCACGGCGTTGGGCGGCGACTCGGGATATGCAGCCGCACCGCCGCCAGCGGGTAATGGTGGTGGGAGCGGGTCCGGTGGCGGAGCACCTGGCGACGGAAGCGGAAGACAAGGGCTACCACGTGCTGGGTTTTGTCGAAGATCTCAATCCGGACCACCGGATCGACTGGCCGACCCATGTGCTCGCCCCCCGCGCGGCGCTGCCGGAACTGGCGATGTACCTGAAGGCGGACCAGGTGATCGTAGCGGATGCGCCGTCTCAAGTGACGGAGATGCTGGATCAGTTGGAGCGGCAGGGCGTGCCGGTAGATGTCTACCTGGTGCCCGAGCATTACGAGCTGGGTCTCTATCGGCCTACCTCGCAGCGTCTTGGCGACGTGCCGCTCTACAAGCTGCCCCGGCGAGAGCCGGGACGCGGGTTTCGGATGGCGAAGCGGGTGATGGATCTGGTAGTGTCCGTCGCGATCCTGGTGCTCTGCGCGCCGTTCTTGCTGCTGGCTGCGCTCGCCATCCGGCTTAGCGGCCCCGGACCGGTCCTCTTCCGCCAGGTGCGGGTAGGGAAGAATGGCCGGGAGTTTGAGATCGTTAAGTTCCGAACTATGGTGGTCGACGCGGAGAAGGACGGTCCCCGTCTTTGTTCCGGTAAGAAGGACCCACGCCTCACGCCGGTGGGCAGCTTCCTCCGGATGACGCACCTGGACGAGGTGCCGCAGCTCTGGAACGTGCTGCGGGGTGAAATGAGCCTGGTAGGCCCGCGCCCGGAGCGCCCGGTCTTCGTGAAGCAGTACGAAGAAGAGTTGCCGCGCTATGCGGACCGGCATCGCATCCTGCCGGGGATCACGGGGCTGGCCCAGATCAATGGCTATTATCACAGCACGGCGCGTGAGAAGCTGCGGTTCGACCTGATGTACCTGTACCATGGGTCGCTCTGGCTGGATCTCGTCGTCATCGTGCGCACCGGGTTGGGCATCTTCAAGTAGGGACCAGGCGCGATGCGAGCGATCTATCATCACCGCACCCAGGGACGCGACGTCGAGGCCGTGCACATCCGCGGCCTCGCCAGCGGGCTGGAGCAGTTGGGCTATACGGTCGAGGTAGTCGGCCCTCCGGGAGTGGACCTGGACCCGAACTCGACCGTCGCACCCACCACCGGGAAGGCCGCTACGCCGTGGGGCGTACTGGCGCGGAGCGTGCCGCAGCTCCTGTTCGAGTGCCTGGAGCTTGGCTATAATGTGGCCGCGATTCCGCGCCTCTGGACCCGCTGCCGTCGTGAACAGCCCGAGCTGATTTACGAGCGCTACGCGTTGTTCAACGCGGCGGGCGTGCTGGTGGGCCGGCTTACGGGTGTGCCGGTGGTGCTGGAAGTGAACGAGACCGCGGGCGTAGATCGCACCCGTGCAGGGAAGCGCATTGCGATGGCGGGGCTGGCGCACTGGCTGGAGCGGCGCATTCTGCGCAGTGCCGCCGGGGTGGTGGTGGTGTCCGGTTACCTGAAAGACTATGTCCAGGCCGCCGGTGTGCCGGAGAACCGCATCCGCGTCACCCCGAATGCCGTGGACGTGGAGCGCTTCGACGCCGAGAGAATTTCCGGGTCGGACCTTCGGGCGAAGTATGGGTTGGAAGGCAAAACGGTTATCGGATTCGCCGGTTCTTTCACCAAATGGCATGGCCTCGACCTCCTCATCCAGGCAGCCGCCGGACTGATGGGTGAATTTCCGGACCTTCATCTCCTCCTGGTCGGCGACGGCGCCCGGCGGCAAGCCTCGGAAGAGCTGGCGGCGGCGCTGGGCATTGCCGATCGAGTGGTGTTCACCGGCAAGGTGCCCCACGCCGAGATGCCGGAGCACATGGCCGCGATGGACCTGGGTGTGATGCCCGCGTCCAACGTCTACGGCTCGCCGATGAAGGTGTTCGAATACATGGCGATGGGCCGTCCCGCGGTGGCTCCCCGCTATCGACCGCTGGAAGAAGCCATCGTCGATGGGGAGGACGGGTTGCTCTTCACGCCCGGAGACGATGACAGCCTGCGGACTTGTCTTCGCGCCCTGGTGGGCGACCCCGCCTACCGGCTGCGACTGGGAGACGCGGCGCGGAACAAGGTCCGGAGCCGCCACCAATGGGTCCACAATGCGGAAGCCGTAACCGAGCTAGCCAGGTCGGATCGCCGCGCCCCCGCCTCCGCCTCCGCACTCCCCAGCCGCGATCCGAGCCTGGTGTGATCTCCTGATTAGCGACGAAGCCATGTTGCAACTGCGGCGCGTCATGCGCGACGGATACCGAACCGCAATCGAGCGCTCGCCGTTCGGACGTCACGTCCGCTGGCGTACTGCCTCGCCTGCCGCCATCGCGCTCACTTTCGACGATGGCCCCGATCCGGAGCAGACCCCGCGTATCCTGGACCTCCTGGCGCGCCACGACGCTCGCGCCACGTTCTTCCTTATCGGCGAGCACGTGGACCGCTATCCAGAACTGGTGCGGCGAATGGTGGCTGAAGGTCACGCGGTAGGGAATCACACCTACTCGCACTCGCGCTGCCGGGAACTGGACTTTCCTACGCTGATGCGCCAGCTGGAACGAACGGACGCGGCGCTGGAATCTGCCCTCGGCCCGTGCTCGTCTCTATCGCCCCTCTTCCGCCCCCCCTTCGGCGAGATCCGCGTTGAGCAGGCGCTCTATCTGGCAGCCAGTGGCCGAACGCTCGCCTTCTGGAATCAGGACTCTCGAGACTACCGCGGCGCCTCCGCCCAGGAAATCACCGCCCTCGGCCCTCGCCTGAACGCCGGAGACGTGGTACTCCTCCACGACCGGTTTCCCGCAACCGTCGAGGCGTTGCCGCTACTGCTCGACGCGATCCGGGCCAAGGGGTTGGAACCCGTTGCACTCAGTGCCGCTGGCACAACGGAGCCACCGGCAGAAACCTCCCCCCGCCCCTCCTTGGTAAGGAGGGGAGTCGTCCGCTAACAGGGGTTGCCTATCGCCACCGGTTGGCTCGGCCTAACGCGTATGGGGCGTGCCACTTCGCCCGGAAATGCCCTTCCACTAGCAGGAGAGTTCCCCTCCTTACCAAGGAGGGGTAGGGGAGGTTTCCTCCCCGCGGCCGCAGCGCAAACCAAAAACACTCACCGTGCCAACGACAGGCGATGTCACAACCCGTGTAGCCTTTACGTCCCCACCTCTTGGTCTTCCGCCCCGAGTTCCTTCGCCGTCTGCGCGAAGGATGCTGCGCAGTGTGCGGCGTTTGTTCGTGTCGTCGGAGCGATTGAAGATGCGCGTCACGCGGGCCGTTGCTCCGGCATTTTGTAGAGTGTGGGCGCCGGACCCTGCGGAGGACGTGGAGGGTTGGAAAGCCTCGGCGCCGGGTAGGTAGCATCCAGAGCCGTCGGTCGGTTTGGGCACGGCTGCTTGCGGGGCAAGGGTGAGGAAGTGATGCACGATCTCGGAAGACGCACGCTGTCCACGGAACTGTTCTGGACCGGGCTGGCGGTGCTGAGCATGTTCGGCGCGGGGGGAGTCATCGCGCTGGCGCTGCTCAAGATTTCGCCCATCCTCGTCGTCGCCGGCATCCTGGCGGTGCTAGGCTGCTCGGTGGTGCTGTTCCGGCCCTTCCTTGGCATCCTCCTGTTCCTGACGCTGATGTACTGGCGCCCGGAATTGTACGCGCCGGGCGTGGCGGAGATGCGCCTTCCGCTTCTGCTGAGCTTCCTCACCCTGTTCGCCTGGCTGATCCAGGTGGTGATGAAGCGCGAGACCTGTATCTGGCGGCCGGAATTGGCGTGGGTGGGAGCCTTCGGCGTCACGATGCTTCTTTCCGCGGCCCAGGTGCCGGGCGGTAAGACGCTGGTGCTGTGCTTGCTAGACGCTTCGCGGCTCTGGCTCCTCGTCTTGATCCTCCAGCAACTGCTGAATTCCACCCAGCGGGCCAGCGTCGCGCTCCAACTCTTCCTCGCCCTCACGGTGATCGTGTCCCTCTATGCGATCTATGGCTGGGTAACGGAGACGACGGTGCTCAACGAGCACGGCGTGAAGCGCGCCATCGTAGCGGTAGGCGATTTCGACGACCCGAACGACCTCTCGGCTGCGCTGGTGATTCCGGTGCCGATCGCGCTGCTGCTGGTAATGCGGGCGCGGTCGATCTGGGGCAAGCTGTGGGGCCTGACCGCGCTCGGCATTCTCGTCACCGCGATCTATCTCTGCGACTCCCGGGGCGGGATGCTGGCGCTCTGCGTGGCACTGGGGGTGTTCCTCGTTCACCAGTTGGGCGTGAAGCGAGGGATCATGCTGGGCGCGGTGGCGCTGGTGGTGCTGCTCGCCTTCGGTCCCCAGCGCTTCAAGACGGACAGTGTGCAGGGGGATGATTCCACGCTGGGCCGCATCCAGGCCTGGAACGCCGGACTGGGAATGTTCCGGAAGAGCCCGCTTATCGGCGTGGGCTACGACCAGTTTGAAAAACGACACCCTATCCCCGCGCACAACTCGCTGGTGCACTCGCTGGCGGAGTGCGGCTTGCTGAACGCGCTCTGCTGGGTGGGGATGAACTACTGGGCGCTGCTGACGCTCTGGCGGCTGCGAAAGGCGGAGTGGGTAGGCAAGGTAAGCGGCGTCTGGCTGGGATATCCCGCGGCGCTCCAGGCCGGCTTGCTGGCCTCGCTTACCGCTGGGATGTTTCTCTCCCACAGCTACCGGCCCATTCCGCTCATCCCCGTCGCCTTCGCGGCGGCGCTGGCCGGCATCGCGCAGCTTCGCGGAACGAAGCATGATTGGGTGCACGTGCTGGGGGTAGGGTTGTTGACACTCACCCTGGTGGGGATGATCTATGTGGCGGTAGCGGTGGCGCTGTGAATGTGATGGAAGTAGATGCAACTTCGGGCGCCGCGCCGCTGAGCGCGGCGGCGGCGGGGCCGGATCCGTCGATGGCACGGCGCGTGGGCGGCAACTCGCTCTGGCTCATCGCGCGCCCATTGCTGCTGAACGTGCTCTCGATCGCCAGCAACCTGTACATCGTTCGAGAACTCGGAGCGGCGAATTACGGCGCCTTCAATCTCGGATTCGCGCAGGTGGCACTCTTCTCTCCCCTTTGCAACCTGGGCCTTCGCGCGGTAGCGGTGCGAGCGATCGCAGAAGACCGCGCGCGCGGGCGGGAGATCGTCGGCGCGCTGGCTGCCCTGCGTTTGGTGCTGACGGCAGTCGCCGTCCTCCTCATCGCCGGCTGGCTGGCGCTGCCGACCTACAGCCTGACTACCCGGCTAATCGGAGCGGCAGCAGTCTGCAGCATGGTCTGCACCTCGCTGGGCGGCAGTATGATCGACCTCTTCCAGGGCTTCGAGCGCTCTCGCCTATCGGCGCAGCCCCAACTGGTGGGAGGTCTGGTGCTGACCCTGCTGTCGGTGCTGGCTCTTCTTGCCGGCTGGGGACTACCGGGTTTCGTCGCGGCGTACGTGCTCGGCGCCGCGATCCAGTTTCTACTGCTGGATTGGACCGCTCGCCGGGCATTGTTCGCGGTCCGGCCGGTGTGGGACTGGGTCCGGATGAAGCAGTTGGCGCTCCAGGCGCGACCCTTCGCCATGCTGAGCATCCTCAGTAATGTCACCGACGTGCCGGTCATCGACGTGCTGATCCTGGGCGCGGTCATGGGCGCCGGCGCCGTGGGGCCGTATACAGCCGCGCTGGGATTGGTCCTCCGGCTGCTGATGATCCCGCACGGCATCGGCGACGCCCTGTATCCGGCCGTGGCGGCGCACAACCGGCAGGACCGTACGGATGTCGAGGCTACCCTCCGGCGGTGCATCGTGAACCTCGCGCTCATTACGCTGCCGGCAGCGGTCTGCCTTGCCCTCACTGCGGCGACGGTGCTGGGGCTCCTGTACGGTAAGGAATACCTTTCCGCGGCGCCAGCCCTCAGCCTGGCCGGGTGGCTGCTCCCACTGATGGGGATCAACTATGTGATGCGGGAGTGCCTTTCCGCCGTTCACCGGCAGGGCGTGGTGCTTCGCCTCACGTTCCTGAGCTGCCTCGTGATGATCGCGCTCTATGCTTTGCTCATCCCGCCGTTTGGGATCGTCGGGGCGGTGGTGGCCGGTCTGGCGCGCGAGGTGGTGATGCTGGGACTCTGGGCACGCCCCTTCAGGCAAGAGTTCGGTCGACCAATCCCGGTACGCGACGTGGCGCGGATCATGCCTGCACTGATGCTGTTCGCTCTTCCGATCGTGCTCGTGGGAAGTTCGCACGGCTATGCCGCGGTCGTAGCCGCGGCCGCCGGCGGTGGCGGCCTCTACGTGCTGGCGGTACTGGCGCTGGGGCTGGTCCACGTAAAAACGGCGACCCTACGGCGGACCATGGCCAGCGCGTAAAGTCGCCGTCGTACAGCGGTTACCTGTCAACGCGCGAGAGCCGCCGCGACGTCACTCATCATGCTGCGGCGATCACTTCGTCGTAGCAGTCGATTCCGATGTCACGAGTACGGGGATCTTCACGCCGGTAGCCAGATGCTTGAGAATCGCCTGACCATGCTCCACGTTCAGGAGTTGCCAGCCCGCAACCATGCCGCCCGCGGGAACGATGGTGATATTCCCGCTCACCTGGAACACGGCACTCGGTTGGTCACCCAACAGGGTGCCCACGAGCGTAGGCGGAGGCTCCGGCTTAGCCACTGGAACCGGCGCCGGCGTCGAACTCGCCGGCGGTGTGGCGGCAGGGAGCGCGGGGGCTACGGGCCCCACGAGCTCGGGAGCATTCGAGCGGATCGACACGGTGGCCTGCGTTGCAACATGTCTCGGTGTGCGCCGGGGCGGGAGCGGAACGGTGGCCGTAGCCAGGCGCATGGGGGTGATCGGTTCCGGAATGTAGGCGGGAGCCGGAAGCTGCGGCATCGCTTCGTATTGCGGTGCAGCCGCGGTCACGAACTGCTGACCGTACTGACCCCGGCCCGGCAAGGGCACGAACGGGTTGGCCCCTGGTGCGAGGTTCTCTTCAGACACCGCGGGCACGGTTACCGGAGGCTTGGCGCCCGGCGCTACGGCCTCGTTAGGGGTCGGAGTATCGTCCCCCGAAGGCACGGGGAGGGTACGCTGCACCTCGTTGGAGACTCGCTCCAGCGAACCGACCGGATGGATGCTTTGGAGGGGCGGCTGCAGCGCGCGCTGCACGTTGAATACCGCAAATCCCAGCGCTGCCACCGCGCCCACCGTAAGAAGGGGTATTCGCTTCCGTTGGGACGGAGCCAAAGGACTCATTTCTTCACCTCTGTAGGCGCATCGGCGATCCGCGTCGCTCGCACGATAACCACAATCTCAGTCTTCCCCTTCCGGCGCATGCGCGACCGGAAAAGCCCCCCCACCAGCGGCAAGTTTGAAAGGCCCGGAACCCGCCTTAGCTGATCCGTATCTTCGTCCTGCTGCAGCCCGCCGATTACCAGCGCTTCGCCCGCCGCCAACCGGACCGTGGTATCCGCTTCGCGGCTGGAAGTCTGCGGCAAACCATCCACCGTGTCCGACACGTTGCTGATCACCGGGTGCACCTTCAGCGTTACGCTGCCGTCCTGGTGGATTCGTGGACGCACCAGCAGCGCAATCCCTACCGGTACGGTTTCCGTGCCCTGTACGGTGCCTACGTTCGGCGAGACCACGTTGATGCCGCGGAAGCGGACGAGGCTGCCGATAAAGATGTTGGCATCTTCATTATCTATCGCAGAAATGTTCGGTCGCGCAAGGATTTTCGCTCGGTTGTTTAGCAAGAGCGCCTGCAGCGAAGCTTCTATCTCGAACCCGTTGTTGGAGATCGTTCCCACGCGTACCCCGGTGCCGCCTCCGGAGGAGAAACTGGTCGAGGCGTTGTCCAGGCCCCACTTGATCCCCAGGTCGTTGGTCGTCACGTCGCTCAGTTCGATCAGCTCCGCCTCGATGCTCACGCGTGGCGGTGCTACGTCGACTTCCGCCAGCAGCTTTCGGGCGCTTTCGACTTCCGAACTGGTCCCGGAGAGGATCAGTCGGGTCGAGCGGGAGAGGGTCTGTTCATAGTTGTTCTGGCCGCCATTACCGCTGCCCGAGTTACCTCGGTTGCCGCCTCCACCGCCCCCATTACCGCCCCCGAAACCGCCGCCTCCGCTATTTGTGCCGCTCAATCCGCCGGAGTTGGCGCCGGATCCGCCCAGGAAGCCGGTGGAGAGTGGCTGGAACACGGCCGCGGGTGGAGCGGTCGGCTCCGGTGCCGCCACGGCGATGAGGTCGGGAAACGCCTTCTTCAGCGACTCTTCGGCACGGATCGCGTTCAGGTAGCTCAGGGCGACCACGATGGTCGTCCGCCCCTCCGGCGCAGCGGCGGCCACAGGGGGCTCTACGTCCAGGGCTTTCAGCGCCCGGGAAACGGCGTCGAGATCCGTCTCGGTGCCCGACAAGATGAGCGTCCGTTCCTGCCGGGAGACGCGAAGCGCCGGGAACGCCTCTTTGAGGATGCGCGCCACCTCCGCCGGGTCGACGTAACGCACCGAGGCGATGTCGGTGGAGGTACGCTCCGGCGCCGGCGGGACGACGGGCGGCCGAATATCCAGCGAGCGGAGCGCAGCCTGGGCGGTCTCCAGGTCCTCGGGTAGCCCGGAGAGGACCACCGCCTTCCCCGCGGGCTCAACGTTTACCGTTGGCGCCACGCGAGCCAGGGTGTCGACCGCGTCGGTAGCGGAAATGCTGACCAGCGGGACGACAATGGTCCGTCCAAGTTGTGCCGCCGTACGCCGGACTTCCACGGCCGGGCCGACCACGTAAGTCGAGCCGTTTTTCAGCACCGTCAGTCCCGCGGACGCCGCTACGAGCCGGATCACCTCGTCCGGTGGACGGTTCCGGAGATTGATGGTCACCGAGCCGGTAGCGCCCGGAGTGATCAGCACGTCCGTCTGGGCGTACGCGGCTACGGTTGCCAGCGCCTGGCGGATCTCCACGTTGGGGAAGTTGATGGAGATCGTTTCGGGCGGGCGGCGTGGTTGGGCCACGGCTGGCTTGCGCGGCGGCCCCGGCGTGGGGGGCAGGGGTGCCCCTGCTGCCGCAGTGGTGAGCGACCCGGCCAATCCCAGAGCGAGGTAGCGTGCACCGGCGCCGGGACGGTGGCGGCCATGGTTGATGGGTTCTGCGGGTTCGCTGTTCATAGTGTTGCGTTTCGAAAAGCGATCAGTGCTCGCTCATGGGGTTCCGGTTTACTTGAGGCCCGGGATGCTCTGGTCGGTGGCCACAGGCGGCGTCTTGCCGGTGGGCCTCGCACGCAGGGCGATGTACCGCTCTACGCGGACCACGGCACTCACGCGCGTGTCCGGGGTCCCGTCTTCCGCGCTCCAGCGAGCTCGGAGATCCAAGCCGGTGATTGAGTAGACACGCCGGGAGTTGACCACTCCCGCGAGAAAGCGGCGAATGTCCGGGTAGCTGCCAACTAGCGATACCTGTACCGTGACCGGGGTCACGTACCAGGGCGCATCGCCTCCGCCTTTGCCGCCAGATCCGCCCGAGGCCTCCTGGGTCGCGGGCGACGACAGGGCCGAAAGGTCGCATGCCGACCCCTTGGCGATGGCGGCGATCTCGCGGACGAACATCGTCGATTCCCGTGCCTCGTTCCTTACGAAATAGATTCGGGTGTTGTCCGGCTTCGGTAAATTGCGGATCAGTTCGGACATCTCTCCCCGCATCTTCTCCAGGTCTCGCTTCGATTTGCCGTACTGCTGCGCCGCGGGAAGAATCGCAGTCAGTGAGAGAATCAGCGTCACCGTGGGTAACGTCAATACGATCAACTTTTGACGCTTCGGATCGAGGTTGGCGAGGCTCTTGAACACCCTAAGTTCCCCCGCCCGGTCGTTTGATCGCAGTGGTCTTCGGGAGCACCTTGCCCACGATGCGGAAGCTCGCGCGGTCTAACGTCTCCTGTCGGAGTGTGTCGATGCGGGGCTCACGGAGCGTTTTCCCCTCCGAAAGCGTGTACGCGAAGCGCTGCACCGCTTCGGACGATTGACCCTCTCCACTCATCGATACGGCGCCATCTACGCTCACCGAGAGCGTGTTGATTGAAATGTCTTTGGCAAACGCGGCGGCCACCTGGCCGAGCAACGCCGCCACGGGAAGATCGGACGTAGATTGGAGCCCTCGCGCACTCTCCTGGAGTTGCTGCTGCAATTGCAGGGGCGCCTGCTGCGCGCGCATGTCTACTGCCCGTGCGGAGAGCAACTGCTTGTCCGTTGCGTTGCGATCGGCATTCGTGGTTAGCGCTCCCCAGATCGCGACGGAAAGAATGAGCCAAGCGGTCGAGCCGAGCAGCGCTCCGGGGAGAGCCGAGCCCCACGGATTGACAACGCGGGTGGCCGGGTCGTCCTGGGCGAGATCGAGCAGGGGAATGGCAGCGGTCAGCCCCACTCCCGCCGCCGCCGTCCCGATCGCCCCAAGCAGTTGCGCCGCCAGCGTACTGTAGCTGGGAGCGGTTCCGGAATGCACGTCGATCCCGAATGCACTCTTCGGATCGATCGCGACGAGGGGGGGCACGGTTGCCTCGGCAAACACTGAGCGGAGCCCATCGAAGTGATCCCGGCTTGCGGGAACCCGAAGCTGTTCCGGCATCGGGGCCGCACCGCGAATGCGGCCAAAATAGGCCATCGAGCGCACCGTTTCCGTTACGAGAAACGGGGCGGAGCCGCCGCGGTGGTCCGCCGGTCCGATGGAGACGCTTCCGGCCGCAAAGATCGTTCCCGCTGCGGGCGCCGAAGGGGCCGGCCCCCCCTGAGTTGGGGTATGGATTTGGGTGCGTATGTCATTCCAGCCGCTGGGGATACGCCGGAGGTAGCGCACCACGCCGTCCTCCAGGATGCAGAAGTCCGCGCTCCCTTCATCCAGGCAGAGCACAGCGGTCGGACCGGCGGTCTCGGACGAGAGCGCGCAGCCACGCAGTACGCCGACGGACATCGGCTCGAGCGCCTCCAGCCGGAGGTCCGCGAACCGCAGCACGCTGCGGATTCCGTTCACCACCTCTTCACTGGTATAAAGTGCGAAGGCTTCAGCCAGGGCCGCTTCACCCGGCGATACTTCCCCTACCCAGAAGAAATCGAACGCGCCGCCGTGGAACGGGATCGCCCCGACGTGCTCCAACTCACCGCGGACCACCGCCCGGCGCTCCGGAGCCGGAAGGTCGGGTAGCCGAACGGCGCGGAGCGAGCACAGTCCGGAAGGCAGCACCACGGAAGCCGACCGTTCGCGCAGGCCCATCCGGTGGAAGAGCGCCCGGATGGTGCGCCCCAGATGCTGGGGGTCGGTCACGGCGCCCTCGGTAAAGCAGCCCGCAGGGATCGGCTCAGAGCCGGACTTCAAGATCTCCAGCCGCCCATCCTGCTTCTGGACCTGGATCGCGTAGACAAGGTCCTGCGTGATGGCCAGGGCGACGGACGTGAGCTGCCGATTCTGCTTGAGCATAATGGGGGCGTGCGACGAGTTAAAGTACCGTCAAAGCGTTGCGCATCGCGACGAGTGCGGTCAAGCTGCTACTCATTGTTCCCGACGAACCGGTGATGGCTATCTGGATCTCGGTGGCCTGGGTCGGGGTACCGTCCACTGAAGTGCGCGTACCTCCCTCGGTTCGGAAGTAGTTAAAGGTGAGGCTCTGGACGCCGGACTCTAGCGCTATCCCGGCTCCGGAAACGTCGGCGCGCTGGGCATAGAGGGTCCCGCCACTCAGGTATAGCCGCACCTCGATGGTACTGGGAGAAGTCCCCGTGGGCTCCGGAACCTGGACGATCACCTGGGTCGGACCGCTCGTCTTCACCGGGAAGTTCGTGGAAGAGCTGGGAGAGTGGACCTGAGTCGCGTGGCGCAGCGTACGCGTTGCCCGGCGGATGCCTGCCCGCAGGTCGGTTTGCACCTGGCTGTAGAGGCGGAGGGTGCGCTGCTGGCGTCTGGAGACGTTCAACAATGTGGCGGCGCCGGTGATGACGAAGCCGAGCATGGTGAGCGCCACGAGCATTTCCGGCAGCGAGAACGCTCGGCGACTGCGACACGGAGGGGTTTGCATCAGATGCCTCCGTATGCAAGCAATGTCTGCGCCTGCTCGTAGCGCTTCGTCTCGGTTGGATTCCACACCTCAACCGTCAGTTCACGGAGATCGAGCGAGTCGTAGAGGCTGTCTCCGTTCGTATCCTGGGTAACCACCGTGCTCTTTACTTTGTAGGTGGCGCCGGCCGCGCTTCCCAACGCGCTACCGTTTTTGTCGTAGTAGAAGACATTCGGAGTGGTTGTGTCGCTCAATGACTGGTACTTCACGGCTTTGAGGCGCTCCAGCTCAGAGGTGGCGAGCTGTACGGACATCTCCGTAATCCGCTTGTTTGCAACGGCCTGCGGAGCCAGGCGCCAGCTCAAGATCGCGCCCATCCCGGCGATCGCCACCAGCATCGCGGAGGCCACGAGCTCCAGGTACGTGAAGCCGCGTCGAGCACCTGATCCACGACGCCTAATTCGCCCGGGAGTCATTCGATTTCCCTCCAGTCCGTAATCTCGTAGGAGAGTACGTCTTCCAGGGTCGCTTCGCTCAGCTCCTTTTCCGTCGTTGTGCTGCCCCCTTGGGAGACCTGCCACCCGATCATCGATCCGTAGAGGTAGGTCCCGCTGTTAAACGTGGTGCTGCCATACTGAACGCCGGAAGCCGTCTTGTTATAGACGAGCAGATTTACCCGGAAAGGCGGCGGCGGGTTTTGATTCGTGCCGCTGACCGAGACCCCTCCCGAGCTTGCGACATACACCCGAAAACGGGAGGCGTACCGGGTGTATTCCATGTAGTTCTGGTAGCTGAAGCCGGTGGCCGGATCCGACCCACTGGAGCGGTGCCCGATCCAGAAGCGGATGTTCTGTGCGTCCGCGAGCCCGGGGTTGGGGTTGGCTGGTTGGGAGCTGAAGCCCAGGCTGGCTCGCTCGGAGTCCGCATAGCTGCGTAGCACGAGAACATCGGACGTCTGCTGATTGATTCGGTCAAAGAAGTAGTTGCCCGGATAAGCCCGCAGTGCGTAGTAGACCTCGTTCCCCGTCATCCCCAGGGCGTTCAAGGTCGAAGGACTCGGGCTGAATTCTCCATCCAGCGCGTAGTCAGTGCCGGTCATCACGGTATACGGCTTGGTCGGGTCGTTCAACTCGCGGATGGCGCCCGTGGTCTTGTGTTTCACCAGATAGCGCAGCCCCGTGGCGTTGTTGTTATGGGACCGAAAGTACTCCACGCCGAGGTTGGAGCCGCTCGCCGTATTGGCTGCCTCATCGGCGGTGGGGATATGAACGGAGCGCGGGTTGACCTGTATTGGTGGGTTGGCAAGGGTTCCCGTTCCGGTGTGGCCGTCAGGAACGTTCGGTCCAGACTGCGTTACCGTGGGCGCAATTCCGTTGTAGAACCGCGCATACGGTCCTACCAGGTAGATGGGACCATCGTAGAACGCGTTATTGGTGGAGTAATCGATGCGCCCCAGGCTGCCGGAGGCGCCCACTACGCGCGCGCTGCCGCTGAACCTCCAGGAGTAGTTTCCATTTGAGGCGTCAGGCAAGCCGCCGGAGGTAAGGCTTGGATTCAGCGCGTAGACCGTGGACGAATCGAAAATGCTCACCACGCGGGCGGATAACTTTACCTTCCGTACCACGCCGTGCGACCAACCGTAAGACACGATGGTGACAGTTACCCCACGAGTTCCCACGTAGCCCGCGTAGTACCCTTGCTCAGAGCCGGCTGGATAGCGTGTAACCGTGACGCTGCCGTTCTTCACAGCCTGGCGGAACGCCTGCGCGGACATGTCCACGATGGGGGTCAGCGAAGGGTTAACAGCTAGCTGCGATAGAAAGAAGTTGGCGCCGGCCTCCGCTGCCTGAAGCGCGTGCTCGTAGTCCTTCTCCGTCCGCGAGAGCTTCAGTTGACCGATCACCTGGAACTGCGTGGCAGCCACGAGCAGCGTCATCGCTAGGATCAGCGCTTGCGCGATGACCAGTGAAATACCGCGCCTGCCGGCGTAGCTGCTCTGGTTTGTGGGACGGTACATTCGAAGCATGGGCCAAACTGGGAAAGTTAATCCCGAGGCGGCGCACCGGGCTTCTACCGCCAAAGCAGTGGAAGCGTGGCGCCGCTAACCGGCGCCACGTTTATTCCGGATCCACCTGCTACGGTAGAGATTCCGCGGCAGGCTTCACCAGTGTGCGGCTGTAGTCCGCTGCCGTGCCCACGTAAGTGGCGTGGGCGGAGGCGTTGCTGCAACTGATCGTGAGGTCACCGGTGGTGCCGCTGACTGTCAGCGTGTAGGTGTTGGTGCGGGTGAGCGGGCAGAGTGGCGTCTCCGCCAGTCCTTCCGACGCCCCCACCAGGCTCGTCATGGTGGCCACGTAGGCGCCGTTCCGCAGCGCGTAGGCGGACTCGGCGGCCCCGATGGCGGCAATGTTGCCGATGCATGCCCGGGCCGCCGCCGCGCGGCGCGTGTTCAGGTAAACCGGAACCGCGACGCCCGCCAGCACTGCCAGAACCATCACCACCGCCAACAGCTCCACCAGGCTAAAACCGCGCTTCTTGCGCGAGCTTGATCGACGCATCTGTTGGACCCACTCCAGGAAACGCAGGGGCCGGCCGTCGCTAGGCGTCGGTCCGGCCCCAAACTTCTTATACGACGATGCCTAGAGTCCCGTCGTGGCAGTCGGCGTAGCAAGGTCCTTGGTGTGGAGCGCAGGCGTCGTGTGCGTCGCAGCGTCGTCGCAGGCGATCGTCAATACACCCGCCGTGAGCGTAAGGGTATAGCTTCCGCCGGCGAGGGGACAGGTCGGCGTGTCGGCGAGGCCGCCGCCGGAGCCGCCCACGAGGCTGGCCATGGTCGCCGTGTAGGCGCCATTGGACAACAGATACATCGACTCCGCCTTGGCGATTGCGGTGATGTTTGCCTGGCATGCGCGGTCAGCCGACTTCTTGCGCTGGTTCAGGTAAACCGGAACCGCAACGCCCGCGAGCACAGCAAGGATCAAAACGACGGCCAGCAGCTCTACAAGGCTGAAACCACGACGTGACTTTCGAACGGTTAACTTCATCTCAGATAATCTCCCAACTCTCGTGGACCGCGAGGAGGCGGAACGGGACCCCGCGTGTGTAATTGTGTGACGACCGACAGGTTTCAGGGCGTCTCTTTTGTTTGTTGCGCCGCAAGCCGACTCCGCTGTTCGGCTGCAGCATCGGATCCGGGAAGGCAATTGGGCCGCGTCAGGCTCGTTCCATTTTCTGCAAGCCTACCGTAGTTAGTATTCCCACCTGGCATTGTCGTGCCAGCGTGCATTACGCTTCAATTGGCGCCCACTCTATTGTGGCGTCGGCAGGCGTGCGCTGAAGGGTAATGCCAATGGCCTACAAGCAGTTATACATCCTTAGTAGGGCTTTTCATACCTTGGCCACAAGCTGTAGCGACCTATTTTTGTATGTCGGCTTGCTTTACCCGCCGCCGAGGAACGCATTCCCAAGATTGAAGATGGGGTAATAGAGGGCCACGAGTACGAATCCGACGATCATGGCCACGAACAGCACCATAATCGGCTCAATCAAGCCCAATAGGCGCTTCATGGTGTAATCCACGTCCATCACGAAGGACGAGTTCACCTCTCGTAGCACGTGGGGGAGCGTCCCCACCTGTTCTCCCACTGCGATCATCTTGACGACGAGGAGCGGAAGGGTATCCGTCTCACTCAATGCGTCCGAGAGGGTCCGGCCGGTCATCACCCGGGCCGCGGCTTCCTTCACCACGTCGCCGACCGCGGTGTTGCCACAGACATCTCCGGCGGCAATCAGCGCCTTGGAGAGCGGAAGCCCGCTTTCCAGCAATCCCGCCAGGCTCCCGGTGAGATTCGCGGAGGCCGATTTCAGAAACAGCACGCCGAGCAGCGGAATCCGGAGCTTCCAGCGGTCGAACCGGCGCCGTCCCGCGGGGGTGCGGGAGTAGCGCGCGCACCAGATTCCCAGTGCTAGACAGCCGATGGCCATGAGCCAGCCGTAGGACAAGAGCAGGTTGGCGATGTCCACCAATAGCTGGGTGACCGCCGGGAGCGGCGCCTTGAGGTCCTTATAGATCTGCTTGAACACCGGAACTACGAAGATGAGCATGAACAGCACGGTCACCAGCGTAGCAACCAGGGTGAACACGGGGTAGGCCAGTGCGTTGAGCAGCTTCTGCCGGACCTCCAACTGCTGCTCTAACTGGCGCGCGGCCTCCTGCAGCGTGTCGGGCAGGCGGCCACCCATCTCGCCGGAGCGGATCAGCGCGATCAACAGCGGTGGGAACACCCCCGGATGATCTCCGAAGGCGTCGCCCAGCGATGCTCCGTGCCGCACCGACCGGGAAATTTGCTTGAGCACCTCCTGGAGGTTTGGATCCATCGTCTGCTGCGCGAGGGCATCCATTCCCTGCACCAGCGGCATACCGGCATTGAGCATCGTGCGCAGCTGCCGCACGGTAACGATGAGGTCCGACGCACGCACCGCGCGCGTATTGCGGCCCTTCCGCGACTCCCGGATGTCGATGACGAAGAGGTTCCGGCCACGGAGGAACTCGCGCAGACCCAACTCAGTCTCGTAAGAGAGGGTGTCATCGATCAATTGTCCCTGCGCGTCCCGGGCTCGGTAGTTGTAGAGGGGCATTCCAGATCTTCCGGCTAGTGCTGCATGGTGCGGACCGCCCGGCCCACCTCTTCCGGAGTCGTGAGGCCGGCACGTACGGCCTCCACGGCGCAGTTTTGAATGGAGCGCATTCCCCGGCGCTCGGCTGCCGCCTCCAACTCCGCTTCGGAGGCTTCCTTCATGATGAGGCGCCGCATTTCGTCGTCCACCATCAGCACCTGGAAGACACCGATCCGCCCGAGGAATCCGCGGTTGTAGCAGACGCGACAGCCGCGCCCACGGCGGAAGTCAATCGTCGGCGCTTCATCGGGTCCGATACCCACGGCGCGGAGCAGGTCCGGATCCGGAGCGTACGGCTCGGCGCAGCTTGCGCATACCCGCGCCAGAAGGCGCTGCGAAACCACGCCGGTGAGGGCCTGGCTGATGAGGAAGGGATCGATGTCCAGGTTCGCGAGGCGGGCGATGGTGCCGACGGCGCTGTTGGTGTGGAGCGTGGACAACATCAGGTGCCCGGTGAGCGAGGCCTGTACCGCCATCTCGGCCGTCTCGGCGTCGCGGATCTCCCCGACGAGGATCACGTCGGGGTCCTGCCGGACCAGGGTCCGCACACCCGCGGCGAAGCTCAATCCGATGTTGTGGTTAACCTGGACCTGATTCAGTCCGGGCACTCGGTATTCCACCGGGTCTTCCAGGGTCATGATGTTACGCGTGCCGTCGTTCAGGCGGTTGAGGGACGCGTAGAGCGTGGTGCTCTTGCCCGATCCCGTGGGTCCGGCCACGATGATCATCCCATGCGGCTGCGAAATAAGCTCTTCGAACCGCTCTTGTTGATCCGGGAGAAAGCCCAGGTGGGAGAGCGGCACCATCACTGCCGACTTGTCCAGCACGCGCAGGACCATCTTCTCGCCGAAGACGGTGGGCACGGACGAGACGCGCAAGTCTAGCGAGCGCCCGTGGTGGTCGTAGTCGATGCGTCCGTCCTGCGGCTGCCGGGAATCGGTGACGTCCATCAGGGCGAGCGCTTTGAGACGTGCGAGCACCGGCGTCTGCAAAGCGCGCGGGATGTCGGTCTGATCCATTAAACGACCATCCACGCGGTAGCGTACGCGCAGGCCCATCTCGCGCGGCTCGAAGTGGATGTCGCTGGCGCGAACGGCTACGGCGCCCTCGATCAGCGAGTTGACGAGTACCACCACCTGCGCCTCGGCGGAGGCTTGCTGCCTGCCTCGCTCTTGTCGGTCCCGGGGCTCCGTGGAGGCGGACTCCGCCCCCAGCTCTTTCAACGCCGCCGTCGCGCGGGAAGTCGCATCGAACAACTCGTTGATGGTCCGCTCCAGTTCCCACGCCATCGTCAGCACGGGCAGGATGCGGTATCCGGTCACCTCATGGAGCGTGTCGATGGCGTTGGTGTCGAGCGGATCGACCATCGCGACTTCCAGAAATCCGGCCGTGAGTCGCAGCGGGACCGCGCGAAGCTGGCGGACGTGCTCTTCCTGAACGAGCTTGACCACCGCTGGGTCCGGCGGCGCCGCCAGGAGGTCGACGTAGGGGACCCCGAACTCGGAAGCCAAAAACGTGGCCACGCCCTGCGCCGTAACGAAGCCGAGGTCGACCAGGGTCTGGCCCAGGAACCCGCCGGTTCGCTTCTGGACCTCCAGCGCCTGCCCGATCTGCTGTTGACTCACCAGACCTTGCTGAACGAGGCGTTCGCCCAGGCGTGGCATCCCCCGGCTTCCGATTGGAACGACGCCGGAAGGGGCTTGTGACCATTGGAAACTCATACGCGGACCCGGTCGAAGAGCGGAATTTGAGAAGAGCCGAATCCGGAAGATCGCTCTGAGTGGTCATTGTCGGCATTCCGTTCGGAATTGTGGTGTAAGCACCCTGTTTCTTGCGGAGCATTCAAGTAGGGCCACGGAGGAGGCCCGGTGGAATTGCGGTGGGAGATCTGCGCAGAGTGCCCGGCTTCCATGTGGGCTGCGTCACGCGGTTGTAGTGCACTGGGGAATGCGTATTTGATAATGTTCGTCCGGAAAGAGGACGTCCGGTCACACAACTCAGGTCCGCGTGGCGTGAACGGGTAGGGGGCCAGAAAGGCAATACTACCTTGTTCCCTACCCGAGCCAGAGCCCGCCTGGGAGGCAGATCTAACTTCGAGCTTGTGGAATTCGCCCTGCGAAACGACTTAATCCATTGAGTTGGGATGAAGTGAATTTGGGAACGCTGCATGGACCCACGGAATGAACCGGCTCTCCACAAGATACTGGTGGTCAATGACGACGCACCCACGCGGTACGCCGTCTCGCGCACCCTGCAGCGTTCCGGATTTACGGTGCTCGAGGCTGAAACCGGCGAGGTGGCTCTGCAACTGCTGGCGGAGCACCTCGTAGACCTGGTGGTGCTCGACATTCATCTCCCCGGAATCTCGGGGTACGAAGTATGCCGAACGATCAAGAAGACTCCGGCTACCTCGATGCTGCCGGTGCTTTACCTCACGGGTAGCTCGAGTGCAGGAGCGGATCGGTTCCACGATTTGGACGGAGGCGGTGACTGTTATTTGACGCATCCGGTGGAGCCGGCCGTGCTGATCGCCACCATCCGCGCGTTGCTCCGGCTGTTCCGCGCCGAGCGAAGTGCCCGTTCGGCGGCCCGGGAATGGCAGGCCTCCTTCCGCGCGATCTTCGACGCCATCGGCATCCTGGATCGAGAGGGGAAGGTGGTACGGAGTAATCCCGCTTTCCAGCGCTTGACCGGTCGCGGGGAAAGCGAACTGGAGGGCGTGCATTGTGGCGACCTCTTCCCCGGCACCGAAGCGGTGGAAGAGCTCTTCACACGAACCAGGGCCACACGTCGCCGTGAAGAGCGCGAGTTCGCGGCCCAAGACCGCTGGTTCCGGGCTGCACTCGATCCACTGCTGACGGACGCGGAAGAACCGGCGGGGGCGGTCCTGATCCTGGCGGACATCACGGAACGGAAACGGTCGGAAGCCGCCGTGGTTCGCAGCGAGCAGATGTTCCGGGCGTTGTTCGAAAACGCGATGGATGCCATCATGATTGCCGACGACCAGGGTAATTACGTGGACGTAAATCCGGCTGCGTGTGCGGTCTTGGGCCGCGACCGCGACGAGTTGACCCAGCTATCGATCTGGGATCTCGTACCGCGAGAGAATGCGGCGCTGGCCCGAACGGCCTGGGACAGTTTCATCCGGGAAGGCGAGCAATCGGGCATCTTTGAGCTCGTCGGCACTGACGGCGCTCATCGGCTGGTGGACTACCGCGCGCGCGCAAACTTCCGGCCGGGTCTGCATCTCAGCGTGCTGCGCGACATCACGGAGCGGGCTCGCATCGAGCAGGCGCTGCAGACCAGCGAGGAACGCTTCCGGGTTGCGCTTCAGGGTAGCAACATCAGCGTCTTCTCCCAGGACCGCGAGCTTCGTTACACGTGGATATACAACCCGCAACCCGGGATGACGCCGGAAGAGTTCGTAGGCAAGACCGACCTCGAGCTCGCGTCGCCGGAAACGGCTGAGCGCCTCGTGACGCTGAAACAAGCGGTGCTGGACTCCGGAGAGCGACAGCGCTCCGAGATACCGGTAGAGTTCGGCAATCAGCGCTTCACGTTTGAGCTGCACGTTGAACCCCTGCGGGACCCGGCAGGTGAGATCATCGGAGTAATCGGAGCCGCCGCGGACGTGACGGTGCGAAAGCGCTCCGAGGAAGAGCTGCTCACCTACCACCGGCAACTGCGAGATCTCTCCGCCCACCTGGAATCGATACGGGAGGATGAGCGGGCACGAGTGGCACAGGAAGTACACGATGAGCTGGGCCAGGCGCTCACCGGGTTCAAGCTGGAAATCGCCTCCATCGTGCGGGATCTGCCACCGCGGAATCGCACGCTGGTGCCGCGTCTGCGAGCGATGGCCGACCTTGTGGATGGGACGATTCAGTCCGTGCGACGCATCTCCACTGAACTCCGGCCCCTGATCCTGGATGAGCTCGGATTACAGCCGGCGATCGAATGGTATGCCGGCATCTTTCAGCAGCGCACCGGAATCGACTGCCGAGTTCGGCCCCAGTCGCCGGATCCGGCACTCCCGGTCGCGGTATCGGTGGCCTGTTTCCGGATTGTTCAAGAGGCGCTCACCAACGTAGCGCGGCACTCGGAAGCGACCGAGGTCTCCATTGACCTCGAGACGGGCGAACGCGAGCTGCGGCTTTCCATCCGGGACAATGGCGTGGGGATCGCGGATGAGCGGCTGCGAGATCGGAAGTCGATGGGGCTCGCCGGAATGCGCGAGCGCGCCTCTGCGCTCGGCGGTAAGTTCACCCTCGAGTCCGGATGTGCGGAGGGCACCGCGGTGAGCGTTGTGATTCCATTAGAAGGAGGGATAGAGCGTTGAAAGTCCTAACACGCAGCCGTTTCGCGGGCGAGAGCCGTGCCGGCAATGAAGGCGCGGACCCCCTGCGCGTGATCATCGCCGATGACCATGCCATCGTGCGGCGCGGTCTCCTGCAAATCCTCGAGCATGAAGCGGACATCACAGTGCTTGGGGAAGCGTCTTCCGCGGGCGAGCTGCTCGGCCAGCTTGAGGCGTTCGACTACGACGTGTTGGTCCTCGACATCAGCATGCCGGGGCGCAGCGGCCTGGACGTATTGCCGGAGATTCGCCGTCGCTATTCCGAGCTTGCGGTGTTGGTCCTGAGCGTTCACTCGGAAGACCAGTTTGCGATCCGGTGCCTCAAGCTTGGCGCTTCCGGTTACCTGAACAAAGAAGGTGCGCCGGAAGAGCTGGTCCGCGCGATCCGCCGCGTGCACAGCGGCCGCCGCTACGTGCGAGCCGCGTTGGAAGCGCAGTTGGAAGGTCTCGAGGAGAAGACGGGGAACCGGGCGCCACACGAGACCCTCTCGGCGCGGGAAGCGGAGGTGCTGCTCCTCATCGCCTCGGGTAAGACGGTCGGCGAGGTCGCTGCACTATTGGAGCTCAGCGTCAAGACCGTAAGCACCTACCGGACTCGCGTGCTCGCCAAGATGAATATGGAGACCAACGCCCAGCTCACCTACTACGCCATCAAGAACGCGCTGGTAGACTGACCGGACACCGGCCATCCGCGAACCCCTCCTTCGACCCCTGGCGTCACCTCCAAAGGAGCGGTCCCAGGTGCGGCAACCCCGGCCGGCTGCAGGCAGTTCATGACTCTCCGCCTACTGATCATCCGTCATCAAACGGGATGGCCGCGACCCTGCGGGCCCCGCGACGACGCGGCGTTCGCGGGGCAGTCGCTGCCGTATCGTGCTCTCGCCCAAGGACGGGCGAAGACGCCCCGCCGCCCGCCGTGTTAAAACTGGAGGAGAAAGATCCGGAAGTTCTCCACCGGTGTTAGCTAGATGAACCTTACCACCAAGCAGCGCGCCTACCTCCGTGGCCTCGGCCAATCGCTTCGCCCTCAGCTTCACGTAGGGCATGAGGGTTACAATGCCGGCATCCGGTCCTCGTTGGAGGACCTCTTCAAGCGTCGGGAACTGGTGAAGGTGCGCATTCTGAACACGGCCGAGGAAGAACCCAAAGCACTGGCCGCCGCGCTCGCCGAAGAGGCGAATGCGGAACTGGTCGGCGTGGTGGGGAAGACCTTCGTGCTCTACCGGCCGAACCCGGAGATGAAGGAGCGGATCGAGCTTCCCGACCCCGGCTTGGCCGCCGGTCGGCCCAGCCGAGCCCGCCCGCGCCTGGCCGACTGAGAAGGTTGCCCGCAAAGCGGTGCCGCGTCCCGGAGCGGGTTCCCTTTCCGGGAACTTCCCCTTCCCCATGAACAGCGGATGCGACCTTCCGTATGATGCGGTAGACTAACCGCGGGATGCCCGCTCGGGCCGCGGCGCAGCGATGAACGCCGCTACCACCCATTCGTTTTCAACCGGAAACCTGACCCAGGAGAGAAAAATGCCGGAATACACCTTGCCGTCGCTTCCGTACGCCTTCGACGCGCTCGAGCCGCACATCGACGCGCGGACGATGGAGATCCATCACGACAAGCACCACGCCACGTACGTGACGAACCTGAACGCCGCGCTGAAGGATCAGCCGGCGCTGCAAGGCAGCACGATCGAGGACCTGGAGAAGCTCCTCGCCAACCTCAGCGCCGTGCCCGAGGCGATTCGCACGGCGGTTCGTAACAACGGTGGCGGTCACCTGAACCACACGATGTTCTGGGAGATCATGGGCCCGAACGGCGGCAGCCCGAGCGGCGCCCTGGCAGACGCGATCAACGCGGCGTTCGGCGGTCAAGAGCAACTGCAGGCGGCCATCAACGACGCCGGCGCCAAGCGCTTCGGCAGCGGCTGGTCGTGGCTGGTGCTCGACGGCGGCCAGCTCAAGGTGCTCAGCACCGCCAACCAGGATAGCCCCGTGATGGACGGTCAGAAGCCGATCCTGGGGGTGGACGTGTGGGAGCACGCCTACTACCTCAATTACCAGAACCGCCGCCCGGACTACCTGAAGGCCTGGTGGAATACGGTTAACTGGACTGCCGTCGCCCAGCGGTTCGACGCAGCCAAGTAGAGTTCTCGCAACTTGAATCGAAAGAGGGGCAGCCGGTCTACCGGCTGCCCCTCTTTCGCATTGCGGCGAATCATCCTCACGTCCGGTGGACCCCTTCGCGGTCGAGCCGGCAGCACCGCCCGCGCCCGTCTCCAGACCGGAGGCGGACCATCGGCTCCGCAGGCCCACCGTGCGCCGGCGGGTAGACCGGAAGGCCTCCTAATGGAGCAAGTAAGCCGCTACGGCGCGGTTACGAAGTTTGTGGGGAAGGAGTTGATGATTGCCGACACGAACTGCAAGCCGTTGACTACGTCTGCGGGGTCGGCTCCGGGCGGATAAGCGGCGGAAAGCGGTGTCAGGACGAATCGAAGTCATCACGGGGCCGATGTTCAGCGGCAAGTCCACCGAGCTTTTGCGCCGCTTGCGGTTGGCGCAGATCGCGCGGAAGCGGACGGCGGCGTTCAAGCATCGGTCGGATGCGCGCTTCTCCCCGGACGAGATTGCCACGCACGCCGAACAGCGGGGCTGGGCGATGGCTGTGACCCTGGCGCGGGAAATCGGAGAATCGTGGCACGGCCGCGGCGCCGCCGTGGTGGGGATCGACGAGGCCCAGTTCTTCGAGCCGGATCTCGTGGACGTGGTGGAGGAGCTGGTGCGGCGAGGCAAGCGCGTGATCGTGGCGGGATTGAATCAAGACTCTTTCGGACGCCCGTTCGGTCCGATGCCGGAGTTACTGGCCCGTGCAGACGATCTATTCCTCGCTTGCGCGGTCTGCATGGTTTGTGGTGAAGAGGCGACCAAGTCGTTCCGGAAGCCGGGAGCACAACTGTCACAAGTGCTGGTGGGAGCGGACCAGGAATACGAAGCGCGCTGTCGATCTTGCTGGCACCAGGGCGAGCGCGCGAAGGAAACAACGGACTTCGTTGAGTAATATTTGCAGGGGTTGGAACACAACTGCCCGCTAAGGCGTCTCAAGCCACATGAGACGTAGGGCCGGAAGGGCGTAACCGGAAGTTTGAACGGGATCAACGGAAAGACGCGCGTTTTTTGTGTGCTGGGGCATCCGGTAGGCCACTCGCTCTCCCCCGCGATGCACAACGCGGCCCTGGCGCAACTCGGATGGGATGGAGTTTACGTAGCGTTCGACGTGGCGCCGGGGGCACTACCAGACGCAATCAAGGGACTTCAGGCGTTAGGAGTGGCGGGGGTAAACTGCACGATCCCGCACAAGGAAGCGTTAATTCCGCTGATGGATGAGCTTTCAGAGGAGGCGGCTTTCATCGGCGCGGTAAACACCATCGTGTTCCGTGACGGGCGGCGGATTGGACACAACACGGACGCGCCTGGGTTTCTAGCCGCTCTTCGGGCCGCCGGCGCGGAGCCGGGTGACAAGCAGGTTCTGGTGTTGGGCGCCGGCGGATCGGCGCGAGCGGTGGTGGTGGCGCTGGCAGGGGCGGGTGCCCGGGTGACCGTCACAAATCGGACACTGGAGCGCGCCGAGGAACTTGCCGCGGAGCTAAATGCGAAAATTCATGCAGACTGCGTGCGGGCGGCGGCGTGGAACGAGACGGTGCTGGCGCCAATCGTGAGCGAAGCCGCCATCGTGGTGAACACGACCTCTGTGGGGATGAGCCCGCACGAGGACGCCATGCCGGAGATTCCGGTAGAGCGGCTCCGGCCGGACGCATTTGTTTACGACCTGATTTACAATCCCCTGGAAACGCGATTGCTGCGCGAAGCGCGGATGCGCGGGGTGCGCGGATCGAATGGGGCGGGAATGCTGGCGCGACAGGGTGCGCTGGCGTTGGAGCTTTGGACCGGAGAGCGTGCTCCGGCCGAGTTGATGGAACGAGTGATCCTCGATGCGCTTGCGCGGCGACAGACGCCCGCGGCACAGTAGAGGACTAAACAAAGCGGACATTGAACGCCGTGTCGACGGTGAGACCCGGACGCAAATACAGAAGTATCGCGTGCAGGATGGTGCGGTAATCTATGGCCCAGATGATGAAGCGAGACATCGGCGAGATCCTGCTCCAGGGTAAGGCAATTACCCAGGAGCAGTTGACTCAGGCGCGCGAAATCCAGCAGCGCACCGGCGCCGATCTGGGGAAGGTCTTCGAGGAGATGGGTGTCAACCCATACCATGTCCTCACCGCCAAGGCGCACCTGGCCGGAATGCGTCCGGTTGACCTGACCAAAAACAACCCCGAAACGAGCGCGGTCAACCTTGTACCCAGCCACCTGGCGCAGCGGCACCAGGCCATTCCTGTTACCAAGATCAAGGATCAAACGGGACAGGACGTGCTGGTCGTGGCGTTGGCGGATCCGTCCAACATCATGGCGGTGGACGACATCCGCATGGCATGCGGGCTCAAGGTGCAAGCGGTGCTGGCCTCCGCGGACCAGGTGGCGAGCGCGCTGACGAAGTTCTATACCGGCACCACCGAGGCCCCCGCAGCGGCAAGCTCCACGTCGATGGACCAGGCCGACCAGTTTGATTCCCAGTCGATCGCCAAGATGGTTACCGAGTTTGGTCCGGTAGCCGCGGGAGACGACGACGGGCCGGGCGATGAGTCGGACGTCGTTCAGGGACCCATCATTCGGATCGCCCACGCGATCATCCAGCAGGCGGTTACTGCCGGCGCTTCGGATATCCACATCGAGCCCGGTGGACGCAACGTGCGCATCCGCTACCGGATTGACGGCGTGCTCCACGAAAGCATGCAGCTTCCCAAGCACATCCACCCGCCGCTCATCTCGCGCTTCAAGATCATGTCTGACATGAACATCGCGGAGCGGCGCGTGCCCCAGGACGGTCGTATCGGGATCAATTACCAGAACAAGGACTACGACCTCCGCGTAAGCTGTCTGCCGACGCTGCTGGGAGAGAAGATCGTTATGCGTATCCTCGATAAGGGGAGCGTGATGATCGGTCTCAACAAGCTCGGGTTCTTCCCGGACACCCTGGCCCAGCTTGAGGCCCTCTTTACCCAGCCGAACGGACTGCTCCTGGTGACCGGCCCTACTGGGTCCGGCAAGTCGACCACGCTCTACTCGGTGTTGAACCGCATCAACTCCGTCGAGCGGAACATCATGACCGTCGAAGACCCGGTCGAGTACCAGTTGCCGGGCATCAGCCAGGTGGCGGTAGCTCGAAAGGCCGGTCTAACCTTCGCCACCGCGCTCCGCTCCTTCATGCGGCAAGACCCGGACATCATCATGGTGGGGGAGATCCGCGACCTGGAAACGGCGGAAATGGCCATCCAGGCCTCTCTTACGGGCCACTTGGTGCTCTCCACCCTGCACACGAATGACGCGCCGTCGTCCGTTACTCGTATGGTGGACATGGGCGTGGAACCGTTCCTCGTCTCCGCAACCCTCATCGGGGCGCTGGCCCAGCGCCTCGGACGGCGCATCTGCGATAACTGCAAAGAGCAGTTCGAGGTGTCGGCGGAAGACCTTCGCCGCCTCGGCTATCAGGCCAAGAGCGAGAACGAGATGGTGCCGCTCTGGCGAGGGCGCGGCTGCGACCGATGCCGTAACACGGGTTACAAAGGGCGTTTCGGAATCCACGAGATGATGACGGTCAACGAAGAGATCGCCGACCTCATCGTCCGCCGAGCCCCAGTCTCTGAAGTCCGCAACGCCGCCCGCGCCAACGGCATGAAGATGCTCAAAGAGGATGGCCTGCGAAAAGTCATTGCGGGAACTACCACCATCGAAGAGATCCAGCGCGTCGTCTTCACCGGCGGCCACTAGGGTCCCGCGTCAAGGTGTCAATCTGGTTCCGTGGCCGTTCCCAGCGCTCGGAACGGGGAAGTGGAGTGTTGGAGTGGCAGGAGCAGTGGACTGAAGATAGCGGCGCCTGGCGCCGCGCCTAAAGCCCAGTGCTCCTTTTCTCCAATGCTCCATTACGCCGCAGACCGAAGAGATCGAATTACTCGCCGCGCAGTCCGCACTCGTTGCTGGGCTGCCACATCGTGTTAAGGAAAGGGGCTCCCCCTTGTCACAACCGGGATATCCACAACAACCGCAGCATGGCCAGCCGCCCCAGGTTCCGGGCCAACCGCAGCAAGGTCATCCGCAGGTTCCGGGACAGGTTCCCCAGGTGCCGCGCGTTCCGGCCGTAGTAAAACCGCAGTCGCTGGAAGAGGCGCACATCGACGACCTGCTGCGCAAAATGGTCGAGATGAACGGCTCTGACCTCCACATGACGGTGGGTGTGCCGCCGGTGGTCCGGGCGGACGGTCACCTGGAGCCGCTGAAGTACGAGCGCATGACGGCGCAAGACACGCAGCGGATGTGCTACGACATCCTGACGGATGAGCAGATCCAGCGCTTCGAAAGCACGTTGGAACTGGACTTCTCCTACCAGGTGCCCCGCGTCGCCCGCTTCCGCGTGAACATCTTCAAAGAGCGAGGCAATCTGGCCGCCGCCCTCCGGCGGATTCCCCAGATCATCCCTTCGCTCGAAGATCTGGGCTTGCCGAACGTGCTGCGAGAAATCGCCAACCGGCCGCGCGGGCTCGTGCTGGTGTGCGGGCCCACGGGTTCCGGAAAATCCACCACCCTCGCGGCCATGCTCAACCAGATCAACACGGAGCGCAGCGAGCACATCCTGACCATCGAGGACCCGATCGAGTTCGTCCACCCGCACAAGTACAGCGTGGTGGCACAGCGCGAGTTGGGATCGGACACCAAGAGCTTCGGCGCCGCGCTGAAGTCCGCTCTCCGCGAAGACCCGGACGTCATCCTCGTAGGTGAAATGCGCGACCAGGAAACCATGCAGCTCGCGGTCACGGCCGCGGAAACGGGCCACCTGGTCTTCGCCACCCTGCACACCAACAGCGCCTCCCAGACCGTCGACCGCATCGTCGACGTGTTCCCCCCGGGGCAGCAGGAGCAGATCCGCATCCAGCTTTCGAACAACCTGGAAGCGGTAGTCGTCCAACAGCTACTGCGTAAGAACAACCAGCCCGGACGCGTCTGCGCGCTGGAGATCATGATGGCTTCCCCCGCTATTCGCAACCTGATCCGCGAAGGGAAGTCGCACCAGATCAACTCGATGATCCAGATCAGCAACAAGGCGGGCATGCAGACGATGGACCAGTGTCTGCGCGACCTGTATGCTAAGGGCGTCATCACCTATGACGACGCCGTAGCGCGCGCCATGCAGCCGGAAGAGTTGAAGAAGATGATCAGCGGCGGTGCGGAGATGGAGCCGGGCGGGCGCCCGGGCCAACCCGGTGGACGACCGGGCGGGCACTAATACCGCGTCGAATTGAGATGATGGAGAGGGCGAGGCTCTGGCCGGAATCTCGTTCTCTCCGGGGTAGCGGTCATCACGTGACCCGCGTGAGGGCGCGACGGTGTTCTTGGTGCGGAACCGGAGAGCGGCAAGGTATGCTCGCTTTACGGCACATCCGGTGTTTGCTCGTTTCAGAAGGAGGGTGGGATGCCCACATTCCAGTTCACGGTCCGCGATCAGTCCGGTAAGGTAACCACGGGCGTCAAGGACGCGGAGAGCCAGAGCGTTCTCACCCGCCAACTGCGGGAGCAAGGCTTCACCGTCACCAAGGTGAAGGTGACGCGAGCCGGCGCAAAAAAGAAGAGCGCCAAGCCGCAAGGGGTGGTCAAGGGCTCGGTGAAGCTGACGGAGCTCTCCGTCTTCTGTCGCCAGTTCTCGACCATGATCGACGCGGGCGTCTCACTCGTGCGGTGCCTGTCCGTCCTTCAGGAGCAGGCCTCCAGTGTCCGCCTGCGGCGCATCACCGCCGATCTTCAGGCCGAGGTCGAGGCCGGTAACTCGCTGTCGAAGGCGATGACCAAGTATCCCCGCGTCTTCAACAACCTGTTCGTCGGGTTGATCAAAGCAGGGGAGGTCGGCGGCGTACTGGAAGAAAGCCTCCAGCGCCTATCCCACTTCCTGGAGAAGGACGTGGAGCTTCGCCGGAAGGTGAAGTCCGCCATGACCTACCCGGTCATCGTGCTCGTCGTGGCGGTGCTCATCGTTTTAGGTCTCGTCACCTTCATCGTGCCGAAGT
>Ga0255338_1000785_pt1 | contig 80188 bp, 72 predicted proteins | sample MeOH1_35cm_T4_19_FD_203715 | JGI IMG/M metagenome (GOLD analysis project Ga0255338, IMG submission 203715) | Sandy soil microbial communities from University of British Columbia, Vancouver, Canada - MeOH1_35cm_T4_195 | ecosystem: Engineered > Artificial ecosystem > Sand microcosm > Unclassified ... | reverse complement strand
CATGGTGCAGATCGTCACCGAGGTCGACGGGCCGGTGTTCCAGGTGATCGAATCGCTGCGCGCGGAAAGCGTCGTGACGGTGACGGGCAAGGTCGTGGCGCGGGCGAAGGAAGCGGTGAACCCGAACTTGCCGACCGGGGAGATCGAGATCCGCGCTCTGGACGCCGTCCTGCTGTCCGCCGCCGCCGATCTGCCGCTGCCGGTGGCGGGCGAGCAGGAATATCCCGAAGACATCCGTCTGCGCTATCGGTTCCTGGACCTGCGGCGCGAGACGCTGCACGCGAATATCGTCAAGCGCACGAAGATCATTTCCGACATGCGCCGCCGCATGGAAGGCATTGGCTTCACCGAATATTCGACGCCGATCCTGACCGCATCGTCGCCCGAGGGCGCACGCGACTTTCTGGTGCCGAGCCGCATTCATGCAGGCAAGTTCTACGCGCTGCCGCAAGCGCCGCAGCAGTATAAGCAGCTCCTCATGGTCGCGGGTTTCGACCGCTATTTCCAGATCGCGCCCTGCTTCCGCGACGAAGATCCGCGCGCCGACCGCTTGCCGGGCGAATTCTACCAGCTTGATCTCGAAATGAGCTTCGTCACGCAGGAAGATGTGTGGAACACGATGGAGCCGGTGATCGCGCAGGTGTTCGAGGCTTTTGCCGACGGCAAGCCGGTGACGCCCGCGGGCAGCTTCCCGCGCATTCCCCATGCCGAGGCGATGCTGAAATATGGGTCGGACAAGCCCGATCTGCGCAACCCGATCGTCATCACCGATGTGACCGAGCATTTCCATGGGTCGGGCTTCGGCATCTTCGCCTCGCTGGTCGAGAGCGGCAGCGTGATCCGCGCGATCCCGGCGCCGGGTGCCGGTGCGGGCAGCCGGAAGTTCTTCGACGAGATGAACAATTGGGCGCGTAGCGAGGGCTATTCGGGTCTTGGCTATATCAACATCAAGGACGGCCTGCCCGGCGGCCCCATCGCCAAGAATCATGGCGAGGAGCGGACGGCGAAGCTGATCGAGGCGCTGGGTCTGGGGCCGAATGACGGCGTGTTCTTCGCGGCGGGCAAGGAATCGCAGGCCGCCAAGCTGGCCGGTCTGGCGCGCATTCGCGTGGGTGAGCAGCTTGACCTGATCGACAAGGATCGCTTCGAGCTTTGCTGGATCGTCGACTTCCCCTTCTACGAATATGATGAGGACAGCAAGTCGATCGACTTCGCGCATAACCCTTTCTCCATGCCGCAAGGTGGGCTGGACGCGCTGGAGCATCAGGACCCGCTGACGATCAATGCCTATCAATATGACATGGTCTGCAACGGCTATGAGATCGCTTCCGGGTCGATCCGCAACCAGTCGCCGGAGCTGATGGTCAAGGCGTTCGAGAAAGTGGGTCTGAGCCAGCAGGATGTGGAAGAGCGCTTCGGCGGGCTTTACCGGGCGTTCCAGTACGGCGCGCCGCCGCATGGCGGCATGGCCGCTGGCGTGGACCGGATCGTGATGCTGCTGTGTGGGGCGCAGAATTTGCGCGAGATCACGCTGTTCCCGATGAACCAGCGGGCGGAGGACCTGCTCATGGGTGCGCCCAGCCCGGCGGAGTTCAAGCAGTTGCGGGAACTCAACATTCGTGTGGTGGAGCCGCAGGCCAAGGCGTAGTCCTTCCAAATCCTCCCCATCGGAAGATGGGAAGGGGGACCGCCGTTGAAAACGCGGGTGGAGGGGAGCGCCCGAAGGGCGCCGCAACGTCTGCTCATTCCCCTCCACCACTCGCTTCGCGAGCGGTCCCCCTCCCCACGCTTCGCGCAGGGAGGATTTTTTATGTCAACGCTTGCTGTAAGGACGGGCAAGGGGGACCACCATGCTCGACGAACAGATGCTGCCTGACAAACCACCCGCCCTGGCGCGCAGCCTGGGCGTGGTGGGCGTATTGTTCCTGACCCTCTCCGCGACCACCCCGGCATCCTCGGTCTTCGTCATCATTCCCGGCATGTTGCAGGAAGCGGGGACCGGCGCGATCTGGGCGATGATCCTCGCCAGCCTGATCTGCGTCACCACCGCCTTCATCTATGCCGAGCTGTCCTCCGCCTGGCCGGTCGCCGGCGGGGAATATGTCGCGGTGGCGCAGACCCTGGGGCCGATGGCGGGCTTCGTCATGCTGGGCGTCAATGTCTTCAACAATGTGCTGTTTCCGCCCGTGGCGGCGCTGGGCATCGCTTCGGTCATGGCGACGGTGGTGCCGGGTCTGCCCGCTGTGCCGGTCGCGGTCGCGGTGATGATCGGATCGACGCTGGTCGCGATCCTCAACATCCGCGTGAATGCCGTCATCACCGGCCTGTTCCTGCTGGTCGAATTGCTGGCGGTGGTCGTGGTGGCGGTGCTGGGCTTTGCCGATCATGCGCGACCGGCGCTTGAGTTCCTTGCCCATCCGGTCGCGGTGGTGGGAGACGGCTGGGCGCCCGCCAGCGCGGCCTCCATCGGGGTCGCCACGACCATCGCGATCTTCGCGCTCAACGGCTATGGCATGGCCGTCTATTTCGGTGAGGAAATGCATGAGGCGCCGAAGCGGATCGCCAGGACCATCCTTGCCGCTTTGGGGCTGGCGCTGCTGTTCGAAGGCGTGCCGCTGCTCGCGCTCCTTTTGGCGAAGATCGACCTTGCGACCCTGCTGACGGTCGACGATCCTTTCGGCCTGCTGGTGCGGCAGCGCGGGGGCGAGGGGCTGTCGGCTCTGGTGTCGGTCGGCATCGTGCTCGCCATCGTCAACGCGATCATCGCCTGCGTGCTGGCCTGCGCGCGCTTCTTCTATTCGACGGGGCGCGACAGGGCGTGGATTCCGCGCATCGACGACTGGCTGGTGGCGATTCATCCCCGGTTCGATTCACCCTGGATCGGCACGCTGATCGTCGGAGGGATGGGCACGCTCGCCTGTTTCCTGCCTATGCCGTTGCTGCTGGTGCTGAACGGCACCGGGCTGGTGGCGATCTATGGCGGCATCGCGCTCGCCGCCATGGCGGGGCGGCGCAGCGGGGCGAGCGCCCATGCGCCTTACCGTATGCCGCTTTATCCGATTGCTCCGATCGTGACCTTGCTGGCGTTGGCCTATGTCGTCTGGACGAGCTGGCTCGATGTCGAGGAGGGGCGCCCCGGCCTGATCGCCACCGCCGCGCAGATTGCAGGTTCGATTCTTTGGTATAAGCTCGTGCTCCGCCGCCGTGGCCAGTGGAAGGTGCAGACATGACCATCGACCTTGCCGATTATGAAAAGGGCGCGAAGCTCAAGGGCGACTATGAGGAGAAGCTGGCTGAACTTCAGCAGCGCCTCGCCAAGATCCAGGTCGCGCACATCATCCACGACCGGCGTAGCGTCATCCTGCTGGAAGGCTGGGACGCGGCGGGCAAGGGCGGCATCATCAAGCGCATGACCGCCGACTGGGATCCGCGTTATTACAAGGTCCATCCGATCTTTGCGCCCACTGAGGCGGAGCGCGACCATCATTTCCTCTGGCGCTTCTGGACGCGGCTGCCAGCCGGGCGCAACATCTCCATCTTCGACCGCAGTTGGTATGGCCGCGTACTGGTCGAGCGGGTCGAGGGTTTCTGCTCCAGGGGCGAATGGAAACGCGCCTATGAGGAGATAAACGCCTTCGAAAAGCAGCAGGCCGATGCGGGGACCAACATCGTCAAGCTGTTCGTCCATATCTCCCAGGAAACTCAGGACGAGCAGCTTGCCCAACGGCTCGACACGCCATGGAAGCGGTGGAAGACCGGCGCGGAGGATTATCGCAATCGGGCGCGGCGGGCGGATTATCTGGATGCCATGCACGACATGTTCCGCAAGACCGACACCAAGGCGGCGCCTTGGCATGCGATCGACAATAATCATCGCCAGGCCGGGCGGATCGCCGCGCTCGCCTATGTGGCCAAGCGACTGGAAAAGCTGGTCCCGATGGACTTTCCGGAGGCCGATCCGGAAGTCGTCAAACTGGCGGCCAAGGCCTATGGCTATAAGGTGCCCTAGAAAATATCGTTAAATCAGTGCCTTGTAATAAAACTGTCATCAAATCCTAACGCCTCATTTACCATTTCGGGCCTAATCGGCGCTTATGTACGAGCCTCTGATGCTTGACCGATCCCTGGTCCAACCGGTCCCTGCCCATGGAGGCGGCCTGACCCTTGTGACGCCCAGTCCGGCGATCCGGCTGGGGCGGCCGCTCAGCGAAGCGGTCGACCATTTTCAGCATGATCCCGCGCTGCGGCTGTTGCCGGTGCTGGACGTCGCGGACCGGCCGGTGGGCGCGATCTACGAGCGCGACATGCGGCGCATCCTGTTCAATCCCTTCGGCCATGCGCTGTTGCGCAATCCGAGTTTCGGCGGCCGGCTGGACGATCATGTGCGGCCTTGCGCGACAGTCGAGCGGCGCGCCAGCATCGAGGCGCTGATCGACCTTTATGCCGCGCAGGGGCAAGGGTGCGAAGGGCTGATCGTGGTGGACGGCGATCGCTATGCCGGGATCGCCGGAGGACAGCTCCTGCTCAAGCTGGCGGCGGAGCGGGATGCGCGGGTGGCGCTGGCGCGGGTCGAGCGGCTGGAGCAGGTGACGCGTGAGAGCGCGACTTTCCGGGGTGATATCCGGACGCTGATCGCGGACCTGGTGGCCATGGCGGACATGTTGTCGCGACTGGCCGAGGATGCGGCGGAGCGGTCGGCTCATAATGGCAACGCCTCTGCGGGCATGGCGGTTGCGGCGGCGCAGACGGCGGATAATTTGTCGGGCATCGCGGCGTCGGGGCGGGAATTGGGGCTGCTGTTCCAGTCGATGGAGGAGGAAGTACGGGAGGCGGGCGCCGCCATTCGCGCAGCCGTCGACCAGACGCAATCGGGCGCGGCGCAGACGCGAACGCTGAGTGCGCAGGCCGACGGGATCGGGGAGGTGACCGCGCTGATCGACGCCATTGCGCGGGCGACGACGACGCTGGCGCTCAACGCCGGGATCGAGGCGGCGCGTGCCGGGGATGCCGGACGGGGCTTTGCGGTGGTCGCGCGGGAGGTCAAGTCGCTTGCCGGGCAGACTCGCGACGCGGCGGCGGAGATTGCGCGGCGGATCGACCATATCCGCGCCACCGTCAGCCATGTCGCGCAGGGTCATGCGCATATGGATGCGGCGATCGCGACGGCGGACCGGCTGTCGGCCTCCGTATTCGAGGCGGTGGCGCGGCACGGGGCCTTCAGCCGGGCGATTGCGGGCAGCGTGGAGGAGGCGGGAGAGGCCAGCGGGCATATCCGCGCCAGCGCCAGCCAGATCAGCGTCAATGCGGGCGCGGCGGTGGAAGATGCGTGGGCCATGCGCAACGCGGCGGGCCGCTTGTCGGAAGAAGCGCGCCGGCTGGATGATCGCGCCAGTGCCTTCATCCGGGCGATTCAGGCGGCTTAAGGTGTGTGGCGATTCAGCCCGTGGCGGCCTGCAAATGGCGGCTTTCCGCGCTTCGGGTGCTCACGTGCATGAGCACGCTGCGTCGAAACGAGGCACTTGACTCGTTTCGAGGTTCTCGAAATTTACCATTTTCGCCTCGCCCTGAACGGAATCCCCACACATCCTGGAGCATTTTCAAGTTGACCGTTTACGGTCAACGGCTCGGAAAATGCGGAAACAAGGAACTGGAGCTTTTTCGCGCATCGTGAAAACGGGCTGGCGTCGACGGCAAATCGGGTTAGGCTCGCCTTCCATAAAGAAGGAGAGGATGCATGCTCGTCATGTTCGTGGGCACCGACCGGACCGAAACCGCTGTCAATGCCGCGCAGGTCACCTTCGTTTCATCGGTTACCGACGGCACCCGCATCCGCTTCGGAGAGGGGCGCAGCGTGACCGTGGTCGAACCGATCGGGGAAGTGATGGAGCGGCTCAACGTGTCGTTGCGACCGCATGATTAGCGGTCGGCGCGTCGGCGGGTAAGGGTGGGAGGCGGACTTTATTTCCGTCATCCCAGCTTTCGCTGGGATGACGATCTTTGATGTCCGCTCCTAGCCAATAATCACGCCGGATAGCGGATCGCCATCACCTCATATTCCTTCTCCCCCGCCGGGAGCATGACGCGGCGCACGTCCCCCACGCCCGCGCCGCGCAGGGCGCGGGCGATGGGGGTGGCCCAGCCGATGCGGCCTGCGCCCGCGTCCGTCTCGTCATTGCCGACCAGGGTCACGGTGCGGTGCTTGTCGTCCTCGTCCGCGATGGTGACGGTGGCGCCGAAATAGACCTTGCTCTTGTCGGGCTGCTGGCGCGGGTCGACGACCTTGGCGTCCTTCATCTTGCGCGACAGGCGTTTCAACTGCCCGTCTATCTCGCGCATCCGTTTGCGGCCATAGAGATAGTCGCCATTTTCGCTGCGGTCGCCATTGCCCGCCGCCCAGCTCACCACCTCGACGATCCTGGGGCGCTCGACGCCCAGCAACTGGTCATATTCGGCGCGCAGCTTCGCAAAGCCTTCGGGGGTGATGTAATTGGGATAGGCGGTGCTCATGCCCCGCCCATAAACCAAGTTCAGCCCGGTGTCTGCTTGCCGAGATATTTGGACAGCGGCGTCGTGGTGCCCCGGAAACGCGCGCGCTGCGGGTTCATCGCCTCATAGACCACGGCATTTTCCAGCACCCGCTGGACATAGTTGCGCGTTTCGAACAGCGGAATCTGCTCGATCCAGCGCAGCATGTCGGCGCCGGGCAGGCGGGGGTCGCCATTGGCCGCGATCCAGCGGTTCACATTGCCCGGCCCCGCATTATAGGCCGCCACCGCCAGCGGATAGCTGCCGCCATAATAGTCGAGCATCCGCTGGAAATAGGAGGAGCCCAGCATGATGTTGTAGCTGGGATCGTTGAGCGCGCCGGGGTCGTAGCTCATGCCCAGTTTCCCAGCCTGCTCGCGCGCCGTGCCGGGCATGAGCTGCATCAGGCCGCGGGCGCCCGCATGGCTGACGATCTGCCGATCGAACTGGCTTTCCTGCCGGGCGATGGCGTGGACCATTGTCCAGTTATATTGCGCTTCGGTTGGAACGGGCACGCGTGGGAAGGCGCTTGTCCCATAGCCGGTGAGGCCGCTCGACACGGCGCGGCGGCCGACCATCACGCCCATGTCGGGGCGGCCGATGCTTTGGGCGAGTTCCACCGCCAGATAATGGTCCGCATCGCTGTCGGCATTGTTGGCTATGGCGCGGGCGAATTTGCTCTGATCCTCCCAATAGCCCATTTCGCCCAGCGCCTTCACGGCGCGGACGACCGAGCGGTTGGCGAAGGCGGTGCGTTCGGCAACGGAAATTTCCACAGGGCGTTCGACCGCGGCGGGGGCCGGGATCGGGCTGCCCAATCGTTCGAGCGCGAGCTGGCCGTAAAACTGGTCCGGGAAAACCGCGGCGCGGGCGAAATAGCTGTTCGCGCTGGCGGCATCGCCCGCCTGGAGAGCGGCGCGCCCGGCCCAGTAGAAGCCCTTGGACTGGGTCTGCGGCGATTTGGCGGCGGTGGCGTAGCGGCGGAACATCTCCACCGCGTCGGCGGGCCGGTTCAGATTATAGAAAGCCGTCGACCCCGCCAGCCAGGCGAGGCTGGTATAATCGTCGCGTTCGCCAATCGGGCGCATGTTGACGTCGGTGCCGGGCAGATAGGCGTCGTCCAGCTTGCTGGCGATGCCATAGGCGAAGCTCCACTGGCTGTCGTTCGCCGCCGCGCGCGCCTGGGTCAGCAGCGTCTCATACCATTTTTCCGCGTCGCCGGGACGGAAGGTCAGCGCCGGGCGGTTGGCGAGATATTGGCGGCCGGCGATCCAGTTGCCGGTGTTGAGCAGCCAGCTTGCCTTGTCCGCGACGAAACCCGCGTCGCTCGCGCCGATGCTTTCCGCAAGCTGCATCTTCATCGCCGCGTCGGGCGCCTTCTGGCGGAAAGCGATGCGCGCATCATAGACCGGGCGGCGGGCGGGTGAGGCATAGGCGAGCATCCGCTGCGCGCCCATGACGTCGCCTTTCCACAGCAGCATGTCGGCGCGCAGGTCATGCTCGACCGATGTCCAGCCCGCGCCGAAGAGCGAGAGCAGCCGCGCCTCGTCATCGGGCGAGAGCGTGCCGCCGATCCATGCATTGCGCGCGGCGACCCGCGCCTCGCCCATACGATTCTGCTGCATCAGCGCCAGCGCATAGCGCGCATTTCCGGTGGCGGTCCGCGGCGGGAAGCGGGTGAAGAAGGCGACGACCTGCCCCGGATCATAGCTATTGGGGTTGATGCCGGTTTCCGCCAGCCGCCGCATCCGGTCCTCGCCCGGCCAGCCGGGATTCGCCATGATGAAGCTGGCATAGGTCGAAAAGCCCAGGGCATCGCTTTGCTGGAGCGCGCGCCACTGGCTGATCGTGCCGGAGATGCTGAGATCGCTCGCCATCCCGATTCGGCCTTGCGCCCGTTGCCAGGGACTCGGCTCCTGGGAATTGGGAATCGACTGCACCACCGCGCCCGTCGGATAGGCCGAAGCGGGTGCGGGCACGGGCGTTTCCGTCTGGGCGCTGGCGCCTGCGGTGAAAAGCAAAAGGGCAATCAAAGGCATACGGACCATAACGGTTTCTGGGGTTAATTCAGGACTACGAGATGTCACCCTACTGGACATTATCGCAATTGCATCCTTATCAGGCCCTGAATGACGCGCTATAGCGCGCCGTTCGTGTATTTGACGCTATGATGCCCCGGAATCCCGGTGAATTGAAGGAGTTTGTTTGCGATGTTTTCCGGGTCGATTCCGGCGCTGATCACGCCCTTCCGCGATGGCGCCGTGGACGAGGCGGCTTTCCGCGCCTTTGTCGACTGGCAAATTGCCGAGGGCAGCAGCGCTCTGGTGCCGTGCGGCACGACCGGCGAAAGCGCGACCATGACGGTCGAGGAACATAATCGCGTCATTGCCATCTGCGTCGACCAGGCGGCGGGCCGGGTGCCGGTGATCGCGGGCTGCGGGTCCAACGACACGCGAATCGCGCTGGAGCATATGTTCGCGGCGCAGGCCGCAGGCGCCGATGCGGCTTTGGTGGTCGCGCCCTATTACAACAAGCCCAATCAGGATGGCGTCTATCAGCATTTCGCCTATCTGGCCGAGCGCTGCGACCTGCCGATCGTGCTGTACAATGTGCCCAGCCGCACCATCACCGATATCGGCGTCCCCGTCATCCATCGCCTGTCCGAAGACTATCAGACCATCGTCGGCATCAAGGACGCGACCGGGAATCTGGGGCGGGTCAGCGCACAGCGCCTCGCCTGCCGTCCGGATTTCTGCCAGCTTTCCGGGAATGACGAGACGGCACTGGGATTCAACGCCATGGGAGGCAAGGGCTGTATCTCGGTCACGGCCAATGTCGCGCCGCGTCTGTGCGCCGATTTCCAGAAAGCCATCGCGCGCGGAGATTGGGATGGTGCCTTGGCGCTCCAGGATCGTCTCTACCCGCTGCACGATGCCCTGTTCAGCGATTCTTCACCCGGCCCGGTTAAATACGCCCTTACGCGGGTCCGGCCCGACATGCCCGGCGATGTCCGCCTGCCGATCACCTGGCCGTCGGAATCGAGCCGCTCCGCCGTCGACCGTGCATTGGAGATTGCCGGACTGGTATAAGACCGCGCGGTCCCCATATCCCATCCTTTCGGGCTGCGTGCCCGGAATAAGGATCGGGCGCGGTGCGTACAGGATGCGACTGCGCTCGACACGAACGGAAGTTTAGAAAAGACTGATGGCCCGTCCCCGTCCCGAAGCCTTCGACAAGAAGAAGATCGTTGCCGAGAACCGGCGCGCGCGGTTCGAATATTTCCTTGAGGATGTGTTCGAGGCGGGCATCGCCCTGCAAGGGACCGAGGTCAAATCGCTGCGCTTTGGCGAGGGCAATATCGCGGAAAGCTATGCCGAGGTGAAGGGCGAGCAGGTGTGGCTGGTCAACAGCAACATCCCTGAATTCAGCCATGGCAACCGCTTCAACCATGAGCCCAAGCGGCCCCGCAAGCTGTTGCTGCACGAGCGGGAGATCGCCCGCATGCACGGCGCGGTCGAACGCAAGGGCATGACGCTGGTGCCCTTGAGCATCTACTTCAACAGCCGGGGCAAGGCGAAGGTCGAACTGGCGCTGGCCAAGGGCAAGAAGACCCATGACAAGCGCGACACGATCAAGGAACGCGACTGGAAGCGCGATCAGCAGCGCATCATGAAGGCGCATCGCTGATGGACAACAAACTCAGCCGCTGGTGGCATGCCAATGCGCCCACCCGTGAGTCGCTGGAACATAACCGCTTTTTGGCCCCGGTGGCGCATCGGGTGCTGGAGCCGTCCTTGTGGCGCTTTACCCGGCGGTCGGTGCCGCGTGGCGTCGCCCTGGGGCTGCTGGTCGGCATCTTCCTGCTGATTCCCGGGGTGCAGATTGCTGGCGCGGCGCTGCTGGCGCTGCCGTTTCGGGCGAATATTCCGCTGGCGGCGGCGATGACCTTCCTGTCCAATCCGGCGACGACGCCGCTGTTCCTGATGGCGTCGGTCTGGATGGGCAACTGGATGCTGGGACGCAGCGCTGACGCCTCGGGCTTCATGGCGCTGGTCGACAAACATGCCTCGATCCGCGACTGGTGCGCCTGGCTCTTTTCCGAAGCGGCGCCGGCGATGCTGCTGGGGCTGGCGCTGATTTCCCTCGCTTTCGCGGTGGTCGGTTATTTCCTCGCGGACTGGATCTGGCGCCATCGCATGGGCCGGAAATGGCATGCGCGCAAATTGAGGATTGGCAAGGCGCTCGAAAGCAGCGCATTGGAGGAAATCGCTTCGGCCTGACGGACCGGAGCGGCAAGTCCATTGTGAATGCAGGGGGATAGCCGGGCCGTGTCCGCGCGTGTGATCAGGGATGGAGACGCTTGGGCGGCTGACCGGCCGTCGCCTCTGGTCCTGCCCCTGCTGATCGGGTTGGCGCTGATTTCCGCCGGACTGGTCGTCTATGCCGCCGGGAACTGGGCGCTGGGCGCTGGCTTCGGCGCTGCAGTGCTGGCCGGGGCGGCGCTGCTGAGCTGGTATCGCAAGCTCCATCCGCAGCAAGTGGCGGTGGGCGAGGCTGTGCCTGACTGGACGGTGGCGCGGGCGGCGGCGGATGCGTCCAACATGGCGATTGCCGTCACGGACCGCGCCGGACGGCTGGTCTGCGCCAGCGATCTGTTCGGGGAGTGGTTTCCCGGATTTCCCGCGCCGCCGCATATCACCGGCGATGCCGCGCTTTCCGACCATCTGGGCAATGCCGCTCGCGCCGCCTGGCGCGATGGCGAGGCGCGGGTCGAGGGGATCGTGCAGGGCGCGCTGCGCCTGGACGCCTTCATTGGCCGCACGGGCCGGTCGGAAGATTATCTGTTGTGGCGCTTTTCCCCGGTGCGCCAGCCGAGCGCGCTGGATGACGTGCATCGCCTGCTGACCGGAGAGGCCGGTCGGCAATTGGGCGAGGCGGGCATCATGGCGGTGATGATCGGCGGCGAAGGGCGCATCCGGGCGGCCAATGGCGCTTTCCTGCTGCGCGCCGCGGGCCGGATCGATGCGAATATCACCGGCCGCGATTTCGCCGCGCATATGCGGGTGGACGACAAGGCGCGGCTGTTCCTGGCGCGGGAGGAATCGGGCGGCATTCCGCTGCGACTGTTGCAGGTGCCGTTGAAGCGCGCCGCTCAGCCCGCGGGAACGCAATCGGGCGCGCAGGACGGGCCGATGCTGCTGCTGCTGATCGACGAACCGGCGGGCAATGCTGGGGGGACATCGGCGCTTTCCTATATCGAAACCCTGCTGTCCTTGCTGCCTTTCGGTCTGGCCATGGCGGATCGCGACGGACGCGTTTTGTTCATGAACAAGGCCTTTTCGCGGGCGGCGGGCCTTAAGGTCGAGGAAAAGCCGAGCTATCCTGGCGACCTGGTCGTGAGGGAGGATCAGGCGGCGGTCGCGGACGCGGTGCGCCGTTTCGCGGTTGGGCCGCAAATGTCGGGCGACGTCGCCGTGCGCATGCGCGAGCAACCCGACGAGCCGATCGCGCTCAGCCTGGCGGGCGTGCGCGGGCTGGGCGAGGCGGCGGTGCTGCTGTCGCTCAAGGACAATAGCGAGGAGAGCAAGCTCAAGCGGCAGGTGGCGCAGGCGACCAAGATGCAGGCCATCGGCCAGCTCGCGGGCGGCGTCGCGCATGATTTCAACAATATCCTGACCGCAATCATCGGCCATTGCGACCTGATGCTGATGCGCCATACGCCGGGCGACAGCGATTATGACGATATCCAGCAGATCAAGTCGAACAGCAACCGCGCGGCGGGGCTGACACGGCAGTTGCTCGCTTTCTCGCGGCAGCAGACGCTGCGGCCGCAAATCCTGCAATTGCCGGACATCGTTGCGGACGTCTCCAATCTGCTGAAGCGCCTGTTGGGCGAGAGCGTAAAGCTGGAGGTCACCCATGGCCGCAATCTGGGCGCGGTGCGCGCCGACCCTGGCCAGTTGGAGCAGGTGATCGTCAATTTGGCGGTCAATGCCCGCGACGCGATGCCGGAGGGCGGCACGCTCAACATCCAGACCTATGCCGTGCCCGCCGCCAAGGTGCGGGAGATGCGATCGGACATCCTGCCGCCCGCCGATTATACGGCGGTGCGGGTGTCGGACACCGGGCTCGGCATTCCGCCCGATATCCTCTCGAAGATCTTCGAGCCCTTCTTCACCACCAAGGAACTGGGCAAGGGGACGGGTCTTGGCCTCTCGACCGTCTATGGCATCGTCAAGCAATCGGGCGGGTTCATCTTTGCCGAATCCGAACTGGGGCGCGGAGCGAGCTTCGTCATCTACCTGCCGGTCTATCAGGGCGCCGATGTCGATCAGGCCGCCCAGCCCAAGGCGCCGGTCCGCCGCAGCGAAACCTGGGGCACCGGCACGGTGCTGCTGGTGGAGGACGAGGATATGGTGCGCGCCGTCGCTGAGCGCGCGTTGACGCGGCAGGGCTATAAGGTGCTGACCGCCAATGACGGCGAGCAGGGGCTGGAAGTATTGGCTGGCGATGAAAAGATCGACCTGCTCATTTCCGACGTGGTGATGCCGAACATGGATGGCCCATCCATGGTGGCGCGGGCCAGGGCCAGCCATCCCGACCTGCCGGTGCTGTTCATGTCGGGCTATGCCGAGGAACAGTTGCGTAAATCGATCGATATCGCCAATGTGGCTTTCCTGCCAAAACCCTTTTCCGTCAGCCAGTTGGCGGAAGCGGCGCGGGATGCACTGGCGATGCGGCCGGCGCCGGAGTGAATTTGGGGAATGAACTTCTGCGCGGCCGGGGAATTATGCTGGTGGGAAATCGCGTTTGGGGCAGCGATGGGCAATATGGGGACCGCAAGCATGTCTGACGGCAAGACCATCCTGATCGTCGAGGATGAAGCAATGATCGGCATGATGCTGGAGGATTATCTCGACACGCTCGGATACCGGCTGCACGCCATTGCCGAATCGGTCGATGAGGCTTGCGTCAAGGCGCGGGAGGGCGGATTCGACGCGGCGCTGCTCGACTGCAATCTGCATGGCGAGAAAAGCTGGCCGGTGGCGGACATATTGGCGCAGAGCGGCATCCCCTTTGTCTTTGCGACGGGGGGCATGGCCGATGATCTGCCGACCGGCCATGCGGACAGGCCGACATTGGCCAAGCCCTTCACCATCGGCGCGGTCGAACGCGCACTGAACAAGGCGCTGGGAATATAACGGGAAATTTTCGTTCCCCTCTTGTTCCATAAGAACAAACAGGATACACGGTGGCCACGCGCCACTTGAATCGGCGTGTTCCGCTTGACAGGGGATAGGCCGATGACAGCAATGCTCTCACTCATCGATTCCAAGAAGACAGGGACAATGGACAGACAGAAAGCATTGGAAGCGGCCCTTTCCCAGATCGACCGTGCCTTTGGCAAGGGCTCTGCGATGAAGCTGGGCAGCCGCGAGAAGATCGAGATCGAGGCGATCTCGACCGGATCGCTGGGGCTGGATATCGCGCTCGGCATTGGCGGCCTGCCGCGCGGGCGCATCGTGGAAATCTATGGCCCGGAAAGCTCGGGCAAGACCACGCTGGCATTGCATGCCATTGCCGAAGCGCAGAAGACCGGTGGCATTGCGGCTTTCGTGGACGCGGAACATGCGCTCGATCCCGGCTATGCCAAGAAGCTGGGCGTCGACATCGACGAACTGATCGTGTCGCAGCCCGATACCGGCGAACAGGCGCTGGAGATTGTCGATACGCTGGTGCGATCGAATGCGATCGACGTGCTGGTGATCGACTCGGTCGCCGCGCTGGTGCCGCGTGCGGAAATCGAGGGCGAAATGGGCGACAGCCATGTCGGCCTGCAGGCCCGCCTGATGAGCCAGGCGCTGCGCAAGCTGACCGGCTCCATCTCGCGCTCGCGCTGTCTGGTGATCTTCATCAACCAGGTTCGCATGAAAATCGGCGTCATGTACGGCAACCCCGAAACGACGACCGGCGGCAACGCGCTCAAATTCTACGCCTCGGTGCGCCTCGACATCCGCCGCACCGGCCAGATCAAGGACCGCGAGGATATTGTCGGCAACGCGACCCGGGTGAAGGTGGTCAAGAACAAGGTGGCCCCGCCCTTCAAGCAGGTCGAATTCGACATCATGTATGGCGAGGGCGTGTCCAAGATCGGGGAACTGCTCGACATCGGCGTGAAGGCGGGCCTGGTCGAGAAGTCGGGCGCCTGGTTCTCCTATGACTCGGTTCGCATCGGCCAAGGGCGCGAGAATGCGAAAACCTATCTGAAAGAACATCCCGAGATGGCGGAACGCCTTGAAAAGGCCATCCGCGGCAAGACCGAGGAAGTCGCTGAAGGGATGATGGCCGGACCCGAAGCGGAGGATGATGGCGAATAAGCGCTGACAGGCTCTCCGGCCAGATCAGCCAGAGAGCCTCGGCGTGATACTGCCCGCCTGTTGCTTCACGCACTGAAAAGGCCCGCTACGCGACTGGCGCAGCGGGCCTTTTACCGTAGGGAGGTATGCGCCAGAAAATTGCTGGCGGCATCGGGGCGATACGGTGGCAGAGCGTAGTGGCTGGAAATGGCTAAAAGTGGCCGTTGCGCAGGCCCACCCCGCTGCGACTAAGCCTAAGCTGCGGTTCGGCAAGTCTCGCTCCCCTCCCGCTTGCGAGAGGGGGTGGGGACGGGCTTGCGCAATGGCCGCCTTCCACCCCAAAGCCAATCGGTTTCTTCAAGGCCGACGGTCAAATTCACCCCATCGTCCGCTACCGGGCTGAACGGGCTCAATAATCCTTCGAATAGCGTAGATTGGCCGACGATCCCGCATTGGTCCCCGTCTTCGACAGCAGGCTGAGCGTCTTGGACAGGGAGATTTCGAGCTGGGTGGCGGTGAAGCCCTTGGGATCGGTGATGACCTCCACATAGATATTGTTGGAAATATGCTGGCCGACCGCCAGCGATGTGCCTCGCCCGGTCGTCTCGTCGCCGCCGACGATACCGATGCGGTCGACGCCCGACGCGTTTTGCAGTTTGCCCATCGGATTGAGCCCGCCACCGCCTCGCAACCCGTTGAGAGCCGCGGCCAACTGGATCGCCTGGGTCGCGGAGAGGTTGGCGACATTATCCCCGAACAGGATGCGCGCCAATATTTCGTCCTGCGGCAGCGTGGGTGTGGAGACGAAGGCGATATCGGGCCTTTGCGCTGTGCCGCCGACCGCGATCCCCGCCGTCACATCGTCGATCCGGGTGTCGGCGCGGATCGCCAGCGTGGGGTTCATCATCGGACCGTTGAAAGTGATGACGCCCTGTTCCAGACCGAACTGGTGTCCGGAGAAGCTGTAGCGGCCCCGGATCACCTCTATCTTTCCGATCACGCGTGGATCGGTGGCGGTGCCGGTGACGCGCATGTTCGTCCTCCATTCGGAATCGAGTCCCATGCCTGTCACATAGATTTCGTTATCGGCGCGCACGCGGACATCGAGTTTCCATGCCGTCGGCTTGGTCGCCGCCTGCCGCGCGGCGAGGCGCTGGCTGAGCAGGTCGGCGCCTTCGCCTTTGCGCCGGACGCCCGTCAATTGGCGTATGTCGGTGCCGCCCTGCCAGGCGACGCGATAGCGGGTTTCCGGAAGCGACAGGTCGCCCTTGATCAGGCCGCCATTGGCCGCGCTGTTGCTGATGTTGATCGTGCCGCTGACGACGCTGGTGATTGCCTCGCTGCGGGCCAGCCGTGCACGGTTCAGCTTCACCGCGATGTCCATCGGATAGCCGCTCTCCGCAGCCAGCCCCACAGTGCCGCTGGCCTGCACGGTTCCGTCCCCCGCACGTCCGGAAAAGTCGCGCAGATCGAGCCGGTCGTTGGTGAACCGCCCATCGAGCCGCATCTGCGTGACGCGGGTGCCGAAGGTCTCATTCTCATAAGTCAGCGCATTGGCGCGTACCAGGCCATTGAGGCGCGGCGCGGTCAGCCGCCCGCCGAAATCCGCCGCGACCGCAATAGGCCCCGTCAATTGCTGATCCGCCAGCCCGGCGAAGGAGAAAAGCACATCGGCCGGCCCGGCATAGCGGATGCCACCGCCGAGCGGTGCGGACCGCAGTTGTTCGCTCCAATTCGCCCCCGGTCCCGGAGGGGCCAGCGTCGCGACGAAGCGGCCCAGCGCCGCATTGCCGCGCCGGATGAGGCCGCGCATGTCGCCGCCCGCGCTGGACAGCTTGCCCTCGATCGCCATCGATACCGGATCGGACACGGCGGTCAGGCTGGAGCGGCGGAAATCGCTGATCGCAAGGCGGGTGGTTGCAGCCGGGAAGGCATATCCATTTTGCGCGAAGTCCAGCGTGCCGGTGGCCTTGCCGCTGATGCCCAGACCCGCCGCCGCCATATTGGCGATGGCCAGGTCGAAATCCTTGAAACGGGCCTGCATCGCGGTCTGCCGGCCGAAGCGGCCTGCGAGGTCCACCCGGCCCTGCGGCAGCACCAAAGTCGCGGGTTCGAGGCGATAACCCCCGCGCTCGATACGAATGATGGCCGGCGAGGCGAAACGGAAGGGGATGTCGCTCGCCTTGCCCTCCAGCGCAACGGCATAGAGGGTGGGCCGCAGCGCGGCGTTCATCGCAAGGGAGAAGGGCACGCCCGTCGATCCATCGGCTACAAGCTGCGCCCGGCCGCGTCCGCCCCGATAGTCGATCCGCCCGCGTGCCTTGCGCACGACATAATCGCCATAGGCGGCGTTCGCTATTTGGACATCGGCGGTGACCTGCGGTTGGTCGGCCAGCACCATATTCGCCGCGATCAGGGCCCGGCCAATCACCACATCGGCCTCGCCCGGCAGCTTCGCATTGCTCGCGGTGGCGTTGATCCGCGCGCCCTGCGCCTTGCCCACCGCCAACAGCCCGACCGTGCCGGCGATGCCGGAGCCATTCATGGCAAGCTGGCCGGCAAAGGGACCGGCGGCGCTTTGCTGCAAGCGACCGTTCATGTCGACACCGGCGAAGCGCGCCTTGGCGATGTCGATGGTCAGCGGGCCTTTCGCGGTGCGGATCAGCACATTGGCGAAAAAGGGCCCATAGGGCGACCCGCCCATGGTTTCGAGCCGATAGCCCGCCGCCTCGCCATGAAGTTTCGCGACCACATCATGCAACTGTACGCCGACATTGGGCCGGGCAGCGCGCAGCACCGCCTGCGGGCGTTCCATCGTGCCGCGCACGGTCAGCGCCAGCGGACCATATTGGCGGGAGGAAGCCTTGGCGTCGAAGCTGACCGCGCCGTCCGTATCATAGCTGCCGGACCCCGAATGGACCTGGAAATTCGGCGCGGCGCCCTTGAAGCCCGCCAGGGTGAACTTGCCCTCCGGCGTCATGCCGATCCGCCCGGACATCACGGCATTGCCGCCCAGAAAATCGCGGACCGAGGCATTGTCCCACCGCGCCGTGCGGACGCCGAACTTGCCCGACAGGCCGAAGCCGCCCCTCGGTCCCGGCACCAGATGCACATCGGTGTTGAAATTGACGATGCCGACGCCGTCAATCTTGTAATCATTGACCCGGCCCTTGAGCGCGCCGCGATAAATGGCATGTTCCATATCCGCCAGGACGATGGCGGTCGCGTCCACCCGGTCGCTGTCGATCTTCAGATTGTCGCTGATCAGCTTGCCCGCGGCATAAGCGAAGTCGCCCTTCACTCGCAGATTGCGCAACAGGCCGCCCGCCGCCGCATTGAGGCCGGTGACGCGGCTGGCGGTGGCGCTCACAGGAATGCGGATGCGGTCGGTATCGATCATGGCGCGTCCGCCGGCCTTGAGATTTTCGATGCCGGTGGCGTCGAAGGCGAGTTGCTTCGCCGTGATGTCATAATCGATGAAGGGCGTCGCCATCGGCCCGTCAAGGATCACGGAGGCGTGTACGTCCCGCCCCTTCACCTTTTCCATGATCGCGCCGGGGGTGAGCAGCGCGGCATCGATCTTGAGCGCGCTGAACCGGCTCTTGCCGAGGTCGACCAGACCTTGCGCCGTGGCGGAAAGGGCTGGAGATTTCAGCGATCCCTTGAGATTCACCCGCCGCTGATTGAGGCCGGCGAACAGATCGACGTCCAATGCGGGGGTGGTCAGCCGGTCGACCGTCCCGGCAAAGACCAGCCCGGGGCGCACTGGCCCCTTTGCCGTGAAATTGCCGTTCCGGGCCGCGAGCGCGATCTTCGCCAACTCTCCCTTGCCTGAGGTCGCGACTAGCCGCCCGTTCCACGCCTGCCATGTCCCCTTGCCGTCCAGCGTCGCGGTGAAGCCGTCGGTAAGGCCGCTCATCGCCGCGATCACCCCGCCCGTGGGCGCGGTCAGCGTGCCCTTCATGGCTAGGCGGTTCTGCGCGGGCACGGCGTCCAGGCTTGCAGCCAAACGGTCGCCGCTGTCCACCACCGCATTGGCCGACAGGATCGCCCGGCCGTCCGCGATATGGGTGACGCCATCGATGGCGATCTCGCGCTTCTGGCCGATGACGGGCCTGGCGACGAGGAAGCGGTCGATCTTAAGCCGGTCGACGTCGATGTCGAGGTCGGGCAGGATCGGGGCATTGGGATCGGTCCGGGTGATGTTGAACTGCGGGCTGCGGGCGAGGACCACCATCGGGCTTTCCAGCAGCCGCACCGAAATATGGTTGTTGATGTAGCGGAAGGGGTTCCACACCACATGGACTTCCGGGCTGACGGCGAAGATGCCCCTGGGATCGCGCAGCACCAGATTGCGGATCGTCATGTCGTCATAGATCGACCCGTCGATCCGGCCGACCTCTATCGCCATGCCGGATTCCAGCTTGAGCGCGGCGATCTGGCGGATCAGGAATGCCTTGCCCGGCTGGGTGTTTAGGAACAGCAGCAATCCGGCGGCCAGCGCCGCCAGCGCGACGAAAAGGCCGACTGCGCCCAGCGCGATCTTCTGCCAGAGCGGGCGCTTCTCGCGAATGGCGACCGTTTCGGTGGGAAGGGTCTCTTCGACCATCAGAATGCCTGCCCGATGCCGATATAGAGCGCGAATTTGGACTCTCCCGGCTGCCGATTGACCGGCATGGCGATGTCCGCGCGGAAGGGTCCGAAATTGGTGTAGAAGCGCCCGCCGACGCCGACGCCATAGCGGATGTCGGAAAATTGCGGCATGGAGCTTTCATAGACCTGACCCGCATCGACGAAGGCGACCACGCCATAGTCCCCGAAGCGATAACGGCCCTCGACCGCGAACTCGTTGACGGATCGGCCGCCGATCGGGTCGTCGTTCGCGTCCTTCGGCCCCAGTTCCTGATAGCCATAACCGCGCACCGATCCGCCGCCGCCGGCATAGATGCGCCGGGAGGGCGCGACATCGTCGCGATCCACGCCGCTGATGGTGCCCAGGCGCGTGCGCGCAGCGATCACCAGGCTGTCGGATAGCGGATAATAGCCGGTAAGGTCGAAGGTCGCGCGCAGATAGGGCGAGAAGCGGCCATGCAGCGACCCTTCCGGCTCTGCCCGCAAATTGGCGCGGAAGCCCTTGGTCGGATTGAGCAGATCGTTGGAGCGGTCATAGCCGATCTGCACCGGCAGGCCGCCGATGAAATAGGTGCGCCGCGTCTTGTCCGCCGTTGCCGGGTCGACCACCACCTGCTCGTTGCTCAGCAGCACTTCCGCGCCATAGCTGTAGGTCCAGCGCTTCTGGAAGATCGGCGTCGACTGGCGGGACCAGCCGATGTTCAGCCCGGCGGTATAGGCTTCATAGGCGTCGTAATTCTGGTGGTTGAGCGTGATGCCGGTCTGGAAGCTCTTGTCGCGCTTGCCTGCATTGGAACGGCGGAAGGTGCCCGACGCGCCCTGTTCCTGCGTGCCCGCGATGACGCTGGCGATCACCGCGCCCTCGGGCGGGAAGAGGTTGCGGTGGGTCCAAGTGCTCTCGGCGCGGAAGCCCTGGCCCGTGCCATAGCCCACTTCTCCGGCCAGAGTGCGGGGCTTGCCTGCCTCCTGCGTGACGCTCAGGTCGACATATTCGGTGCCGTCAGGACCCGGCTCGTCGGTGCGGACGGGATCGACCGAAATGCTCGAAAATAGCCCCGTCGCCACCAGCGCCCGGCGCAGATCGTCGACCTTCCGGCTGTCATACAGTTCGCCCGGCCTGAAGCGGCCGATGACCTGCATATGATCTGCGCCGAAGGCCTGCTTCTCGCCCGTGGTGGCGATGCCCCGGAACGACCCGCGTGGCCCCGTCTCCACCGGCAGCGTATAGCCGCCCATCGCTGTCGCGGGATCGAGCAATATGTCCCGCTGTCCGACCTTGGCGAAGGCATAGCCGTTTTCCGGCAGCTTGATGCCGACATTGGCCTCCGCGCCCTCGACGGCCGCCGCGATGATGAAGTCGCCGGTCTGGAGCGGCAGGCTGTCGCGGATCAGGTTCGGCGGCACCGTCGGCCCGGCGCGGATGACGATGTCCCCGATCCTGTAGCGCTTGCCCGGCGTGACCGAGACGATGGCCTTCAGCCCTGCGTCGCCCGCCTGATCCAGCGAGGCGAGCGCTGTCGCGTCATAATAGCCCTCCGAATAGAGCAGCCGGACGGCCAGCGCCTCGTCTTCATGGGCGCGCGCCTGCACCATCGCGGCAGTGTCTGCCTTGCCGCCGCCGTCGATCAGCGCGGAAGAGTCACGGAACTCGTCTTCCAGCCCCGTCTTGCCGAAGCCCTCTATTGCCACCGAATAGCGGACCGCTTGTGTCTTTTCATGGGGGTTTGCGTCGGTTGCAACTTGCAGCGGCACCTGCACGCTGTCGAGCGGCGGCAGCGGCTGCGCCAGTTCGCGTTCCTCCTGCGGTTCGACCGCAGGAGGCAGTTCCCGCGCTGTGCTCGCCTCGGGCATCTGCTGGTCGATCCACCGGTCGATCGACGGCAAGGGCGCGCTGTTGTTCGCCGGGGCCTCGCCCGTCTTGGGCAGCCGCGCCTCAAACTCGCTGTCGGGCAGGATCGGTTCCTCCTGCTGGGGCGGGGGCGGCGTTTGGGCCATCAGGGGGAGGGGGGAGGCCGCCATCATCATCAAACCCAAGGCTCGCCGGACCCGCTTCTGCCTTGAATCCATGAAAACCGCTTTGCCCCTTTTTGCCCGGCGCCCGTTGCGGGCGGGAATAGCAATACGCGCAATAAGTTGCTTCGGTTCCGCCTGCGTCACGAGGGCGACCGCTTCCCTCCGAATCCCAACCGGTCTAGAGCGGACCCATGACCATTGCGCTCAACATCACCCGTTCGATCCTCGGTCAGCCCTGGCGGTGGCGTGGAGGCAATGGGGACGGGCGCGATCCGGGCTATCGGCCCGACGATCTGGTGACCCAATTGCTGTTGGCGCGGGGTTGTCCGCACGACGCGGTGGAGGCGCATCGCAATCCCACCATCCGTCATTTCATGCCCGACCCCAGCCTGTTCCGCGACATGGACGCCGCCGCCGAACGGCTGGCCGACGCGGTGGTGCGCGGGGAGGATGTCCGCATCTTCGGTGACTATGACGTGGACGGCGCGACCAGCGCGGCGCTGCTGATCCGCCTGCTGCGCGATATTGGGCTGGTTGCCCGCCCCTATATCCCCGACCGGCTGATGGAGGGTTATGGCCCCTCAGGCGAAGCTCTGGTCCGGCTGGCGGGCGAGGGCGCCACACTCATCGTCACGGTCGATTGCGGCGCGCAGGCTTTCGAGGCGCTCGCCATGGCGAAGGCGGCGGGCGTCGATGTGGTGGTGGTCGATCATCATAAATGTGGCGCGTCGCTGCCCGAAGCGCTGGCGCTGGTGAACCCCAACCGTCTTGACGAAGCGGCGGAAGCTGCCGCTCATGGCCATCTGGCGGCGGTGGGGGTCGCGTTCCTGCTCGGCGCGGCGTTGATCCGGGTGTTGCGCAAGCGTGGCTGGTTCGCCCAGCGGTCCGAACCGCCGCTGATGGAACTGCTCGACATCGTCGCGCTGGGGACAGTGGCGGACGTGGCGCAGCTCAAGGGGCTCAACCGCGCCTTCGTCGCGCAGGGCCTCAAGATCATGGCGAAGCGCCGCAATATCGGCCTTTCCGCGCTGATCGACGCCAGCCGCCTGACGCGAGCGCCGCTTTGCCACGACCTGGGCTTTGCGCTCGGCCCGCGCATCAATGCGGGCGGCCGCGTGGGCAAGGCGGATCTGGGCGTGCGGCTGCTCACCACCGACGACCCGGCGGAGGCCGCGAAGATCGCCGCCGAACTCGACCAGCTCAACGAAGAACGCCGCGCCATCGAGGCCGCCGTTCAGGCCGAGGCGGAGGAACTGCTGGCTGCGCAAGGCAACCGCGCCGTGGCCCTGGTGTCGGGTGCGGGCTGGCATCCGGGCGTGATCGGCATCGTCGCCGGGCGCATCAAGGAGAAAGCGGGCCGCCCCGCCATCGTCGTCGCGATCGATGAAAATGGCACCGGCAAGGGATCGGGCCGTTCGATCTCCGGCGTCGATCTGGGCGCGGCGGTACTGGCGGCGAAGGACAGCGGCCTGCTGGTCGCGGGCGGCGGCCACGCCATGGCGGCAGGGCTGACGGTTGCGGCGGACAGGATCGATGCCCTGGCCGATTTTCTGGACGAGCGGCTTTCCCATGCAGTGGCAAAGGCTCGCGACGGCAGGGCGCTGCTGATCGACGCGGTGCTGGCCCCTGCGGGGGTCAATCCGGACTTCGTCGCCGCCATCGACGCGGGCGGCCCCTATGGCGCGGGTTGGCCTGCGCCGCTGATCGCCTCGGGACCGATGCGGATCGTCAGGGCGGATGTCGTCGGCAACGGCCATTTACGCGCGATCATGGCGGGCGACGACGGCCGCTCGATCAAGACCATCGCTTTCCGTCAGGCCGAATCCGATCTTGGCCAGGCGATTCTGGGTGCGCCTCGCGACCGGCGGCTGTGGATTGCGGGGCGCGCAAAGATCGACGATTGGGGGCCACGCCCGGCTGCCGAACTGCATCTGGAGGATGCCGCCTGGGCCGATTGAGGAGCGGATCGGCGATTTTTTGCTCCGCGTCATTTACATGACGAAAAGGGGGTTGACCGCTCCGAAGCCACCGCCTAATGCCCGCCTCGCTTCGCAGTGACGCCCAAGCGGAACTGCAGTGGCCCCTTCGTCTAGCGGTCTAGGACGCGGCCCTTTCACGGCTGAAACACGGGTTCGATTCCCGTAGGGGTCACCAATTCCTCCATAGGAACGCGGTGAAAATCAGGTGTTTCCACCCGGTTGCGTCGTGCGTGCAAGCGCTCTAGCTTTGGGTCATATCCCTCTTTGACGAGCTTGCTTTCTTGCCGATGCATCCTGTTGTCCCGTGTTGCCTGGTCCCGTTCCTTGCCCTTCTGTCTGGCGCCGCCCATGCGCAATCCGCCAACCGCCCGACGCCGGGTCATACCCGGGTGGCGATCGAAACCTCGGTCGGAACCATCGTGGTTGCGACCGACGATCGCCGGGCGCCGATCACCTCCGTGAATTTTCTTACCTATGTCGATGACGGTCGCTTCGATGGCGTCACCTTCTATCGCGCGGCACGGCGGAAGAGCGATCCGAAGCTGGGGCTGATCCAGGGCGGGATCGACACGGATGTGCGCCGATCCCTGCCGCCGATCCGGCATGAGACGACGATGAAGACCGGCATCAGGCATCTCGATGCGACGCTTTCCATGGCGCGGCCCGACCGCGCCAATTCGGCAATGGGCAATTTCTTCATCACCGTGGGCCCGACGCCCAATATGGACGCGCGCGGGGATTATATCGGCTATGCCGCGTTCGGTCATGTGGTCGCGGGCATGGATGTGGTGAAGCGGATTCTTGCTGTGCCGACCTGTTGCGGATCCGGGCCGATGCGTGGGCAGATGATCGTCAAGCCGATCAGGATCATCCGTGCGAAGCGGCTTGACGGCACACCGCATCCGACGCCTGGGGTGAAGCCGTGGCTGCTCGGCCTCAAACGAAAACCTTAGGCAAAGCTCGCCTGATCGCGCATCCAATTGCGTCCGGCGGCAAAGGAGAGCGCAGGATGAGTGGAAGGATCAGGGTCGGGATCGGCGGTTGGGTCTTCGAACCATGGCGCGGCACCTTCTATCCCGAAGGGCTGCGGCAGAAGGACGAACTTGCCTATGTGGGCGAGCATCTGACCGCGACCGAGATCAACGCCACCTATTACAGCACGCAAAAGCCCGCGACTTTCGCCAATTGGGCGAGGGCGGTGCCCGACGGCTTTCAGTTCGCGGTCAAGGCGTCACGCTTCTGCACCAATCGCCGGGTGCTGGCCGAGGCGGGCGATTCGATCGCCAAATTCGTCAATCAGGGGCTGGTCGAACTGGGCGACCGGTTGGGGCCGGTCCTGTGGCAGTTCATGCCGACCAAGAAATTCGACGCGGAGGATTTCGGCGCTTTCCTGAAGCTGTTGCCCGCCAGCGTCGATGGCGTGCCGCTGCGTCATGCACTGGAGGTGCGGCACGAAAGCTTCGACGATCCCGCCTTTTTCGATCTGGCGCATGCGGCGGGCGCAGCGGTTGTCTACGCCGATCATCCGGAATATCCAGCGCTGCGCGGCCAGGATGCCGGCTTCTCCTATGCCCGGCTGATGCGCACACGGGAGGAGGAGCCGACCGGCTATTCACCCGAGGAAATCCAGCATTGGGCCGACGGGGCCAGGGAGCGGGCCGGGAAGGGCGACGTCTATGCCTTTTTCATCAGCGGTGCGAAGGTCCGGGCACCGGCGGCAGCGCAAGCGATGATTGTGGCTTTGGAGTAACAGCGACTGTTGCATTTGCTGCAACTGCGAAATCGTCCTTTGCGATTGTTACAATTCCATGTCCGGCGCATAGGCCCGCTTGCCCTAGCGGCAACGATAAAACAAAATTTGCAGGACGAACGATATGCGACATACGGTTCAGGGCGTTGCCCTCATGGTTGCGGTTGGTGCACAGATGCTGACCTTCTATTCGGTGCTGTTTGCCTGAGCGCGACATGGCCCGATCTATACCGTCATTGACGGACATCAAAAGAGCCGCCCCGGATAAATCCTAGGGCGGCTCTTTTATTGGTTATTCTGAGTGCTCTTGATCAGCCCTCCGCCAGCCAGCCCGCCAGCAGATAGGCGACAACGCCGACGGGACCTAGGGTGCAGAGCGTCAGCAGCACCACCGCAATGCGGATCAGCGTGACATCCAGGCCGGTGCGGTGGGAAAGGCCGGCGCACACGCCCATGATCTTTCCGTTGCGGCGGTCGAGGGTGAAGCTGTTGTTCATGAATCTGGCCTTCTTGAATCTATGTTATGGGATCAGGCGATCGGCGTGACCGGAACGGCGGCGCTGATGAACAGCCCGGCGACCAGCATCGCGCCGGTAAGGGCGAAGGCGGCGTTCTGAAGCTTGGCGAACATGATATACTCCCTGAAAATAGGCGGGCCGGACCATCCGACCATGATGCCGGGAAGATTGCAGGAGCCGTGCCAATTTCCATTCCCCCCGCAATTTCGGGGATTTTTACGAGTCTTGCGCCATTTCATGGCGAAAAAATTTCCGTAAGTTGGGTAAATTTCCTGCGAATAGGGAATATTTTCAGGAGGCGTTTCTGAGCGAGCCACTGCTTTTCGTCTATGGCACGCTGCGCCCCGGCTTTGACGATCCGATGGCGGACTGGCTCGGGAAAGTGGCGCGCCGTGCCGGCCGTGCGGTGGCGCAAGGCAGGCTCTATCGCGTGGCCAGCTATCCCGCCTTTGTGCCGGGCGGATCGGATGTGGTGTCGGGCGACCTGTTGGCGCTTGACGATCCTGCGGCGACCCTTGCCGTCCTCGACGACTATGAGGAATGCACCGGTCGTTTTCCCGAGCCGCACGAATATCGCCGCGAACGGCTGACCGTCTGGGGCGAAAAAGGTCCGGTGGAGGCATGGATCTATATCTACAACCGGAATGTCGGTGCGCTGACGCGGATCGAGAGCGGCGATTTCCTCGCCTGAGAATGGCTTGCGCTGTGCGCGGGCGCGATTAGGCTCCCGGCCATGCTTGAGGAGAGACGCGCATGACCGATATGCAGGATCGGCCCGAACGTTTGCCGGAAGACCGCAACTGGATCGGTTCGACGGGGTTCGACCGCCGTAAGCTGCTGGTGGGCGGGGCGTTCGCCGCCGGTTTCGCCGCGGCCTGTCGCCCCATTTCGAGCAGCGCCGTCCAGACACCCGGCGAAGGGTTGAAGGAGGAACGGGTGTCGATCAAGGCGAGCGACGGCTTTGCCATGCCGGCCTTCGTCGCCCGTCCCACCTCTGCCAAGGCCGCGCCGATCATCGTGATCGTGCATGAGATTTTCGGCGTGCATGAATGGATTCGCGACATTTGCCGCCGCTTCGCCAAGGCGGGTTATTACGCCATCGCGCCCGATCTGTTCGCGCGCCATGGCGATGCGACCAAGGTGGCGGATTTCAAGCAACTGATCGCCACCATCGTGTCCAAGGCGTCCGACGCGCAGGTGCTGAACGACATCGACGCCACCTATGACTGGGCGGGCAGCCATGGCGGCGACGGCAAGCGGCGCGGCATCACCGGCTTCTGCTGGGGCGGGCGGGTCGTCTGGCTCTATGCCGCCCACAGCGCGCAACTGGACGCGGGCGTCGCCTTCTATGGCCGCCTGATCAGCGAGAAGACTGAATTGCAGCCCCTGAACGTCATCGAGCAGGTGAGCGCGCTCAACGCCCCGGTGCTTGGCCAATATGGGGCGCTGGACAAGGGCATCCCGGTCGCGGATGTGGAAAAGATGCGGGCCGCGCTGAAAATCGCGGGCAAGTCGCCGCCCGACGCGATCACCGTCTATCCCGGCGCCGACCATGGCTTCATGGCGGACTATCGCCCCAGCTATAATGAAGCCGCCGCCAAGGCCGCCTGGGACGCCACGCTCGGCTGGTTCGGCAAATATGTGAAAAAATAAGAATCGTTCGGCTTAGGCTGAGCCGAAAGGGGGAGTCTGCGAGAACCGGCGCACAGCGAGCATCAGCACGTGAGCACCGGAAGCGCAGAAGAGTGCCGCTTGCAGGCCAGCCTAAGCCGAATGCCTTATTTCTGCTGCATCGCCTCCACGGCGGCCAGCGTGCTCTTCACATGGCCGGCATAGTTCATCTCGCTATGGACGAAGGCGATCCGGCCGCTGGGCGCGATCACATAGGAGGTGCGGTCGGTCATGCCCGGCCGCATCTTCAACGCCACGTCATAGCCCGACACGATATTCGGCCCGGCCGAAGCGACGGCGAACTTGCCTGCGCATTCCTTGGTGGAAAAGGCCACCAGATCGTTCACCGGATCGGCCGACATGCCGATCACTGTGGCTCCGGCCTTTTTGAAATCCTCGATATGCTCCGCAAACTCGCGCGCCTCGGCGGAGCAGCCCGGCGTGAAGGCCTTGGGGAAGAAATAGAGCACCACCGGCCCGCGCTTCAACTGATGCGACAGCGTCAGGGTGAAGGTCTTGCCCGCCAGCGCGCCGCGGGTGGTGAAATCGGGCGCCTTGGCCCCCACGGCCAGCGCCGCCATGGCGCCCTGAGAACCCACCGCCGCAGCGGCAAGAGCAAGGGCGATCTTCACGCTTTTCATCATCGGCTTTCTCTTCATAGCGGCGGCTCCCACAGTTCGATGGCATTGCCTTCGGGATCATGGATGCGGGCGAAGCGGCCCACCTCCGGATGATCCCATTCGGCCTTGGTGATGACTGCAACATTCACGGCGCGCAAGTCCGCCGGCAGGCAATCCAGATCGGACACGCAGCAATTGATCATGAACCCCTTGTCGGCGGCACGCCCAGATGCGCGCGATACCAGCCGGAAAGAGCCTCCTGATCGCGGGCGCGAAAGAAAAATCCCCCATCCCCAGCACGGCCATGGCATATCTCCCTTGTCGAGAAGGAGTATAGCAGGGATGAATCAAGAATGCGCGATGGCCGGAACCCATTGGCGAAACGCCGGTTTCTCTGCCATGCGCGCGATGATTCTCCTGCCGCTGATCGCCCTTGCAGCCTGTGGCGACAGGAAAAGCGACCAGTCCGGCATCGCGACCAACATCGTCGACGAGGGGATGAAGGATGTCCCGGAAGTGCCGCAGGGCGGAAACGGCATTCAAGCCGTCGAACCGGCGCCGGACATTTCGCCCCCGTCAGGCCCGGTCGGCGCGACGATCCCTGCCAGCATACAGGGGCGCTGGGCTGGTCTTGACGAAAGCTGCGCCGACCGCGCGACCGAGATGGAACTGACGATCACGCCGACCAGCCTTGTTTTCCTGGAAAGCGAAGGCAAGGCGACCGGCGTGTCTCATGGCCCGGATGGCCGCATCCGCATCGATGCCGCCTTCACAGGCGAAGGGCAGAGCTGGAACAGGAAGCTGGAACTGCGTCCCTCGGCCGGTGGCCGTGAACTGACGGTGATCGATGACGGCAGGGCGGTGACGCGCAAGCGGTGTAGCTGAAGCGCTTTCCCATTGCCGCCGGTGTCGCTAGAGCGAGCCGATGATCGGCCGTCTTACCTTGAGCGATTTCCGCAACCATGCGGATGCGCTGATCATGCCCGATCATGCCTTCATCGTGCTGACCGGCGAAAATGGCGCGGGCAAGACCAATATATTGGAAGCCGTATCGATGTTGGCCCCCGGCCGCGGTTTGCGCGGCGCGGCCCTGCGCGACATGGTGCGGCAGGACGGGGCGGGCGGTTTCGGCATAGCGGCGGAAGTGGACGCCGTGATGCTGGGGACCGGGGTGCTCGCCTCCGCCCCCGACCGGCGGCAGGTGCGGATTGGCGGTGTCGCCTCCTCCGCCAATGCGCTGGCGGATCATCTCTCGATTGTCTGGCTCACGCCCGCCATGGACCGGCTGTTCATGGATAGTCCCGGCGGGCGGCGGCGCTTTCTCGACCGGCTGACGCTGGCGCTGCATCCGGCCCATGCCGCGCATAGCGCCCGCTATGAAGCGGCGATGCGGGCGCGCAACCGGCTGCTGAACGATCTTGCCGCCGCCGATCCGTTCTGGCTGAGCGCGCTCGAAGCGCAGATGGATGAGCATGGCATGGCCATCGCCGCTGCCCGCGCCGATCTGGTTGCGCGCCTCGGCGCGGCATTGGAGAACCAGCCTGATCATCCCTTTGCCCGCCCGCTGCTGGCGATTGAGGGGGAGGGGGATAGCGACGAACCGCTCGCCCTTCGCCTCCCCCGCGAACGCCGCCGCGATGCCGCCGCCGGGCGCACCTTGTCCGGTCCGCACCGGCAGGATCTGGCCGTGACCCACGCCGCCAAGCGCCAAGCCGCCGCGCTCTGTTCGACCGGCGAGCAGAAGGCGCTGCTGCTTTCGATCCTGCTCGGCCATGCGGCGCTGGTCACGGCCCATCGCGGCCAGCCGCCGGTGCTGCTGCTCGACGAAGTGGCGGCGCATCTCGACCCGTCACGACGGGCTGCGCTGTTCGACCGGCTGCGCGAAACCGGCGGTCAGGTCTGGATGACCGGGACGGAAGACAGTCTTTTCAACGATTTGCCTATCGCCAGCCGGTTTTGCGTAACGGCGGGGCGAGTGTTTCGTTCCGCAGGTTGACGCACCGCAACAACGACTCGTCGCTGGCTGCTTTTCAACTCGTCCGGCGTCTGCCCTAAGAACCTCCACGGGGTTAAGTCGTTCAAAACAAGTCGGGGGTCGTTTCCATGATCGGTGGTTTTCGCGCTTTTGTCGCAGCGGCAACGCTCGCGCTCGGCGCCCTGATCACGACCCCGGCCGCCGCTGGCACTCTCCAGTGCGCGCCCTTCGCCCGCCAGGTTTCCGGTATCGAACTGTACGGCAACGCCAATACCTGGTGGGGCCAGGCCGAGGGCCGCTATGACCGTGGCCATGAACCGCGCGTCGGCGCGGTCCTTGCCTTCGCCGCCAGCCGCTCCATGCCAGTCGGCCATGTCGCCATGGTCAGCAAGGTGATCAGCGATCGCGAAGTGCTGCTGACCCACGCCAACTGGTCCTATCGCGGCGGCATCGAGCGCAATGTCCGCGCCCTCGACGTGTCGCCCAACAACGACTGGACCGACGTGCGCGTCTGGTACGGCCCGACCGGCGATCTCGGCCTGCGTCCCAATCCCGCCAAGGGCTTCATCTATGCGCACAAAGTCAGCGATGCCCCCGTGCAGATCGCCATGGCCGATCGCGCGACCACCGGCAGCGACTCTGCCCTGGGTGCTTTCTGACATTTTAACCAGTTCCTAAGGGCTGCCGCCTAGTCTGATCTACGGTGGGGCGATTCTGGGACTTGGAGTCGCATGAAATTGGGAATGATGCACTGGGCGGCCTTGCTGCTGGCCAGTCTGACGACGACGCCTGTGCTGGGCGCGACGGTGCTGCAATGCGTGCCCTATGCGCGCATCGTATCCGGCGTTCAGATTTATGGCGACGCGTTGACCTGGTGGGACCAGGCGGAAAATCACTATAAGCGCGGCCATATGCCCCGCAAGGGCGCGGTGCTGGCCTTCCGCCCCTTGGGGCCGATGGTGCTGGGTCATGTCGCCGTGGTCAGCAAGGTGCTGGACGGCCGCCGCGTGCTGATCCGGCATGCCAACTGGTCCGTGCCCGGCGCGATCGAGGAAGATGTGCTGGCGGTCGACGTCTCCGAAGAAGGCGATTGGAGCGAGGTGCGCGTCTGGCACAGCCCGACCAATCAGATGGGTGCGCGCAGCAATCCGACCTTCGGCTTCATCTATCCCGACAAACCGCAATTGCGCGAGTTCCGGCCTGACCCGGCGCTGGGCGACAGCCTGCACTTCGCCAGCATGAATGTCGTCAAGGACGATCCGGAGGAGGATGCCGTTCCGCGACGAAAAACCTCCAGCCAGCCGCGCTTGGCGGTGGACCTGCGCGCCATCCGCTATGCCGATGCGACGCCCTCCGCCCGCTCGCTGCGCGACATCATCGCGGACGTGAAGCGCGACGCGGCGTTGCGTTGAAATCCTCTCGCGCTCCGTCATGCTGAAGCAAGTTCAGCATGATGGCGGAAAAACAAAAGGGCGCTGCCTCACCGAAGAGGCGGCGCCCTTTTTACCTCAGGCGAAAAATTATTCCGCCTTGTCCGTCTCTTCTTCCGCGCCCTCGGCCGGGTTCTCGAACCAGGCTTCGACCGGCCCCGACAGCTTGATGGTCAGCGGCTGGCCATGACGGTCGCGGGACTTGCCCGCCGCGACGCGAATCCAGCCTTCGGAAATGCAATATTCCTCCACATCGTTGCGGACCCGGTCCTTGAAGCGGATGCCGATGCCCCGCTGGAGCACGTCCATGTCGAAAAAGGGGCTTTTCGGGTTGGTGGAAAGGCGGTCGGGAGGCGTGTCGCTCATGATGGTCCAAATCCTGTCAATCTGGCGCGCGACCTAGCCTTTCGGCCTGCCCGCCGTCAACTGCCCTGGCTTATCGTCGACATCGCAGAAGATGCGCCGGATCACTCCCTGCGCCAGCCAGGATTCGAAGCGCGCCTGCGCATCGGCCAGATCCAGAAAGGGATAGGCGACCGGCCGATCGCCAACAGCCCGGCTGGCGACGACCAGCCGCATCATCGCATCGGGCGCGGTGGTCAATATGCGTCCGCGCCGGTCGGTGGCGGCGCTGTTGACGCCAACGACATGTCCATCCTCGGCAAAGACCGGCCCGCCGCTGATGCCCGACAGCGTGCCGTCGCCCATCGGTATTCGCCCATGTTCGGCCCAGGCGAGTACGGGCTGCGTCTCCTCCCCGGTGCCGCGCCGGGCGCGGGCGGCGCCGATCAGCTCGGATATGACCAAGGTCGGCTGTCCCGCTGGGAAGCCCATATGATAACCGACCGATCCGGGGGGCGGCATCCGGTCCGACAGCGGCAGGGCATGGTCGCTTGCCACGCCGCCGCGCACCAGCGCTGCGTCCGCTTCCCGGCTTTCGACCAGCCGCGACACGGGCCGGGCAAAGCCGCCCTGCTCTATGCCGACGCGGGTGCAGCCATGGGTGACATGCTCCGCGGTCAGCCAGGCGCCTTCGCGGTCGACGGCAAAGGTCGTGCCCATGCTGTCGGCGGGCGCTTCGGCCCGCTCCTCGATCACGAAGCTTTCATCGCTCCATTGCGGCATCGGGCGGCGGGGCGAGCGGGGATCGAAGGCCTCGACATGCAGCGGCGTCGGCTTGGTGACCTCGCTGATCCACAGCAGCGCAAGGATGATGCCGAGCAGGCCGGGCAGACAGCCTGGGCGCCGCCCCGCCACCGCTCAGCCTGCGACCGCGCCGGCGGTGAGGCAGGCGATCGCGACCTTCATCATGGCCAGGAAGATGGCGGCGGATCGCTCATCCGCCTCGATCCGGGTCGATAGCGAACCCAGCAGGAAATCGACGACCCGAAAGGCGATGAGTTGCAGGATCAGCGTCACGCTGCCCCAGATCATGATGTCCCAGACATTGACCGATCCGGCGAGGCAGAAGCCCAGCGGCACGGCGAGTCCGAGTGCCGCTCCGCCGAGCGAGATCCCCGCCGCCGCATTGCCGGCACGGATCAGCGCGAATTCGTCATGCGGCGTGATCCACATATACAGCGCCAGCGCCGCCAGCCAGGCCAGCGTGGCGGAGGCCAGGTGCAGCAGGAAAATGGGCAGGCCGGACAGGAGGCTCTGAATGACGGGCATGGGATCGGTCATGGCCTCAAAATGCCGCAAGCGGCTCCCCGACGCAATAAATCCTCCCCATCGCAAGACGGGGAGGATTTTATCGACCTCAGTTGCAGACCCGCACCTTCACGCGCCGGTCGCGATAATAGTTATAGCGCCATTCCGTCCAGCAACGCTGCCGGTCATGGCCGCGCCAGTAACGGCGGTCGCTTCGCCAATGACGGCGGTCGTCATACCGCCAATCGCGCCGGCCGTCCCAGCGCCGGTCATCCCAACGCCGGTCGTCATAGCGATCGCCGCGATAACCGTCCCGATAGCCATAATCATAGCCGCCATAATATTGCGCCTGTGCCGGGGCTGCGCCAACACCCATGGCGGTGATCGCCAAGCCCAGGGCCGCCGCGCCCTTCCACAAGATATTCATGTCCGTCTCTCCTCAACATGCACACCCGTCGCCGGGGTCATGAAGGAAAGATGCACCGGGGATACTGAACCGTCCGGGAACGGCGCCGTCAGCCAATATTCATGGTCAATCAGCGGCCCCTGAGAGCGCTTTCCGCCTCCAGCATATAGTCGCGGGTGATCGGCAGGCTGCGGCGGTCGCGGACATATTGGACCTGATAATTCACCATGCCTCCATGCTCGAACACGGTAGCCGCCCCGGCCAGATAGAAGGTCCATAGGCGGAAGAAACGCTCGTCATAGAGGGCGACGATATCCGCCTTGTGCGCCAGCGTCCGCTTGTACCATTCGCGTATGGTGAGGCCGTAGTGGATGCGCAAAACCTCCACATCCGTGACCATCAGCCGCGTGCCCTCGCTGCCCTGGATCATCTCCGACAAGGCGGGGATATAGCCGCCGGGGAAGATATATTTCTGGGTGAAGGCGTCGGTGATCCCCGGCCCGTCGACCCGGCCGATGGTGTGGATCAGCATCACCCCGTCCGGCGTCAGCAGTTCGCGGCACTTGTTGTAGAAAGTGCGGTAATCCTTGGTCCCGACATGCTCGAACATGCCGACCGACACAATCCGGTCGAACGGCCCGTCCATGTCGCGATAGTCGATCAGCTCGAAGCGCACATGGTCGGCCACGCCCGCATCCTGCGCCCGCTGCCGCGCCACCTTCAACTGCTCTTCCGACAGGGTGATGCCGGTCACGTCCACCCCGCAAGTGCGATGCAGATAAAGCGCCATGCCGCCCCAGCCGCAGCCGATGTCCAGCACCTTCATGCCGGGTTTCAGGTGCAGCTTGGCGGCGATATGCGCCTTCTTGTCCTCCTGCGCCTGCTCCAGGCTGATGCCCGTCTCATTGTCGGCGTCGGGGAAATAGGCGCAGCTATATTGCCGGTCGCGGTCGAGGAAGAGGGCGTAGAGCGCGCCCGACAGGTCGTAATGATGGGCGACATTGGCCTTGGACCGCGCCCGATGATTGGCCGCCCAGAGCTTGCGCCGGATCGCCTTGAAGCCGCGCTTGACCGATCCCAGGTCGCTGATCGACTTGCCGGTTTCCCAGCCATTGTTCCTGCGGATGAGGGAGATCAGTTCCATGATCCCGCCGCCCTCGATGGTGACGCGCCCATCGATAAAGGCTTCGGCCATGCCCAGCCGCGGGTCCTTGATGATGTCGAACGGCACCCGCGCATCGTGGAATTTCAGCGCCAGCGACGGAAAGCCCGGTTCGGGCGTCCCGACCGTGATCTTCCTGCCGTCATGATAGTAGATGCTGAACTGGCCCCGCGTGACCAGCCGTTTGATGACGCGATCGAACAATTTCATGGGGCTACCCTGTCAGGTCGCTCCGCCCGCGTCAAATGCCGGCGTACCAATCATAGCCCGCATGGTCTTCCCAGAAGCCGCCATTGCCGCCGCCTATGCCGTCCAGAGTCGCAACCGCTTCAATCTGCATCAAATATTTCGCCTGTTTATAGCCCAATTGACGCTCCACCCGCAGTCTGAGCGGGGCGCCGTTCGCCACCCGCAAGGGCTGGTCATTGAGCGCGAAAGCGAGGATCGTCTGCGGGTGGAAGGCGTCCATAAGGTCGATGCTTTCATAATAGCCGCGCCCGCCGCCCATATCGTCGGCACAGTGAAAGACGATGTAGCGCGCGCCCTCTCGTAGCCGCGCCGCCTCAAGGATCGGCTTCAGCGGCACGCCGCGCCATTTGCCGATCGCGCTCCACCCCTCGACACAGTCATGCCGCGTGATCTGCTCGCGATGGGGAAGGGCTTGAAGCTGGGCCAGCGATAGCGACAATGGGCGCGCGACCAATCCGCCGACCCGCAGCCGCCAATCGGCAAAGCCGCCGCGCCACAGCGCCTTATATTCGGGCGTGTTGGGGTTGGCGGTGCCGTTGGGCCGGAAGAAGGGGGAGATCTGGTCCGGGCGAAATTCATGGGCCAGTGCGTCGCGGGCCATCAGGCTGCGCTGTGCCCATTTGTGGAAATTCTCTGCCGAAAACAGCGCCTTCCGCACCGTCTCGTTGCTTGCCAGCCGGTCGCAGCTTGCCAGCGTCGCAGCGGCGCCCAGGACCAATGTCCGGCGGTTGAGGATCAGGCTCATCGTCGCGCCTCAGGCAGCCGGTAACGCCCGCTGATCATCGACCGGATCTCGTTCACCGGCCCCGCCAGCAGCACCATCAGCATATGCACGAGGAAGAAGGCCAACAGGGCGAAGGCGGCGATGAAGTGGATCGACCGGGCCGACTGCCTTCCGCCGAACAGTTCGACCAGCCATGGCCAGGCCGCGTTCATGCCGGGCGACATGGTAAGCCCCGTCAGGACGATGAGCGGCAGCGCGACGAAGATCACGCCGATATAGCTCGCCTTTTGCAGGACGTTGTAGCGCAGCGCCGCCTCCCCGGTAGGAAAGCGCAGCCGGGCATGATCCCTGATGTCCTGCCAGACATGGCGTGGCGCCAATTCCCCGCGTCGAAAGGCAAGGTCGCGAGCCAGATGCCGCCCGAACAGGCTCCAGAGCATATAGAAAAGCAGCGCAAAGGCGAAGATCGGCGCGGCGGTCAGGTGCCAGTGCCGCGACATCGCCAGATTATAATGAGCGGGCAGGGTGATCCAGCCGCCGAAGCGCTCCAGCGTCAGCCAGGGACGGTCGAAATTCGCGCCATATTGCCCCCAATAGAGCCGGGGGTGCGCGTTGAAGATGCCCAGCCCGCTGGTGAACAGCACATAGAGCAGCGCCGCATTCAGCCAATGCCACAGACGCGTCGGCCATCTGTGGCGCAGCACCAGTTTCGGCTCGGCTAAAGCGCTATCCATAGGCAACTGTTACCCTTTTGCACCAGCAGCGTCAAAAAGGATGGCGATGCTGCGCGCATGAATTCTTTTTCATGGCGCCGTTCATGTGGGAGCCAGATTGCGGGTTCATAAGCGCCGCTGCCGGGATCAAGTAACGTTTCCGGACTTTGAAGTGAGCATGGATCGATTCCATCATATTTCAAGAGGGACATGATCGAAAATATTTTATAGATAAGTCCCTTTTAAAAACTGATTGAGACCATAAATAACCCTTACCCGGTTCAGGGTATCGAATAAGCCAATGAGGAATATCATGAAAACTGCGATTCTCGCAGCTATTGCTGCTGTCACCGTTTCTGTTCCAGCTTTTGCTCAGGATACCGCACCTTTTACTGGTCCGCGGGCTGGCATTACGTTGGGCTATGACAAGGTCCAGGGCAGCGACGGTTTCAGCTATGGCGTGTCGACCGGCTACGACCTGGCCGTCACCCCGCGCATCACTTTCGGCCCGGAAGTGTCCCTGAGCGAGTCCACCGCCGAATTCGGCGGCATCGATGCCAGCCGCGATCTCGCTGCTTCGGTGCGCCTGGGCTATGTCGTGACCCCGCAGGTGCTGGCGTTCGGCAAGGTCGGCTATGCCAACAGCCGCTTCGAAATCCCCGGCGACCACCAGACGCTGGAAGGCGTGCGCTATGGCGGCGGCCTGGAATATTCGGTGACGCCGCGGACCTATATTTCGGCCGAATATCAGCGGACCGAATATGAAGACAATTTCGGCGGTCGTGACGCCGGTGTCGTCGGCGTCGGCTTCCGCTTCTGATCGTAACGTCCGGTTGGACGAAAATAGGGCGGCCCCGCCGGGGCCGCCCTATTTTCATGCAAAGTCAGACTGTTGCGTAAAAGCATCACACATTTGTAAAGTTCATATCCATGTTGCAACAATGGCAATCACGTTACATATGCGCGCTGTCAGCGATACATATCGCTGCGTGCAGGACGGGAGGATAAGCCGAATAAAATCGGTGTTCCAAATGACGATGAAATAAATAGACGCAACGTCATCCCGTAAAAAGAACAAAACGCCTGTCCTTTTCATGGGACTGCGCGTTTCTCGTGACATGAGGATTTTATGAAGACTGTGATTTTCGCAGCCCTTGCTGCTGCCGCCGTTTCCGCTCCCGCCTTCGCTCAGGATGCTGCGCCCTTCACCGGTCCGCGCGCTGGCGTGACGCTGGGCTACGACAAGATGGCTGGCGAAGACGGCTTCGCTTATGGCGTGTCGACCGGCTATGACCTGGCCATTGCTCCGCGCATCACCTTCGGCCCGGAAGTGGCGCTGAGCGACACCACCACCAGCCTCGCGGCCGGCACGGAACTCAGCCGTGATCTTTCGGCTTCGGTCCGTCTCGGCTATGTCCTGACCCCGCGTGTTCTGGCGTTCGGCAAGGTCGGCTATGCCAACACCCGCATCGAAGCGTCGAACAGCAACCTCGGCTTCTCGCTCGAAGGCGTGCGCTATGGCGGCGGCGTGGAATTCGCGGTGACCGGCAACACCTACATCTCGGCTGAATATCAGCGCAGCGAATATGAGGACAATGGCAGCCGTGATGCTGGCGTCGTCGGCATCGGCTTCCGTTTCTAATCCCTCTCGGATGGAACAAGGAAGGGCGGTCCCGGTCGGGGCCGCCCTTTTTTATGCCCAAGGCAGGGGCTTCAGGTCCGGCTCCACCCACGCCCGCCGCGCCTCCACCGACATCAGCCGCTCGCGCGACCAATAGGCAAACAGCCAGTCCTTGTCGGCCATGGGCGAGTGCATCAGCGCCGCAAAGGCCTCCCCCGGCGTCACGCCTTCCGGCAAGGCCGCCAGGATCGCCCGCGCCGCGGCCAGCGATGCCTGCGTGATCGTCTCATGATAGCCCGACATGTCGCTGTTCACGCCGCCTACGCTCTCATTATAAGCCGCGATCATCCCCGGCATGTCGCGCTCCGGCCTGACATCCGGCCGCCGCAGCATCAGCCATAATGCCGTCGAGAAATGAGCCATATGGGTCCATTCCTCCTTGGGCAGCGTCCGGGCGCAAAAGCCCGTCGCGATCCGTTCCATCTCTTCGTCCGTCATTCTTCCTGTCCCTCATGCCGCCCGGACGAAAGGCCAAAGAAAAACCCCGCCGTTCCGGGCGGGGTTTCCGTCTCGCGCCAACCAGGCGCACGTTATCGGCCCCGCTTTATCCCAGCGCGGCTTGCTTCTCCGCCGCCAGCCGATCCAGCTCGGCCCGGCTCTTCTTCTCGCTTGCGGACTTGAGTTGCCCGCAGGCCGCCATGATGTCCCGCCCGCGCGGCGTGCGCACCGGCGCGGAAATCCCGCTCTCGAACACAATCTCGGAAAAGCGCTTGATCCGCTCCGGCGTCGAGCATTCATAGTCCGTGCCCGGCCAGGGATTGAACGGGATCAGATTGACCTTGGCGGGCAGCTTGTACTTGCGGAGCAGGCGGACCAATTCGCGCGCATCTTCGTCGCTGTCATTCTTGTCCCTGATCATCACATATTCAAACGTGATGCGCCGCGCATTGTTCGCGCTCGGATAATCGGCGCAGGCCTGCAAGAGCTGCTCGATGCCATATTTCTTGTTGAGCGGCACCAGCTCGTCGCGCACATCCTTGGTCACGGCATGGAGCGACACGGCAAGGTTCACGCCGATCTCCTCGCCCGCCCGCGCCATCATCGGCACCACGCCGGAGGTGGAGAGGGTGATCCGCCGCCTCGACAGCGCGAGGCCGTCGCCATCCATCACGACCTTCAGCGCATCGCGCACATGGTCGAAATTATAAAGCGGCTCGCCCATGCCCATCATCACGATGTTGGTCAGCATGCGGCCGTCCGGGCTATATTGCGAGGCGTCATCGGCTTCATCGTCATTGGCCGACGCCCCGTTCCCCGAACTCATATTGCCCTTTGGCCATTCGCCCAGCGCATCGCGGGCCAGCATGACCTGCCCGACAATCTCGCCCGGCGTCAGATTGCGCACCAGCCGCATCGTGCCGGTATGGCAGAAGCGGCAATTGAGCGTGCATCCCACCTGGCTCGATACGCAGAGCGTGCCCCGGTCCGCGTCCGGGATGAACACCATCTCATAATCCTGCCCATCGTCGGAACGGAGCAGCCATTTGCGCGTGCCGTCGCTCGACAACTGCGCCTCCACCACTTGCGGACGGCCGACGATGAAGCGCTCCGCCATCCAGGCGCGCATCGGCTTGGCGAGGTCGGTCATGGCTTCGAAATCCGTTTCGCCACGGTGATAGAGCCAGTGGAAAAGCTGTTTGGAGCGCAGCTTCGCCTGCTTCTGGTCGAGCCCGGCTTCCTCCAGCGCGCCCTTGATCTGCGGGCGCGACAGCCCCATCAGGTCGACGCGACCATCCTCGCGGGGCGTCACGGCGCGGGGCACGGGCACAGGATCGATAGCGCCGGGAATCGGCATCAAGGGGTTGGCGGCTGTCTGCATGGCCGCGCCCATAGCGGATTTTGGGGAAAAATTAAAGCGGCGCGATTCTGAGGACGCGACCAGGGAGAGTGATAGCGCAATATGTTCCTGCCTGCGCAGGAGCGCGGCGCGCTGAAATCACCGCAACCGCGCACATCCGAGCGCCGCCGCATCGATCGCCGTAGCCGCGCCGCGCAGCGCATAGGTGTCGGCAAAACCCCGCCCCCGCGCATCCCGCGTCTGCACGCTCATGCTGGTGGCCGATCGCATCGCCGCAATGATCGCCGCGTCCGCCCGCGCATCGGGCGCCCAGGCGTCGATCTGCCCCGCCACCAGCGTAAAGCGCCGGTCGCCTACATTCAGGATCACCGCGGCCTCATCCGCCCGCATCCGGCTCAAGCGAAAATGCACCTGACCGCGCACGCGCTGGCGTGGCCAGCTTCCGACCGCGGCAAAGCCCTCCGATTTCGCCGCCACCGGCATGGCGATGGCATAGCAGCGCGGGCTGGCCGTATCGCGGAACGCGCCCCAAGCCTCGAAAACGCCTAATGAATCGCGCGCCTCGGCCGTCGCGCCAAGCATCAACAGGGGAAGGGCGAGGGCAGCCAAGCGTTTCACATCCCCGGCAAAGCCGATGCAGTTCCTTTTTGCAACCCCGGTCGAAACGAAAGGCGCACCGAACGCTTGCCCAAGCCGCAACAGCGGCTATGAAGGATCATCCATCATTGTCGCCCGGATTCGACCGTCTCCGGGCTTTCGCAAGAAAAGAAACGGACAGAACAGGGACATGAAGGCCACCATCGAACGCGCAACGCTGCTCAAGAGCCTCAGCCACGTCCAGTCGGTGGTTGAGCGGCGCAACACGATTCCGATCCTGTCCAACGTGCTGATCGAAGCATCGGCTGATGGCGCGATCAAGCTGATGGCAACCGACCTCGATCTCCAGATCGTCGAAAGCGTTTCCGCGCAGGTCGAACAGCCCGGCGCGACCACCATTTCCGCCCACACCCTGTTCGACATCGCCCGCAAGCTGCCCGAAGGGTCGCAGGTGTCGCTGCAGGCGGCGGATGGCAAGATGCTGATCCAGGCCGGGCGCGCGCGTTTCAACCTCTCGACCCTGCCGCGCGACGATTTCCCGGTGATCGCGGAAGGCGATCTGCCGACCAGCTTCGAACTGCCGGCCGAGACGCTAAAGCAGATCATCGACAAGACGCGCTTCGCCATCTCGACCGAAGAGACGCGCTATTATCTGAACGGCATTTATTTCCATGTCTCCGATGACGGTCAGCCTGTGCTGAAGGCCGCCGCCACCGACGGCCACCGCCTCGCCCGCGTTACCGTGCCGCGTCCCGACGGCGCCGATGGCATGCCGGGCATCATCGTGCCCCGCAAGTGCATCGGTGAACTGCGCAAGCTGCTCGACGAGGTCGAGGGATCGGTGCAGATTTCGCTGTCCGCCAGCAAGATCCGCTTTGGCCTGGGCAGCGCGATCCTGACCAGCAAGCTGATCGACGGCACTTTTCCCGATTACAGCCGCGTCATCCCGACCGCCAACGACAAGCTGCTCAAGATCGATCCGCGCAGCTTCGAGGAAGGCGTGGACCGCGTCGCCACCATCGCGACGGAAAAGACCCGCGCGGTGAAGATGACGCTGGACCGCGACAAGATCACGCTCTCCGTCACCAGCCCTGAAAACGGCACGGCGGCGGAAGAAGTCCCTGGCGCCTTCCAGGGCGAGGGTTTCGACATCGGCTTCAACGCCCGCTATCTGCTCGACATATTGGGCCAGATCGACAGCGATCTGGTCGAACTGCACCTGGCCGATGCCGCCGCGCCGACGCTGATCCGCGAGGACGACCGCAGCCCGGCGCTCTACGTGCTGATGCCGATGCGCGTTTGAGGGTTTAGTTGGGATAAGGCATTGATAACATCGTCATCCCAGCGTTCGCTGGGATGACGATGTGCGAGAGTCTTTCTTCACCTATGCCCGCCTTCGGTTGACCTCACCCGGAAGGATCGGTGTGCCGCCAAACGGGTAAGTTTCTTTCAATCTCTTCTCGTTACGCAGGGAAATATGACTTCCTTGCGGGCGAATCTGGCGGAACTGCAATCGCGGCGAACCGACCTTATCGCCGCCCTTGGCTTGGCCGAGAGCGGGGCGTCGGTCGACGCTTCGTGGATTTCCGGCACCTTCGTTCACATCGCCCGGCTTTGGCCGCTGGTCCTGCTGGGCAAGCTGTGCATCACCGCCTTGCTGCATGTCCCCTTTTACGAAGCGGACAATATCGGCCATGCTATCGCCTTGTCCGCCATGCTGCTGGTGGATGGCGTGGCGATCGTGGTCCCCCGCGGCACGCGCTTCCAGCGCTTGCGGCCGCATCACCAGAAATGGCTGATGCTGCCCATGGTGCTGCTCTCGGGTCTCAGCTTCAGCCTGATGCTGGGGCCGTCGCTGATCGTGGGCGCGCTATCCCGCAACCTGGCGGCGGAAATGGCGGTCGCGCTAATGGCGGTGTCGATCTTCGGTGACAGGCGCTTGCTGGGAGTCAGCTATTTTTGTGGCCTGCTGATCGCCTCGGTCCTGCATCGGGGGGATTTCGCACAGATCGGCCTGCTGATCAGTTGCATCGCGGTGATGCTCATTGCCGCGTTGCGTCAGGCGAATGCCGACATGAATCGCGCCATCGCCTTCCATCAGCGCGACCTGCGCGCCCAGCGATCCGATCGGTTGCTGCACGAATATGAACAATCGGGCCGCGGCTGGTTCTGGGAAACCGATCGCCATGGCTGCATCGCCTATATTTCCGACACGCTGGTCCGCACGCTCGATCGGGGCAATGAGACGCTGATCGGCCGCCCCATCACGGAGATCATCCGCCCCGGCGACCGGCAGGATGGCGATGGCGAGCGCACATTGGGTTTCCATCTGTCGGCGCGCACCGGCTTTGCCGAAATTCCGGTCCGTGCCGCCATGACGAAGGATGAACGCTGGTGGTCGATCTCCGGCCAGCCGGTGTTCAATGAATTCGGTCAGTTCCAGGGTTTTCGGGGCAGCGGCACCGACCTTACGGAAATGCGCCGCAGCCAGGCGGAAGTGACGCGGCTTGCCCAATATGACTCGCTGACCGGGCTTGCCAACCGGGTGCAGATGATGCGTTCGCTGGAACAGGCGGTCGCGGGAAAAAAGGGGCAACCGCGCGACTGCACGCTGATGATGCTGGACCTTGACCGGTTCAAGATCGTCAACGACACGCTCGGCCATCCGGCGGGCGACGCGCTGCTGCGCCAGGTCAGCGAGCGCATCCAGCGCGTGGTCGGGGACAAGGGGCTGGTCGGCCGGCAGGGGGGCGATGAATTCAAGATCCTGCTGCCCGGCCGGCCCGACAAGATCACATTGGATCATCTGGCGCGGGCGATCATCACCGACGTGTCCCAGCCCTATACGATAGGGAACACGGCTGTCGTCATCGGCGTGTCGATCGGCATTTCCTTCTGCCCGCAGGACGGCGTCACCGCAGAGGAATTGATCCGCAACGCCGATCTGGCGCTCTATGCGGCCAAGGGCGACGGGCGCGGCGTCTACCGCTTCTATTCGCCGGAAATGCACGCCGATGCCGAGGATCGCCGCCAGTTGGAGGAGGATTTGCGCAAGGCGCTGGTCGAAAACAGCCTGCACCTTGTCTACCAGCCTGTCGTTTGCTCCAGGACCGAGCAAATCACCGGCTATGAAGCCTTGCTGCGCTGGCAGCATCCGGTGCGCGGCGCGATTTCGCCAACCCTGTTCGTGCCGATCGCGGAAGAAAGCGGCCTGATCGGCCCGATCGGTGAATGGGTGCTCCGCACCGCCTGCCGGGATGCCGCGCAATGGGCCGATGGCGTGCGGGTGGCGGTCAATGTCTCACCGATCCAGTTCGCCAATCCGGGCCTGCCCTCGGTCGTGATGAACGCGCTCGCGGCCTCGGGCCTCGCGCCCCAGCGGCTGGAACTGGAGATCACCGAAAGCGTGTTCCTGAACGACGATGACGGCACGGATTCGATGTTCAGCCGCCTGAAGGGCGTTGGCGTGCGCCTGGCGCTGGACGATTTCGGCACCGGCTATTCCTCGCTCGGCTATCTGAAGAAGGCGCCGTTCAACAAGATCAAGATCGACCAGAGCTTCGTGCGCGGCGCGGCGATCAAGGGCAGCCCCAACAGCGCGATCATCAAGGCGATCGTCAGCCTGGCCGAAGCGCTGGGCATGGACACCACGGCGGAGGGTGCGGAGACGCAGGACGAACTCGCTTTGATCCGCAACCTCGGATGCAGCCATATCCAAGGCTATGTCTATGGCCGCCCGCTGCCGGCGGCGGACGTGCTGGTGCAGCAGCACCGCCACGGCGGCGTCGCCATGTTGCAGGGCTTCCAGTCGAGCCGGCCGGAACGCAAGACCATGTTGCGCACGGTCGCCGTCCATCATGACGGCCATGTCTATACCGGGCGTATCCGCAACATCTCCTCCACCGGCGCGCAGTTGGAGGGCTTGTGGGACGTGCCGGAAGGCACGCTGTTCGCGATCGAGCTGGGCGACAACCAGACAGTCAACGCCATCGCCCGCTGGTCGAAGGAGGATCGGCTGGGGGTGGAGTTCACCCAGTCGATCAACCTGTCCAGCCTGCGCGCTGCGCCACGGTCGCTGGCGTCTTGAGGGCTGTGGAGGTGGATTCATCCCACTGCCTCAATCGTCGAACAAAAAAATGCCCATTTCCGTAGGTCTATCGAGTCGCCTGTCTCACCCAAATCCTACAAGCTTGCCGCAAGGTTCAAGCGGGACTAGAGGGCTGCGGCAAGCCTGAGCGGCACCCGAACAGCAGGAAGCATTTCATGTCAGACGTCACCATCAAACGCGCCCTTCTTTCCGTGTCGGACAAGTCCGGCCTCATCGAACTGGGGCAGGCGCTGGGCAAGCATGGCGTCGAACTGGTGTCGACCGGCGGCACCGCCAAGGCGCTGCGCGACGCGGGCCTTGCCGTGAAGGACATTTCCGACCTCACCGGCTTCCCGGAAATGATGGACGGCCGCGTCAAGACGCTGCACCCCAAGGTTCATGGCGGCCTGCTGGCCGTGCGCGACAATCCCGATCATGTTGCCTCGATGCAGGAGCACGCCATCGGTGCGATCGATCTGGTCGTCGTCAACCTCTACCCCTTCGCCGCCACCGTCGCGAAGGGCGCGGAGCGTGAGGAGATCATCGAGAATATCGATATCGGCGGTCCCTCTATGGTCCGTTCCGCCGCGAAAAACCATGAAAGCGTCGCCATTGTCACCGATCCCGCCGACTATGCCCGGCTGATTGCGGAAATGGGGGAAAAGGGCGGCGCGACCAGCTACGACTTTCGCCGCATGCTCGCGGCCAAGGCCTATGCCGCCACCGCTGCCTATGACTCGATGATCGCGAGCTGGTTCGCTTTTGCCGATCAGGGCGTGCAGTTCCCCGAAACCCTCGCCGTGTCGAGCAGGCTCGGTTCGACCCTGCGCTATGGCGAAAACCCGCACCAGTCGGCCGCGCTTTACCTGCCGGTCGGCCCTTCTGCGAACGGCATCGCCCAAGCAAAGCAGATCCAGGGCAAGGAACTGAGCTACAACAACTATAACGACGCCGACGCGGCACTGGAGCTGGTGAGCGAATTCCGCGATGGCCCGCCGACCGTGGTCATCGTCAAGCACGCCAATCCCTGCGGCGTCGCCACTGGCGCCACGCTGATCGAAGCCTATGAAGCCGCGCTCGCTTGCGACAGCGTGTCGGCCTTTGGCGGCATCATCGCCGTCAACCGCCCGCTCGACGGCCCGACCGCCGAAGCGATCAGCGGCATCTTCACCGAAGTCGTCGCCGCGCCCGGCGCGGACGAGGACGCCAAGGCGATCTTCGCAAGGAAGAAGAATCTCCGCCTGCTGCTGACCGGTGAGCTGCCTGATCCGGCCCGCGATGGCCTTCAGATCAAGAGCATTGCCGGAGGCCTTCTGGTGCAGGGCCGCGACAATGGCCGCATCGCCCGCGATCAGCTCAAGATCGTGACCAAGCGCGCTCCGACCGAGCAGGAACTGACCGACTGCCTGTTCGCCTGGACCGTCGCCAAGCATGTGAAGTCCAACGCCATCGTCTACGCCAAGGACAACAGCACCGCCGGTATCGGCGCAGGCCAGATGAACCGCCTGGAATCCGCCCGCATTGCGGCGTGGAAGGCCAGGGATGCGGCTGAAAAGGCGGGTTGGGCCGAAGCCCGCACCATCGGCTCGGCCGTCGCCTCCGACGCCTTCTTCCCCTTTGCCGACGGCCTGTTGGCGGCGGTCGAGGCGGGCGCGACGGCGGTGATCCAGCCTGGCGGCTCGATCCGTGACGAGGAAGTCATCGCCGCAGCCGACGAAGCCGGCCTCGCCATGGTCTTCACCGGCATGCGGCACTTCCGCCATTGATCGTGAAATGACGCGGGTGCGAAAGTGGCGCCGATCCTTTCGCATCCGCAAAAATAACGGTTTTCTGCCACTTTTTGCCAAGTGGCCCCTTTTCATGTGCCTGCACGAAGCCTATCTGATTCGGGACCCTTCTCCCACGTCAGGCGTAGGGCGGACTCCATAAAAAGTTCGACAGGAGATACAGGATGACCAGAAAGACGTTGGTGGCGTTGGCCGCTGCGATAACTCTTGCCCTACCCGCTGCAAACGCCTTCGCTGGCATCAATGATATGGATGTGGTGGTCGACGGCCGCACAGGGGCGGAAACGCGCAGCCTCGCCGTGTCGATGGCTGATCTCAACCTTGCCAGCACCCATGGCGCGCGCGTAGCCGATTCCCGAATCACCAAGGCCGCCAAGAAAGTCTGCGGCTGGATGAACGGATCGATCTTGCCAGCCACCCCGGACTATCGGGCCTGCTTCGGGGAAGCCCTGGACGGCGCCCGCACGGATCTCAACACGTTGATCCAGGCCCAACGTCAGGGCTGATCCGCCTTTCGAAAAAAAGGGGCGACGCCGACGGACATATATCCGTCGGCGTCGCCTTATCTTGCATTGTTACCGTCTATTAACTACTCCTTAGAGGATTTCCTTCACCTAATTTGGCGAAGGATTTCATCGGGGGGCCTTAGATGCCGCAGAACGACGACAATGTGGATGTCGCGATTATTGGCGCTGGTCCGGCCGGCCTTACTGCCGCTTATCTGCTGACCAAAAAGGGCTATTCGGTCCGGGTCATCGAAAAAGACCCCATTTATGTCGGCGGCATCAGCCGGACCGTGGAACTAAACGGCTTCCGCTTCGACATTGGCGGCCACCGTTTCTTTTCCAAATCAAAGGAGGTCGTCGACCTCTGGAACGAGATTCTGCCAGACGATTTCATCCAGCGCCCCCGGATGAGCCGTATCTATTATGAGGGCAAATTCTACAGCTATCCGCTGCGCGCCTTCGAAGCGCTCGGCAATCTGGGCATCTGGCGCTCGACCCTCTGCATGGCGAGCTTTGCCAAGGCGAAGCTGTTCCCCAATCGCAATGTCCGCTCCTTCCAGGACTGGACCGTCAATGCCTTTGGCCACAAGCTGTTCTCGATCTTCTTCAAGACCTACACCGAAAAGGTCTGGGGCATGCCCTGCGACGAGATGTCGGCGGACTGGGCGGCGCAGCGCATCAAGGGCCTGTCGCTCTGGGGCGCGGTCGTGGACGGCCTCAAGCGGTCGCTCGGCCTCAACAAGAAGCCCAATGACGGCATGGCGACCAAGACGCTGCTGGAAAGTTTCCGCTATCCGCGCCTCGGCCCCGGCATGATGTGGGAAGCGGCGCGCGATTTCGTGATGGAGGGTGGCAACCAGGTGCTGATGGCCCACAGCCTGGACCAGTTGTCGCAGGATCAGACCAGCGGCCGCTGGCGCATGGTGGCGCAGGGCCCCGACGGCGAGGTCGTCATCGACGCCGCCCATGTCATCAGTTCCGCGCCGATGCGCGAACTCGCTGGGCGCATCCATCCGCTGCCCGCCGCGTTGGGCCCTGCGATGGAACTCAAATATCGCGACTTCCTGACCGTGGCGCTGATGGTGAAGGGCGAGGATATCTTCCCCGACAACTGGATCTACATCCACGACAGCAAGGTCAAGGTCGGCCGCATCCAGAATTTCCGGAGCTGGTCGCCCGAAATGGTGCCCGATCCGGATCTCGCCTGCGTGGGTCTGGAATATTTCTGCTTCGAGGGCGACGGCCTCTGGTCAGCTGGCGACGCCGATCTGATCGAACTGGCGAAGAAGGAAATGGCGATCCTTGGCCTATGCAATCCCGGCGATGTCGTCGGCGGCGCGGTGGTGCGGCAGGAAAAGGCTTATCCGGTCTATGACGACGGCTATGCCGCCAATGTGCTGGCGACGCGCACCGAGTTGCAGCGGCTTTACCCCACGCTGCATCTGGTCGGCCGCAACGGCATGCATCGCTACAACAACCAGGATCATGCGATGATGACGGCGATGCTGACCGTCCGCAATATCGAGGCGGGCGAACAGCTTTACGACATCTGGGCGGTCAATGAGGACGCCGAATATCATGAGGCGGGCGAGGAAGGGCAGGACGCCGCCGATGAGCGCGCGGCCCTGGCAAGCGAACGGCTGGTGCCCAATCGATTGAAGGCGGCCTGATTCCCATGTCCCATTTGGTGCGCAGCCTGGCCGGGCCGTTCAACGCCATCGTCGGCCGCTTCACCTTCACGCGCTATCTTATGGCCAGCATCTGCGCCCTGTCGGGGGACTTCGCGCTGTTCATGATGCTGAACCATTTGGGCCTGCCGCCTGCCCTTGCCGCGCTTGGCGGCTATTCGGGCGGGCTGGTCCTGCATTGGCTGATCAGCGTTCATTTCGTCTTCGAAATGCAGCAGCCGGCCACCCATGCCCAACGCATCGCCTTCATCGCCAGCGCTCTGATCGGCATGGCGATCACCATGGTGTCGGTAGGCGGTTTGAGCAGCCTGGGCGTCGCCCCTGCGATGGCCAAGCTGATGGCGGTTCCGGTCAGCTTCCTGTCCGTCTATGCGATCCGGAAATATGGCATCTTTGCCCGCGCCTGATTCCATCTCCCTTCCTGCAAGACCCTCGGTCGCCCGCCGGCAGATCGGCGCAGAGGCTCTGCTGGCATGGCTCTTGTGCTGCGCCGTCATGCTCTGGCTGTTTCGCAGCGGCCTGACGACGCCCGAATTCCGCGATCCCGACGACGCCATGCGGCTGCAGCAGGTTCGCGACTGGCTGCACGGACAGGGTTTCTGGGATGTCAGCCAGCATCGCGTCAATCCGCCAATGGGCGGGCCGATGCACTGGTCGCGCATTGTCGACATGCCGATTGCGGCGCTGATCCTTTTGCTGCGCCCGATGCTGGGAGTCGTGCAGGCCGAGATCGCCGCCTGCGTGCTGGTGCCCTTGCTGTTGCTGGGCGGTCTGACGGGCACGCTGTTCCTGGCGGCCAGGCGCGTCACCGACAGCAGCATGGTCGCCCTGCTTGCGGCGGCCCTGCTCCTGACGACGCCGACCATATTGCTTCAGTTCACGCCATTCCGGATCGACCATCATGGGTGGCAGATCTGGATGGCGGCCATAGCCCTGTGCGGAGCGCTGGACACGCATCGCATCAGAGGTGGCATCACGGCGGGCTTGGCGCTGGCGGTCTGGCTCCAGATTTCCAGCGAGGCGCTGCCCTATGCCGCGCTGTTCGCTGGCGCCTTCGCCCTGCGGAGCTGGTTCGGCCGGCAGGAAATAGCCCGGCTCTGTGCCTTTGCCGTCACGCTGGGCGGCAGCGCGCTCGCTCTTTTGTTGTTGCTGCGCGGTCCTCAGGCACCGCTGATCCGGCAATGCGACAGTCTTTCGTCGGCCTATGTCTGGCCGCTCCTGGCCTTTGCGCTGGCGACGCCGCTCGCCTTTCGCCTGCTCGGCACAGTCTCGATCCAGCGGCGTTTCATGGCGACGGCGACCGGCGGCGTCTCGGCCATCGGCCTGTTTCTGCTGACCGGCGGCGCGTGCCTTTCGGGCGATCCGTTCAAGGCCCTTGGCCCGGTCGCCTATCGCCTCTGGTATCTGCAAGTGAAGGAAGGCCGCCCGGTCTGGGAGCAGGGTGTGCTGATGGCCGGCATCATCCTCCTGCCGGCGGCGATGGGCCTCATCAGCACGATCATCGCGGCCAGGACCGCCAAGCAGCGGGAGGCGCGGGAACGCTGGATGGTCGTCGCGCTGTTGCTCAGCGGGGCTATAGCCGTCGCGATCCTCGTGCTGCGCGCCATGTCGGTGGCGCATGTCTTCGCGCTGCCGGGCATCGCCTGGCTGCTGTTGACGATATTTCGGCATATCCAGACCTGGACGAAGCCGGCGGCAAGGGTCTTGGTGACGGCTGCCGCTGCCATATTGCTCACCCCGGCCGGTCTGTGCGGCGCCTGGATAGTGATCACGAGCAACAAGACGAAGGAGCAGCCCGAGACGGTCAATTGCCGCGCATCGACCATATTGGCGCCGTTGCAAGCTCTGCCCAGGGCGACGCTGTTTGCGCCGCTCGATCTGGGCCCCGACATTCTCGTGCGGACCGGCCATAGCGTGATCGGCACGGCCCACCACCGCAATGCCGCGGGCATCACCGCCGTCATCGAGGGTTTCACCGCCCCGCCGGGCAAGGCCCAGGCCATCATCATGGGGCTGAATGGCGGCAAGGGCGCAGATTATGTCGTGACCTGCCATGCGTTGAACGAGATCAAGCATTATCGCTCGGATTTCCCGCAGAGCCTGGCTGCCGCTTTGGAGCGCAACAAGCCGCCACGCTGGTTGCAGCCGATCCCCGGCAAGGGACCGCTCCGCATCTACAAGGTCGTCGTTCAGCCCGGCACGAAGGCCAGCGCGACGCCGTTCATGCAGTAGCGCTTGCCCGTGGGCTTTGGTCCATCGTCGAAGACATGGCCCAGATGCCCGCCGCATCGGGCGCAATGCACCTCAATTCGGGGATAACCGAGATCGAAATCGCGCGACGTGCCCACGGCGTGCGGCAAGGACGCCCAGAAGCTCGGCCAGCCGGTGCCGCTGTCGAACTTGGCCTTCGAACTGAACAGCCGCTGTCCGCAACCGGCGCAGGCGAAGGTGCCTGAGCGATGTTCCTTGTTGAGCGGGCTGGTGAAGGGATATTCGGTCGAACGCTTGCGCAGCACCTGATAGGCGAGTGGGCTCAGGCGCTTGCGCCATTCCGCATCGCTGAGCGCAAAGGGATAGGCGGCAGCGGCCTTGCCCAGCCCCGACTGCCATAGGACGAGCATCATGGTGGCGCTGCCGCCCATTCCCAGAAATTGCCGCCGATCCATGGACAGTATCTTAGGCCGTAAACTCATCAATGTCGAACGCGCCATTGATGAGTTTACGGCCCGGCGCCTCAGCCTGTCGCGCTTCTGAATAGCTGCTTCCACCAGCCCCCGCCCGATTTCAGCACATGGCGGCGGAACAGCAGCACGCCGATGCGGATGATCAGGCCGACCCAGAGCATCTGCCAGGCGATCGCCAGCAGATGAGGCCAGATCGCATCCACCTGCGCCGCCCGCGCGATCATGGCGAAGGGGGAGGAGAAGGGCAGGATGACGGCCGCGATCTCCGGCGGCGATCCCATCTTGTCGACCGCATAGGTGGCGAAGAAGAAGATCAGCATCTGCCCCATGGTGACGGGCATGTTCAGCGTCTGCACCTCGCGCACCGTCGCCGCCTGCGCGCCGATACCCAGAAAAAGCGAGCCGAGCAGCGTATAGGCCATGGCGAAATAGATGACGGCAAGCATCAGGAAGACCGGCCAGCCGATCGCCGGAACCGGCAGGCTGACGCCGGGCGTCTTCAGCGCCAGGAACACGCAGAAGGCCGTGCCGCCCCAGAAAAGGATGCCGACGAAACTCATCGCCAGCATCGCCATCAGCTTGCCCAGGAAGATCGCATCGACCGGCACCGCCGCCGCCAGAATCTCGATGATCTTGTTCGTCTTTTCCTCGACCAGATTGGACAGGATCATGCCTGCGAGCAATATGGTCAGGAAGAAGACCACGATCTGGGCGATCCGTCCGATCACCAGTCTGCCCTGGGTCTGCGCGCCGACGCTGGTCGCGACTTGCCGCGATTCCACATGCACCATATGCAGCGATTTTTCGGCCAGCGCGGCGCTGGCGAGCAGGCTGATATCGCCCTCAAGACGCTGAATATCCTGCGGTTGGCCGGTCATCACCGGCTGAGCGGGGGAACCGGACACGATCACCATGACATCGGCATTTGCCTTCGCCAGTTGAACGCGCGGAGCAGGCGACAGCGGCACGCGGCGCAGCACCGGAAGCGCTTGCGGCCCCATGCGTTCGGCCAGCCGGGCATGGGCGCGCTGCATCCGCGCCGTATCGGCGGGCGACATGGCGATGCCCACGACCGGGCGGAGATCGGTGGTGGAGATCCGGTCGCCCAAGCCGCCGAACGCCATGCCGATGACGATCGGAAACAGCGGGCCGAGCAGGAAGAAGATGAAGGTGCGGGACAGCACGACGGCGGTGAAATCCCGCCGGGCGATGACGAATGCAGCGCGCATCATTTCGGTCATGCCGCTTCCTCCCGCGCCTGATCGTCCTGCATCTGCCGCGCCGCCGCTTCGCCGGCGATGGCGACGAAGGCGTCGTGCAGGCCGGGACGCTCGATCGACAGGCTTTCTATCCCGGCATTGCCGTCAAGCAGGGCGCGGAGCAACGGTTCGATGCCGTCCTGCGGCAAAGCGAAATGCCATGTCCCGTCCTCCGCCAGAGTTTCGGCGGGCAGGGCGCGACGCCAACCGCCATCGCTGGCGCGGGTGCGCAGGCGAACCTGGGGGCGAAGGCGGTTGCGGGCAGCGTCCACCGTGCCTTCGAAGCGCACGCGGCCGCCCGCGACGATGGCGACGCGCTCGCAGAGCCGCTCGGCATGGGCGATGACATGTGTGGAAAAGACTACTGTCACGCCGCGTCGGGCCTGATCGCGGATCAGCGCCTCCAGCTTGCCCTGGTTGAAGGCGTCGAGGCCGGAAAAGGGCTCGTCCAGCACGATAAGGCGCGGTTCGTGGACGATCGTGCCGAAAAGCTGGACGGTCTGGGCCATGCCCTTCGACAACTGACGGATCGGCTTTTCGGCCGAGGCGCCCATGCCGTAATCCGCCAGCATGGCGCGCGCGCGCTCCCGCCCGGTCTTGAGCGGCAGGCCGCGCAGGGCGCCCATGAAAGCAACGGCTTCGAACGCCTTCATCGAAGGGTAGAGGCCGCGTTCCTCCGGCAGATAGCCGACATTGCGGGCCTGACGCAGCGGGGCCGGGTCGCCCAACAGGCTGCGCGACCCTTCATCCGGGTCGATGATGCCAAGCAGGGTTCTGAGCAGCGTCGTCTTGCCCGCGCCATTGGGGCCGAGAATGCCGTAGATCGATCCGGAGGGCACCGCGATGTCGATGCCGTCGACCGCCCTGAATTTGCCGAATGTCTTGACAAGACCATGGCCTTCGACGGCATAGGTCGGTTGAGGAGCCCCGATCATCGGCCTCTGATAGTCGCATCGCATGCCAACGCAAAACGAAACATTGGAACAGCGGCTTAAGGCCGAAGCGTTGCGGCTGGGCTTTGCCGCCTGCGCCATCGCGCCTGCCGATACGTCGCCCTTGGCCGCGGAGCGCTTGAAGGCCTGGCTCGATGCCGGGCGTCATGGCGAAATGCTGTGGATGGAGGAGCGCGCCAACCAGCGCGGGTCGCCGCAGGGGCTGTGGCCGGATGTGCGCAGCGTCATCATGCTGGGCATGAGCTATGCGCCGGGACGCGATCCGCTGGTCTTGGCTGATGTCGGGGACCGGGGGCGGATTTCGGTCTATGCGCAGGGGCGCGACTATCATGATGTGGTCAAGAAAGGCCTCAAAGCCCTCGCCCGCTGGCTGGTCGAGCAGCAGCCGAGCGCGCTCAAGGTCTTTGTCGATACTGCGCCGGTGATGGAAAAGCCGCTGGCCGAGGCGGCCGGGCTGGGCTGGCAGGGGAAGCACAGCAACCTCGTCAGCCGGACGCATGGCAGTTGGCTGTTCCTGGGGGCTATCTACAGCGAGATCGCGCTGGTCCCCGACGCGCCGGAGACGGACCATTGCGGCAGTTGTACAGCCTGTCAGACGGCCTGTCCGACCGATGCTTTCCCCGCGCCCTATGTGGTGGATGCGCGGCGGTGCATTTCCTACCTGACCATCGAGCATAAAGGGCCGATTCCGGAGGAATTCCGTGCCGGGATCGGCAACCGCATTTACGGGTGCGACGATTGTCTGGCGGTGTGTCCGTGGAACAAGTTCGCGGATGCGGCAGCGGCGAACCGGGCCTTTATCGGGCGGGCGGAGTTGGCAGCGCCGGAACTGGGCGATCTGCTGGCGCTGGACGATGCGGGCTTTCGCGAAATTTTCTCCGGTTCACCGATCAAGCGGATCGGACGGAACCGAATGGTGCGCAATGCCGCCATCGCGGCGGGGAACAGCGGCGACGCGCGGCTGACCGAGCGGTTGCGCCCGCTGATCGAGGATGAAGACCCGGTAGTGGCGGAGGCTGCGCGTTGGGCCTTGGCGAGGCTGGCTTAGAATTAACTGCCTGGATGGACCCGCTCCGCGAAGGCAGGAGCATCACTCTTCAGTGAAAGCCGGTTACTTCGCCTGGAGCGCCGCCGAGCAACTGGCCGGATCGATGTCGATGCCCGTCGGCGTGCGCGCATCGACATGGGTGACGAGCGGTTCCTTCCCCTGCGGCGGGAGGTAGAGATAGGCGTCGAGCACGCAGCGGCCATTGGCGAATTGCAGCTTGCGCATGGTGCTTTCGCGGATGTCGAGCCGGGGCTGGCCGAACATCTGGATCAGATGCCGGGCATCGGACCCGATCAGCGGGCCGGGACGGGTGAAGGCGCTGGCAGGGGGGCCGGCGGGGGGGCGGGCGATCTGGGTCGCAGGCGGCGGGACGACGCCTCCGCAAGCGGCGAGGGTAGAGGACAGGGCTGCAACAAGCGCCAGATGGGGGCGGTTCATGGCATTTTCCTTCGGGCACCGTGCAGCATGTGGACCGCCATAGCCGCGCTCCAGATCGGCGCAAGCAGGTTGAGGATCGGCACGAGGAACAGAAGCGCCGAGACGAGGCCCATCAGCCACCGGCTGCCGCGTGGGACAGGTGGCAGATCGGGATGGCGCGGCTCGACCATGTCGGCCAGATCGCGGCCGAGCAGGGCGGCGTTGAGGATCAGGAACAGGCCGATGGTGCCGACGCCAGTCACCAGCAGCAGCGCATAGGCTGGCAGCGCGAGCAGGTTCCAGCCGATCGTCCGCAGGAGGGAGCGCAGGGCGAAATGGAAGCTGCGCCCCCAGCCGACCGGACGGGCGCGGGCGGCGGCTTGCGGGTAGCTGTCGCGCTCCACGGCGGCGACAATGTCGTCGGCAAAGAGGTTCATGATCGCCATCGCCGTCGCACGGAACAACAGCCAGGCGGCGGCGATCGTCGCCAGCGCCGTGGCCGTCGCCTCCGCCAGCCCGCCCCAGCCCCTATTCCCGGCCCAGCCGAAATGCAGGCGGGCAGCGTGGATGCCGCTCCACAGCGCGAGGGCAAGGATCGCGAAGGCAAGCAGGGTCAGCAGCAGCGTCTTGAACAGCAGCCGAAGCGCGGCGCCGTGAAAGATCGAGGGAAAGGCGCGAAGGGCGGCGGCGAAGACCATGACGCAGCTATTCCGCGCCCTTTGCCGCCCGTCAATCAGTCCGTTGCGCGGGGCCGCAAGGATGGGTAGAGACGGCGGGATTTTTCCCCCTCATTCACGAAGGATTTTGCGTGACCGCTGCTGCTCCCACGCTTGATGTTGTCGCGATCGGCAACGCCATTGTCGATGTGCTTGCCCGAAGCGATGACGCTTTCCTGGCCGAACATGCGCTGACCAAGGGCGGCATGCAGCTCATCGACGCGGAAACCGCCGAGAGCCTTTATGCCGATATGGGCGCGGGCAGGGAGATCAGCGGCGGGTCGGCGGCGAACACGCTGGCGGGGCTGGCGGCGCTGGGCAAGAAATGCGGCTTCATCGGGCAGGTCAATGACGACCAGTTGGGCGCGGTCTTTGCGCATGACGTGCGCGCGCTCGGCATCCGCTACGACACGCCGGTGATGCGGGGCAATGTGCCGACGGCGCGTTGCCTGATCCTGGTGACGCCCGATGCGCAGCGGACGATGAACACCTTTTTGGGGGCGTCGCAGTTTCTCCCGGAGGCGGCGCTGGATCTGGACCTGATCCGGTCGGCTTCGATCCTTTATCTGGAAGGCTATCTCTGGGACCCGGAGCAGCCACGGGCAGCGATGCGCGCAGCGATCGACGCGGCGCGAGGCGCGGGACGGAAGGTCGCCTTCACCCTGTCCGACAATTTCGTGATCGACCGGCATCGGGGGGACTTCATCGACCTGATCGACCAGGGGCTGATCGACATCCTCTTTTCCAATGAAGGAGAGATTCAGTCGTTGGCGCAGGTCGACGATTTCGAGAAGGCGGTGGCTTCCATCGCGGCCAAGGTGCCGGTGCTGGTGTCGACGCGCAGCGAAAAGGGCGCGATCGCGGTGGTCGACGGCATGCGCTACGAAGCTTTTGCGGCGCCGGTGGCTGAGGTGATCGACACGACCGGGGCGGGCGATCTGTTCGCGGCGGGCTTCCTTGCCGGTCATCTGGAAGGGCTGGAGGTCGACAAGTGCCTGAAACTGGGCGCGGCGGCGGCGGCTGAGGTGATCTCCCACTGGGGTGCGCGACCTGAAGAGGATCTGCAGGCGATCCGGGCGAAGACGCTGGGGTGAGTTGGGAGGCCGGGCGGAAGTCCGGCCTTTTCAATGCAACCTGCTCCTGCGCAGGAGCAGGTTGCTCTTAGAGCATCGTGCGGAAAAGTGGGAACCGGTTTTAGCTACGCTGAACTGCGTTTCCGCTTAAAACGATGCAGCCACAAAAACTTAGAGCGCGCGACCTGCGTCAGATTTAACGCAGCGCGCGGCCGAGCGGGAAAGCCTCAAGCGGCCTTCTGCTTTCTGAACAGGGCGCGATCGTCGGGGCCGAAGCCCCAGCGCCAGATGACGAAGCCGTAGACGCCGAGAATCGTGAAGACGCCGAAGACCAGTTCCATCCATTCGAACTGGGGCGGCAGCGCGACGAAGGCGGCGCCGACGATGCAGGCGACGCCGGAGGCGCTGAGCAGCGGCCATCGCCAGGCATTGACCTTGGCGCCGAGCAGACGGGAGAGCAGCCAGGCCTTGACGAGGGCGCTGGCGCCGAGCGCTATGCTGAGCGCAAGGGCGGGCGCGGCGGCAACGGCCATGTCCTGGAAGCCGAGGCGGCGGGCCAGGAAGATCAGCGCGAAGCTGAGCGCCGCCTGCAGACCGATCATCAGCAGCGAGATCATCAGATTGCGGTGGCGGGCGATATAGACCAGCGCGGATTCGCTGACGACGGCGGTGGCGGCGACGACTTCGGCCAGCAGCAGGAAGGCGAGCGCGCCGGTGCCGCCGACGAAATGGGGACCGACCAGACCCATGACCGCTTCGCCAGGGATGCCGAGCGCCAGAGCGATGCCCGCCTGCGCGGCGATGATCCAGAAGCCGACCTGGCTGACCTGCCGGGCGATGGCGGTGAGATTGCCCTCCGCCAGATTGCGGGTGATGACGGGGCCAAGGATCGGGTCGAAGCTGGTTTTCAGCTTTTGCGGCAGAGAGGCGACCTGCTGGGCGACATAATAGATGCCGACCACCGCCGGGCTGACGAACAGGCCGAGGATCGCCATGTCGAGGCGGCGGGAACCCCATTCGACGCCGTCGGCGGCCGCGAGGGGCAGGTTGCGGCGCGCCAACCGCCACAGCCGGCCGAAGTCCGGTCGCCACCCATAGGGAATGCCGTAATGGCGGGTCATCGGGATGATAGAGGCGACCATCGCGGCGATCATCGAGACGACATAGGACAGGATCAGGCCGTCGCGGGTCGAATAAAAGGCGAAGGCGAAGGCGCCGATGCTGATCGCCCAAGGCTCGATGACCGAACGTGCGCGGACGGTGGCGCCGATGTCGAAGCGATAGGCGCAGGCAGCGAGCGCCACGTCGGACCCCGCCACCGCGATCACGATCAGGGCGAGCAGCCGGTCGAGGCCGTTGATGCCGCTGTTCGGGAACATCGCCTGCGGAAAGGCGACGAGGAGCGCGCTGCCGAGGAGGGACGCGATCAGCGTCACCAGCATCGCATCGGTGACGACATGGCCATGCGGGCGTTCGGTTTGCGCCAGCGCTCCCGCCAGGCCGCGTTTCAGGCCAAGGGTCGCGAGCTGGGCGACGAACTCCACCACCAGAACCGCATAGGCGAAGCGGCCGAGTGCATCGGCGCCATACCAGCGGCCGGCGATGAACAGGAAGGGCAGGCGCGCGGCGAGGCGGAGCAGGAAGCCGAACACATTGGTCCGTCCGCCCTTGGCGAGCGCGGCAATGTCATCCTGCGGCGCGGGAATGGCCCCTTCAACCGGCAACGAACTATGGTCCCCCTGTGGCGTCAATGCTGTGGCGTCATTTTCTGGAGCCGAACTGTAGCAATATCTGGAAAGAGCGCGAGTTTTTATTCGGCGCGCAACGGACGGGCGAGCAGCGCGTCCATCACCTGATTTAACGGCGCGGCGTCTTCGAGCAGGGCGCAGACGGCTTCGACCACCGGCATTTCGACCCGCGCCGCCCGGGCGGCTTCGCGCAGGACGGGGGCGGTGAAGGCGCCCTCTGCTATGGTCCGGCGGTTGGAGAGGAGGTCCTGGGCGGACTGGCCTTCGCCCAGACCCTTGCCCAGCGAGAAGTTCCGGCTGTTGGTCGAGGAGCAGGTGAGGACGAGGTCGCCCAGGCCCGAGAGGCCCGCAAGGGTCTCGGCGCGAGCGCCCCTCGCGAGGCCGAAGCGGGTCATTTCGGCAAAGCCGCGGCTGATGAGGGAAGCGCGGGCGTTGAGGCCAAGGCCCGCCCCCTCCGCGACACCGCAGGCGATGGCGAGGACATTCTTCACCGCGCCGCCGATCTCCGCGCCGACCACATCGTCGGAGAGATAGGGACGAAACGCAGGCCGGGCGATGCGAGCGGCGATCCTTGCTGCGAGATCGGCGTCGGCGCAGGCCAGCGTGATCGCGGTGGGAAGACCCTTCGCCACCTCATGGGCGAAGGTCGGGCCGGACAGGACGGCGACGGGCGACGTGGGCCGCGCTTGTTGCGCGACTTCGGACATGAGCAGGCTGGTGCCCGCTTCTATGCCCTTGGAGCACAGGATGAGCGGGGTGCCTGCGGGGGTTTGCGCCGCGACAGCGCGAAGATGCTGGGCTGGGCTGACGATCAGCAGCATGTCCCGGTCGGCCATGTCGCCCATGTCGCCAGTGGCTTCGATCGAGGTGCTGAGCGGGATGTTCGGGAGGTAAAGCGGGTTTTGCCGGTCCTTGTTGACCGCCTCCACCACTTCGGGTTCCAGAGCCCAGAGACGGACATGCCGGCCATCCGCCGCGAGGGTTTGAGCAAGCGCGGTGCCCCAGGCGCCTGCTCCGATGACACCGGCCTTCATGCTTTCACACCCTTCATGCTTTGACTCCGGCACCGCGCGCTTTTTCGGCGCTGGGGTCTAGCGGCCAGCGCGGACGGGCCGGGACGGTCAAATCGTCGATCAGGCCTGCCGCATAGCGCTCCGCCCCAGCCCAGGCGATCATCGCGGCATTGTCTGTGCAGAGCCAGAGCGGCGGGGCCACGAACGGCAAGTCGTATTTGGCGGCGAGCGCTTCGAGAGCGGCGCGGATCGACTGGTTGGCGGCGACGCCCCCCGCGACGACGAGAGCGGTGATGCCCTGGCGCTCGGCAAGCTGCTTTTCGGTGCGGTCGATCAGGCAGTCGATCACCGCCTGCTGAAAGCTCGCGGCGATATCTTCCGTCGAATATTGGCCGGATTGGGCAGCGCGCATGACCGCGCTTTTGAGGCCCGCGAAGGAAAAATGCGGTTCCGCCGTGCCGACGAGGGGGCGTGGCAGGGGAACCGTCTTGGGATTGCCCTGGGCCGCCGCCCTTTCGACTGCCGGGCCGCCGGGATAGCCGAGGCCGAGCAGTTTTGCCGTCTTGTCGAAGGCTTCGCCGCTGGCGTCGTCGATAGTGGTGGCGAGGCGGGCATAGTCGCCGGGGCCGCGCACCTGAAGGAGTTGGCAATGGCCGCCCGACACCAGCAGCAGCAAATAGGGGAATTGGAGGCTGGGATCCGCAAGGCGCGGCGAAAGGGCGTGGCCTTCGAGGTGATTGACCGCGATCAGGGGCTTGTTCGCTGCATGGGCGAGCGCCTTGCCGGTGACGAGGCCGACCATCACGCCGCCGATCAGGCCGGGACCGGCTGTCGCGGCGATCACGTCGACATCGTTCAAGGTGAGATCCGCGTCCTTCAGCGCCGCTTCGATCAGCGGCGCGAGCGCCTCGACATGGGCGCGGGCCGCGATTTCGGGGACGACGCCGCCATAGGGGCGATGCGCCTCCTCCTGCGTGGCGAGGCGGTGGGCGAGAATCCTGCCCTCCGCCGTCACCAGCGCCGCCGCGGTTTCGTCGCAGCTTGATTCCAGGCCAAGGATGATCGTCATTGCCGCTTCCATCTAATGTCCGCGACCATTAGAGCAAGCGGGATCATGCAAAAGCCTTCCCGCCCCCTCCGCCTTGGCACCCGTGGTTCCCCGCTTGCGCTCGCGCAGGCGCATATGACGAGGGCGGCGCTGTGCGCACGCCACGGTTGGGATGAAGGTGCGGTCGAAATCGTCGTGGTGCAGACCAGCGGGGACCGTATTCAGGACCGGGCCTTGGCGGAGATCGGCGGCAAGGCACTGTGGACCAAGGAACTGGATCGGGCGCTGATCGCGGGCGAGATCGATTTTGCCGTGCACTCGATGAAGGATGTCGAGACGCTGCGACCGGCCGAGATTCGGATAGCGGCGATGCTGCCGCGTGCCGATGTACGGGATCGGCTGGTGGGCGCGGAGAGTTTCGAGGCGCTTCCCGAAAAGCCGGTGGTCGGCACCAGTTCGCCGCGCCGGGCGGCACAGGTGAAGCGGCTTCGCCCCGATGCGGAGGTCGTGCTGTTTCGCGGCAATGTGGCGACGCGGCTCGCCAAGCTGGCCAAGGGCGAAGCGCATGCGACCTTGCTGGCGGCGGCGGGGCTGGACCGGCTGGGCCAAAGCGATGTGGGCGTGACGATCCCGATTGACGTCATGCTGCCTGCGCCGTCGCAAGGGGCGGTGGGGATCGAGACGTTGAGCGACAATGCGGCCATGCTGGAATTGCTGGCGACGATCAGCGATGCGGATACGTTCGACTGCGTGATGGCGGAGCGGGCTGTGCTGGTCGGTTTGGGGGGCACATGCCATTCCCCGATTGCGGCGCTGGGGCGGCTGGAGGATGGGCGGATTCACCTGCGCGCCGAGATCATCAGCCCTGATGGGCAGGAAACAGTCGGGGATTCGCTGCGGATTGATCGGCGCGATGCCGCTGCTGCCGAAGCTATGGGGTGCCGCTTGCTGGAGCAGGCGAGTCCGGCGTTGCGCGCGCTGTTCGAGCCGTGAGGCCGCTCATCATCCTGCGGCCCGAGCCGGGCGCCGGCAAGACGGCCGAGCGGGCGGCGGAATTGGGGCTGGAGGCACGGATTGTTCCCCTGTTCGTGCCGCGGGCGCTGGATTGGGAGGCTCCTGCCGCAAGCCGCTTCGACGCCCTGTTGTTGACCAGCGCCAATGCAGCCCGGCTGGCGGGGGAACGGCTGGCCGATTATCGCAACCTGCCCGCTTATGCGGTGGGAAAAGCGACGGCGAAGGCGCTGGGGGAAGCGGGCTTTGCGCAGGTCGCCGCCGGGGATGGCGATGGCACCGCCATTGCGCGGCGGATCGCGGCGGACGGGCATGGCCATGTGCTGCATCTGGCCGGGCGGACGATCGCGCCGATCGATGAAGGGGCGCTACGGATCGAGCGTATCGCGGTTTATGAAATGCTGCGGATCGAGGATGACCGGCTGGCGGAGCGGCTGGAGGCCGACAGCATCCTGTTGGTCCATTCGCCACGCGCCGGGGAAGTGCTGGCGCAGCTTGTGGATCCGGAGCAGCGCGCCGCCCTGCACCTGATCGCGATCGGCCCGGCCGCGCTGACGGCCTGCGGCGACGGCTGGGCCAGCGCCCAGGCGCCCGATAAGCCCGATGATGAGAGGATGCTGGCCCTTGCCGTCCGATTATGCGAATGATTCGCCTCATATGGAAGACAGACCCTTGATGAGCGACACGGACGGCATTGCGGGCGACGCGGCGGACGGCGTGGCAGCGCCGCTCCCCGTGCGGCGGCGTGGGCCCTGGTTGCTGGTGGTGCTGGTCTTGCTCGCCTTCGCGGTGGGAGTGGTCCTGACTATTCTGGCCCTGCCGAAAATCCAGCGATGGTACGCGCCGCAGCGGCCGGCGGCGATGACCGATCCGCTGCTCAACGCTGCGGGATCGGGGGTGCCGATGCGTCCGCTGTCCGCCGATGCCGGGCAAATGCTGGATGCGCGGGTCGTGCAACTGGAAGAGCGGCTCAACCGCATCGCTGTGGAGGCGCAGGCGGCTTCGGGCAATGCGGCGCGCGCAGAGGGCCTGCTGGTCGCCTTTGCGGCGCGGCGCGCGCTCGATAGCGGGACGCCGCTCGGCTATATCGAGGGGCAGTTGAGGCTGCGCTTCGGGCAGGCGCAGCCACGCGCCGTCGCGACCATCATTAACGCAGCGCGGGAGCCAGTGACCCTGGCCGATCTGCGTGCCGGGCTGACCGCGGTGGCCGACCAGGTGACAGTGCCGTCCGCCAATGCAAGCTGGTGGGAAGCGCTGGAGCATGAGGCCCGCGAGATCATCACCATTCACAAGGCGTCCACCCCTTCTCCCCGGCCGCAGGCGGCGCTGGACCGGGCAATACGCTATCTGGACGGGTCGCGGGTCGGCGCGGCGCTCGCGGAGGTGGAGCAGATGCCGGGACGGGCTGCGGCGGATCGCTGGATGCAGTTTGCGCGCCGCTATCTGGAGGCGCGGCGGGCGCTCGACCTGATCGAGACGGCGGCGATCCTGGAGCCGCGCCAGTTGCGGGCGGCCGATGGCGCGCCTGTGGCGCAGACGTCGCCGCTGGCGCCCTGATCCCGCTCAAGGCCGCTGTCACAAACGACGGACCGTTTGTCCTGGTGGATGAATTCCCATGGACTCGGGAGCTATTGTCATGAGAATGTCATTTTTCCCTTTGGAAAAAGGAAAGACATTTTCGTGCCGCCTTATGCCGACGTCATTGCCAGCTTCTGGAGAGGCCGTCTGGCGAGCGGTCCGCGCGCGGCGGAACGGCCGTCGCTCCAGCATCTGTTGGGCAATGCATCGGTGCCTCTCGATCTGGTGCGGACGCGGACGCAGGCATCCAGCCTGGCGCGGGCGATCCGCGGCGACGGTCGACAGATTCTGCTGATACCCGGACTGATGGCGGGCGAACAACGGATGGAGCCGTTGCGCGCCGTGCTGAATGCTGCGGGTTATGAGGCGCATGGGTGGGGCATGGGCCGCAATTTCGGGCCGAAACCCGACAGTCTGGAGCAGATCGACCGGCGGGTGGACGCCATCAGGCGGGAGACGGGCGCCCGGGTGACGCTGGTGGGATGGAGCCTGGGCGGACTGTTTGCGCGGGAATATGCGAAGTTCGCCACGGCCAAGGTTGGCGGTGTGGTGACGATGGGCACACCCTTTTCCGGCGATCCACGCGCCAATCATGCGTGGCGCCTCTATCAGTTGGTGTCAGGCTTTCCGGTGGATCGGCCGCCCTTTGCCTGCAATCGGGAAGAAAAGCCGCCCGTGCCGACCGTGGCTCTCTGGTCGCAGCGCGATGGGGTGATCCTGCCTCGATGCGCGAAGGGCCGAGCTGGCGAACGCGACCGGGCGATCGAGGTCGACTGCACGCATATGGGCTTTGCAGCCTCGCCCGAAGGGATTTTGGCCGTGGGCAAGGCGCTGGAGGCCATGCGGGGCTGAGGAGCGTCCACGCAATCCCGAAACCCCGGCTTTTTCCCTTCTCCAAACCCTCGGGGCAATTCAGGCCGCCAACGGCACGGCCTCGCCTTCCACCATTCCGCCCGCCACATCTTTGATCAGCTTGATGAACTTCGCCGCTTCCCGCGCGATCATCGCCTTGTTGAAACAGGCGGCGGCTCCCCGGTCCAGCGCTTCGGCGGTGATCGGCGCGCCGTCGCGCATCAGGCTGGACAGCATGATGACGGGGCGTGGGTCCATGTCCATGATTTCGTCCAATATGATCATGCCGTCCCTGCCGGGCATAGCGACGTCCAGCGTCACCACATCGGGCCGGTGCAGCCGGATCAGCTCGATCGCCTCATCCCCGTCGCGGGCAATCCCCACCACGTCGAAGCGGCAGTCCCGTTCCAGCAGAGTCTCGATCATCGCGCGGATGGTCAACGAGTCATCGACCACCAATATCCGTATCGGCTTCATGCGGCGAACCCTTCCCGATCTGTCCTGAAGATCATAACGGACCGGGAGCGGGCATCTTAAATCCGTCAGAAGAACAGCTTGCGGAAGCTGATCGTCACCGCCCGACCGACCGGATCGAGATAGCCGGGCTGGTAGCGCACCGGCGTCATCCCGGTCGCATCGGTCACGCTGCGCCGCTGGTTGAACAGATTGTCGATGCCGATGGACAGCCGCGTCCCGCGTAGGAAGGGGTGCGCCTTCACCAGCGAAGGCATCTGCCCCAGATTGGCGAACAGCCGCAGGTCCACCGTCGCCAGACTGCCGAAGTCCAGCCGCGACGCCCCGTTCGTCGTTCCGCTCAGCGCGCCGTCGACATGGGTGCCGCTTTCCCAATCGACGCTCATCCGCGCGCCCAGGCCATTATTGGTATAGCCGACCCGCGCATTGAGTTCATGCCGCGGCTGGCCGCCTGACGATCCAGTGGCGTCGCCGTTCAGCAGGTCCAGCTCTGGCACGCCCGGCGCGATCAGGATGCTCTCTGTGAAATGCCAGCTGTGATAGAGGCTGAAGCTCAACCGACCGCCACCGCCGCCAGCGCCACGTCCGCCGCCGAAGCCGCCCGGCCCGCCGAAGCCACCGCCGGGACCGTGCTGGCCGCCACTCCCTTGGTCACCGCGACCGCTCTGATCCCCTTCGCCGCGTGGCCGGTCGCCGCCTTCCTGTCCCTGAGGCGTCTGGCCAGCTTGACCACCGCCGGGCCCGCGATTGCCGAACAGGCTGCGCAGGTTCTGCAATTCCTTGGGCCGTTCCTCGGGCTTGGCGCCTGCTGCGCGCCAGGCTTCGATCACTTTCTGGATGTGCGATTTCAGCGGGATGGAGAGGTCGAAGCCCCAGCGCAACTGTTCGCTCTGCGACCGCAGATAGTTGATCGGCCGGGCATCGATCTGCACCAGATTGCCGTCCTCGTCGCGTAGGAAACGCTGCGGAAAGGCCGCCTCGATGGCGGGCGTCGGCGTCGGAAAGGCGGAGATCGGATTGCGCGTCCGGCTGTTGGTATAGGTCGCCGTCAGGCTAAGGTTGGGCTTTTCGAAAGGTTTGATATTGGCGCTGAGGCGGAACTGGTCGCGCACGCTTTCCTTGAGGGTCGCATTGCCGCCGCTCAATTGCGTCACGAACAGGGTCTGCCCGGTCTGATAGTCGAATACCGACACGTTGGGCGTCGAAATCGGCGGATCGGTGATCTGCTGTCCGGTCGGCGCAGCGCGGTCCTGATTGGCGGACATCAGCAACTGCACGGCGGGCACCGGCCGCCAGCGCATGCCGTAACCCAGGGTCGAAAGCGTGCCGAAATCGGAATAATGCTGCGCCGCTGCGTTTGCATTTAGGCCGATATCGCCCACCGCGCCCAGCACGCCTTTCGACCGGCTGGTGATCGGCATGTCCAGGCTGATCTGCCCGCTGCCGATTTCCCGGTTGTAGCTGCTATTGCGCTCGATGCCCGACCGGATCGACCGGCTGTCGAAGCCATTGGCCGATCCGCCCACCCGAACCGATGTCGTTACCGCCCCGGCGGGCAGGTCGAACAGCGGGCCGGACAGCAGCAGGTCGCCCTGGACCACCTGAGATTCGGCCTTCGCCCGGTCGATCACCCGCGCCGAGAGAAGATCCGCCGGAAAGCCGCCGAAGGGGTCGGCGCCCGCATTGATGACGCTCTGGATCGCGCCGGTATCGATGCCGCGATCGGTCGTGGTGCAGGTGTTGGAATAATCGCCATTGCCGGTGAAGGACCATTGCCAGCCCCCGCCCAGCAGCCCGTTCAGCGTCACCCCGACATGGCCGGTCGTGCCTTTGATTTGCTGTCCCAGTTCGCCCGCCTGACGCAGATAGCGATAGAAGCTCGCCGCATCGGCAAAGGGCGAGAAGGGGTTGCCGGCCGGGAGGTCGAACGATGCCGCCTGGAATCCTTGCAGGCTGTCATTGTCCGACAGTTCCAGCCGTCCGTTGATCGTCATCGACACCTTGCCCAGCGCCCGGGCCAGGGTGGCATTGGTAGCGAAGCTCTCGGTCGCCGGGCTGAGCGTGCGATGATGCGCCAGTTCGCCTGCCGTCATGCCGTTCGCGCCCACCAGAAAGGCGGCGATGCCCGATTGCTGGTTGGCCCGCTCGCCCTGCACGGTCGGCGCCACGCCGCGCTCGCTTTCCAGCAGCGATGCGGCGGTCTTGTACTGCATGTTGAGAGTGAAGCGATTGTCGCCCCGGATGCGCAGCAGCCCGCCTTCGACCGAGCCATTATCGCGCCCGCCCTCCGTGGTCGTGCCTGCGCGCAGGTCCGCCGTCTCGGCGCGGAAACGCTGGCGCAGCACGATATTCACGACCTTCTGGGTCGGCGCATAGCCATAGTTCAGCGCCACCTGCTCGGGCAGGATGTCGACCCGCGCTACCGCTTCGGAAGGGATGTCCTGAATCTCCGAAAAGCTCGAAATCCGCTTGCCGTTGAGCAGGATCACCGGGCTGCCATTGGTCTGCGGGGCCAGTTCGGAGATCATCTCGGATATGGAGGTGACGCCCAATGCCCGCACATCGGCGGGCGAAAGCTGCTGCTCCGGCTTGATAGCGCCGACCACCGCGCCGCGCTGGGGCTGGCCGGTGACGATGATCTCCTCGCTCTCGTCGATCTGCCCGGCGGGCCCTCTGGGTTCCTCGGTCTGCGCCATCAGCGCGCCGGGCGCTGCATTCATCATCAACGGAAACATAAGATAGGCGAAGGAACGGCGCACTTGTCACCCCTGAAATTCAAGACCCTGAAGCCTTCCCTCTAAGGGGGAGTTGTCGCAAAATTCTGGCAATGCCCATAAAGATTTGTCGCAAAATGTAATCCGGCATCATGCCGCGTCATGAAAGAGAATCCCTAACGTGCAACGCGCTCCGGACAGCGACCGGTTGACGCCATGGCGCATTTGCACCCGATACACGCTTCGCGCTGTCATTCCGCTTCTTGCGGAAAATTTCCTTATTTCGGCTTGCGGAAGCGAAACAGGAAGCGGTCGGTCCTGCCGCGAATGGCGGGGTCGAACACATTCCTGCTATGATCGTCCTGCGGATTGGCGAGCAGCGGGCTTTCCCCGTCCAGCACGAACCCAGCCTTGGCGAAGTCCGCCTTGACCACTGCCGGGTCAATCCGGTGGAGCTTGTCGACGATCGCCCGCGTGTCGCCGCTCGGCCCCGCATGGTCGATCACGCCGACGATTCCGCCCGGCTTTGTCGCGCCGTAGAGCGCCTTCACGAAAGCCGCCGGATCGGTGAAGGGAAGGCCCATCTTCTCCGACTGCCAATAAAGGTCGTGATAATTGAGGTTGAGGATGGCAAAGTCGAAGCTGTTCGCGGGCGCGCGAAAACCCTCGAACGGATAGCTGACCCATTTCACTTCGGGTCGCCGCGCCTGCAGGGCCTGCCATTTCTGCTGGCTCTCGGGCTTGGCTGTGAACTGGCTGGGTTCAAAGCCCGTCACCTTGCCCTTGGGCCCCACGACATCGGCCATGATCTCCGCCCAATAGCCCGATCCGGTGACGATATCCGCCGCCTTCATGCCAGGCTTCAGCCCCAGAAAGGCGAGCGTTTCTGCCGGCTTGCGCCCTTCGTCCAGTGCCCGGGCATCCGCTGGGCGTTTGGGGTCGGCAATCGCGGCGGCATAATCGGGCGCCCTGGCCATGGCGGCAAGTGGCGCGGCAAGGGCTAGGCTGGCGCAGAAAAGGGCAAGGGTGGAACGCATCGGAATCCCTCCTGTCTGGATCGCGGCGGAAGATGCACCCGGGTTCGCGCGTGCTCAAGCGTTACCGGTCGAAGCGGATCGTGCGTCTGTCGATTGCATTGCCAGCCAGACTTTCTACACCTTGATCTATGCGTACGCTTTACCCGCCGATCGAACCCTTCGCTTCCGGACATCTCGACGTGGGGGATGGTCACCGCATCTATTGGGAACGCGCCGGAACGCCCGGCGCCAAGACGGCCGTCTTTTTGCATGGCGGCCCCGGTGGCGGCATTTCGCCCGACCATCGCCGCCTGTTCGATCCGCAGCGCTACGATGTCCTCCTTTTCGATCAGCGCGGTTGCGGCCGTTCCACACCCCATGCGGCGCTGGAGGCGAATACCAGCTGGCACCTCGTCGCGGACATCGAGCGCCTGCGGGAGATGATGGGCGTCGACCAATGGCTGGTCTTCGGCGGCAGCTGGGGTTCCACGCTGGCGCTGGCCTACGCCCAGACGCATCCCGAACGCGTGACCGAACTGGTGCTGCGCGGCATCTTCACCATCCGTCGCCAGGAGATCGACTGGTATTATCAGCAGGGCGCCAGCCGCATCTATCCCGACAAATGGGAACGCTTCGTCGCGCCCATTCCGGAGGCGGAGCGGGGCGACCTGCTCCATGCCTATCGCCGCATCCTGACCGGCGACGACCGCGCGCAGCAGATCGCCGCAGCCAAGGCGTGGAGCGTCTGGGAAGGCGAAACCATCCGCCTGCTGCCCGACGACGCGCTCTCCGCCGCCCATGAAACAGATGACTTCGCGCTCGCCTTCGCAAGAATCGAAAATCATTATTTCGTCCATGGCGGCTGGCTGGAGGAAGGCCAGCTCATCCGCGACGCGGGCGCATTGGCGGACATTCCCGGCGTGATCGTGCAGGGCCGCTACGACATGGCCTGCCCCGCCGAAACGGCCTGGGCGCTGCACCGTGCCTGGCCGCAGGCGACATTCGAAATGATCGAAGGCGCGGGCCATGCGTTCAACGAACCCGGCATATTGGACGCGCTCATCCGGGCGACGGACGGGTTCGCTCCCCCCGCGAAAGGATGAACATGCGCAATTGGATAGTGCTGGCCGGGATATTCGCCCTGACGGCTTGCGGCGAGAGCGGCGACCAGATCACTGCCGTCGATCAGCGTGCAGCCCCCGAAACAGGCGCAGCGGCCGAGGTCGCCAAGCTGGATGAAACGCAGCGCAACGGCGTGCTGGAGAGGGCCGTGCGGGCGTCCGGCGCGACTTGCCCCACAGTCACCCGGTCGGAACGGACCGAAGTGCGGCATGGCATCATGGGCTGGAAAGCGGTGTGCGATAACGGCACCGCCCATCTGATCGAAATTCAGAGCGATGGAACCGCAAACGTCACGAGCCGCACGCACTGAAATGGGTGGGCGGTTCGAAGGAGGCGGGAAACGGCCTGTCGGCAAGCGACCATTTTACGCCGAAGTTCACAGTGTATGCGCGCGCGTACCTGCGCGCGCGCGTGCAGATGGCGGGATTTATCGGACGTTTCAAAGAGGGGGCAGGATAGACTGGCCGATGCGAAATAGGACAGGCCAAACGACCTTTGTTTGAGAAATAGGATGTTTTTTCAGGCGCCTGTAGCCATTGGGTTACGCATCGTCCCGCGATTGAAGGGCAGCGGGATCCCGGCTCAAGGCCGGGATGACTGTCAGGAGAGGATCTGAAAACGACCATTTGCGGTGGTTTGCGTCGGATGAAACTGCGACGAACACCTGCCTGTGGCTACTCCCAAGAGAAGATGGTGCGCAATTTGCAGTTAGATGGGGATTGTCCCTCCTCAAATAGCTCCACCCGATCAATTGCATCCAATTGAGGTTGAGTGAACGGCTTTGACGATGTGAAATATGCAGCGCCATGTTGGCCATTCCAGATTGCTATCTGGTAGAGGCCTTCCACTCGCTTTTGTGCAAATCGTGCAGGACTCTTGGAAGAGCGAGCCTTAACAATCCGACCTTTCGGACGACTGGCCCAGCCTATTCCATGCACCTCTAGGGTCCCGAAAACGCCTGCCCAGCGGAAGCTCCCTGCGTGTATCCCACCTTCCAAAGTCGTGACCTTTTCGCCATCTCGAAGGTCGATAATCGGCGAATATCCGCAGAACCGTCCCGGCCCCACAATATCGCTGGCGTTCGTCGAAGTGGCGACGAACACGGAGAGCATCACTGCTGCTGCAATTGCTGTCCTCACGCTAGCCTCGTTAGGTAAACTTGAATGGCTGCTATAGCGAATTGCAATCCAAAAGCGGAGGGTCCGAAATCCTAAACCATCCCGTCCTATCCCTCGCGGGCAGGTGGCATGGCCTTTAACGCCCGAACTTCTTCTGCACCTTCCCGTAGCGCAATTTCCGCGTCCCCGGCTTCCCCTCGGTCGCCCGCCCTCTCGGCGCCGCCACCCGCTGCTCTTGCGGCAAGCCCAGTTCCTCCGCTTCCAGCTTGCGGATCTCGTCGCGGATGCGTCCGGCTTCCTCGAACTCCAGGTCCGCTGCTGCGGCGCGCATCTTCTTTTCCAAGTCCTCGATATAGGCGCGGAGGTTATGCCCGACCAGGTGAGGCCGGTCCTCCAGCCCCGTCTCTACGGTGACCTGGTCCTTCGACGCGACATGGGCGATGATGTCGCTGATATTGCGCTTGATCGTGGTTGGCGTGATGCCATGTTCGGCATTATATTCCATCTGCTTTTCGCGCCGCCGCGAGGTTTCATTGAGCGCCCGTTCCATGCTGCCGGTGATCCGGTCGGCATAGAGGATCACCCGTCCCTCGACGTTGCGCGCCGCCCGCCCGATGGTCTGGATCAGCGAGGTTTCGGAGCGCAGGAACCCTTCCTTGTCCGCATCCAATATCGCCACCAGCCCGCATTCGGGAATATCCAGCCCTTCGCGCAGCAGGTTGATGCCGATCAGCACGTCATAGACGCCCAGCCGCAAATCGCGGATCAGCTCGATACGCTCCAGCGTTTCGACGTCCGAATGCATGTAGCGGACCTTGATCCCCGCCTCATGCATGAACTCGGTCAGGTCCTCCGCCATCCGCTTGGTCAGCGTCGTGACGAGCGTGCGGTATCCCTGCGCCGCGACCTTGCGGCATTCGTTGATGAGGTCGTCCACCTGATCTTCCACCGGCTTGATCTCGACCGGCGGATCGATGAGCCCGGTCGGGCGGATGACCTGTTCGGAGAAGGCGCCGCCGGTCTGCTCCATTTCCCACGGCCCCGGCGTCGCGGACACGCTCACCGTCTGCGGCCGCATCGCATCCCATTCGTTGAAGCGCAGCGGCCGGTTGTCGATGCAGCTTGGCAGGCGGAAGCCATATTCGGCCAGCGTGATCTTGCGCCGATGGTCGCCCCGCGCCATCGCGCCGATCTGGGGCACGGTCTGGTGGCTTTCATCCACGAACAGCAGCGCATTTTCCGGCAGATATTCGAACAGCGTCGGCGGCGGCTCGCCGGGCAGGCGGCCGGTGAGGAAGCGGCTGTAATTTTCGATTCCTGCGCAGCTTCCGGTCGCCGCGATCATTTCCAGATCGAAATTGGTCCGCTGCTCCAGCCGCTGCGCCTCCAGCAGCTTGCCCTCGCCGGTCAGTTCCTTCAACCGCTCCGCCAGTTCGAAGCGGATCGCCTCCATCGCCTGCTTGAGCGTCGGCCCCGGCGTGACATGGTGGCTGTTCGGGAAAACCTTCACATAATCCAGGCTTGCGATCTTCTTGCCCGTCAGCGGATCGAATTCGACAATCTCCTCGATCTCATTGCCGAAGAAGCTGACGCGCCAGGCCGTATCCTCATAATGGCTGGGGAAGATTTCCAGATTGTCCCCCTTCACCCGGAAATTGCCGCGCGCAAAGGCCGCATCGTTGCGCTTGTACTGGAGCGCCACCAGCTTGCGGATGATCTCCCGCTGATCCTCGATCCCGCCCTTCTTCATCGCAAAGGTCATGGCCGAATAGGTCTCGACCGATCCGATACCGTACAGGCAGGACACCGACGCCACGATCAGCACATCGTCCCGTTCCATCAGGGCGCGGGTGGCGGAATGGCGCATCCGGTCGATCGCTTCGTTTACCGAACTTTCCTTCTCGATATAGGTGTCCGACCGCGCCACATAGGCTTCGGGCTGGTAATAATCATAATAGCTGACGAAATATTCGACGGCGTTTTCGGGGAAGAAGCTCTTGAACTCCCCATAAAGCTGCGCCGCCAAAATCTTGTTCGGCGCCAGCACCAGCGCAGGCCGCTGCAAAGCCTCGATCACCTTCGCCATGGTGAAGGTCTTGCCGGAACCCGTCACGCCCAGCAGCACCTGATCCTTCTCGCCCGCCAGCGCGGTTTCCACCAGTTCGGCAATGGCGGTCGGCTGGTCGCCCGACGGTTCATAGTCGGAAACCAGCTTGAACGCCCGTCCGCCCTCGCTCTTTTCGGGGCGCGCAGGGCGGTGGGGGACGAAGCCTTCGCCGGTCTCCGGTTCGTCCAATGTGGTGCGGATTTGAATTGTCATCGCCGCTTGATATGGTCCCGCCCCAAGCGGGGTGCAACAGGGAGGATATCCATGCGCAAAACTGTACTGGGCCTGATAGGGGCGACGGCTCTGCTGGCGGGCTGCGGCGAAAAGCCGTCCGGCCAGCCCCAGACCAAGGAAGAAGTCAGGCAAGAGGTTCAGAAGGTCCAGCTCAAGCCCGGCCAGTGGGAGGGCACTTATGAGCTGGAGGATATCGACATGCCGAACATGCCCGGCGGCGGCGCTCAGATGAAAGAGCAGATGAAGAAGATGATGAGCCGCACCTCCATCAAATATTGCGTCTCGCCGGAGGAAGCGGCCAATCCCAGCGGCAAGATGTTTTCCGGCCAGGAGAATAAGGACTGCACCTATAAGGGCTTCGACGCCAGCGGCGGGTCGGTCAAGGGCGAGATAAGCTGCAAGTCGCAGGGCGGCACGATGAACGCCGTCATGTCCGGCGATTATGCGCCCGAAAGCTATGAAATGCGCATGGACATGAAGATGACCGGCGCGCCCAACGGCATGAACATGAGCATGAAGGCCAGGACGTCCGGCAAGTGGATCGGCACGACCTGCGCAGCGAAATGAGCGAAAGCCCGGCGTGCTGGCTTTGCGGCCGTCCGCTGGGCCAACGCATCGAACGGCATCATCCGGTGCCGAAAAGCAAGTGCGCTTGCAAATATGTCCAACCTTTGCGGCGCGCATTTCGGCCCGATATGTTCGCCATTTTGCGCCCCGAACGCGCCATTGATGAGTTTACGGCCTAAAAAGCGCTAAGAAATTCCTCTTGCGCTTTGCGCGACTTGGCGCGAGCCTCGCCACGTTCCGCCAAAGCATTTTGAAGTCGGCAGGAATGGCCAGCGGCTCGCAAAATGCGTGAACCAGCGAGAACAGGGGAGAGGATATGCAGAAAGTTGCGTTGGCGGCATTGCCGCTCGCTCTTGGCTTGGCCGCTTGTGGCAGCAAGCCGGAACCCGCGCCCGAAGCCGTCGAAGCGCCGATCGTCATGAAGGCGGGCGAATGGGCGCTGACCCGCAAGACCACCGGCTACAACACCCCCACCGTCACTCCGGCCGAATATCAGGCCGCACTTAAGCAAGTGAGCGAGGACAAGGCCTGCATCGCCGTCGACGCGGCGGGCGTGCCCGACGCCAATGCGCTCGCGGGGGCAGAGGGCAAGAACTGCACCTACAAGGACAAGCTGATCCGGAAGGGCCGGTTGATCGCGACGCTCGCCTGTACCTCGGGCAAGGGCACGTCCGAAATCGTGCTGGAGGGCAATTTCACCGCCGATACGCTGACCTTGGGCAGCACCATGACCAAGACGGAGGGCGGGAGCCCCGTCCTGCGCACCACCCATGACGTCACCGGCAAGCGCGCCGGTGAATGCACCAAGGCCTGAGCGCCTGGACCGGACCCGTCCTTGCGGCGGGCCCGGTCCGAAATCTCCAATCCGGCGCGGCGCCTTTCTGCCATGGTCGGCCCTGCCTCCATCCTGCGGGCGAGAGGAGTCGCATCATGCTGTTCCATCTGTCGATCGCCGCTCATGACCCGGGCCATGTGGCGCAGGTCATCGCTGAATTCTGGCGCGGGGAGGCCTTTCCCTTTCCGCCGGTCACGCCGGGAAGCTGGATCGCCGTGGCCGGAGATGATCGCGGCACGGCGATAGAAGTCTATCCGCTGGGCACGGTGCTGCGCCAGGCGGAGGGCGATGCCGACAGCTTCGGCGAACGGACGCAGCAAAGCGGCTATACCGCCACCCACGCCGCCATCGCCACGCCGCTCAGCGAGGCTGAGGTGATGGCGATCGCCTTCCGCGAAGGCTGGCCTGCCAAATATCGCAAGCGGGGTGGCGCGTTCGGCGTCATCGAATTGTGGATTGAGGGCCGCCAGATGGTCGAACTGCTGACCGAAGAGATGCAGGCCGAGTATCTCGCCGCGGCGACGATGGACAATTATCGCGCCATGATGAAGGCCATGGGATAGCGATTGCGAAGGCCGTTTGGGGTGGAGGGGGGCCTGCGCAATGGCTGCAATTGGTTCAAACCGACCAGCGTTTTCATCATTCCAGCGCCGTGATGGCCCGCCGGTCGCAGCTTTTCGCGCCACGCGGCACCGGCGCATAGCCCGGCACCAGGATCGACTGCCCGATCCTGAGCGGTGCGAATCGCCGTCGCTCGATCCCGGCGCAGCGCAGATGCAATTCCAGCATCTTCGGCGGCGTCCCCCATTTCTCATAGGACAGGCGGAATGTCCCCCAATGGATGGGAATGGCGGTCGAGGCCCGGAGTTTCTCGAACACCCGCACCGCTTGCTCCGGTCCAAGGTGCGAGTCCGACTGCATCTGCCCCGGATAGAAGCGGAACGCCCCGATCGGGATCAACGCCAGCCTTATCGGCCCCAGCCGCGCCGCCTCCTCCGGCCAGGCCATGTCTCCCGCGCCGGTGTCGCCCGCGAAAAAAATGTTCCCCGCCCGCGTGCTGATGAAGAAACTCGACCAGAGCGCCCGGCTGCGGTCCGTGTTCCAGCGGCTGCTCCAATGATGGTTGCGCAGCACATGGACGCGATAATCAGGGCAATGCTCGTAATTCTCGCACTGGATCACCGTGTCGCCGCCCAGGCCGTTCAGCGCGGCGCCGCTCACCGACTGCCCCCAGTCGAGCGCCGTCGACGCTATGCCGTTGGCCTTCAGGATCGCGTCATTGCCCAGGCTCGTGATGATCTTGGGCCGGTCCCGTTCCCACAGCCTTTTCAGCGTGGGGATGTCCATATGGTCATAATGATTGTGGCTGACGAGGATGAGGTCGATCTTCGGCAGATCGTCGAAGCTGATTCCCGGCTGCGCCACCCGCTTCGGCCCCAGCGGAGGAAAGGGGCTGGCATAGTCCGACCAGATCGGATCGGTCAGGATATTGAGGCCCGCCGCCTGCACCAGCACGGTCGCATGCCCCACCCAGGTTGCCACCATCCCCTTGGGCGCAGCGAAGGCGGGCGGACGGGAGGGCTTGACCGCCACCATGTCGGGCCATGAGGGGCGGTCGTCCTGACCCATCAGCCAGCGGGCGATGAAGCCCTGCCGGTTGCTGCCCGGCGGCGCGGGAAACCGGATTTCCCCGTCGGGATTGAAGAAGCGCGCGCCGTCATAATGGCGGCTGACCGGCCCTTCATAATAGATGCGGTCGAGAAAGGGCGGAACGATGGTCACCGCCAGGCACAGGGCGATCGCCAGAAACAGCAGCGCAGCGCCCAAGCCCTTCACGATTTTCCCGACGATGCGGCCCATGCCGTCTCCCGCTATGATGACGGGGAGGGACATAGCGCGGATCGGAGCGGCGGCAAGAGTTCAGAACGGGATCGGTCCCTTTCATAGATATGGGCGCAACGTCCTCCATTGGCCAATTTGCTCCCATCAGGCCAAGCAGTGATCTCGCTAGAGCGTTTTCGAAGCAGATGGCATCATCTGCTGGCTCGGAAAACGCGGAAAACAAAAGACCAATAGAGCATGATCCGATCCAGTCCGATCGGATCATGCTCTAGCTCTGATCCTGATAGGCCATCTGCAAAATTCCCCAATGCCGTCCGCGCACATGGATGGAGGCGATCACCTGCTTCAGCAGGATGACCTCGCCCGCGGCATTCAGCCGCCGATAAGCCTTGATGCAGAAGGGTTGCGTGATTTTGCACTGTTCGCGGGTATCGGGATAATCGAAGATCAGCCCCTGGCGCGAATATTCGAAGTTCCAATTATCGTCGCCCGGCCGCTGCGGATGCGACCGTTCCGGCATGGCGACCGCGCCGAAGCTGTTGCGGTCGGTGAAGGTCATGCCGAACAACCCCGGAAAGCTGCGGGCCCGTTCCTGCTGCACCCGCGCCGGGGGAACCAGCACTGGCTGCACCGGATGGCTATATTGCGCCGGTTGCGTGCCGGGGATCGGCGCATAGATTTCGCTGAACAGGTCGCATTCCGTCAGGCGGCCTTCGACGATGGCGTGTTCCAGAGCCTCGCTCATCGCCTGCGCGGCGTCCAGGCAGAAATCGATATAGGGCGAATCGGGAATTTCGACGCCGCTTTCCGCCACCAGTTGCAACAATTGGTTGGTGTCGTCGCTGGCGGTGGAAATGCGGCTCGACAGCCTTTGCAAGCCCCCCGCATTGTCGGTGGAGGTGCTCGCCAGCGCCGCCAGCCCGCCGCGTACCTCTCCGGCCGATCCGACGATGGAGGCGATGCGCTCCGCCACGGTCTCGCTGTTGCTGGACAGATCCTCCATCAGCGCCCCCAGCCGTTCGACCAGCAGCTCGATATTCTTGGTGTCGTTCAGTGCCGTGCGCGCCGTTTCCGCGCCATGGACGATGCCCTCCAGCATCTTGCCCGCCTCGCCGGTCAGCGCGCCGATCGACTGATCGATGGTCTGGGTGGCGGCGGCGGTTTCCTGCGCCAGTTTCTTGACCTCTGCGGCGACCACGGCAAAGCCGCGCCCGGAATCGCCTGCGCGGGCCGCCTCTATGGTGGCGTTGAGCGCCAGCAAATTGGTCTGGCTGGCGATGCCGCTGATCACGCTGGTGACATGGGCCACGGTCTTGAGCGCCTCGCGAAAGCCGTCCAGCCGCTCATGCACGCTGCTGACCCGCTCGATCAGGTCGACGAAATTGCTGTTGGCGTCGGACAATTGCCGCCCGGAATCGTCGATGATGCCCCGCGCCGCCACCGCCTTTTCCCGCGCATCCTGCCCCGCGAGCGCCACGCTTTCCCCGTCGTTCGAAAGCTGCGCCGCCGCGCCGCTGATCGCCTCGATCGTGCGGGCCTGATGAGTGACGCGATCCGCCAGTTCGCTGATGTCCGCCTGCAGGTCGAGCGTGCGGATGCCAAGGTCGCCCGACAGCTTGGCCACCTTCATCACCGCTTGCGCGACCGTCTCGGTTCTTGCCTGATTTCTCACGGGAAAGGGAGCTATCGGACGATAGTAAAAGAAGTGTTAGCGATGCGGCGAGCCGCTATAGCGATCCGATCAGCGCCAGCATGACGCCGCCCGCCACCAGCATCAACCCCATGACTTCGCTGCGCGCCATCCGCTCGCCCAGATAGAAGTGGCCGAAGCCCAAAGTGAAGGCGACCTCGACCTGTCCCACGATCCGCACCAGCGCGACCGGCGCCGTGGCAAAGCCCGTGAACCAGCAGGCCGACCCGAGCGCCGACAGCAGGCCGACCTGTCCCGAAACCCGCCAGCTATGCAGCACCTTGCGCATCTGTTCCGGCTCGCGCAGCAGCAGATAGCTGCCCTGCATTCCTGTCTGCAGCACGACGGTCACCACCAGCACGATCAGCGCAGCGAGGATCGGATCGCTGCTTTGCATTTCCTGCGTCGCTCGTCGCACGCCGATTGCGGCCAGCGCGAAGAAAAAGCCCGACGCGATCCCGCAAAGCGCCGCCGGCTGCCCCAGGGCGCGGATGAAGCCCGCCCGCTTGCCGCCGGTCGACAGCAGCATGACCCCCATCACCCCGCATCCGATCCCCGCCCAGGCGAGCGGATGCAGCCGCTCGCCTATCAGCAGGAAGGAGAGGATGGCGCCCTGTACCGCCTCCGTCTTGGAATAGGCGGTGCCGACGACGAAATTGCGGTGGGCAAAGGCCATGATGAGCAAATTGGTCGCGACGATCTGCGCCAGCCCGCCGCCCAGACAGAACAGTAGGAACGGTGGATCGGGGGAGGGCAGGGGGCCGGGAAAGAGCAGCCGATAGCCGCAGAGCAGGGCCAGTGCAAAGGGCAGGCCATAGAGATAGCGCACGAGCCCGGCTGCATTGACCGACAGTTCTTTGCTCACCCGCCGCTGCACGGCAGTCCGCCAGGCCTGCAACCCGCCTGCCATCAATGTCGCGGGCAACCAGATTGGAAAGTTCATGATCGATACTCATGGCTCGAATGGCTTGAAAAAAAACGCGCCGCTCGAAATCCGGGCGGCGCGTCCATATCCCAATGAAGGAGAGTGACGCTCACGCGCCTTCGAGCAGATGCTCCTTCCTGATCTTTTCCTGCCACACCAGCGGGGCGAGGCGGTGGACATTCTGGCCTTCGCTATCCACTGCGACGGTGACGGGCATGTCCTGCACGTCGAACTCGTAGATCGCTTCCATGCCCAGATCCTCGAAGCCGACCACCCTGGCCGCCTTGATGGCGCGGGCCACCAGATAAGCCGCGCCGCCGACCGCCATGAGGTACGCGCTCTTATGCCTGGCGATCGAGTCCGTCGCCGCCGGACCGCGCTCCGCCTTGCCGACGCACGCCGCCAAACCCTGTTCCAGCATCATGTCCATGAACTTGTCCATGCGCGTCGCGGTCGTCGGACCGGCCGGGCCGACCACTTCATCGCGCACCGGATCGACCGGGCCGACATAGTAGATGACGCGGCCCTTGAAATCGACCGGCAGCTCCTCGCCGCGCGCCAGCATGTCCTGGATGCGCTTGTGCGCCGCATCGCGCCCGGTCAGCATCTTGCCGTTCAGCAGCAGGCGGTCGCCATGCTTCCAGCTCTGCACGACTTCGGGCGTCAGCGTGTCGAGGTCGACGCGGATCGCTTCCTTGCTCGGCTTCCAGTCGACCTGCGGCCATTCGGAGATTTTGGGCGCCTCCAGATAGGCCGGACCCGAACCGTCCAGCGTGAAATGCGCATGGCGGGTCGCCGCGCAGTTCGGGATCATCGCCACCGGCTTGCCCGCCGCATGGCACGGATAGTCGTAGATCTTGACGTCGAGGATGGTTGAAAGCCCGCCCAGACCCTGCGCGCCGATGCCGAGCGCATTGACCTTGTCGAAAATCTCGATCCGCAGCTTCTCGATCTCGTTCTGCGGGCCGCGGGCCTTCAGCTCGCCCATGTCGATAGGCTCCATCAGCGATTCCTTGGCCAGCGCCACGGCCTTTTCCGCCGTGCCGCCGATGCCGATCCCCAGCATGCCGGGCGGGCACCAGCCGGCGCCCATTTGCGGGATCATCTCAAGCACCCAGTCGACGATGGAATCGCTCGGGTTCATCATCTTGAACTTGGTCTTGTTCTCGCTGCCGCCCCCCTTGGCCGCGACGTCGACAATCACCTTGTCGCCCGGCACCAGTTCGACATTCAGCACGCAGGGCGTGTTGTCCTTCGTATTGATGCGAGAAAAGGCGGGATCCTTCAGGATCGAGGCGCGCAGGCGGTTTTCCGGGTTGAGATAGGCCTTGCGCACGCCTTCATCCACGACCTCCTGCATCGACCGCGAGTTATCGTCCAGCCGGCAGTCCATGCCCCATTTGATGAAGACGTTGACGATGCCGGTGTCCTGGCAGATCGGGCGATGCCCTTCCGCGCACATGCGGCTGTTGGTCAGGATCTGGGCGATGGCGTCCTTCGCCGCCGGATTGGCTTCGGCGTCATAGGCTTTGCCCAGCGCGCGAATATAATCCATCGGATGATAATAGCTGATGAACTGGAGCGCATCGGCAACGCTCTCGATCAGATCGGCGGTCTTGATGACGG
>Ga0255338_1000784_pt1 | contig 80238 bp, 72 predicted proteins | sample MeOH1_35cm_T4_19_FD_203715 | JGI IMG/M metagenome (GOLD analysis project Ga0255338, IMG submission 203715) | Sandy soil microbial communities from University of British Columbia, Vancouver, Canada - MeOH1_35cm_T4_195 | ecosystem: Engineered > Artificial ecosystem > Sand microcosm > Unclassified ... | reverse complement strand
TCGAAAACACCTCGGCCTTTGCGCGATTGAGCTATGAGCTGACCGACGCGATGACTGCCTATGCTCAGGTCATCGGAGCCCAGTCTGAAATTAGCTACAACTCGCTGCCCAACCTCCTTCTCACACCGCCGATCTTCAGCGGCAACGCGTTCCTCCCTGCCGAGCTGCAGGCGCAGCTTACGGCCGCGGGCACGCCGTCATTCAATTTTGGCAAGTCGATGATCGAATTGGGGCCGATCCTCAGCGACGAGCGCCTGCGTAACCTTCATGCGACTATCGGGCTCGAAGGGGATTTCGCCGGGTTCGAGTGGTCCGTGAACTACGTGTATGGCAAGGCCACTCACCGATTTGCCCAAGGCAATAATTTCGAGCAAGCGAAACTCGCCGCCGCGATGGACGCTGTGCGTGACCCGGCGACCGGCAGTATCGTCTGCCGCCCGACACTGAGCACTGATCCCGCGGTCCGAGCGCGATACGCCGACTGCGTGCCCTTCAACGTTTTCGGGTTGGGTGCGGCATCGGACGCTGCGAAAGCTTATGTAGTAGGCACCTCGCGCTACTTCGCCGAGAACGTGACGAACGACGTCACCGCAACGATCTCCGGCGACGTCTTCACCTTGCCCGCTGGGCCGGTGTCGATTGCTCTGGGCGCGGAATATCGCGACCAGACACTGGACCTTAATTCCAATGCCGATCCGGCAGTACGACTTGACCTCACGGGGCTCCGCGGCCTGGCAGCTAACGCTACCAGGTTCTATCTTTCGAACACGGCGTCCGCCGGGGGCAAGGTGGAGGTCAAGGAAGCCTTCGCCGAGATTTCCGTGCCGGTCCTCAGCGAACTGCCATTCGCACGTTCGCTCGATATCAACGGGGCTTTCCGCTACACCGATTACAGCACCAGCGGGGGCGTCTCGACCTGGAAAGTCGGCGGGAGTTGGGAGCCCTTCGATGACCTGAGATTCCGAGTGACCCGCTCGCGAGACATCCGTGCGCCCACCCTGTTCGACTTGTTTGCGGGTTCGCAAATCCAGCAGGCAGCGGTGTTAGATCCGCACACGAACATCAGCAGCACGAGCTTCCAGCGGACGAGCGGCAACCCTGACCTCAAGCCGGAGATCGGCAACACCTGGAGCGCCGGCTTCGTTTACCAGCCGAGCTACCTGCCCGGGTTCTCTATCGCCATCGACGCCTATGACGTCGAGATCACAGGCGCGATCGCAACGCTGAGTGCCCTGCAGGCGCTGACTGACTGTGAGGATAGCGGCGGCACCGCTCCTTCCTGCGCCAATATCGATCGCCCGTTGCCATTCAGCGATCGCTCGCCGGCTAACTACCCGACGGAGATCAGGGTGAGCGGCGTGAATATCGCCTCGATCAAGACCCGCGGCGTGGACGTGGATGCCACTTACCACCAGCAACTCGGAGGCGGAGATCTCACGCTGCGCCTGTTTGCCAGTTACGTGGACCGTTTTCGAACCCAGTTGAGTGCCAACCAGCCCCTGATCGAGTACGTCGGGTACAGCGCGGCGGGTTCAGGTGGTGTGGCTGGGGCTATCCCGCAGTTCAAGGGAACTTTCAGCGCGAATTACTCAATCGGGGCCTTTTCGATCTTCGCGCAGGAGAACGTCATTGGACGGATCAAGTTGGGCCCGACATCGGTTTACGACGAACCGTCGCTCCCTGGGTGGTACACTACCGACCTTACCCTCTCCTACAACTTCGATGCCTACGGTCATGACGGAGAATTCTTTGTCTCGGCGACAAACCTCTTCGATAGCACGCCCCCCAAATTCTATGGAACGACAGCACCGGGTATCGGCTTATCCACCCTCGTCGGGCTCTATGACACCACCGGGACGCAATACACCACTGGGGTCCGTTTCAAATGGTGAGGATCTCTCGCCTTCCGCGTGGGAGGCCACAACGGCGTGTGACGGCGCCGTGTGATGGCATTCGGGGAGCCGCCTCGATAAAGGGCGCTCTTCGGCAGTAATCCGACGGGGTCCGGAACAGTATGGTGAAGGAAAAGGGCGACAGGGAGCTCGTCGAGGGGCTCGCCAAGGGTTTGGCCGTTATTTCTGCCTTCGACGAGGTCTCACCTGAAATGACGTTGGCAGAGGTAGCGAGAAAGACCGGCTATAGCCCTGCCGCGACGCGTCGCAGCCTTTTTACCTTGGCTCACCTGGGGTATGTCCGCCAAAGCGGTAGGAACTTTCTACTTACCCCTAAGATATTGTTGCTGAGCTCTGCGTATCTTCGGTCGGCTCACGTCGAAGATGCACTCGTTCCCATACTGCGCGAGATCGTCGAGCGTTATGCAGACGAAGCATCCATAGCAGTATTGAGTGGCGACCGGATCCTATACGTCGCGCATGCCGTGCACCCCGACAAATTACGGCCCTTCGCTGGCACGGGCGTAACTCATCCCGCGTATCTTACGTCGATGGGGCACGTGCTTCTCGGTACGCTCGACGAGGAGGCCCGAAGGGAGTATTTCCGGCAACTTGTAATGACGCCGCTAACCGATGCTACGCTGGCCACTAAGAAGGAGCTGGAGGCCGTAATCGACAAGGCGAAGCGGGATGGATTTGCCGTTGCTGTTGATCAAATCGCCTACGGTGTCACCGCCATTGCAGTGCCGATCGCTCTGTCTTCGGGACAGATCGTCGCATCGTTGAACAGCTCGGGGTATACCGGGCGACTTACACTAGAGGAATTGCAGGAAGAGCGTCTGCCCTATCTGCGCGAGGCTGCTGCCAGGGTAACCGATCTCCTCGACAAGTACCCAGTCCTGAAAGAGTCGCTCTTGATCGGCGGCTAGCTCTGTCAACGTCAACGGGTAGCGGCCCAGCTTTGGGCCACTCGAAAAATGCAGGCGAAGTATCTGCCCGTCTGACTTTGGCCGTGTGTGGACGGCCCTCCGTTGGCAAGTGCGTTCTTGAGTCTGTCGCAGTCTGCTGGTTGGTGCGGCCAGATGTCCGGCCTGTCATGCAGCATTGAAGTACGCCGCTGGCCATGATGCCCTTCGCGCGGATCAGGTCCCGACCAATAGCACGCACTCGAAGTGCGCCGGCCAAAATGGGTTTTCCTGATCCGGCGGTTTCAACCGGCTTGGTGCATCAGCTCCTGTCCGCCCTTCCAACATCGTCAGCGCGGCTCTTACCGTCCTGATCCTTATGCGACCGCCACCGCCGGCGCGCGATACCGCTCGCCACTCGTCATCAGCGCCCAGACCATCCGAGCGGTCTTGTTTGCCGAGGATCTGTTCCTTCACGACGACGAGCTGCGCCATCAGCATCTCCAGGCACACCCGCGCATCGTCGGGAACGCGCGCATCGTCGCCCCAACGGGGACTTGGCGCTATGTCTTCATGAGTAGCGAGCGCGGGAGGAAACCGCGTGGGCAAGCCATATTCGCCGACCGCTGATTAGTGCTGCTTTCGCGAGCCAAGCTGGCGACGAAATGCTTCGGCCCCCATTATCGAGAGCACGGCCAAGCCAAGTCCTCCGGCGAGCCAGACCAGCCTCAATAGGAGCGACCCTACCTGAGCGCTGTGCAGTGGGAAAATGCGGGCATAGAGACGCGCGCCGGGGGCGTCTGCCTTGGCCCTGACGGCTCGGACTATTTCACCTGAGTGCGACACGTAGACCATGCTCAGGCCGAGCCGGTTCCACTCGCCGGGCTGGCGAAAGCGGACGATCGCCGGGTCGGCGCCCGACGCCACCGCCATTTGCCGCAGCCTGGCCCCAACAATTTGTGAAGAAGCGGCGGGCAGCACCTTTGCCCAGTCAGCGCCCAAGGTCACTGGGTCTGCGAGTTTTGGTGCTGCACGACTAAATCCAAACAACGGCTTCGAGATGTCTGGAAGAGCCATCATCGTGCCGGTGAGCGTCAAGATCAGAAGTGCTGGCGAAACCAGAACCCCGATGTCCCGGTGAACGGCTATTAGTGCCGGGCGGCTATTTCGCGCAGGGAGCGCACGGAGACGGAACCTTCGCCGCAGTGGCCACCACAGCCATATCCCGCTCAGCATGAGAAGAAGCGCGACGAGACCGATCGCACCCACGACCCAGCCGCCTCGCTTGCCGAGCAGCAGGCGGTGATGGAACTCGGCCAGCCAGTCGAGCGGGCGCCTGCCGGGCCATTGGTCGAGGACCTTCCCGTCGGCGGAAAGATATGCGCCGCCATCGTCCGTGACCGCTTCGATCGGTTCATCATTCGCTTCGGGAAACCGGACGTAGCGCAGGTTTCGTCCGTACCGCCGAACGGTAAGGTTCATGACGCGACCTTGCGCTGCCGGATCCAGCCTGGCCGCGCCAACCGTCCTGGGCAGGGTAAAGCGGCGGAGATCATCCTTGAACAGCAGCACGCTGCCGCTCAGCGCCATGGCAGCGATCAGCATTGAGACGGCAAGACCGGTCCAAGCGTGGGTCATGCGCAGACCACGTCGCAAGGACCAGCGAGGGGTCGCCGACATCGTCCTCTCGCCGGCACCGCTCACAGCGCCAGCCTCGCCGTGATGAATACTTGCCGAGGTGGACCGGGCAGGTTGAGGTTTGGCGAAGTTCCGTGAGCTGAGATGATGTGGTTGCGGTCGAACAGGTTCTTGGCATTCACCTGCAATCTGACGATACCGGCCTGATACCAGGCCATGGCATCAGCCGTGAAATAGGCGGGCAGGACAACGGTGTTGCCGGGGTTGGCGAACCGTTCGCCGACGTAATTGCCGCCCAGGCCGGCGCCGAACCGCTCGCCGAAGGAGCGGGTAACGAACAGGTTGGCGCTGTGCGTCGGCGTTATGGTTGGGCGCTTGCCCTCGAGCGGCTGGCCGGCGTCGTAAGCGATCGAGCGCGTGATCCGCCCGTCGAGGTAGGCGTAGCCGGCGATGGCACGCCACCCTGACTGGAGATCGAGCGTCCCACTGAGTTCCACGCCGCGCGTGCGCTGTGTGCCGATCGGAATGAGCACGGTTGGAGCGGCGGGACTCGCGGCCTTGATCCCGGAGCGTTCGAGCTGGAAGGCAGAGACCGTAAGGTTCAGACCTCCGCCGAGCAGCGTATATTTCGCGCCCACCTCGGTGTTTATCGTTTCCTCCGGCTCGATATCGGCGTTGTTGGTCGCGATCGAGAAGGCTTCTCCGGATGGCTGAAACGAGCGGCTCCACGACACGTAGTAGGATTGGCTGTCGTCGGGCTGGTACACGAGGCCTGCGCGCGGGGACCAGTCGCGATCCTTGCGCGACACGTTGCGCTGGCCGGCAATCCGCTGTTCGGTCCGCTGGTCGAACCAGTCGTGCCGAATGCCTAGGAGCGCCTTGAAGCCTCCGCCGAAATCGATGAGATCCTGAACGTAGAGCGCCTTGTTGTCGAAGGCGCCGGCATTGTTGGTTGACGGATTGCCCGGCAGCACGACCGGAAGGATCGGGAGGACGGGGTTGAACAGGTCGACCGTGGCAATGGCGCTGCGCGAATAGACCAGCGCATCCTTGGTCTGCCGGGCGACCTCGAAGCCGTAGAGCAGCGTGTTGCGGGTGCCGAGCAGATCGACTTTTTGGGTCAGCTCGGCCTGGTTGGACCAGCCGTTCTCCGAACGCGCGACGGTTGAGCGATTGAGCGTGACCGTCCGGCGTGATTCGTTGACCGTACCGGGAAGCGTATTCCGACGATCGAGATCGTACTGGTAGTGGCGAAAGCCGTCGCGGAATGACAGGCTGTCGCTAAGCCGGTGGGTTAGCGAGAGTGTCTGCGCGAAGACCTCCGACTGGTTGTAGTCCGCTTCCCTGGCATTCGCCGCGCCATAGTATTGCGATCGGTCGACCTTGACCGGACGGCCTTGGTATGCGGGGATGCCAAAATCGGTCAGGCGCCTGTCGCGAAGATATTCTGTCTGCGCGAGAATGACCGTGCCCGGTCCTAGCGCAAGGCGAACACCCGGAGCGACAGCTTCACGGTCGAGAAACTGCTGAACGCGATAGCTTTCGCTTCGCTCCATCGCGCCAGTGAGGCGCCAGGCGAAGAGGCCATCGGGAGATGCGCGCCCTAGGTCGATTTCTCCGCGCTTGGCGTCGTCGCTGCCCGCCGTCACCGTCAGCGAGGCAATGTCGATGCCCGGCTTGCGTGTGACTCGATTGATCAGTCCGCCCGACGACCCACGTCCATAGAGGACTGCGGCAGGGCCCTTGATCACTTCGATCCGATCGACGTTGGACAAGTCTCGGAAGTAGAGCGCGTCGTCCCGAAAGCCATCGACGAACTGATCGGCGATCGCCGAGAAGCCGCGGATGGACACCTGATCGCGCTGCCCGTCGCCATGCGAGAGACCAACGCCGGGCACGTTCTTGAGCGCATCCTGCACCGAGAACGCACGTTGATCCCGGAGCACGGCAGTCGATACGACATCGATAGTTTGCGGCAGGTCCCGCGCCGGCATCTCCACCTTTGCGGCGGCGGTTGCGTCGGTGCTGTAATCGCCGGGCTGGCGTTCGCCGGTGACCACAATGGTCTGGTCTGCCTCGGAACCAGCCGCCGCCTCCATGCTCGTGGCGGCGAATGCCGAACTGCTCCACGCGCTGAACAGCGCAGCCGCAAATACCTTGTTTCTCATGATTCCCCTTTCCTTGGAGCGCGGCCCTAAATCAGACATGCGATTAATTCGCAATAGCGATTATGCTCGCGTCGGGCGGGAATGCAGGAGTTTGGCGAGTGCTGTCCCTGGTCTTAGTAACGTAACTCTCGAGCACCTCGCCTTCGTGGTCGACCGAACCGGTTCCACCAGTGGTGCACGGTCTCGTGACAGATATCGATCCCGCGCTCGGCCAGCAGGTCCTCGACATTGCGCAAGGACAGAGGCAAGCGAACGTACATCATCACCACCAGCCGGATCACCTCGGGCGAGGAGTTGAAGTAGCGTAAGGGACTATGGGGCTTCTTCGGACGAGGCATGACCCCGCCATGCCCTCAGATCCTTAGGCCGGTCCGCTCGTGGCATGGCCCGCGCTAGAGCGTGTGCGGCTGGTCCGCCTCGGGCGGGAAGCGGACATTGCTCGATCAGCCTATTTCGACTGGGTGACACATGCTATTGTGCCCCAACAGCCGAAAGGGGGGACTCGGTATGTCCAAGGCAGCATGGCTCCTATTCGCAGTGATCGTTTATGCGATCTTCTTCGCGACCTTCCTTTATCTGATCGCCTTCGTCGGCAACCTGCCATATGTGCCGGTGACCGTCGACCGCGGGCTACAGGCCTCTTCGCTGGGCGCCGCACTCATCATCGACGTGGGGTTGATCGCGTTGTTTGGCGTGCAGCACAGCGTCATGGCGCGGCAGGGCTTCAAGCGCGCCTGGACGCGCGTCGTGCCCAAGCAGGCCGAGCGCAGCGTCTACGTGCTCGCCGCGAGCGCCGCTCTGATCGCGCTGTTTGCTTTCTGGCGGCCGATCGCAGCGACCGTGTGGAGCGTCGAGGGTCTGGCCGCGCTTGTGCTGTGGGGGCTATTCGCACTTGGCTGGCTTATCGTGCTGTTGAGTACCTTCTTGATCAACCATTTCGAGTTGTTCGGCCTGCATCAGGCCTGGCTCCACGCGCGGGGTCGTGAAACTGCGCCGCCGCAGTTCCGCCAACCCTTGTTTTACAGGCTGGTGCGCCATCCGCTCTACGCCGGCTTCTTCCTCGCGTTTTGGGCGATGCCGGTGATGACCTACGGTCATCTGCTGCTGGCGCTCGGCATGTCAGCCTACATGCTGATCGCGATCCGCTACGAGGAGCGCGACCTCGTCGGCCTCTTTGGCAAGGATTATGAGGAGTATCGCGGACGCGTCGGCATGCTGACGCCCAGATTGCGGAGGGAGGCCTAGGGAGGTGGTGAACGTCCAATGACCAAGTCACTATTGCCACTTTCTGTCGCAGCGCTTCTGCTGACCGCATGCCAGGCAGGTGAAAAGCCTGCAAGCGACGCCGCCGAATCGGATAGTACCGCCGCTGTCGACACAGGCGCGGATGAGCAGGTAATCCGCGGGCAAGTCGATCGTTGGCTACAGCTCGTGAAAGCCAAGGATGCTGCAGGCATTGCGGAACTCTACGCCGAGGACGGCGCGGTGATGGCACCCAACGCGCCGATCGGCAAAGGACGCACGGCGATCCAGCAGACCTGGGAATCGATGATGCGGACGCCAGGCTTCGATCTGACCTTCGTCCCAGAGCAGATCGTTGTGTCGTCGTCAGGCGACATGGCGCTCGATCGTGGGACGTATAGTCTTACGATTGCGCCCGAAGGGACAACACAGACCGACACCGGCAAGTACGTGGTCGTCTGGCGGAAAATCGGCCGCGAGTGGAAAGCCGCTGCGGACATCTTCAACAGTGACCTGCCAGCGAGCGGAGGTTAGTTGGCCGCGGGGCGCCGCATCGTTTGCGAGAGGACTGTCGCCACAAGTTGCGGATCGCCATCTGGACCGTGGTCTGAATGCGAATGCCGTTGAGGTGCTACTGTCGAGTGCAATGTCCGCAATGGGTCGCGAGCAGAGGGGCACCTAAGGTGGAAAGCGGACATCCAGCGTCACGCTCTCACCGGGCAGCATGCCAGTAAGGATCGAAAGATGTCGCCCGGGGGTGTATCGTTTGGCGCCCAAGGAGTCGAACCGATGCCTGCAACTATCGTCAAGGCTGGCGCACGAAAGCCGCTTAATGTCCTAGGTATGCCTCTTACGATGCTTTGCGAAGCGAGCGAGACCAGCGGCAACTGGTCGCTTTTCGAGGAGGAAGTGCCGCTCGGAATGGGCCCGCCTCCTCATCGACACGATTGGGATGAGGCTTACTACATCCTCGATGGCGAGGTCGCGTTCACCGTTGATGGTGATACGGTCATGTCGTGCCGGGGTGATTTCAGTTATCTTCCCAGCGGCACGGTCCATGGTTTCAAGGGTGCGTCAGACGTGCCCGCTCGGGTCCTGATCTTCGCGTCGCCGGCGCATGGCTCGGAGTTTTTCCAAGAGATCAGTGAGCAGGTTCGGACTGCACCCGAAGACTTGGCAAAAATACCGGCGATCGGTCGCCGACACGGCATTGAGTTCATGTCCGAACCAGCCGCGTAAATCTTAGACGAGGGGCCAAGCGCGAAAGCGCGACGTCGCCTCCCTGTTCAAAAAGATGACCCCCACCGAAGTAGGGGCCTAGTAAGGCGACAAACAAGTGTCGCCTTGGGTCGCGCGGACCTGCTACCGCTTCGCTCTTATCTGTCCCATTGGGGGAATCCCGGAGGGGCCCTGACATGTCGATGTCAAATGTCCGCAAGGGGTCGCGTGCAGACGGGCACCTAAGGGTGGACAGCGGAAATCCGAACCGAGAGCAGCTTTCGCGCGCCCGCTTGCCGTTAGCCCCAGATGAACGCTGGATAACAGGCTCGTTGTAGGGTCCTGTTTTTGCGGCGATCACCCCTCGGCGGCAGGAACACCCATCGGCTGCCGCGGGTTATTATGCCATCTGGAACAGGAGCAAACGTGATGCGAAAGATCATGCTCGCCGCCGGTGCGGCTCTCATCGCCCTGTCCACGCCTATGACAGCTGAAGCACAAGGCAACGGGCGAGGCCAGAAGGCCCAAGTAACAACGAAGACCAATGCGAACAGTCGTGCCCCTACCCGTGTACGCGCCACGACGCGTACTGCAGTACGCGTGGATCGGCGCTACGACGCCGACAACAATGGCATCCCGGACTATCGCCAGCGCACAGTTGCAGATGCCAACAACAACGGCATTCCGGATTACCGTGAACGCAACCTCGTCGATATTAATCGCAACGGCATTGCCGATTGGCGCGAACGGCTGATCGACCGGGACCGCGACGGCCTCGATGACCGCGCGGAAGGTCGCTACGGCGGTTACGTATGCCCCCCGGGGCTGGCGAAGAAGACCCCGGCCTGTGTTCCTCCGGGACAAGCGCAGCGGCTCTTCAGGGAAGGCCAGCGGATACCCAGCGGCTATCGCTACTACACCGATCTGAATGGCATTCCGGTCGGATATCGAGATGACATTCCGGCGGCGTATCGAACCGGTGATTATCGCTACATCTACCGGGACAATACGATCTACGTGGTCGAGCGCACCACCCGCCTGGTTCGCAGTATCATCGATCTGCTGGATTAGCGGAGCCCCCTTCTATCGTTGGGCCCCGTCAACGAAGGGCGGGGCCCGTGCGGTGCCCGTAGCGCGTTGGGTCGTGCGGCTGGGTGAAGGGTGGGATACCGACGTTACCAGGTAGCCTAAGCTACCTCGAGGGCTCGACTCTCATCAGTGACCAGACTGGCCCCGCGTCCGCGGAGCCTTTTTGTTTCGTGCTCACCGGCCGCTTCGGGTCGAAATCAGACGCCGGGAACGGCTCGCCGCGAAGACGGTTTGGAGCGGGAAGCGCCTGTCCCATATGGCCCATCATAACTTGGCGTTTCCCCTCGCTTCGGCGGGGGTTTTCTTTTTTGAGATCGGCGTAGGCCGTTGGAACGGCGAGCCAGCTCCGACATTAGGAAGCCGGGGCGCGCTCGGTCGCAAGAAAGTCGGCGCGCCCCAACCCGGAATGCGACGAGCCGTTGGAACGTGCGCACGGACCTCCCGTTAGGGCAGCCAAACAGAGGGGTCCGCGCAAGCGGGGCGGGGATTTGGACAGTGTCGAACAAGGATGATGTAACGCTCGGCGAGATCGAAAAGACCCAAGCCGCGCTGCGCGAAAGCATCGAGCAGGCGAAGGATCTCGCGGCTCAATCCGAACACTTGATCAAGAAGCACCGCAAGAGATCAAGAGCTCCAATTGAGTGGCAGGGCAACCGGGCGCTGGCCGAGCTGCGGCTTCAGCCCTCTTCACGGATCGGAACTGCCGCACTCTTGCGATGGCTTCCTTGGCCGCGCATGAGGCGCCGGGGTGTTGTCAGAGCAATTGCACCACGGCGGACGAAGACGAATTTATCAGCGCCTTCCTGGGCTCATCGTCCTGGGATTTGGCCGAGCTCCGCCGATCCTGCAACTTGGCCGGCGACGAGAGCGAGACTGACAGCCCCTGCTCCGTAGCTGGAAGACGTTAAGGTGCAGTTGGTCTGACAGCACCGGGGTGAGCCATGGCGCCCGAGCGTCTTCTTCATGAACCTGAGCGCGGCCGCCTTGTCCCTGGTCTTTATAACGTAGCTCGCGAGCACCTCGCCTTCCTGGTCGACCGCGCGCCACAGGTAATGCATCTTGCCATTGATCTTCACGTAGACCTCATCGAGGTGCCACTTCCACTGCGTGAACCCGCGCATGCGGCTGACCCGCTGCCGGCGCACGTCGGCGGCGAACAGCGGACCGAACCGGTTCCACCAGTGGCGCACGGTCTCGTGACAGATATCGATGCCGCGCTCTGCCAGCAGGTCCTCGACATTGCGCACGCTCAGCGGGAAGCGGACGTACACCAACACCACCAGCCGGATCACCTCCGGCGACGAGTTGAAGTAGCGGAACGGGCTGGCGGGTTTCTTCGGACGAGGCATGACCCCGCCCTGCCCTCAGTTCCTTACCAGGTGAGGCATTTGCTCTGACAGAGCCGTCAGCTCTGACGAAGCCCGCCGCACAACTGCCGCGAGCAAATTTGCAGTAGGCCGATCAGCCGCGTCCGATGAATGGCATCTTCGTCGCCATGATGGTCATGAATTGTACGTTGGCTTCAAGAGGTAGGCTGTCCATGAAGGCCACGGCCTCGCCCACGTGGTTGAGCCCCATAAGGGGTTCGGACCTGGTCGTGCCGTCCGCCTGGAGAGCGCTAGACACTGCGGATGTGGCCATCTCGCTTGCCGCGTTACCGATATCGATTTGCCCGCAGGCGATGTTGTGCTTCCGTCCTTCAAGCGAGGTCGCCTTCGTCAACCCGGTTATCGCGTGTTTGCTGGCGGCATACCCTGCGGATTCGGGGCGCGGTACCATCGCGGCAAGCGAACCGTTATTAATGATACGGCCGCCTTGGGGCGTCTGACTCCTCATGGTGCGAAAGGCGGCCTGCAGGCAAAGAAACGCGCCGGTCAGGTTGACCTCGATGACACGGCGCCAATCCGCTTCGACAATCTCGTCGATCGTTGCCGCGGGTGCGCTAGTCCCCGCGTTGTTGAATAGCAGGTCGACACGCCCGAAGCTGTCTACCGCATGCTCGAACAGCGCCCCCACCGATCGTGCGTCGCAAACGTCCGTCTGCCAGGGCCTCGCAGCGGCGGGATTTGCAGTCAGCGAAGCCGTTTCCTGCAATTTGCCCAAGCGCCGGCCAGCAAGGACCAGCCGGTATCCTCGGGCGCTGAGCGCTTTCGCGACCGTACGCCCGATACCGCTCCCGGCGCCCGTGATCACTGCCACCCGTCCAGTTGGCTGCATCAGATCACAGCAGTCGGCAATGGCTGCCCTGCAAGGAACGCCCTGAGGTTTGCCAGCACGAGTTCAGCCATCGACTGACGGCACTCGATGGTCGCACTCGCGACGTGGGGCGTCAGAACCACACGTTCGCTTTCGATGAGTGTTGCGGGCACTCTCGGCTCGTCGGCGAATACATCGAGGGCAGCACCGGCGATCAGCCCGTTCTCAAGCACCTGTACCAGTTCCGGCTCGTCCAGGACCGATCCGCGCGCCACGTTCACCAGATATCCCTTCGGGCCAAGCGCGTTGAGCACATGGGCATTGATGAGCCTGGCGGTCGTGGCGTTCGCGTGACATGTGATCACCAATACCTCGGCCCATTCAGCGAGCTTGGTAAGGCTGGGCTCGAAGGGATAGGGTGCGTCCTTGCGCGAGGGTCCGTGATAGCGGACCGGCCCAAACACGGCCAACCGGTCCGCGGTGGCGCGACCGATGCGACCGAGACCGACGATACCGAACCGCCGATTGGTGACCCGATGCGCCAACGGCCGATCACCTTCGAGCCAGCCACCTTCACGTACGAACCGGTCTGATCGGGTTATTCCGCGAAGCAGGTCAATCGTCAGGCCGACCGCCAGATCTGCGACATCGGCCGTGAGAACGTCGGGCGTAGTGGTCACCCTGATTCCGCGAGCCCGGGCCTGGGGGAGATCCACCTTGTCGTAACCGACTCCGTTGATGCTGATGATGCCCAAGTTCGGGAGCGCCGCCATCAACTCGGTCGTGCAGCCGATATGGCCGCCGGTCACAACTGCGCGGACGTCAGCGGCGCCATTCTGGAGAAACTGCGACTTTGCCTGTGCATCCTGCTCGAACCATCGCACGACGGCGAAAAGATCATCCAGCTCTTGCTCGAGGACCCCGGAGAGTGGGCACATTTGCAGGGCTACCGGAAGGCGAGAAGGGTTCCTGCTCACACCACCACCGTCATTCCGCCGTCGACGAAGATCGTCTGGCCGTTAATGTAGTCCGATGCATGTGACGCCAGGAGCACGGCGAGGCCGTGCAGATCTGACAAGCGTCCCCAGCGACCCGAGGGTGTGCGCCCACACAGCCACGCGTCGAAGGCCGGATCTTCGACCAACGCCTTGTTGAGCGGCGTATCGAAGTACCCGGGCGCGATCGCGTTGACCTGGATCCCATAGCGGGCCCAGTCTGCGCACATTCCGCGGGTAAGGTTGCGAATGGCTCCTTTCGACGCGGTGTAGGGCGCGATCGTGGGGCGGGCCAGTTCGGCCTGGACGCTGGCGATATTGATGATCTTGCCCCGTCCGCGTTCTATCATCTGCGGAGCCACCGCCTTGCTGACGTAATATGCGCTGTCGAGATTGGTGCGCATCAACTGGCTCCAGTCCTCGTCCGAGAACTCATGGAGCGGAGCCCGCCGCTGGATGCCGGCGTTGTTGACGAGGATGTCGATCGGGGTTCCGAGCGCGGTCAGGGCGGCAATCGCCTGACGGACCTGGCCGGCATCGCTCACGTCGAAGGCAGCGGTGCTGGCCTTGGCGCCCTTCTCGCGCAGGGCGGTGGCCGCCTGCTTGAGCGCGGCCTCGTCCCTGCCGTTGAGGACGACCGTTGCCCCCGCGCCGCTCAGGGCCTCGGCAATGGCGAAGCCAATGCCGCGCGAGCCGCCGGTTATCAGCGCCGTGCGTCCTGCGAGGCTGAATAAGTCCAACGCGACAGTCTCAAAGGCGATCGTCGATCGACGTGCGGACGAAGCCGCGCGGGAAGTCCTCGACCTTGTTGCCGACGATCGTGTATTCCTTGCGGCCTCCGGTAAAACGGTTCTCGAGTTCCATGTAGCTCTGGGGATCGAACAGCGGCGTCGCACTCATGCCCATGATCCCCGTCGCGTCGACTTTCTGGCAGGTATAATGGCAACCCTGCTGCTTCACGTTGTGCAGGCCATGCTCGAGCATGCCGTCCATTGCCGCCTTGAGCGTGTAGTGCATGGTCAGGAAGTTGAAGCCGAGCGGGTAAATCTCCGCGACCGTCACGCCCGGCTTTCCCTCGATATCGCGCACGTCGGGGAACATCTTCCAGCCCGGCACTCTGCTCGAGACGTACTTGGCATGATCGAGCGTGCTGATCTTGACCACCGTCGTCATCCTCGCGCCGAGCTCGATCGCGCGCGCCATGCGCTCGCAGCCTTCGTCCATCTGCGTCTCGGGATCGGCGTTGGTCCGTGCGATCACGAAGCAGTCGGTGCCCTCGAGCGCGGCCACCGCAGCGCGGACTTTCTCATAGTACTTCTCGCGGTCGAGCAGCCCGGTCGATTCCTCCATGTCGCTGGCATCCTCCAGCTGGAGCGCCTTTGCGCCCGCCTGGGCCAAGCGCCGGGCGGAACGATAGACCGCCAGCGGACCGCCGAACCCGTCCTCGATATCGGCTGCAAGCGGAATGGCCGAGGTCTGGCTGATCCGGCTGGTGATCCACTCGATATCGGTCAGGTTGGAAAAGCCGTAGTCGATCACGCCGTTCATCGCGATCGACACTTCCCCGCCGCTCAGCATCATCGCCTCGAAGCCGACCAGTTCCACCGCACGGGCGGAGGCGCAATCGTAGACGCAGGGGGCGACGATGCAGTGATCGGCCTGTTCGAGGAGTCGGGACAGGGACTTATTGGACACGCGCGGGACCTCTCGCAAAATGGCTAAACGCTGCGGCGCCTGCCGCCCGTTGGATGAGGCTGAAGCAGGGATCGGCGGCGGTCAATCCGCCGATCCCTGAGGGGGGAGACGGTTACATCTTCAGGCGGAAGCCGGCCTTGAAATAGCGGCCGATAGTGTCGAACCATACGTGGTTGGTGCCGCCCTGAGCGCTAAACGCCAGCGGGGGATCCTTGTCGAACACGTTGTTGACCACCCCGAAGACCTCGACGCTCGGCGTGATCTGCGCGCTCGCGCTGAGATCGAATATGACCCGTCCGTTGATACGGTTGGTGTTCACGCTGTTGGGCAGCGTGACCGCGAAACCTGGATCTTCCGGGCCGACCAGCAACACGTCAAACTTGCCTTTGGGGATGAAGTGACCATGCGCGCCGAACTGGAACTTGCCGATCGACCAGAGGGCGTTGGCGTCCACAATCCAGTCCGGAACGCCGGGCGTTGCGCCGCCGCGATAGCCGGTCTGCCCTGCACGATCGACCGTACCGCGCGAGTCCGTGATCGACAACTCGAGGTAGCGGGTCGCCAGAAGGCGCAGGTCGAGCCTGCTCGAACCAGGCAGCGTCGTGTGGTAGCTTGCTTCGACGTCGTAGCCGCGGACGCTCTGCCGGTTGACGTTGTTCAGGACATCGCGAACTTCGGTCACAAAACCACCCGCGTTACGGGTGACGTAAGGACAGAACTCGGTCGCCCCGGAAAAGCAACGTTGGACGATCGTCTGCGATCCCAAGGTTGAGATCGCCCCTTTCAGCGAGATGTCGAAATAGTCAGCCGACACCCGGAAATTCTGCAGGAAGGAGAAATCCGGACTGAAGACGACACCCGCCGTCCAGGTGTCGCCCTGTTCAGGCTTCAACGCCGGATTGGCGCCGCTGAAGGCCTGAGCCTCGACGAGCAGGCCCGACTTGGCAGGGTCGATGACCGACACGCGGCCGGAAGTCACCGGTCCAAACAGCTCGTTCAGGTTAGGCGCCCGGATGTCGCGCGAACGCGTTGCGCGAAAGCGCAACTGAGGGATCGGCTCATAGACAACGCCGGCCTTCCACGTGGTGACGCTGAGGCTGGTTTCGCCGGTTAGTGGACTGCTGCGCGAGTAATGAGTCCGACGAGCCGCACCGTTCAGTTCCAGATTGTTAGCGAAGGGCACGCCGCTGAGGATCGGGGCGACGGCCTCGACGTAGCCTTCGAGCACGTCGATCTTGCCGTTCACCGCCTTGCCGTTGAACGACCAGAACTGGTTGGCCGCCGAAAGCGGATCCGCATCGCCGACAATCTTGTCGCTGCGGAATTCTCCGCCGGCGGCGATCGCCAACGAGCCTCCCGGTAGTTCGAACACATCCCCACGGACGTTGGCAGCCACGACATGCTCGGTGGTGTCTGCGGTCTGGTAGCCGGTCGGAGCGACATAGTTCCACGCGGCAGTCGAGACGTTGCCGGGCCCGAAGATATTGAGCGGACTGCACGCCGGATCGTTATTGGTCGAGATTGCATCGACATTGACCCGGCACTGCACGATCCCGCCGACGTTGACGGCGTCGAGCGCCTTACGCAGGCGGGCGACCACCATGTTTCCGGGATAAACCTGCTGGAATTCGTTACGGCCGTACGCGTAATAGGCGTCCCAGTTCCAGCCTCCGCCAATCTCGCCGTCGAGCGAGAACACCGCGCGATAGGTCTTGTTATCGGAGTGGTTCACGGACCCGCCAATGTCGGTGAAGAAGCGGCCGAGCGTGAATGAGCTGATTCCATTGGCATCCATGATCGATGCTACTTGGCCAGGCAGGTAGGCGTTATCGCGCTGAATCACGGCATCGGTGATCCGGCCTGCAGACCCGTGGATTGTGCCCTTCACCTGACCGAACGACAGGTCCACCGATGCGGTAACGGCATCTGTCAGATCATACTCGCCGTGGACGAAACTGTTCAGCCGCTCGACCGGGGGCGCCAGAAGAATGCCGACGATGAAGCCTTGCGCGGTTGAGCCTTCGCCCCCGAGCATGAGAAGCGGCGACGGGTTAGTGCCGAAGATGCGCCCATAGGTGAACCGGCGCGGCGAACCGTCGGAGTTGAAAGTGATCCCGTGCAGCGGGCCGGTCGGGACATTGATCAGACCGCCGATCGCCTGGTTGCCCAGCGAGTTCGGACCGACCCGCATGTTCGCCGGCAGCCCCTCGGTGCCCGCAGGGACGTTGCTGAGCAGCTGTTCCTTGGGGCACCAAGCGCTACGAGTGTAGCAGTCGCCCATGCCTTCGGCGTTGTAATATTCGACCGAGCCCACGACGTGACCACGGCCGCCTGCAAAAGAGGTGCCGTAGGCGACGCCCAGGTTCCATTCCTCGGAATCGCCGCGCTCCGAAATGCCTGCCTGCGCCGTCGCCCTGAGGCCTTCGAGTTTCTTGTCGAGAATGAAATTGACCACACCGGCGACGGCGTCGGAACCGTAGGCGGCCGAGGCGCCGCCGGTCACCACTTCCGTCCGCTGGATCAACAACGTCGGCATCAGGTTGACGTCGATTGTGCCCTGTAAGGTCGAGGGCACGAAGCGCTTGCCGTCGAGGAGCACCAGCGTGCGTGCAGAACCGAGCGCACGCAGGTCGAGAATGCGCGCGCCGATGTTGCCACCGGCCGCCTGCTGCGTGGCGGGTGCGATGAGTGCACGGAAGGAAGGCAACTCGTTGAGGGCCTCGCCAACGTTGGTCTGCGCGCGTGCCTCCAGTTGCTCCGCCCCGACCACTGTGACGGGCGTCGGCGCTTTTGATCCGTCACGCACGACGCGACTGCCGGTGACCACGATCGGCTCGTCGTTCGCACCCGAGGGCGGGTCCGCTGGAGCATCCTGCGCCAGCGCACTTGCCGAGAGCGCAACCGTGCCAAGCGCGGTTCCCAAGGCGAACCTGGCGAGCCGCGCAATTCCATTGTCGGATCGGTGCATCTGAAATCCCTCCCTGTGTGCGTTGGTCACGCGGCCATACCCCGTGACGGACTGGCTTTCATTTGATGGGACCGATAACATAATCCGAGAAAGTAAGTCCACCGCCATTATCGATCACGTGAGAAGCGAATATCTCACGTCAGTAAACGCTTTGAAATTAGGATCTTACAAGATCACGCCGTGGCTCAGCCGCAGGTTTCACGGCCAATTTGAATGAGACCGGTCCCATCGCCGGCCGTGTTGTTCGAATCACCTCAGGTCGAAGCGCAGGCTTCGCGATGCGTAGAGATACATCGAAGCGGATAAGAGTAGCGGGAGGGGGCTGATCGTCAGCGCGGCCTTGAGGCCGGCAGCCGAGGCTTCCCGGCACCGTGCAGCAAGTTCGGCCGCTGCACCTGGCAGCGCCTCGCCACCGGGACACAGGGCGGCGAAATTGCCACTCCCGAAGTGTCGCGCGGCGAAGATATCGCTTGCCAATCCGGCAGCGACCGGACCCAGCCCGACTCCCAACACCGTTCCGGCAAGGAGAAAGATCGCGACGGCCGTGGCCCGCGAGCCGGGATCCGCCATGTTCTGGATGAGCCCGATCGAGGGCGTGTAGAAGGTGAACAGGAAGATCCCGCCCAGCAGGATGAAAGTAGCCGCGAACATGGCCTCGTCCTGGCGGAAGGCAAATATGTAGCAGGCGGTTGCGATCGATACGCCAAGCGCCGGCAGCCAGCAACGCCAGCGCTCATCGCTTCGCGCCAGCCAGTCGACGCCGAATCCGCCGAACAGCAGGCCGACAGTCGCAGCCGCGCACTGGATCACACCGAACGCGAGACCGCCTTGCGCCAGCGTCCAGCCGTGGATTCGGACGAAGTAGGCGACATAGAAAACCGCGATGGCATTGACGCAGAAGGTCACTAATGCCGCGGCAATCGTCACCCGGACCAGAGTTCGCTTGCGAAGCAAGTCGGCGAGCGCAACCTTCCAGGACTGGTCAGGCGCGACGTCGCGCTCGAAAACCCCTCTTTTCGGCTCGCGTAGCAGCAACCATATGGCGATCCCGACCAAGATACCCGGCAACCCGACCGCGATCAGGGCAGCGCGCCACCCCCACAGCGTGCCGATGGTGGCTGCCACAACAGCGCAAAAGATCGTCGAGGCAGGAGAGCCGAGCTGGATGACAGAGAGGATCGAGGCGCGCCGGTCGGGGGGATAGGAATCGCCCACAAGCGAAGTCGTGGCCGGGAAGAAACCTGCCTCGCCGATTCCGACCCCCGCGCGCGCAAGCAGCATCTGAATGAAATTCTGCGCCATGCCGCACAAGGTACAGAAGATCGACCACACGATCGTCGTGGCCGCGATGATCGCGATACGGTTCTTCCGATCCGCGAGACGGGCGACCGGCAATCCCGCCAGCGCATAGACGAATGCAAAGCTTGGCCCGCCGAGCAACCCCAACTCGAGATCGCTGAGCCGCAGGTCCTGCTTGATCGCCTGGGCGAGAACGGGAAAGAGATTGCGATCGGTGAAGTTAAAGAGTCCCGCCACGCACAACAAGGCTAGCAGCAGACCGCGACCCTTGGATGAAGTGCCGTCGGCGGCAACGGCGGGCGGTGCCGGCACGCCGATCGTCTCTCCGACTATCGCCTCAGCAGAGTTCACGGGCGGTACTTTGCGGCGTCGGCAGCGTCGCGCTCGGCCTCGACCTTGCGCGCGGAGAGGAAACCAGGCGCGACATTGCTCGAATTGTCCTGCCCGGGCCGCAGCAGGTCGTCCCGGCTGAAGCCGCGCACCTCGCCGAGGCGGCCGTCCCGGACCTTGCTGACCCACTCGGGGTCGCTGATGTTGCTGCGCCCCACAGAGATGAGATCGAAGTCGCCCCGACCGAACCGGCGCGACAGCTCGCGCAGACTGGTTTCGAGGTCGGTCGCCGTGTCCATATGGCCTTCGGTGCTCTGCATGATGTCCGTGCTGAGGCCGACACTTCCGACCGCACAGACCGCCGCATCGGTCATCGACTTGACCCATGCCGCGAGACCGCGATCACTGCCTGGCCACTCTGGAGTGAAGAAGCGCCGAGTTGAGACATGGAACATGTCCACCCCGGCATCGCGCAACGCGCGGACCATTACCCTGAGATCCTCCGGCGTGTCGGCCACACGGGCCGAAAAATCGACCTCCTTCCACTGCGAGAAGCGAAAGGAGATTGCGAAGTCCTCACCTGTGGCGTTGCGCACGGCGGACACGATCTCGGCCGGGAAGCGTACCCGATCGGCCATCGAGTCTCCGCCATACCCATCGGCGCGCAGATTGGTGCCCGCCCACAGGAACTGATCGAGCAGATACCCATGGGCACCGTGGACTTCCACGCCGTCGGCCCCCAGTTCCTGCGCCAACAGAGCGCTGCGCACGAAGGCCGCGCGAATTTCGGCCAGTTCGGACAGGTCGGCAGCCCGACCGTTGGCGTTGCCTGGCTGGATCAGGCCGGACGGACTCAGTGTCGGAAACGCGGAGTATGGTCCTTCACCCCCGCTACGTCTGATGGCTCCTTCATGCCACAACTGCATCAGAATGGGCGCACCACCGGCATGCGCAGCGTCGACGCATCTTTGCCAATCGGCTGCGGTATTCGCCGTCAATCGTCCGTAATAGGGTCCTTGCGTCGCCGAACCGTGGTCGACGGCGAGCGCCTCGGTAATTATCAGGCCGACGCCGCCGGCGGCGCGTTCATGATAGTAATCGGCCAGCCGCTGGTCAGGCCGGCCGTCGCAACACCAGCCGCGCTGCATCCCCGGCATGGCAAAGCGATTGGCGAGATCCATGCCGCCGATCTTTATGGGCTCAAAAAGGCCATCCAACCGGATGGAGCTGTCAGACATGATTTCTCCAAGGACTTGATGAGACCGATAACATCGCTCTTTCACTTGAGCAAGTTCGTGCCTGCAATTGTCACTCTCACTTTCGCATGTTATCGATACCAGCTAAGGAGGCGACGGATGCTGGCTGCGGTCTGCCACGGTGCAAAGGACTTGCGCGTCGAAGCGGTCGCAGAACGCGCGCTCGGCGCCGATGACGTTCGTGTCGCCGTGGCCTATGGAGGAATTTGCGGATCGGATCTGCACTATTATCATCGCGGTGCGGTGGGTGACTTCGCGTTGCGCCAGCCGATGACGCTCGGGCACGAAATTTCGGGAACGGTGATCGAGCTCGGCAGCGCAGTGGCCGGGCTGGAGATCGGCATGAAGGCCGCGCTCGATCCCAGCCGCCCGTGTCGTGCCTGTTTCCAATGCCGCAACGGCCGCAGCAACTTGTGCGAGAACATGTTCTTTCTTGGCAGCGCCGGCCGCTTCCCTCACGTGCAGGGAGGCTTCAGCCAGCACCTCGTGCTGCGTCAGGACCAGATTGTTCCGGTGCCGCCGGACACCGATCTCCTCCGCCTTTCGGTCGCCGAACCGCTCTCAGTTGGATTGCATGCCGTCGCTCGGGCGGGGGACTTGCTCGGCAAGCGTATCGTCGTGACCGGTTCAGGCCCCATCGGTCTGCTCACCGCGCGCTCGGCCGCGCTGGCGGGAGCCCTGGAGGTGGTCTGTACCGACATCGAGGATGCCGCGCTGGCCGTCGCGTCCGGCGCCATGGGCGCCTCGGCGACCATCAACGTCGCCAAGGATACAGACGGCCTGGCGCGGATCGCGTGCGAGGAAGGAGAATTTGACGTCGGCTTCGAGGCGTCGGGGTCGGCCGCGGCGCTGCAGTCACTGTTCGGCGTCGTCAGGCGCGCGGGCCGGATCGTTCAGATCGGCATGATGCCGCCGGGGAACGCGCCCGTTCCGGTGAACCTTTTGCAGTCGCGTGAAATCGAGTTCGTGGGCGCATTTCGGGCACGCGACGAGTTTCGCCTGGCGGTCGATCTGATCGTTCGCGGCGTGATCGACGTCTCGCCGATCCTGTCCGGGGTTTATCCGCTCGCGCTAGCAACAACCGCATTGGAGCGTGCGGGCGATCGGGCGAGCGTCGTCAAGCTTCATCTCGCCCTTGGGGACAATGTCTAGATGATCACCCGCACTGCAGTGTTCGAGGGCACATTCCGAGGCCCGGGTGAGGATCGCTTCTTTGACCTCGTGGAAGAGCGGCTCGCTCCCTTGTGGCGGCAATTTCCGCATGCGCTGGATGTGCGCTGGTTTCGCATCGACGAGGCCGACGCCTCCGCCCGACCGATTGTCCTCATCCAGCAGATCGACTATCCTTCGAAGGAAGCCATGGCGGAAGCGCTGGCGTCGCCAACTCGCGCGCTGGCCCGCTCGGTAACCGTCGAATTGATGCAGCTCCTCGACGGGGAGTTCTATCATTACGTCAGCGAACGACGAACAGGCGATACAGGATCGGCAGCGCCTGTTCCGGAGGCGCGCGCATGAGTTATAACCTGACTGCGTGCGCATACGGGGTACAAACGAGGCATGGCTAGAAATCAGGGCATGGAGGCCAGTGCGCCGCCCCGCAAGCGTTCGGATCGCCCGCGTCGCCCGACCATCCGCGAGGTGTCGCAGCTCGCGGGCGTGTCGCGCATGACGGTGTCGCGGGTAATCAGCGATCCCGAACTCGTGCTTCCGGCGACCCGCGACAGGGTCAACAAAGCGATCGCCGACCTCGGCTACGTGATGGACCGCACTGCCGGGAGCCTGTCGAGCCGTCGCACCGGCTTCATCGCGCTCATCCTGCCGACGCTCACCAACGCCAACTTTGCCGCCGTGGCCCACGGTTTGACCGAAGTGTTGCGGGAGGCAGACTATCATCTGCTCATCGCCTACACCGAATACGATATGGCGGAGGAACAGCGCCAGCTGCGCAACCTCCTCGCGCGGCGCCCCGAGGCAATTGTGCTGACCGGGTCGGTGCACAGGCGGGATGCCTCACGCCTGCTGATCTCGGCGGACATTCCGATTATCGAGATAGCCGACCTCCCGCAGCAGCCTATCGAGCATGCGATTGGTTTTTCGAATTACCAGGTCGGCCGAACGGCGGCACGTTATCTTATCAACCGCGGCTTCAAGCGGATCGGGGCGGTGGCCGCCTCCAACGTCGGCGACGTTGTCGATCACCGCGGCGAGGAGCGAATGCGCGGCTTCGAAGACGAGCTCGCAGTCGCTGGCCTCCGGACGGATCTCGTGCTGCGCCACGGACAGGCGCCGGTCAGCTATGCCCATGGTGCTGCCGCGATCGGCGAATTACTGACGCGGGGGCCCGACGTCGAAGCCGTGTTCGCTGTTTCCGACCTGTCGGCCGTCGGCGTGATCATGGAATGCCAACGAAGGTCCTTGCGTGTGCCCGAGGACATCTCGGTCATGGGCTTTGGCGATTTCGAGATAGGGCGGGAAATCAATCCCTCCCTGACAACCATCCACGTCGACTTCGGCGCGTTGGGCAGCCGCACCGGCAGGATGATCCTCGAACTCCTATCGAGCGACAAGCACGAGGCGCCCCGGTCCATCGACGTCGGTCTCAAGATCGTGGAACGGGCGTCGGTTTCCGCGCTGCGATGAAAGTTGCGGTCGTCGGCGTCGGCATAATGGGCTCGGCCATAGCCGGGCGGTTGCTCGACACGGGCGCGGCCGTGCATTTGTTCGATCCCCGACAGGAAGCGACAGCAAGACTTGCAGGCCGCGGCGCCATTGCGCATCCCACCCCCCGCGATGCGCTCTTGGCGGCCGAACTAGTCATTACCAGTCTCAACACCGCCGATGTCGTCGAGGCCGCCGTTTTTGGACCATCCGGAATCGCGCAGGCAGGTGCGGCGGGGAAGCTCCTGATTGACATGTCCAGCATCGACCCCGGGCGCACGACCGACTTGGCCGCGCGACTGATGTCCGCGACTGGAATGGATTGGGTCGACGCGCCGCTCTCAGGGGGCGCGCCTGCCGCCAGCCGAGGTGAGCTAACCCTGATGGTAGGGGGGGGCGCCGCCAGTGTTGAAGCCGCAAGGCCGGTTCTCGAACGGCTCGCTACGCGTATTACACACGTGGGATCGCTGGGTGCCGGCCAGACGGTCAAGCTAGTCAATCAGATACTGTGCGCGATCAACTTCCTGGCCGTTGCAGAAGCGGTGAATTTTGCCGAGGCCAACGGCTTGGACGCAGCGCGGATCCCCGAGGCCCTTGCCGGGGGACGTGCCGACTCCCCTATCCTGCAGGAGTTCATGGCCAAGATGGCCCGCCGCGACTTCAGCCCCACCGGGCGAATCGACAACATGCTCAAGGATCTCGAAACCGCGCAGGCGTCGGCTCTCGCACACAGGGCGTCGCTGCCGCTGACCTCGCTTGCCGCCGACCTTCACCGCATGCTCGTGGCTGGCGGCTTCGGCCCGGCCGACAGCGCCGAATACATGCGGCTGTTCGACCTCGGCTCAAAGCCGTAATGCCCGACCCGATCATCGTCATGGGGCCGAGCGGATGCGGCAAGTCGACGCTCGGCCGCCTGCTGGCGGACGCGCTTGGGTTGTCCTTCGTCGAGGGGGACGATCTGCATCCCCCAGCCAACCGTCGCCGAATGGCGCGGGGGCAGGCCCTGACCGATGCCGACCGGATTCCCTATCTCGACGCCATCGCCGAGGCTCTGACGGATGACCCCCGTTCGGTAGCCAGCTGTTCGGCATTGAAGCGAGCTTACCGCGACCGGCTGCGGGCCAGGCTGCCGGGCTTGCTGTTCGTGCATCCGATTGTCGATCGCGATGAACTCGCGGATCGCATGAGCAGGCGCGCGGGGCACTTTATGCCCGTCAGCCTGCTCGACGACCAACTGGATGCACTCGAACCTCTGGCGCCGGATGAAACCGGCATGACCCTCGACGGATCGCTGCAGGTCTCGGCTCAACTCGGAATTGTCCTGAAACAGCTGGGGCGGCGGTCCTGAACACCTGCGCCCTGCCAGGTCCGGTTCACGACAACATCGCGGCGATCGTGACCGCGTCACTGGAAGAGGTCATGCATGAAGAGCGGGTCCCCCAAAGCGCCGATTGTCGAAGTTCCTTGGCCCAGCCCCGGACGCGGGTGGTTGCTGGTGCTGCTGCTGGCGCTGGCGTCGATCGTCTCGCAGTTCGATCGGACCGTCATCAATCTGATGGTCGAACCGCTCAAGGCCGAGTTCGGCCTGAACGACACGGCGTTCGGCATGCTGCAAAGCGTGGCTTTCGGCATCTTTTACGTCGTGGCGTGCATTCCAATCGGCCGGTTGGCGGACAATCATAGCCGCAAGATCATCATCGGCGCAGCCCTCGCAATGTGGAGCCTGTTCGCCATGAGCTCGGGCCTTGCCCGGTCGTATGTCCAGCTGTTCCTGGCCCGCATCGGCGTGGCCGTGGGCGAGGCGAGCCTGACCCCGGCGGGGTTGTCGATGCTCAGCGACCATTTCCCCCCTGAACGTCTTGGTCGCCCGGTCGCCGGCTTCCTCCTTAGTGCGCCGATCGGCCAGGGCCTCGCCTTCATCGGCGGAGGCAGCCTGCTAGCTTGGCTTGGCACTGCGCCACTCGCAACGAGCGGCCCGCTCAACGATCTCGCGCCGTGGCAGGTCGCCTTCCTAGTGGTGGGCGCGCCTGGACTGCTGCTTGTCCCGCTCTTCTTCCTGATACGCGAACCGGAGCGACGCGGCACGGGTGCTCCGACCCTCACCAAGCGCGAAGTGATGAACGTGATTCTGAGCCGAAGGCATGCGCTCATTCCGATGTTCTGCGGATTCGCGATGGTCCTGCTCGTCGCGTACTCGTTCGCAATCTGGACGCCGGCGTTGTTCGAGCGCAGCTATGGTTGGGGTCCGGGTGAGATCGGCCTGTGGTACGGACTCGTCCTGATGGTCTTCGGAACCAGCGGCGTGTTCGCTGCCGGGATTCTGAGCGACTGGCTCGGCGGGCGCCGACAGTCGGATGCGCCACTCAAAGTCGCGGCGGGGGGGTTCGCGGTGTGTGGTGCATCCGGCAGCCTCGCGCCGCTGATGCCCACGCCTGAGCTCGCCTTGGGCCTCATTGCCGTCGCCACGTTCTTTGGCAACATGCCTTTCGCATGCGCCGCGACCGCGTTGCAGCTGATCGTGCCAAATCGCGCGCGCGCACAGGTGAGTGCGCTTTATGTAACCTTCACGACGCTCGTGGGGCTGACCCTGGGTCCGCTAATTGTGGGATTTATGACCGACTTCGTATTCCGGGATCCAGCGCAAATCCGCTATTCGTTGAGCCTCGTAATCGCCTTCGCGGCCCCCATAATGGTTGGCATGATGATGCTCGCGTTGAAGCCATACCGGGCAGCTCGGCACGAAATGTTTGATCACCACCTGTGACGGTAAACGCCAATTTGAGATCGGTGGGACCACCCTGTGTCGTCGCTCGACCACATACACCGCGAAGCTGTTGCCAAGCGGTTGATCGCCGCCGCGGCGCACGGGCAGGTAATCGTGCTGACGAATGACCTCGTATTCCTCGTCGAGCTGGAGCGCGCCGCTAATGACGCGCAACCGCGGTCGCAGGTTCGGATCGGATCGGTAGAAGATCTGGCGCGCAGCCTTGGCCGACGGCCGGGATATTTCGCGCGCATCTTGCGCCTCAATTAGCTCGCACCCGCTCGTCAACTTTCCAGGACCAGACTTCACTAGCGGCCCGTAGCGATAGAAGCATCCGATGTCCTTCCGTAAGCCCTCCCGAGCCATCCCCATAAAAGAGGGAAAACGCATCGACGCAAGCGCCGTCGGAGGGAAAGTCGTCCTTGGGTCGCGAGATTTGTCAAACTTGCAGCTATTGCCGTGCCGGCCGGAGCCCTGATCGGGTTTCTTACGTCGGTTGACGAGACGGGCAAGATGCGCCTGACCTCGCTGTTATCCGCCTCCTCGTCTGCTGCAAAGGATGCTTCGCGGACCTACTTCAGATACTGCGATGAGGCCCGCGCAGCAGGCAGCGCGCCCCTACATCGTGGTGAACCAGGCTATCGATCTCGGCTCGACGCTGATGGTGACGGCGTCGCCTGTGAGCCGTATCCGCGCTAGGTCCAGGAGTGGCCGGAAGCGGACGGCCGCACCCAGCAGCAACTGCGAAAGCCGACAGCGGAAGTTTCATGCCATCAGGTTTTCCATCACCGCACAAAACCAAGGCCCTGTTTCGCATCTCGCCGCTATCTCCTATTGATGGATCAAAATGAGAGATCCGCGCGATGGCAAATGAACAGGGCAAGAAGGTTAAGGACTCGGAGTTTCTGAGTACGCTTGAACGCGGTCTGCAGGTCATGGGCGTGTTCGGACGGGAACAACCGGAAATGTCCCTTAGCGACGTCGCTGCTGCTGCGAAGCTTAGCCCGGCAGTGGCGCGCCGCTGCCTCAATACCCTGACCGAGCTCGGGTATATGGCGCGCAACGGCCGCCGTTTCCTGCTTCTCCCGAAAATGTTGAAGTTCGGCGATGCATTTCTCGCGTCCACCAATGTCGAGCAGGCGGTGATGCCGGCATTGCAGAACCTCCGGGACGAAACCGGCGACACGATTATGATGGGGGTGCCTGTCGATCACCACGTGATCGGCATCGCCCATGTCTCGACTGCCAAGGCGATCAGGCCGAGTGGCAACATCGGGACGAGCTTTCCGCTCTACGGCACCTCGCTTGGCAAGGCGATCCTCGCGTTCCTCCCGGAGGACGAACTCGACGATTACTTGGCCACCGCTCAACGACCCGCCATTACACCGAACACGAAAACCGACCGGAATGTGCTGCTCAAAGAGCTGCAGCAAATCAAGAAGGAGGGCTTTGCAACGTCCGACGGCGAGTACGACTATGGCATCTTCGCGATTGCGGTGCCGATCTTCGACGATGAACGAAAGGTCATCGCTTCCATCAATGCTTCGACGTCGAAGTCCCAATCGGACAAGCTGGAATACGTCGATAGCCGGCTACCGATCATGCGGGAAACCGCAAATCACATCGAGCGCGAGATCCGCAAGTTCCCGACCCTGCTGCGCTCGCTGAGAGCCTGATCGCGGACCGTATCGGTTAACCCGAGTTGGCCATGCGGGATTCTATCGCCGCGCGACGCCGCCCTGCTGTCGCGACCAGTACAAGGGCGGAGGCCACGCACAGCAAGGCCGTCAAGATAAACGCCCCGAAGTAGCTTCCGGACGCGTTGAACCATGCGCCGGCGACGAGCGGTGTCGAAACCCCGGCGATGGATTGCAGTAGGAAAAATCCACTCGTCGCGCGGGCGAACATCGGCCCTTCGAAATGGCGGGCAGCCGTGGCAGGCGGACAAACCAAGCCGCCGCCGAGGCCAATCCCGGCGAAGGCCATATATACATAGATGCCCGCGCCACTCAGGTCGATCGCGGCGACGCCAAGGGCCGCAGCGCTGAACACGAACAGGATCGCCCACATGTAGGCCGGGTTCCAGCGATCACCATACACGGCAATGACAATTTTCGCGAGGAACCCGATGAGGGCGTAACCTGCCAGGATGAAGGCGATCTCGGTCTGGGAATAGCCCTGGTCGGCCGCGTTGGCGGCACCGTGTGCGAGGAACAGCGACAGCGCCGCGGTCAGCGCAAAGGAGCCAAACGCGATAACCCAGAACATCTTCGTTGCTAGCACTGCGCTCCAACTGTCGCTCATTCCTGCGCCGTCCAATTTCGCCTTCGAGCCAGATGACTGGGTCGGGGAGGAATCGCCGTCGGGAAACTGACCAACATCTGCAGGATACTCTCGCACCGCTACCAGGATCACGATGACTATCGCCGTGGCCAGTCCCGCTAAGAGCCACCAGCCGCTCCGCCATTCCGCGCCGGTCGGCCCGATTATCCAGCCTAGCAGCGGCGTCACGATCACTCCGCCAGCGGCCGAGGCGGTCAGGATGATCGCGAATGCGCGCGCCCGATGCCGGATGAACCACCGCGGGATCGCCGTCTGGGTAGTGAGGTTACCTCCGGCCGACACTGCAAAGCCGATCAGCACGCCGAAGAAGATTGTCGCCAGCAGCGGATCCGTGACCACGGTCGCCAAAAGCAGCGCACCAACCGCGAGTGCCGCGTTGCCTATCGCCAATGTAGCTCGCACCCCGAAGCGCAATATGAGTGCCGCCACGAGGGGGGACGCGATGCCGATGACCCCAAAATAGACCGCAAATGGCAGTCCAAGCTGTTCCCGATCGAATTCGAGTGATCGGGCCATGGCGGTAACGAGCAACGAGCCGCCGGTCATGGGGAAGGCGAGATTTACGAACAGGACCAGCCAGAAGACGGCAAGCAATCGCCAACCGTAAAACGGTTGAGTTCGACCCGGTGAAGCGCCCGGCTGCAAGTCGAGGTCCTCGACCGATCGCCCTGACATTCGCAGCCCGCTCCTTTCGATATACGAAAAGTGTTTCGATAAGCATATTTGATATGGGTATCGGCCGCAAGCGGACCGCGATTCAAAAATCGTGCGAGCACCCGCACCAACCCAAGAGTGAAGTGCTCGACAATCGCCGATAATCGAATTAGATTTCGATGGTCGAAAAAGGACGTCCGATGGGTAAGCATCTTTTCTTGGCTCTCAGCAGGCCAAGCCAAGGCCGGGAAGAGGAATTTCACGCTTGGTACGACGCTTGCCATCTCGGCGACGTCGTCACTCACTGCCCCGGCTTCATTAGCGGTCAAAGATATTTTGCGGCCAACAGGGCCCAGGCGCCAAAAGCGCGGCCCAGCTTGGCGATCTACTTACTGGATAGCGACGATCTCGAGGCTTTGCACCGGAATGCGGCGGACAGTGTCGGCCGGTTCACCCCCTCCAATGGCGTGTTCGCTCCCGATCACGCCGCATGGGTCTACTCCGCGCAGCCCTTGGAGGAAGCGGAGCTCGAACGCTGGATCATGAGTGAAGAACGAGGCGCCATCACGCTGCTGTTCTTCGACGATGCTAACGCAGCGAGTGGTGCGGCGGAATTTGACAACGTCGACTCCTCACCGGTGCTCGCTCGCGCCGCCGGCCAGCGGATCGGAGAGTGGCCCGAATGGCCATACCTCATGCTAGTTCGCGCGAGTGCCGGCCAAGACGTTACGGCCGGAATTAGAGCGGCCGCGGCATGGACTTACCAGCCGCGCGGCGTCCGCGTGACGCCAGCGACGCACGCGTGACAACCCGCGCAAGGCCCCCTTCCAACCCCGGAAACCCCACGATGAACTCGCTGGCCCAAGATGTTGACAGCTGGCTCTCGCTCAAGAGCGGCAGTGAGGCGCGCTTCGCCGTCTACCGAAGGTTGCGAGAGGAAAGCCCGGTCTTCGAGCTGGCGTCGGGGCGGCTGCTCGCGCGGCACGGTGATTGCTTGGCCGTGCTGCGCAACCATAAACAGTTCCTCAGCGGCTTCGACCCGGACGGGCCCCAGATCGTCGAAATGCGCGATTCACTTCCTCTGGAGCAGCGGCGCAAATACGAGGAAGTGCTAGCGCACCAGCTGCGTTGGCTGACGTCGAGCAACGCCGAAAAGCATGTGGCCCTTCGAACGCTTGCCACCCGCGTCTTTTCCTTGCGCGCGATCGAGGAGATGCGCGAACGAGTCCAGCGCGAGATTGACGATCGCCTGGACGAGCTCGCACCACGCGGCGAGGTCGAGATCATCTCAGAGTTCGCCTATCAACTTCCGCTGACGATCATCTCCGAGATGCTAGACGTCCCGGAAGAGGTTCGCGAAAGCATTCATTCTTCATGGCAGAGCATGCTGAAGATGATCGGCAATCCGATCGGCGTCGTTCCTGCGGTAATCGACGAGGTCCACGCAGGCATGGCCCGGCTTGAAGCCCAGCTGAAGCACACCTTTGACTTGCGTCGCGGCCAAGAGACCACGGACCTTCTAAAGAGAATGCTGGATGTCCAGGAGGATGAGAGCACGGGCCTGTCCGAGCAGGACGTGATGGGCATTGTCGCGCAGATGGTGATCGCCGGCCACCAGACTACGCAGGATACGATCGGCAACGCACTGTACGAATTGCTGACCCATCGCGAACAGTGGCAACGCCTAGTGGCCGAACCCAGCTTGGTCCCAAATGCAGTAGAGGAGGTGCTGCGCTACCGGACGCCCGGACAGATGATCGGGCGCGTGGCTAAGGACGACTACGAAATCGACGGCGTCCAAATCCCCGCCGGCAGCCGCGTGACGTGCCTGCTCGGTTCAGCCAATCGCGACGAGGGCGTCTTTACCGATAGCGACGAGTTCGATGTACGGCGTCCCAACGCAAAGCAGCACCTCGCCTTCTCGTCAGGGGTGCACTTCTGTCTTGGCGCCTCGCTCTCGCGCCTTGAGGCGGGCCTGTTCCTCGAAACGTTCACGCGCCGCTTTCCCGACGCCCGGCTTCTCACCCAAGACGTCGAATGGCTGCCCAACACCTTTTTACTCGGCGTTCGCGAACTGAGGGTCGGGCTCAAGTAAGTGCTAAAGGGCCTGCCGGCACCGCCGCCAATGCAGAAGCGGGGGCCGGCCGCGGCCGGCCGTTCCCGCATCCCGCGACGGCTCAGAACTTGAACCGGACGCCGGTTGTGAACTGGCGACCGGTCGAATCATAGAGATTCACCAGCGTCCCGACACCCAGCCCTGGCACCGTGTTCACGAAGAAGTCCGGCGGCGTCTCGTCGAACAGGTTGGTGACCGAGAGGAAGAAATCGGCCTCGAGTCCGGTGAGCTCGTCAAGGTGCACAGTCAGGGTGGCGTCGGTCGTGAGGAATTCCGGCAGGTCTGGCTGCGCATAGATGAGCGTTGGACCGAGCTTGATCTTGCCGATTAGGTTTTCCTGAACGAACAACCCCCAGCGGTCGTTGTCATAATCGACGCTGAAGCTGCCCTTGAACTTGGGGATCGTGGTGTCGAACCGCCCGCCAAGTGTCGAAAAGCCAGCGTACTCGATGACCGGTTGGCTTTCGCTTAGCTGGGTAGTGAACGTGTCGACCCAGTTGGCGAAAAGCCGGATGCCCAGATTCCCGTCCGCGAAGTCCGTCCGGTAGGATGCGTCTAAGTCGATGCCGCCGGTCTCGAGCGTCGAAATATTGACGCCTGCAACCCGCACTTCGGTCGGATAGTTTGCGGCCGAGCGGTCGGAGAACGGCAGCGGCCGCGTGATCGCGGCGCACGACGGCGCGTTACCGCTGGCCTGCTCGCAATCGAGCAGCAGCTGCGCGGCGCTGAGCGTCGAGATGGCACCGTCGACCTTGATCTCGTAATAGTCGACCGAGACCGAGAACCCAGGCAGGAACGCGGGCTGCGCGACCGCACCGATGCTAAGCGTGCTGGCGATTTCCGGGTCCAGATCGGGATTGCCACTCTGCCGCTGAAAGAAGGACCCGGTGGTGTTCGTATGCGGATCGAGCAGTGCCGACTGAATAAATTGCGAGCCCGCAAACAAGTCGAACGGCGTAGGCGCGCGAATGTCCCGCGACCGCGTTGCGCGGAACTTGAGCCCATCGACAGGCGCCCAGATGCCGCCGACCTTCCACGTCGTAACGCCGCCGCTGGTGGAGTAGTCCGTGTAGCGGATGGCGCCGTTCAGGTCGAAGCTTCGAACGCCCGGAATATCTGCGAGGACGGGCACCGCGACCTCGCCGAACACCTCCTTCACGTTGTTGGAGCCGCTGGCGATGCCGGTGTTGGTCAGATAGAATCGGGTCGCATTCGGAGCGAGGCCGCGCAGGCCCGTCATGTCCTGAAAAACCGCCGGATCCGAATTGCTGACGAGATCGAGCTTCTGCTTGCGGTATTCGCCCCCCAGAGCGATGGAGACCGGGCCGGCGGGCAGTTCGAAGATATCGCCCGAAATGCTGGCCACAACGTCGTCTGTCGTTGTTTCGGCGCGATAGGTCGAGGTACCCATCACGTAGTCGCGCGCTGCGGCAGAGGCTGCGCCGAAGCCGAACGGATTCAGGGGAGCGCACCCTGAATAGCGAGCACGGACCGCCGGGTCGGGATTGAGCACGGGGCGGCACACGACGTTGCCTGAACCGGGATCAACCACTGCGTCTAGTGCCGCGGCGAGCTTCGTCTGCTCGAACTGGTTCGGCTGGTTGAGCCGGAAAACGGAATTGCCGTGCGAGTAATCCAGGTTCCAGTCGAAGGCGCCGAGCGAGCCGGATAATCCGGTCGTGACCTGATAATTGCGGATTTTCTCGCGCGCTGGAATCGGCCCGAACTCTGAAAACATCTTGCGCAGCGAGAATGAGGGCGTGTTCGTCGCCGTCAGCTGGGCTTGCAGGGGAGCCGGGAGAAACGCGTTGCCGGAAAAGATCGGCGGCACCAGCAGCAAGTTGGGGAGCGAGTTGTAGTGGTACTCCGAGAGCGACCCCATGAACTGGGCATAGGCTTCGATCGTGGGCGACACCTCGAGCGAAACGCGGCCGAACAGGGAGTTTGACTCGCTTGCCGCCGCCGCCGACACCGTGCCCGGGGCGAAGTAGTAGTCGCCACCTATGAAGTACCCCGCCGAACCGGTGGGAGTGCCGCGATTGACGGGGCGATACTGACCGGGCGCGGTGAAGACCGTGTTCGCAAACGGCCCCGAACTAACGAGCCCTCCGAAGGTCGCGAAGCTGAAGCGGGCGTTATCGACGAAGATGATCGGATTGCTCGCCCCGCCCGCGGGCGGTCCTCCGACCACGCTGCCCACGGCAATGCCCTGCCGGGCCAGCTTGGGCCGGTCCTGTACTAGGTAACCATCGCTTTCGATGTGCTCGGCGGCAAGCACGACGTGAAGGTTCGCCCCGACCTCAACTCCGCCGGCCAGGCCGAACCGGTTAGTGTGGTTGTCGTCGCGCGTCGACGTGCCGAGCTGCGCCATCCCCTTGACGCCCGTGAAATCCTTGTCGAGCACGAAATTGACCACGCCCGACACCGCGTCCGACCCGTAAGATGCCGATGCGCCAGCCGTCACCACATCTACCCGCTCGACGAGCATTTGCGGCAATAGGTCGACGTTTACATTGCCGATGTAGGTCGAGGGCGAAACTCGGATCCCGTCCACGAGGATCAGCGTCCGGATGCCGCCAAGCCCTCGCAAGTTGAGGATATTGCCGTGATTGGGCGTGGCGAAAGTGTTCTGGCTTCGATTTGGACCCGGTGACCCGGTAAACTGCGGCAACTTGACCAAGCCATCCGGAATTGAGGTCGGTGCCGATTTAATCAGACTTTCCGCAGTCGCCACCGTAACGGGCGTCGGAGCCTCGTAGCCGTCTCGGACGATCCGCGATCCAGTAACAACGATCTGGCCGCTAGCTTCGACGGTATCTTGCTCACTCTCGGATACGACGCTGGGCGTATCCTGCGCAAATGCCGCCGGGGCATGCAACGCAATCGGGGCAAGCCCGGTCAGAAGAATTGCTCGGCGCACCCTCATCGTTACCCCAGCCATAACACCTCCCGATCGCCCGACTCTCAGCCGTTTCGCAATCTTCGCATTGCGAAACATTGTTCGTATAACGAACCGGTATCACCCTTGAGGGCTGAGTTCAACTGAGCGGAGCAATCTGCCGCGCTCCAATCGTGTCGACGAACTCTGACGCGCCCTTGTGTGGGCTCTCGTGGCGACGAAGGGTGCAGTGCCCTCGCGCTGTTCACGAAGGCGCGCTCGATGGCCTGCTGGACGTTCGAATGAATTTCAGAGATCCGGCGTCAGGCGTGCGGCGGTGTAATGACCGGAATGGTCGCACAGCCGAACGGCGGAGATTGGCCGAAAGCAGAAGGTCCGCTCTTGATGCGACGCCGGTACATAGCGGACGCCAGCGGCTCGCAGGACTGGAGCAGCCGCAAGCCGCGCCTTTGAGCTGGATGGCGTGCCTGCGACCGGTCTTGGTGTCGGTCGTGGGCCTCACCTGGACCTCTTATTCAGACAGGAAGGTTGCGGAGAATCGTAAGATTTCTAGGCAGCACCGTCTGCCGGATGCCTTTTCTCCAAATTCGCACAACCGGCGCAGCGGGTCCTGCAAGCCACCTAAAATGTGCTGGTCAGCCCAACCTCGAGCCCGTGCTGAGTGAAATCGAACAGTTCGATGGTGCTCCTCCGCCGAGTGAAGGTGTAGGTCACGCGCGGCGTGAAGCGGGAAAGCACGATGCGGCGATTGAGCAGCGCGACCTGCATCTCCTGCCCCCAGTCGCGCCGCCGGCCACCGAACAGCGGATCGGCGGCATCGTATCGGGTCAGCGACACGCTCGGCTCCAGATAGGCGGAAAACCCGCCGGCAAAATCGCGATAGTACCCGACGCCGATCTTGCCCCACCAATAGGCCTGCGAATCCGCACGGGCCGCGTGGCGGCTCACCGCGGCGTGGGGCAACAAGCTGCTGGCCGGCGTCAGCGCCCGTGTGACACCGCTCCATGCGGCGAGGTTCATTCCGGTCTGGTCGGGAGAACGCGGATAACGAAGGTGTTGCGCACTGGCCCCGAACGAGATGTCGGTACGGCCGTCGAGCTGGTGGAAGCCCTCTGCTCGCGCTCCCACTCCATTGGTCAGCGGCCCGTCGCCGTAAATGCGCTTGAATCCAGTCAGCACTACGCTCAGGTCCCAGCGCGGCAGGACAAGCCGCGGGCCCGCGTGAAGCGAGAGCAGCGTATCGTCGAAGTCGCTGCCGCCGTATTCGCGCCGCCGGGCCGCCGCGCCCAGCCGCAGCCTCACCCGTGGTGCCACCCGCGGTGCGATCTCCGCGCTTGCGCCGATTGCAAGCCCCACTCCGCTCTTGCGCCTGGCGCTTTCATCCAGCTCGAACGGCAGGCCGAACAGTGTCGTCTCGCTCGCCGAAGTGGCGTTGTTGATGTTGGTATCGGGCGCCAGCGCTATCGTGACGTCGTAGGACCAGCTCTTCTCGAGGCGGATGGCCGCCAGGAACCGGTCGATATTGCCGATCACCGCGGGCGACGAAGTCCCGGCGCGGGCAAACTGGAACTGGCGATAGGCGTTCTCGTACTGGCGATCCTCGTAGAGGGCCCGCGCCAGCTCCAGCCGCACGCGAACGGCCTCCGGTTCGCGCACGAGGATCGATCGGAAGTGGCGAATGGCCAGGTCGTGCTCACCCGCACGCATGGCCAGGAGACCCAGCAGGAACTCGATCTCGTTATCCTGCGGGGTCCGCGAACTTAGGCTTTCGAGCAGGTGCCGGGCCTCGTCCACCTGTCCCGCGGCGATCATGGCCTTTGCCGCATCCACGGAGCCCGGCTCGACCTTGACCTGCGCGTGCGCAGGCAAGGTCCCCACGCTCACTCCGGCGAGCGCCAGCGCGGCGGAGCCGGTCCATCTTGCGATTCCGCGTAAAAGCATGATTTGCCACACCCCGTGCCAGGCCATTTGCGGTATGGTGGCGGCTAGGGCCCCGTGGCCGCTGCTCCGATGGTTCCCACAGCGGATCTGGTTCCGTCGAACAAGGTCCAGACGGCGCCGACCTCCTGGGCATTCGGACCGAAGAAGCTCCCGAGCACCGTGCCGACCGCACCGGCGCCAAGCGACCGGTCATTGCCCGGCGCGGACGTGACCGCCGTGGTTCCGCTGAAACGGCTTTGGCCGCTAGCGAAGCTGGCCGACAACGACACCGTATTCCACGGCAAGTAGCCGCTGTCCCAGTCCCCCGCACGCATGTCGGTCAGGGTGCCCGTGACCGTCCGAGCCCCGAAGTCCGTCTGCAACTTCGCGGTTCCCGACAGGTACCCGCCATTGCCTGTCGCCACGCCGTCATACGTCGCCGAACCGGATGTCGGCACGGCGGTGCCCGGCGTCTGGAAACCGGTGACGAACTCGGAATAATGGCCGTTGGGGTTTCTGTCTGGGTAGACGCTCCAGCTTCCGAACGCCGTCCAGTCAAGCGCGTCGAAGTCCAGCCGGATCACGGTACTACCGGAGGTTTCGTGATAGACCGTCGTCGGTGTCTTAGTCAGAACCACATTGGAGACTTCCAGTGCGCCGTCCGCGATGTTGAAAGTCGCCCGTGAAGCGCTTCGATCGAGCGTAAGCGTTGCCCCTCCGCTCATGGCATTCAAACTGGGCCGCAGCGTGCCGTTGTCGGCAACCTGTACGGTCTGGAGCAACGGAAACACCGTCGCCCCAGGTTCTGCCATCGTCGCCCCTCCTGCCGCAGCCTGAGGCATCGGCGGAGCGACCGGTGCGCTCGCCGGAGCGGGGGCCATCATAGTGGCAATCGGTACATAGGCTGGAGTTGGAGTAGGACTGGGTGCCGGAGCCGGTGCCGGCGCGGCAGCAGGCGGCGGAGCACTAACGATCCCGCCGCCTCCGCCGCTCCCCCCGCCTCCGCCGCAGGCGCTCAGTGCAAGCGCCATCGCTGTGGCCGCGACCCACTTACCTGACCCCAAGGCACTGTTCGCTGTCATGCGCGTCATCGTAAGTCCCCCCTGTTGGCTGGCTGCTCGCCTGCATTTCACTGGCCCGGCCGCTTGCCGCTGAGCGTGCCGATTGCCGCCCTGCTCCCGTCGAACAGCGTCCACACCGCGCCCGCTTCCTGCGCCGACGGCCCGAAGAACTTGCCCTCGATCGTCCCCGTCGCGCTGGCGGCAAGCGATGCCGCCCCACCCGGCGCGCTGGTCACGCGGGTACTGCCGCTGAAGGCGTTGCCCGAAATGACCGAAGTGAACGCGACATCGTTCCACCTCTCGTAGAGGGTCTCGTTCCAGTCCCCGGTCCACATGTTGGTGAGACTGCCGGCAACGGTACGAGCGCCGAAGTCGGCAGTGAACGAGGCATCGCCGAAGAGTCCCGGTATGACGCAGGCACAATGCGTGGTCCCGGCGCTGACACCGGGATGGAGCACAAATCCCCGCACGGTACCGGCGTAGCTGGCGCTGCCGGTGACCGGAACCGCCGCCGCCGGGGTTTCGTAGCCGGCGATGAACACCCCGTGGCGCCCTACGATATCGTCATAATCCCACCAGCCGCCGCCGGTTGCCCAATAGCCGGCCCGCGTCCAGTCGAGATTTGGATCGGACCATGTTCCTGCTGACGCGACCGATGCGCTCTGGAGCACATCGATATCGATGTCCGCTTTGCTACCCTCGAATGTGGCATTGCCCCCGGCGGCATTCGTCGCCGTATCGGGCGCCGCACGCCGGTCGTCGTAGATCATCGCCGTCTGCAGCAGCGGGAACTCCCTGTCCGCTGCGCTCTCGTTGGCGAAGCTCCGACCGCCCTGATGCGCGGCCACGGGTTCCGCAGCGCTGGCTCCGGTCGAGGCTCGCGCAGGTGCCGAGATCGCGAATGACGCCGTAGGCGTGGGTGTTGGAGCTGGCGGCGGAGCCGGAGCGGGTGCCGGCGGCGGGGCGCTGACGACCCCGCCGCCTCCGCCGCTCCCGCTACTCCCGCCGCAAGCGCTCAGCCCCAGCGCAATCGCAATGGCTGCCACCGAAGCTCGCCCGCGTGGCCCGAAGCTCCCGTTCCGCAGTGTGCACGACATCGTTCGTCTCCCCGCTTTTCCTGCCGTTTAGGCTGCGCCCGGGAGAGCCGCTGTGCTACGTGCCGCAGATGATCTTTGGGTGATTGATTGCCGATCATGGCCGATATCGAGGGGAAATCAGCCACGACACGGATCGATCTAGGCCACGAGCCCGAGTTCGACCTTGGCGAAGTGAGGGTCAAACCGGCCGAGCGTTCGGTCGCGATGAACGGCGAGCGGCGCGAGCTGCAGCCCCGCGTGATGCAGGTGCTCGTCGCCTTGGCGAAGGCACGCCCCGAGGTGCTTTCGCGGGATCGGCTGATCGAGAAATGCTGGGATGGGCGGATCGTCGGTGACGACGCGCTAAACCGCTGCATCCTGGCGCTGCGTCATCTCGCGCAGGAGTTCACGCCGGCGCCATTCGCGATCGAGACCGTGCCGCGCGTCGGCCACCGCCTGGTCGTGCCGGGGGAACCCAAAGCGCGCCCCGCGTCGCCGGCGAAATCGCGCCGCTGGGCCGCCGTTGCCGCAGCGGCCCTGCTGCTGCTCACGGCGGCCGGGCTCCTCTTCTGGCAGCAACGCAGCGCACAGCCCGAACCGGCATCGATCGCCGTGCTGCCGTTTCGCAACCTCGGCACCGGCAATCCCTATTTCGCCGAAGGCATCGGCGAGGAAATCCTCGGCCAGCTCGCTCGCGAGCCGCATTTCCGGGTGATCGGCCGCGGTTCGTCGAGTCAGTTCGGCGAGAACCCCGATCTCGACGAGGTCGCACGGCGGCTCAACGTCGACTACGTGATCGAAGGAAGCGTCCGCCGGCAGGGTGACGCGGTTCGGGTCAACGCCGGCCTCGTCAGGGCCAGCGACGGAACCCGCCTCTGGTCGGATAGCTACGACGGCAAGCTGGACGACACTTTCGCGATCCAGCAGCGGATCGGAACCGCGGTCGCGGTCGCGCTCGAACGCAAGCTGGTCAGGGCTCCCGCTCTTTCAGGCCCGCTCGTCACCAACGGCGAGGCGTATAACCTCTACCTGACTGCGAGAGGCCTGATCAGGACCCGCAGCCGCAGCGTCGGCCCGACCGCTTCCAATCTTCTGAAGGACGCAATCCGGATCGATCCGGGGTATGCGCCAGCCTGGGCCGCCCTCTCCGAAGCGACCCTGATGCGAGGCGCGCTGGGTGACCGCGAGGCGTTCATCGCGGCCAATCGCCAGGCCCGCAACCATGCGCAGCGCGCGGTCGCCCTGGCGCCGGAGCTTGCCGAAGCACATGGCGCCCTCGGTCGCACCTACGGTCACGGCGATCCGAAAGGTATGGCGCATCTGCGCCGGGGCGCGGAGCTCGATCCGAACAATGCGGAACGACTGATCGATCTGGGCACCGCCCTCGCGGCCGCGGGAGATTTCGACGGCGAGCTGGCAGCCTATCGCCGCGCGAACCGGATCGATCCGCTATGGTACCGCACGACCGGGATCTCCGCGATCGCGATGGCGACGCGGGGCGACCGCGCCGGTGCCGAAGCTCTCGGCCGCAGCGACCTGTCGGACAAGGGCGCCACTCTCAACATCCTGCTCGGCAGGATCGCCTCAGTCTTCGCCGACTATTCGGAAGCCGCGCGGCGATGGTCCACCGTCGCGCGTTCGGATTCCCCGCGCTGGGCGAACACGGCGGAACGCTCGCTTTACGGTGCAACCCACGCCGTCGGCCTCGAGACCGGCACCTTGGTTGACGTGGCGAGCCCGATCGCGGAGCGCGACGACTGGCGCGTGTGGATGGACGTGGCACCGACTCCCGAAGTCTGGAAGGCCCGTAACCGCAATGCCCTCGCCGCCCAGGTGTACCGCAAGCACAATCTCGTGGCGGCCAAGCTCATGCTCGATGCCGGCCGCTCGCGAGAGCTCGTCGCCACTTACGACAGCCCCGCCGGCCTGTTTGGACTGCGGCCGCGTGCGCAGGTCCGGGTCGACCAGCTGCACGAAGTCCCGGTGGTCGCCCTCGCCCTGCGCCAGTCGGGCCGCGCCGCCGAGGCCGACCGGCTGCTGCGCGAAGCGGACGCGGCGACCCGCACCGTCTACAGCCGTGGCCGCGTCCCCTTCTGGTTCGATGCCGACGCCGCCGCGCTGTTCGCCTTGGCGGGCCGGCAGAACGAAGCGCTCGATGCCCTCGAACGCGCCTATGCAAGAGGTTGGCGGCAAAACGGCAATGCCGATCTCCGCGACATCGCCGACGAGCCGGCCTTCCGCTCGCTCCACGGCGACCCCCGATTCAAACGCCTCCAGACCCTCCTCACCGCCCACTACGCCCGCGAGCGCCGCGAGACGGCCGCCGTTCTCGGAAGCTAAAACCCCGCCCTCACCTCCACGCCCACCTGCCGCGGCAGTCCGACGATCGACACCCCTTCCCGCCCTGCCGCCCGATAGCGCTCGTCCGTGAGATTGGTGCCGAACAGCGCCACCGACCAGCGGCCGTCCTCGCCGCGCAAGGTGGCCCTCGCACCCACCAGGCCATAGCCCGGCTGGTCGAAGGGCGACGGCAGCAGCTGCAGCTGCTCGCGCGAGCGGTAGCCATAGTCGCCGTGCAGGGCGATCGTATGCCGGCCGAGCGGAACCGAATAGTCGACGGATGCGGTCAGGCTATGCCTCGGTGTCCGCTGGAACGCGGTGTCCAGCGTCAGATTCGGCACCGTCCCCACGTCCAGATAGCGTGGGTCGAGGTGCCCATAGGCAAGGCTCGCCGTCAGCCGCGTACCGAGCTTCGCCGCTGCCTCGATCTCGACGCCGCGTATCCGCGCCCGCGCGGCATTCTCGATCAGCGTGGTAAGGATGCGATCGACGAACGTCTGCTGCCTCAGCTGGATGTCGCGATAATCGCTGTGGAATAGGGTCGCGTTCAGCCGCAGCCGTCGGCCGAACCATTCCGAGCGGACGCCCGCCTCGTAAGTGAGAGCCGTTTCCGGCGCGAACCGGTTTATGCCGAGGTTGGGCAAGTTGGCCACCGGACGCGTGTTGAACCCGCCGCTCTTGTAGCCCCTCGCGGCGGACGCATAGAGCATCGCGGCGGGCGCCGCCTGGAACTCCACTCCCGCACGCCAGGTAAACGAAGTCCATCGGCCGTCGTTGGCGCCCGTGCGGAGAACCAGTCCCGTGGGTTCGAACGTCACCGGATCGAGCTGCTCCAGCTGCACCTCGGTCGCCTTGTCCTCGTGCGAGAAGCGCGCCCCCAAGGTCGCGGTCAGGCCCTCGGCAAGCCGCAGGCTCGCCTGGCCATAGGCCGCGTAGTTCTCGCCCCTCTGGCGCCGCAGGGGATAGGTGAGCTCGGGGCGGAGTGCCGGCGGGTAGAAGCAGCCGCAAAGGTACAGCACATCGGCGCGGCTCACCCCCCGGCCGGAGCTCGCCCGCATCCGCTCCCCCAGCGCGAAGAGTCCGGCGGTGTAGTCGACCACACCCACCGTCCCGCTGGCCTGCAGCTCGGCCGAATATTGCCGGTGACGCTCGCGAAAATCGCTCTGGAACAGCGCGAACCACGTCCCGTCGAGGTCCGTCGCGACATGGCTGCGCAGCCCGCGATAAGCAGCGATGAGCCGGATCTCGTGCGCGCCGATTTCCTGCGTCAGTGTTGCCCCGAGGCCCTCGATGTCCTGCGCGACGGAATTGTTGCCGCCGGCATAGTTCTCGAACCAGTCGTCCGTCGCCAGCGCATCGGTGATCTCCGGCCCTGGAAGCCGGCCCGCGCCGATGAGGAAGTTCACGGCGGGCAGGATCCCGGAAGGCGGGTTGATGACTTCGAAGTGCGTCGCGGCGCGCGTCCCGCGCCGGCGCGAGGCATCGGCGGACAGGTCGATGGTCAGCCACGGGCTGGGCAGCCAGCGCAGTTGCAGCCGCGCCGCCGCGCTGTCTTCGCGCCCCTCGGCGTCGTGATTGGTCTCGACCAGCGCCGTCGACGTGAACGGCGGAGGCAGCCGCTTCAGGAATCCGTCGCGGGAAAACCGGCCGGCGGCCAAGCGCAGGTACAGCTCGTCCGTCAACGGGACGTTGGCCGTGCCCCTCGCCTCGACCCTGCCGAGATTGCCGGCGATCAGGCCCGCCTGGGCGTCCGTGTCGGCGGTCGGCGCGGCCGAGACGACATTGATCGCGCCGCCGATCGCATTGCGTCCGAACAGCGTGCCCTGCGGACCGCGCAGCACCTCGATGCGCTCGATGTCGAGCAGGTTCATCAGCGTGCCCATCGTCCGGGCGACATAGACGCCGTCGAGGTAGAAGCCGACGCCAGGCTCGGTCCCGGCGACGAAATCCTCCTGCCCAATGCCACGGATGAAGACGTTGCCGGCCGCGTCGCCCACATTCTGGGAGGGGGCAAAGGTCAGATTGGGCACGAAACTCTGCAGCCCGCGCAGATTCGTAAGCGAGCGTGCCTCGATATCGCCGGCGTTCAGCGACATCACGGAAACCGGGGTGCGCTGCAGTTCCTCCTTGCGCCTTAGAGCAGTGACAACGATCGGCTCGAGCCCCTCCGCATCGGCAGCCGCACCAGTGGTCGTATCGACCGGCTGATCCTCCGAATGCGCTGCTTGGGCGGAAGCCGGACCAGAGGCCGCCAGACAGCAGACCACGCAAGCTGCCGCCGTAGCGTAAAGACGATGCCGCAGAGCCATGCATCTCCCGAGTTCGCCATCCATACTGCGCCCGCGGCTTAAGGCGCAAGCGCACTGCTGGGTGAGGGTGCTCCGGCGATGGTTTGAAAGTAGCAGTAGCCAAGCAGAAGTTCGCACGCGGCGGCGACTGCTTTCAAACCTCGAGCGACAGAGGTGACCGCTCGCACGAACGACAGCTTACCGGATCAGCCTGCGCTAGCGGTCGGCGGCGGCAATGGGCGCAAAGCGGACATCGCGTGGCCTAGCGCTGCTCCGGTGGGCCAGGCTCCTCAATAAGCTCAGCAGGTGGCACGCCGAGAGGGGCCGCAAGCTCCAGAAGCGAAACCACAGTTGGATTTCGGCGCCCGCGCTCGAGATCGGAGATGTACTGCTGGGAAAACCCGGAGAGCTCGGCATACTGCTCCTGTGTTAGAGCTGCAGCGAGCCTGAGCCTGCGCACGTTACGGCCGACGAGCTTGCGCATGTCCATGCACAAACCATTGGCGGTTCGCGCGCAGTCTCTTTATCTACTATAGTATGTATTCTGGCTATCAATCGGGCTGAACGCGCATGCTTCGCTTCAACATGCTGTTGCACGAAGCCAGTATTGACCCGTCGGCCGTCCGCCTCCTTCGTCACTATCCGACGCTATCCAACGGGGTGGTGCTGATCGACCAGTTTCACCGCGACCGGGCGTCGCTACGAGCCTGGCAATCGATTCAGTCCGTCCACCGCCGACCTCACCTTGCAGCACCCGTCTGGGCGTCGTTCTTGGGCACGCCGGACGGCAGGACGGTGTTCGAAGGCCTTTACAGCGCCAGCGGGCCCCGATCGCTCTCCGAGCCGACCGTGGACCCGCTAGAGGGAGCACCGATCCCCGGCGGGACATGCCACCGTTACGACCTCGACCCGGTCGCCGAGTTCGAGCCCTACAGCGGCCGGCTGCTTATCGACTGGGGCGGCGGCGCGTCGGGAAAGCGCGCCTGGGTCCAGCGCGCCGACAACCAGGACAAGCCGATCGCAGCGATCCTCGAGTGCCCTTTCGAGCAGCCGTTCCCGGGGTACCTCTCGTTCCGGCATACGGTCGGCGCGTTGGACCGCTTGAGCCCGAGCTGGGCCGACCACCTGCGCCGCGCCCGCGGAGTATACCTTCTAAGCTGCCCGGCCACCGGCAGACTCTACACGGGCTCTGCGACCGGCCTCGACGGATTCTGGGGGCGCTGGCACGAGTATTTGCGAACCGGGCACGGCGGCAATCAGGGGCTGATGAACTGCGACACGCGCACCTTCGCGGTGTCGATTCTGCAGGTGGCCGGCTCCACCGAAACCGCCGAGGATATCGTCGCCGACGAGCAGGTGTGGAAGGCCAAGCTGCTGTCGCGCGAGTTCGGGCTCAACCGCAACTGAAAACGCGCTGTACGACCGCCTGAGGCGTCCTAGAGCGCGATCGCCGGGTTTGCGGCTCGCGGGGTCATCGGCCACACCGGCGACCTCGCAGCGCGCCTCCGGCTCGACCCGGCGCGAGGCCCCGTACGAGCACAACGCCGACGGCCGCCGTCACGCATAACCGGAGCGGTAAGTGGTGATGATTAACGAGTTGGCGTCCCGCTCGTCGACCCACTCTAGAAACTGGCTGAGGCTGTCGACCTGGTCGTCGTGCTTGCCCTTCGGGAACTGCAGGATCTCCGACCGGAAGCTCGCCAACCACGGTGCCTCGAGCGGCAAGTGGACGTGCTTCTGCTCGATGCGGATCGACTGCCCCGCCATGCGCACCGCCTTATCCAGCTTGGGAAGGCGGGCGATCACGCGCGGGATGTGCGGATCATCCTCTTCCTCGAGCTGGGCGATGAGCGAAGTGCCCGAACCCTTGTCCTCGACCAGGATCGCGTCTGGCCCCCAGCGCATGGCCAGAGAGTGCACTGCGCGCCTGAGTTCGGGAAAGGTCGCCCGCGCGCGCCAGATGTCGAGCAGGTAATAGTCCCGGCCCTTGATCAGCCACGTCGTGCAGACCGAAAAGTCGTTGAGCTCGCCGGCCTTCGAAGCGGTGTCCCAGCTCTGCACCACCATGTCGCCGGCCTCGATGTCGGGCGGCGTGCGGTACCGCTGAAACCAGGTCCATTGGACGATTTCGCCGTCGTCGGGCACCGGGTTCTGCTGAAACTGCGCCGAGAACGTCTGGCTGGTCATGCTGCGGCGGCGACGCTCGAGCTGAAGCAGGGTCTCCCGGTCTGGGTCGAGCACATCGCCCACGCGGCGCTCGTGCCAGCGATCGGGCCCAATCGGGATGCGCTCGTCGCTCGTGGCGATCGCGGGCAAATTGAGGTGCGTCCACTCCTCCCCGTCCTCGTTCAACAGGTATCCCGACAGATCGTCCATGTGGATCCGTTGCTGGATGACGATGATCACGCCCTTATGGGCGTCATCGAGGCGGGCGCGCAGCGTGCCCCGGTACCAGTCGATCACGCTGGCGCGCATCGCCGCCGAGTGCTCGTCGCTCGCCTGGTTGGGGTCATCGATGATGAAGAACATGCCGCCGAGGCCGGTCAACGTGCCGTCGACCGAGGTGGTGAACCGATATCCCCGTCTGGTGGTCCGAAAGTCGTGGATCGCCTTGCGGTCTCCAACCCGGGTCTGCGGGAACACCTCGCCGTACCAGCTGCTCAGCATCACGTTGCGCGTGTCACGAGCGAAGCGATGCGCCAGTTCGCCGCTGTACGACACGCAGACGACCCGCTCAGCGGGGTCACGCCCGAGCAACCAGGCGACGAACGCGATCGAAGCGGAGATCGACTTCCCATAGCGGGGCGGGATGTTGATGATCAGCCGGGTGATCTTGCGCTCGGCGCACAGCTCGAGGTGGTAGGCGATCGCCTCCATGTACCAGGCCATGTTGACGTCGGCCGCGGGCGCGACCTCGCGGAAAGTACGGTGGATGAAGGCGCTGAGGTGACCGCGCAGAGCCGCGCGGTAGGCGCGAACCTGGTCACTCATCCTCCGGCCCCTTCTTGCCAGTCAGCCGCGCGATCAGCGCCTCGAGGATGGCCGCGTCCTCGGCGTTCAACTCGTCGCTACCTTCGACCTCGGGGTCGAGCTGACCGCTGCCCCGCATGATCGAGGCCACCAACGCTGAGGCCTTGGGATCGCAGGCAATCGCCTTGTTCCACATGTTGGTGACCCAGGCCTCGAGCCGGGTCATCTTGATGGGTCCGTGCTCGCCCTTCATCGTGACGAGCTCGTCGCGCTTCTCGTTGAACAGCGTCAGCATATTGCGCGACTTCTTCGGTCGCCCCCTCGTGTTGGCGGTGTGGCCGGGCAGCATCGTGCCGTTCGACCGACGGGTCGGGCGGTCATTCGCCATCGGTCGCCTCCCCCTGCTGTGCGGCACGTTCAGCGGCCATCTCGGCAAAGGTGCGACCCGTGCCGAGATGAACGGCCGACTCGCCCGTGTGCTTTTCCATCCGCCTGATGATGGCGTCGGCATAGCGCGGGTCGAGTTCGACCAGGCAGCTAGTCCGGTTCGTCACGTCGGCGGCAACCATGGTCGACCCCGACCCGCCGAACGGATCGAGGATCAGATCGCCCGGCGCGCTGGTGTCGAGGATGATGTCGGCTAACATACTGGCCGGTTTACAGGTCGGGTGACTCTCCAGCGCCTCTTCGCGTCCGCTGCTGAAACTGTTTACCCCAGGGTAGAACAGCACATTCGAGCGGTTGCGGCCGTGCCGCCCCATGGCGATGTTGTTGAGGTGCGGCGCCTTGCCGTACTTGTAGAGCCCGACCAGTTCGTGCCGCGAGCGGTACATGGCCCCTTGACCCGCGTTGTCCTTACACCAGACTAGAAGGTTCTTCTGCTCGAGCCCGCAGCCGATCGAGGCGGCGGTCAGCGCATCGAGGTTGCGCCAGTCCATGAAGACGTAGAGCAAAGCGCCGTCGACGAGATACTCCTGCGCGACGCGAAGGAAATGGCCGAGGAAGGCGGTGAACTCTTCCTTCGACATCTCACCGGCGGCCATCACGAAGTCACCGTGCTTGACCTTGCCGTTGCCGGAGACGACGCCCTCGATCTTCAGATTCCAAGGCGGATCGCACAGCAGAATGCGCGCCTGGCGCCCGCCGACTAGATTTGAAATGAACGCACCGTCGCGGGCGTCGCCGCAGCCCAGCCGGTGACGCCCGTTTTTGCCGAGCGCCCAAGCGTCGCCAACCCGATTGGTCGGCTCGCCTTCCGCGAGATCTTCAGGCTCGTCGAGCCCGCAGACCTCGGTGTGGCGCTGCTGGCCATAGAGGGTGTCGATTTCGGCGATCTGAAAGCCGCTCGAGGTCAAGTCGATCTCGGGCTCGAGGATTTCGAGCTCTGAGAACTCGAGCAGCAGCTCGTCCTTCACCCAACGCACGCCCTCCGGCAGCTTGTTGTCCGCGATCGCAAAGAGCCGGAGCTGGGCCTCGGTCAGGTGCTCCACGCGAATGATCGGCAATGTGGTAAGGCCGAGGAGCTTGGCGGCTTCCCACCGACCCACACCCGCAACGATCCGCATCTCGTTATCGACGATAAGCGGGACCATGCAGCCGAAGTCGTTCATGCTCCGCGCAATGCGTTGAGTCTGCGCGCGCGTCCGCTTGCGGACCTGGCGTGACGGCGGCTTCAGCAGTTCAGGAGAGACGTAGTCGACGCGGAGCTGAACTCCGCCAAAGTTGCTACCGCGCGAAAGCGTGGTGCTCGTCTTAAACTTGGTACCCATCGGAAGCGCTCCAGCAAACGCCTCAGCCGGTGGCGCACCATTGCGCCGCCGCATCGAGGTCGTTGGTGAAGGGCCCCCTCGGATCCGCAACGCAGATCGGAGTCCTCGGCCTATTGGGGCGCTCCAGCGAGCGGGGTTCCTCGGCCTTAACGGGTTACCTGGGGCGCGTAATACACCGGTCGCGCGATGGCCGCAACAAGGGTCGCGCGCTCGTGGTCATATGGCGCCGCGAACCTGCCGGCTGGCACATCGGTCGCATTCGATCCTGATAGCCGCCTGATACGTGCCTGTTTTGACACTAAGGCTTCCGGCGGTAATTAGTCGCAGGAACAGCAGCTTACGAGGGCCCGCCTGGCGTAAAGCGCCTGTTTTGGACCGGAATCGCCTGTAAATCGGCCTATAACAGGCAGAGACTGATCCGACCCGGACTGCGTCCTTCACCACTCTTCCCCGCTTCAATAGCCAAGGATCGCCTTGGTCTCGAGGTACTCCTCGAGGCCGAACACGCCATACTCGCGCCCGTTGCCCGACTGCCGGTAACCGCCAAACGGCGCGTATCCCGACCATGCGGGATAGTTGATGTGCACCTGCCCTGCGCGGATGCGGCGGGCGACGCGGCGGGCGGCTTCCTGGTCGGCGGACTGCACGTGGCTGGAAAGCCCGTAGACCGTGGCGTTTGCGATGCGGACCGCGTCGTCCTCGTCCCGGTAGGGCTGGATGACGAGCACCGGGCCGAAGATTTCCTCCTGCGCGATGCGCATCTCGGGCGTGACCTCGGAGAACACCGTCGGCCGGGCGAAATAGCCGCGGTTGAGGCCGTTCGGCCGCCCCGGCCCGCCGGTGAGCAGCTTGGCGCCCTCGTCGATGCCGACCTGGATCAGGTCCTGCACCTTGGCGAACTGCGCGGCATTTGCCAGCGGCCCGAGCGCCGAGCCCTCGTCGAGCGGATCGCCGACGACGATCGCCTCGGCCGCCGCGGTCGCCAGGGCCTCCACTTCGGCGAGGCGCGCGGCCGGCACCACCATCCGCGTCGGCGAGGCGCACGACTGGCCGCAATTGCGCATCATGCCGAGCACGCCCTTGGGCACGGCAGTGGCGAAGTCGGCGTCGGGCAGGAACACGTTGGGCGACTTGCCGCCCAGTTCCTGCACCACGCGCTTGACCGTCGGCGCGGCGTTCTGCGCCACCAGCACCCCCGCGCGGGTCGAGCCGGTGAACGAGACCATGTCGACGTCCGGATGGCCCGACATGGCGTTGCCGACCACGTCGCCGGTGCCGTTGACGAGGTTGAACACGCCCGGCGGCGCCCCGGCGTCATGCATCACCTGCGCGAACAGCAGCGCGGTAAAGGGCGACAGCTCGCTCGGCTTGAGCACCACGGTGCACCCGGCGGCGAGGGCCGGCGCGACCTTGGCGGTGATCTGGTACAGCGGCCAGTTCCATGGGGTGATCGTCGCGACCACGCCGATCGGCTCGCGCCGGATGTGGATGCCGTTGACCTCGCTCTCGAATTCGAACCCGCGCAGCACATCGATCGCCACGCGCACGTGCTCGATCCCGGAAAAGACCTGCCCCGCCCGCGCGAACGCGATCGGCGCGCCCATCTCGGCGGTGATCGCTCGGGCGAAGGCCTCGGTCCGCTCCTCGAGCAGGGCCCTGACCCGCTCCAGCAATGCCAGCCGTTCGGCCACCGGCCACTGCGAGTAGGAATCAAACGCTCGTCGCGCCGCTGCTACCGCCAGGTCGACATCCGCGGCCGAGCCGGTGGCCATGTGCCCGATCACTTCTTCCGTGGCGGGATTGGTCACGGCGATGCGCGGGGCGTCCAGGCGGTCGATCCAGGCTCCGTCGATATAGAAGCGTGTGTCTTTGGTAAGCTGCAATGTCGAGGCGGTTGCCATGGGTATCTTTCCGTGTCCGAGCGCGTTTGCCTCGTGGATTGCGAACGCGCGGGGGGTCGAGGCGACTTAACCTCCTTGCGGCACCGCCGGTGGAGGCTCCAGCTGGCGCGCCGAGATCAGATGATCCACGATGATCTCGTTGTCGAAAGTTCCCAAGTGGCCATAGTGCCCACGCTTGAGTGTTTTCCTGCCTGTGAACTCGATTTGGTATAGGCCGCCAGCTCCTTCAGCACGTTTCGTCCCAGCGTGCCGAACCTTATCGGAGTATGACAACCAAATGACGTCGGGACGAATGTCGCCGCATTCCTTGGCTGGGCTCGGACAAAAGACAGAGCCTTCGAAATTGTCTCGCCATAGACCCAGCCATCGTTGCGTGGGCGTCATCTGGAAACATTGATCTGTGCCCCTTGGAAGCGCTTGAAGGCCCCCGTATTTCAGTTTCTCAAGGCACCCGGGCGTGATGCCCGGCGAGTCCGCTTGTATACCCCTTAGCTGTTCGCCTGACAGCAATGGCTTTGGCTGCCCGCACGCAGAGAGTGCCAGTAGTGACGCTGCGACGAACACGAGTGGAAATGTCGACCGTCGTTCAGCGAACGAGCACCTCACCCAAAATCCACCGGGTACGGCTTCAGCTCGCCGCTCGCGTACCGCGTCTCCAGCCCCGGGGTGCCGTTCTCCATCACCATCAGCATCGCCCGCTTGGGCGCGAAGCCCTGGTGGCGGATGTCGGCCGGCATGGCGCAGACGTCGCCGGCCTTCATCACGATCTTGCCGCGCGGGGCGCCGGTGTTCTTGTCGGCGATGTTCCAGTGGATTTCGTCGGTCAGCTGGATGAACCACTCGTTACGGTCGTTGCCGTGGATCACCGGCAGCATGTGCTCCTCGCTGGTGACGCAGCAGATGTTGGCCCGGGTGACCGCGCTGATCGACGGGTTCCAGGTGATATCGCTGCGGGCGATGTGGTCGAACAGGTTGATCGCGTGGAGCTGGCCTTCGAAACCCGGCTCGCACTCGATGTCCGGCTTGTCGTAGTCGAGATCGGCGAAGGCGCGGTTGACCGTGAATCCCGCCTCCTCGGTGCGCACCGACTTGTCGCCCGGCAGGCCGAGCATGCGGTCGGCGGCGATGAAGCTGCGCAGCAGCGGATCGCTCCGCTCCTTGCCCTTCGGCCCGATCGGCGTGCCGGTTTCGAGCGGGGCGTTCAAGGGATCGTAGCCTTCGCTGATCCAGTCCTGGCTGATCGTCGTGAACGCCTCGGACACGGCCTCGGCGGGAAAGGTTTTGAGCAGATCGATGCCCGCTTCCCTGCACCCGCGGTCGTAGGACCCGGCGAAGATGTCCACCGTGCCGTAGTGGTTGGTGGTGCCGAACACGTCGTCGAAGAAGATCCAGCCGTAGAAGAAGCCCCAGCCGATGTCGCGCACCATCGCCCTGAGGAAACGGTCGATCTCGATGATGTGGCTGCCCTTGGGCCAGGTCACGTGGGCGAAATACTCGTCACGGCGGAATTCGAAGCTGCCGAGGCGGAAGCTGGAATAGCCGGTCTCGGGATCGGTGCCGGTCTTCCGGACCTTGCTGTCGAGGACGGTCATGGGCGGGCTCCCCCGTTGAGTGTGCAGATTTCGTTCCAGCGCTTGACGGTGACGGGACCGTCGACCGTCTGCATGATCGCGACCGCGGGCCTGGCCGCGCTCATCTGGTAGGCCGAACCCTTCGGCAGCAGCACCTGGTGCCCGCGCCGCGCGACCACCCGGCCCATCCGCGGCCCGTTGGGCTCGCCGCCGAGCTGCACCGCGCCGCCCTCGTGCGAAGGCACCTGGTCGTCGGCCAGCTTGACGAAATTGAAGGTCACCTCGCCGTCCATCACGATGGCGAACTCGTCGTGCGGGGCGGCGTACCACGGCGATTCGCCTTCGATCCGCACCGCCTCGGCAACGTATTCGAGGTTCTGCACCACCGCCACGCGCTCGAACGGCGCGGCCTTCCCGGCGACCTCGAACACGTTCGAGAAGGCGTATTTCCTGAGGTCGTCGTTCAGCTCGATCGTGCCCTTCTGGTAGGCATCGAGCGATCCGACATGCGTCTTGTAGGCCACCACGGTTCTCCCGGTTCGGGCCGTCTGCGCGGCCATTGCAGCAACGGTAGCACTGCAGCGCGAAACGCGGCAACGCGCAAGCGCTGATCGCATCGCGCCCGCCGCGGCGGAACCGAGTCCGGCCTGAACGATTCAGTCCCGCATGGGGATCTCCGAAATCGACAGCTATCCCCGCACGGCCCGCTTTCTCATGGGCCGCCTGCGCCACGCGATGACCGACGCCGAAAAGGCGCGCGTCGAATCGCTGATCGAGAAGACCGAACGCTTCACTTCCCCGACCAAGCTGCTCGTCCGCGGGCAGATCGCCGAGCGCTCGACGCTCGTGATCGAGGGCTACGCGATGCGCTCGATCACCGAGGAGGGGAAGCGCTTCATCGTCGGCCTCCAGGTGCCGGGCGATTTCACGGACCTGCACGGCTTTGCGCTCAAGCGGCTCGACCACGACATCGTCACGCTGGGCGATACCCTCGTCGGCTATGTGCCGCACGAACGGCTGCATCGGGTGCTCGCCGAGAATCCCCATCTCGCGCGGCTGCTGTGGTTCGCCGCGCTGGTCGATGCCGCGGTCCACCGGCAATGGATTCTCAAGCTCGAGCAGCTCACCGCGCCCCGGCGCGTCGCGCACATCTTCGCTGAGCTGTGGTACCGGCTCGACCTCGTCGGGCTGGGCCGGCGCGACGGGCTGCGCACGCCGCTGACCCAGATCGATCTCGCCGAGATGTGCGGCACCACGCCGATCCACATGAGCCGCGCGCTAAGCCAGCTCAAGCGCGAAGGCATCGCCGAGTTCCGCCGCGGCACGGTCTATGTCGCCGATAGGGCGAGGCTCGAGGCCTTCGCCGGCTTCCGCTCCGACTATCTCTACGGCGAGGGCATGCTGCACATCGGCGAAGAGCTTTCCGGCGACTGATGCCGCACTTGCGCGAACTCGCCGCACCCTCGTACGTTTGACGGCCGATGGTCGAACCAGTGCAACCAGTGCAAGCGAGCGCCCCGGCGAGCGGGTATGCGCCGTCAAGGCGGCCGCGGTGGGGCATGCTGACGCTCATCGTCCTGCTCCACCTGGCCGCCTTGGCCGGGCTCGCGCGGGTGTTCGCGCCCGATTTCACGCGCCAGGCGATCGAGCAGGCAACCTCGCTGGTGACGGTGACGATCACCGCGCCGCCCGACCCGGTCCCCGCGCCTTCCGAGCCCGACGCGGGCGCAGCGGGCGAGGAGGGTAAGAAGGCCACGCCGCGCGAAGTCGCGGCACCCAAGGCTCGCTTGCCGCGCCCGAGCCCGGCCCCGCGCGCCTCCTCGACGGGTACGGCCAACAGCTCCGGCGCCAGCGAAGCCGGTGCCGGAACCGGCGCCGGCGGAACCGGCGAAGGCACCGGCAGCGGCAGCGGCGGCTCGGGCACCGGGGGCGGCGCGCGGTCGCTCGAGAAGATCGCCGGCGATATCAGCAACGCGCGCGACTATCCGCGCTCCGGGCGCGAGGCGCGCAAAGGCCACGACGTGGTGATCGAGCTGATGGTCGGCACCGACGGACGCGTCAGCGGCTGCCGGGTGACCGACCCGAGCCCCGACCCCGAGGCCGATGCGATCACCTGCCGGCTCGCCACCCAGCGGTTCGTGTTCCGCCCGCGGCTCAACGCCAGCGGCGATCCGGTCACCGGCATCTATCGCTGGCGCCAGCAGTGGTTCTGATGACTTCGCGCGAGGCCGGCATTACATTGACCTGGCAAGATCATACCTGACAGGAACTTACGCCATGCCAGCGATTTACCCGGTCGTCCTGTGCGGCGGCAGCGGCACCCGACTGTGGCCGCGCAGCCGCAAGCAGGCGCCCAAGCCGTTCCTGCCGCTGGTCGAGGACCTGACCCTGTTCGAAGCCACGCTCGGCCGCTGCACCGACGCCGAGCGGTTCGCGGCGCCGGTCGTGGTCACCGGCAAGGCGCACCTCGCCCACGTCGAGGCGCAGACCGCCGGCTTCCCCGAGGCCCGGGTGATCGTCGAGCCGGAAGCGAAGAACACCGCCGCGGCCATTGCCCTTGCCGCCGAGCGGTTGCCGCCCGAGGCGATCATGCTGGTGTGCCCGAGCGATCATCACATCGCCGACGTGGCCGCCTTCCGCGACGCCGCCTGCACCGCCGCGAGCCTCGCCGCCGACGACTGGCTGGTCGCCTTCGGCATCGCCCCCACCGCGCCCGAGACCGGCTACGGCTATATTCGCCGCGGCGCGCCGCTGGCGGGCGGGTGGCAGGTCGAGCGCTTCGTCGAGAAGCCCGACCGCGCCACCGCCGAGCAATTCCTCGCCGACGACCACTACAGCTGGAACGGCGGCATCTTCGTGTTCCGCGCCGGCGCGTTCCTCGACGAGCTGGCGCGGCATCGGCCGGCGATGGCCGAGGCGGTCCACCGGGCCGTCGACAAGGGGCGCGAGCAGGGCAGCGAATTTCACCCCGACGCCGCCGCCTTCGCCGCCATCGAGCCCGAATCGGTCGACTACGCGGTGATGGAGAATACGGCGCGGGCCGCGGTGGTGCCGGTGGCGATGGGCTGGTCGGACATCGGCAACTGGCAGGCGCTGCGCGACGCGCGCGTCGCGGATGCGCACGGCAACCGCACCCGCGGCGCGGTCGAGCTGGTCGATTGCCGCAACGTGCTCGCCGAAACCGACGGCCCGCGCATCTCGGTCATCGGGCTCGAGGACGTGGCGATCGTGGTCGACGGGGACGAAGTGCTGGTGACATCGATGGCAGGGGCACAGAAAGTCGGCAAGCTGTCGGGCGCGGCCAAGCAGTAGCGTCGGCAAGAGAAGGGGGACTGGCATGGGCAGCACGGGCGTGATCGCGCAGACCATCCAGCTGGCGCTGGCGCCGGTGTTCGTGCTGGTGGCGATCGGCAACATCATGAACATCCTCTCGACCCGTCTGGGGCGAATCGTCGACCGCTCGCGGCACCTGGTGGAGCGGCATCCCGACACGATCGGGCCGGAGCACGACGCGGTGGTGCGCGAGATCCGCCTGGTCGACCGGCGCATTCACCTGATCGGGCGGGCTATCCTGCTGCTGGTGCTGGCGGGGCTCAGCATCGGCCTCACGGTCGTGCTGCTGTTCATCGAGGACTTCGCCGCGATCGACCTCAAGCCCTACGTCGCGACGACCTTCGTCATCTCGCTCGGCCTGCTGATGGGGGCGCTGCTGCTGTTCCTGCGCGAAACGCGCGAAGCCGCGGCCGCGCTGCGGATCCCGCAGACCTACCTGGAGCTCGAGCGCAAGCTCTAGCTCTCGTCGCCGGGCTTCGGCGGGGCGAGCAGGGCCTGGCCCTGCTGGCGGATCGCGCCGGCCACCAGCGGCTCGATGAAGCCGAGCGCGGGCGGCAGGTCGACCGAGAGCACGACTTGCACATCGCCGACATCGATATGCCCGGCAAGCGACTGGCCCATCGCGTTGATCGCCATTTCCATGCGGTCCTCGCTCGGCCAGCGCGTCTGCACCTGGGCCATGCCGCCGGGAATGCCCTCGCCCATCCGGTGGCCGTTCTCGCGCAGGCGGCGGCGCGCTTCCTCGCGGCCGAGCGAATGGGGAATGGCGACTTCCATCAGGACTCCTGCTTGTCGGGGGCCGGGAGCGCTTCGGGCTCGCCCGCAGCGCCATAGCGATAGTCGAGATAGCGCGTGCGGATCGCGAGGTCGTCGAGCGCGCCGTCGGCCAGCTGCCGCGTCACGCGGTCGATCTCGTGGCTGATCTTGCCGAGGCTTTCGGTCAGCTGCCGGTCGGGCGTGCCGGTGCCGGCGCGGTCTTCCCTGCGCAGCTGCGCGGGGATCTTGCGATAGGCGTCGATCATGCCCGGCAACGTCTCGCCGACCAGCTTGCGCGTCTCCACCGCGGCCGGGTGCAGCGGCTCGATGTGCTCGAGCTGGACGCCGAGCGCGTCGAGCTGGACGCCGATCTGGTCGACCAGCGTGACCGCCGGCGCCGGCAGCGCCGGGCGCTGGTGCTCGAGCCACAGCTCGGTACGCGCGACCATGTGGCGCACGTCGCCGGTGTTGAGGTCGCTGCGTTGGGGGACGCGGACTTTCGGAAAGTTCGAGAACAGGAACGTGGAGGCGACCACGGCCAGGAAGGCGATCATGATCCCGGTGAAGCCGATCCCGTCGATCGCGATCCCTGCGACCATCGAGACCAGCACGATCGCCAGCAGCGATCCGCCGATGAGCTTGATCCGCGTCATCAGGTTGCGCTGCCTGACCTCCGCCGAGCCGCGCCCGATCGAGCGCGCGCGGGCGCGGCGATGGCGCCCGCCCTCGCGGTTGTCGCGCAGCAGCGAGCGGCCTTCGTCGATCAGGCGCTCGCTGTCCTGGGTCAGGTCCTGCACCATTACTCGAGGCTGAGCAGCGAGGGCTCGGTGGCGGTCTTGGCGGCCTGCGCCTGGCCTTCGGCGCGGGCGATGTAGCCTTTCGATTTCTCGACCTCGTCGGTCAGCACCTCGACCGTCTGCTTCATGCTGGCGAGCGCCTTGACCTTGAAGTTGTCGACCTCGTCCATCGTGTCGTAGATGTTCTGGAACGCGCGCTGCAGCGTCTCGAGCGGGATCGTGCTCGAGGCGGCCTGCTCGTGGATCTTGGCGGTGTTCTCGCGCAGCAGCTTGCCGGTCGAATCGATGATCCCGGCGGTGGTCTCGTTGAGCGAGGTGATCTGCTGCAGCACCAGCCGCTGGTTGGTCATCGCCTGCGCCACGGTGACCGCGGTGCGCAGCGCGCCGACGGTGGTGGTGCTGGCGCGGTCGACGCCCTTCACCAGCTCGACGTTGTTCTTCTTGACCAGGTCGAGCGCGAGGTAGCCCTGCACCGTCACCGCCATCTGCGTCAGCAGGTCCTGGTTGCGCTGGCGGACGTAGAACAGCGCGGTCTCGCGGATCGCCTTGGCCTTCGCCGGATCGCTCGCATCGAGATCCTCGGCGGTGTCCTCGAGCTTGCCGTCGAGCGTCTTCGCGATGTGGACCATCTGCTCGAGGTTGCCCATCGCTTCCCACAGCTTCTGCCGCTCGACGTCGATCGCGGCGTTGTCCATCAAGAGCTCGTCCTTGCCGCTGGAGAGGCGGGCGAGGATCGCGCTGATGTGGCCCTGGGCCGAGGTGTAGCTGTCGAAGTAGCGCTTGAGCTTGTTGCCGAACGGCAGGATGCCGAGGAACTTGCGGCCCGAGCTGAGGTTGCCCTGGCGGCCGGGATCGAGGTCCTCGACCGTGCGGCGCAGCTCGGCGAGGTCCTTGCCGACTCCGGTCTCCTGGTCCATCGCCCTGACCGGGCGGTCGAGGAAGCGGTTCGACATCTGCGCCGCGGTCGACAGCTCCTTGCGGCCCATGCCGGTGATCTGGTCGACCTTCTTGCCGAAGTCGGGCGACTGCGCGTCGAGCGCGACCAGCTCGGAAACGAAGCCGTCGACCTTCTCCTCGAGCTTGGACTTCTTCTCGTCCGAAACGGGCACCAGGCCGGAAGCCTTCTCGGGCGCGACCGCCGGCACCGGATCGGGCGGCGTCAGCTCGAGACCGCCGGCGGTCCTGGTGGCGGTCGTGGTCTGGTTGGTCGTGGCCATTCGCTCTTCCCTTCCGGCAAGCTACCACTGTATTAGGTGCGCAAGACACGCAATTCAAGCGGCGGTCATGTCGGGAATTTCGGCGATTGGCCGCGGCAATGCAACGCCTGAAACGGATTAGGACGCAATCGCGCCGGTCACCGGCGCATGCGCTGGATGTCCTCGGCCAGCAGTTCCTGCCCGCTGCGATCCGCGACCGCGGGCAGCGCGGCCATTCGCGCGTACCAGGCGGCGAGGTTGGGGGGGAGCTCGCCCGTCAGCGGGCCGACCCCGCGGGCAAAGTCGATCGCGGCCATCAGCGTCACGTCGGCCAGCGTGTAGCGGTCGCCGGCGAGGAACGGGCGCTTGCCCAGCTCGGCCTCGAACCACGGCAGCGCCGCCAGCGCCTCGGCGCCGCGCCGCTGGCCCCATTCGCGCTTTCCGTCGGTCCAGTCGGGATTGCGCCACGGCTGCAGCGCCGCCCCGAGGCCGGCGGTGCCGTAGTGAAAGTAGTCGTCGATCGGGTCGAGCAGCATGATCTCGGCGCGCCGGTGCATCATGTGGATCAGCCCCTTCTCGCGCGCAGTGGTGCCGGTCAGCACCGGGTTGCCGTCGAGATTGTCGAGATACTCGGTGATCGCCACGCATTCGGACAGGACCAGCCCGTCGTCGAGCACCAGCACCGGCGTCTTGCCGATGGGGTTCATGGCCAGGAACTCGGGGCGCTTCTGGTCGGCGGCGATGAGGTCGACGGGGACGTACTCGATGGTCCCCGCCAGCCCCTTCTCGGCGATGACGATGCGGATGCGCGCCGCGTTGGGCGTGCCTTGCCGGTCGTAGAGCCTCACAACTGGGCCGGCGCCCCGTCGAGCAGGATGGTCTTGGTCTCGAGGTACGGCCACAGCCCTTCCTCGCCGCCCTCGCGGCCGATGCCCGACTGCTTGAAGCCGCCGAACGGCATGCCGAACTCCATCCGCATGCCGTTCTGCCCCATCACGCCGGTGCGGATGCGGCGGCTGATGTCGTAGGCGGCCTGCGGATCGGTGGTGAGGACCGAGCCGTTGAGGCCGTAGTTGCTCTCGTTGGCGATGCGGATCGCGTCTTCCTCGTCGTCGGCCGGGATCAGGCACAGGACCGGGCCGAAGATTTCCTCCTGCGCGATGCGGCTGTCGTTGTCGACGCCCGCGAACAGCGTCGGCTCGATGAAGTAGCCCTTGTTCATGTGCGCCGGGCGCTGGCCGCCGGTGACGAGGTCGGCGCCGGACTTGCGCCCTTCCTCGATGTACATCTCGACCCGCTCGAGCTGGCGCTTCATCGCCAGCGGGCCGAGCTGGGTTTCGGGGTCGTCCGAGTGGCCGATGCGGATGCCCTTCATCACCCCGGCGATGGCTTCGGCGAGTTCGTCGTGCCGGTGCCTGGGCACGATCGCGCGGCTCAGCATCGCGCAGACCTGCCCGCTCATCACCGTGATCGTGTTGCCGAGGATGCCGGCGGCGGCCTCGATCGGGAAATCGTCGCGCACGATCGCCGCCGACTTGCCGCCGAGCTCGAGCGAGCAGCGGGCGATGCGGCTGCCGCAGACTTCGGCGATGCGCTTGCCGGCCGCGGTCGAGCCGGTGAAACTGACCTTGTCGATGCCGGGGTTGTTGACGAGGTGGTCGCTGGCCTCGCGCTCACCGGGGACGAGGTTGACCGTGCCCGGCGGCAGGCCCGCCGCCTCGGCCGCCTCGGCGATGATGTAAGCTTCGAGCGGCGTCTCGGGGCTCGGCTTCATTACCACGGTGCAGCCCGCGACGAGCGAGTAGAACACCTTGTTGGCCATGATCCCGAACGGCGCGTTCCACGGGGCGATGCCGGCGACGACGCCGACCGGCTCGCGCGCGATCACCGCGGTGTCGACGACCTGGCCCTTCTTCTGCTCGACCCACGGGAAAGTGCTGCCGAGCGACGCGATCCCGCGCAGCCCGGCAACGCCGCCGCCGTGCATGATCGGCGCGAAGCTGGCGAGGCCGCCGACCTGCGCGGTCCACGCCGCACACAGCTCGGGCACCCGGGCTTCGAGATGGTCGATCATCGCCATCAGCCGCGCACCGCGCTCGGCGGGCGACGTGGTCGGCCAGGGCCCGTGGTCGAATGCCTCGCGCGCGGCGCGCACGGCGCGGTCCATGTCGTGCTCGGCCGCCTCGGCGACGCGGGCGACGATCTCCTCGCTGTTCGGGTTGACGATTTCGAGCTGGCGCCCGCTGCTCGGCGAAACCCATTCGCCGCCGATGAACAGCTTGTCGGGATGCCGGATGTTCACGCCTTGGGGGGTCATTGAGGGTCTCCTGGATTCCATTCGAATACTAGCACCACGCCCCCTTGCCCGTCAGTGTGTGCAGGAGGGGCGCGGTTTCAAGCTCTCTGCCGTCCTAGAAATTCGACAGGATCGTGAGGCTGCGGCTGTCGAGCGGCTTGCCCTCGCGCTGCAACTGCAGCTCGCGCGCGCGCAGCTTGCCCTGCTGGTCGATCAGGAAGGCATGGATCGCCTTCACTTGATCCGGCTTCAGCAGGTCGTCCCAGCGCGGCATCCCGTTGGGCACCAGCAGGCCTTCGAGCACGATCCTGTCGAACACCTCGTGCGTGCCGGGCTGCATGCGCCTGAGGTCGGGCAGCGGTGCGCGCGGCTGGTTCGAGTGGCAGAGCGAGCAATTCTCGGTGAACAGCGCGCTGCCCATGGCGATCGTCTGCGGCGTCACGCCGGGCAGCTGCGCGGGCGGCGCCGCGGCGGGCTGGAGCGCGGGCAGGTCGGCCGGGACCGGCACCTCGCCGCCGCCGAGCTTGAACACCAGCAGGCGGTTGGCGTTGCCCTTGGCATAGGCGGCGGCATACGGCGGCACGAAGCCCCACCCGCCGCCGCCCCAGCCGGTCTGCACGGCGAGGTATTGCACCCCGTCCACCTTGTAGGTCATCGGCGCGGCGAGCATCGAGCTGCCGGTGTCGATCGTCTTGAGGATTCGCCCGGTCTCGGAATCGTGCACCACCAGCTTGCCCGAGAGCGTGCCGTGGATGACGAGGCCGGACGCGGTCGCCAGCACGCCGCCGCGGTCCTGCCAGCCGTCGAAGTCGGCCGCCCACTTGGTCTTGCCGGTCAGCGGGTCGATCGCCCGCAGCTCGCTGGTGAACGGCTTTTCGGTCACCCACTTCCATTGCGGCAGCGCCTTCACCGCGTCCTGCAGCGGCGGCGGCAGCGTCGGCAGCGCGGCCTCGAGGTCGGCAGTGAACAGCAGCGCGGCCGAGGCATTCATCACCCGTGGCCGGTACGCCGGGTTCTCCGAGCCGGGGGGCACGAACATCAGGTTGCCCATGTCGACCACGCTGGCGAAGTAGCTGTTGCGCGAGGGATCGTACGCCGCCGCGTGCCAGTTGCGCGCGCCCGACGAGGCCGGGAACACCAGCTTCGGCCCGGTCGAATAATCGGAGAACTCGGGCGTCAGCTTCGGCTTGCCGGTCTCGAGGTCCCATCCGCTGGCCCAGCTCGTCCGCACCAGCGCATTGGCCGCGAGCGGCTTGCCATTCTCGCGGTCGATCACGAAGAAGAAGCCGTTCTTGGGCGTGTGCAGGATCACCGGGCGCTTCTGCCCGCCGACGTCCAGCTCGGCGAACACCATCGGCTGGGTCGCGGTGAGGTCCCACGAATCCTGCGGCGTCTCCTGGAAATGCCATTTCATCTCGCCGGTCGCGCGGTCGAGCGCGACGACCGAATCGAGATAGAGATTGTCACCGCCCGAGGGCGAGCGGGTCTTGAGCGGATAGGGACCGCCGTTGCCGGTGCCGATGATCACCTGGTCGAACACCGGGTCGTAGGAGATCGCATCCCAGACGGTCCCGCCGCCGCCGATGTCCCAGCGGCTGTTGGCGTCCCAGGTCTTGAGCGCGTCCTCGAGCGCCTTGCTCTCCTGCGGTCCCGCCTTGGGATCGTGCGGGATGGTCCAGAACCGCCACGCCTCGGTGCCGTCGGCGGCGTCGTAGGCGGTGACGTAGCCGCGCGTGTCCATCTCGGCGCCGGCATTGCCGATGATGACGAGGTCCCCGGCGATCTCGGGCGCGCCGGTGACGGTGTAGCCGCGCTTGCGGTCGGCGATCGTGTCGGTCTTCCACGCCACCGCGCCGGTCTTCGCATCGAGCGCGTAGAGGTACCCGTCGAGCGAGCCGACGAACACCTTGCCCCCGGCCACCTGCACGCCGCGATTGGCCTGGTCGCAGCAGGTGAAGCGGTTCACCTGCATGTCGACCTCGGGCTCGAACGTCCACAGCTCTTCGCCGGTCGCCGCATTGAGCGCGTAGACCCGGCCGAGGTTGCCCGAGGTGTACATCACCCCGTCGATCACCACCGGGGTCGCCTCCTGCACGCGGGCGGTGCCGAGGTCGTATTCCCATGCCAGGCCGAGCTGGCCGACGTTGTCGGGATTGATGTCGCCGAGGCGCGAGAAATGGCTGCCGGCCCAGTCGCCGCCCGGGTTGTCCCAGTTCTCGCCGGCGCCGATCACCGAAGTGTCGACCTCGGGCGCATTGGTGCCTTGCGTGCAAGCGGCGAGGGCGAGGAACAAAATGGAGGCAATAAGGCGCAACCAGTCCCCCTCCCGCTTGCGGGAGGGGCTAGGGGTGGGCCTCTCAGCCACCTGCGGACTCGCCCACCCCCAACCCCTCCCGCAAGCGGGAGGGGAGAGACGGCACATCACAGCACCGCTCATGCCGGCCACGAATGCTGGTACTGTTCCAGCACCGATCGCAGCGTACGCGGCTTGCGGCCGGTGATGCGTTCGACGTCGTCCGAGACGACATCCATGAAGCCTTCGCGGATCGACTGGCCGAATGTGACCATGCCCTCGCTCGCCCACGGGATCGGCCCGTCGGGCATGACGTCGGACGCCTTGCGCGGCACGCCGAGGGAATCGAAATAGGCATACATGCCGGCGTCATCGACCGGTTCGATTGCGATCGGCCTGCCGGCCATCTCGGAGACCAGCGCCATCGCGTCGGGCAGAGTCCACAGCTCCGGCCCGGTCACATCGTAGGCCTTGTTCGCATGGCCCTCCTGCGTCAGCACGCCTACTGCCGTGGCCGCGCAGTCGTCGCGGCTGACGATGGGCACCCGCCCGCGTCCGGCGTTTTCCGGCTTGTGCCCGGCCAGCAGCGCGGGGATCGCCATCGCGGTCGCCACGGCCTCGGCATAGAGGCTGTTGCGCAAGTGGGTCCAGGCGAGGCCCGACGCCTCGATCATCCGCTCGGTGGCGATATGATCGAAGCCCTCCACCGAAGGGTTGCCGGGCGTCCTCACGCCGAGCAGCGAAGTGTAGACGACGTGCTTCACTCCGCGCGCCACCGCGGCGTCGACCGCGGCGCTGTGCTGCTCCACGCGCGAGCCGACCCGCACGGTCGAGATCAGCAGCATCCGCTCGCCGCCCTCCATCGCCGCAAGCAGCGAGGCCGGCTCGTCGAAATCGGCGCGCCGCACGTGAGCGCCCTGTTCGGCGAACTCGGCCAGCGTCTCGGGCGTGCGCGAGAGCAGCACGAGGTCCTCCGCGGGCACGTGCTCGAGCAGCAGGCGGGCCGCCGCGGTGCCGAACTGCCCGGACGCGCCGGTGACGATGATCTTGCCCAAGGTACTCTCCCGTTCTTGGCGGCAATCATAACGAGTGTTACGGTTGAGGCAACAACACGGGAGAGGACATGACTGCGCTTTCCATCGAGGACCGCCTCGGTCTGCAGGACCTGATCGCCAACTACAGCTGGGCGCTCGACACCGGCGACGCCGACGGGCTCGTCGCCTGCTTCACTGACGACTGCGTGATGAGCGAGGAGGTGTTCGAGGACCCCGACGTGTGGCAAGGCCATGAAGGCATCCGCGGGCTGATGAAGCACTACGCCAATGCCCCCGGGTTCCCCGGCCGCCAGCACCACGTGACGCAGACCCAGTACCTCCCTCAGGCCGACGGCAGCGTGACCATGCGCAGCTTCGCCTTCGTCACCGAATGCGAGGGCGAGCCGCCCTATCTGCTGCGCTTCACCGGCTGGTACGACGACCACGCGGTCAAGGGCGCCGACGGCCAGTGGCGCTTCCGCCGCCGCACCGTGCGGCTGTGGGACGGCGAAGTGCTCAGGAACTTCCCCGGCCGCGGCCAGTGGGTTGCGAGGAAGCGGCCGGAGTCGCTAATCGTCAAGCGGTGAGCCAAAGGCCGATCCGCTTCCGCACCAGGTTGTTGCAGTACCCTGGCCAGGGGCCGTGGTTCCAGATTCCCGCCCGCTTCGTCCGCGACTGGGGCCTGACCATGACCACGACGGTCGAAGGCACCATCAACGGCTATCCGCTCGGCCGCCGCGCGATCAAGGACTCAGGGCCCAAGACCGACGACTGGTACATGGGGCTGACCAAGGACATCGCCGAGGCAATCGGCGGCAAGAAAGGTGACGAAGTCGAGATCGAGCTGCGCCTGGCCGACATGACCATGCCGGACGAGATGGCGCAGCGGATGAAGCGCGACCCCGAGTTCGTGCGCGCCTTCGAAGCGCTCACCCCGAACCACAAGCGCAAGGCGATCGAGCACTACCTCGAGGCGAAAACACCGGCCGGCCGGACCGCACGGCTCGAGAAGATCAGCCGCTCGATCAAGGCGCGCTGAGCTAGATCCAGCGCCGGACCTTGCGCGCGTAGGCCTCGAAGTCCTCGCCGAACTTCGCCCGCAGCGCCCGCTCCTCGGGCGCGATCTGCAAGCGGTCGATGTAGGCGACGAAGGCGGCGACGAGGACCACGCCCGCGGCATTGCCCAGCCAGACCGCCCAGGCGGCGAGGATCAGCGTGAGGGCAAGGTACATCGGATTGCGCGTGATCCGGAATATGCCGCTCGCCACCAGCACCCGCGTCTTGTCGAGGTGCAGCGGATCGATGGTCGTGCGCGCGCGGGCGAACTGACCGATCGCGAACGCCATCACGCCCAGCGCCGCCGCCAGCAGAACCGCCGCGGCCAGCGCCTGTCCCGAAAAGCGCAGCGTCGCCCACGGCAGCAGGCCGGCGCAGACCGCCATGGCGATGGCGAACGCCAGGCCAACCAGCGGGGGCGGTATGCGGTTCTCGAGTCGGCTCATCTGCGCGCTTCCCTCGGTGACGGCCGTTGTCGGCACAGCGTCAGTCTAGCATCGGTCCGCCGCCGTGACGAGGAGGCGAGGGGTCAGCTCCTCAGCGCCAGCACCCAGCCGATGACCAGCCCCCGGTCGTCGCCGGCGGCGATCATGGCGCGCAGGGTATCGCCGTGCCAGTCGACCGGCCGGTAGCCGGCCTCGGCTGCCACTTCCTCGAGCAGCAGGGCGTCCGCGTGCCGGCTCATGCCGACCACGAGGCCCGGGCGCCGTTCGAACAGCGCGCGGCCGAAGCGGATGCGGTCGCCTTCGATGGCGATGGCCTCGGTCCGCGGCGGCTCCCCGGTCGCGGCCAGGCGGCGGCCGGCGGCGAGTGCGGGGTCGTAGACCAGCAGCGAGGTTTCGCCATAGCGCCAGCGCCACTTCGGCAGCCCCGTGACGGCCGGCACCGCCAGGGCGCCGATCAGCGCCTCGCGCCGGGTGGCCGCGATCACTGCGAGGCCTCGTGCGGGCCGGCGGCAAGGTAGTCGGCGATTGCCTTGAGGTCCGCATCGCTCACTTCGCCGCGCGCGATCGCCGGCATGTTGCCGATCCCCTGGCGCGCGGCCATGACCACGTACTGCGCGGGCAGTTTGCGCCGTTCGAGCAGCGCCGGCTGCACCCGCCGGCCGAGCAGCCCGGTGCCCATGCCGTTGGCGCCGTGGCACATCGCGCAATGCTCGAGGTAGAGCGCCTCGCCGCCGGTCGCCTGAGGACGGCTGGAGCGGGTCTCGGGCCTGGGCGCGGGCGGCGGGCCTTGCGCGATGGCCGCGCTTCCGGCGAGGAGCAGCGCTGCTATCGCAACCCGCTTCATGCGCGCCTCCCCTGCCCCTTGGGCCAGATGCCGCTCTTGCCCGGCGCGAGGATGCCGTTGGGGTCGAGCGCGTCCTTGACCGTCTCGTTGAGCTTCCTCAGGGCCCCCCCGCCCCAGTCGTAGCTGTCGGCGACGAGGTCCATGTAGTCGAGGTGCGTGCGGTATTCGCCGTACCCTTGCGCCTTGGCGTCCGCGACCAGCTGGCGGAAGAACGGGTCGATCCGCCGCATCATCGCCGGATCGTCCTTGTTGAACAGCATCGCGTTGACGTTGACCAGGTGCCGCTCGCCGAAGGCGAAGCTGCCCTGGTAGTCCATCCCGTATTCCCTGTAGCGGGCATAAGTCCGCTGGAACTGCGCCAGCGCCGCGGTGCCGTTCTGCGGGATGATCGGCGAAAAGCCGATGTGCCCGCCGCGCCCGCCGTACCAGTTGACGTTCTGCATCGGGAAGGTGATCGGCGTTCCGGTCCAGCCCGAATATTCCATCGGCTGGCCCTTGACCCAGGTGGTCGGCCGGATGGTCAGCGGGCCGATCGCCTTCATCGCGCGCTCGAGCACGGCGTAGGCGGCCTTGTTGACTTCCTCGCGCCCGTAGAGCCGCAGGCTCACGCCCCACCAGCCGAGCCCGAAGCGCTTGCGGATCGCGTCGATCACGGCATCGTCGAGCGCGCCGGGCTTGTCAGTCCATTCGTTGCGTCGCGTCGCCACTGCCGCGGCGCGCAGCCAGTTACCGATCGACGGGCTCTGCTGCAGCACGCGCTCGCGCCTGAGCGGCCCGATGGTGTCGACCAGCGGCTTTAGGTCCTCGGGCCGGTCGAATTCGACGTCCATGCCCATCAGGCTCTCGGGCTCGGGCATCAGCCACAGGTTGGCCTTGGTCACGACGCCGAAGTTCGACTGCACGAACATCTGGTCCCACCCCGGCCCGAAGCCGAACGGATAGGCGCCCCAGGTCGGCGCGTTGCTGAACGCGCCCATCCCGGTGCGCACCACTTCGCCGCTCGGCAGCACGACCTCGAGCCCGCACAGGTTCTTGGTGTTCTCGCCATAGGGCGTGTAGCCGACCCCGCGGTCGAGCGCGTTGCCGATCACCGAGCCCCACGAGTTGCCCGGCGTCGACAGCCAGTAGGGCAGGTTGTTCTTCTGGATGAAGTCGTAGAGATCGTAGAAGCCGACCCCGGGCTCGAGCAGCACGGTGCCGAATTCCTCGTCGAACTCGATCTTCTTCATCCCCGAGAGGTCCAGCACCACGCTGCCCGAAAGCAGCGGCGCGGAGCCGCCGTAGCCGAGGTTCTTGCCGCGGCTGATCGGCCACACCGGCAGGCGGAACTGGTTGGCGATGCGCAAGGCCGCCTGCACTTCCTCGACCGTGGTCGGCCCGATCGCGCCTGCGGGCAGGTGCGTGCCGTCGTGCACAGCGAACTTGTCGCGGTAGCCGCTGCGGTCGATCGGCTCGAAGAACACCTTGCCCGCGCCAAGCGCCGCTTCGAACGCGCGCTGCGCCTGGGTCAGCTTGGCGGCGGTGAAGCCGGGGGGCAGCCAGTCGTCTTCCATCGTCTATCCTTGCGACCACAGCGTCCGGGCCGGCGGGCGGGTGCCGGCGTCGAGCCGGATCACCTCGCCGTTGAGCAGCGGCGTGCGGATGATGAATTCGGCGACTTCGGCGAATTCCTCGGCGCGGCCGGCGCGCTTGGGGAACTCGGCGTCCTTGAGCAGTTCGTCGACGAGGTCCTGCGGCAGGAAGCCGACCATCGGCGTGGCCATGAACCCCGGGGCGATGCCCATCACCCGGATGTGGTGCGTCGACAGGTCGCGGGTCCACACCAGCGTCAGCGCCGCGAGCGCGGACTTGGCCGCGGCATAGGCGGTCATTCCCTGCTGGCCGCCGAAGCTGGCGATCGAGCAGGCGTTGATGATCACCCCGCGCTCGCCGTCCGGCCCCTCGGGCGCGTTGCGCGTCATCCGGTGCGCGACTTCGGCGGTGACGTTGATGGCGCCCACCAGGTTGACGTCGATCACCTTGCGCATCGCCGCGACATCGCCCGGGCCCGCAGCGGTGGCGATGGGCCCGAGGCCGCCGATGCCGGCGCAGTTGACGAGCACGTGGATCGGGCCGTCGATCATCGCCACCGCGGTCGCCACCGCCTCGGCATTGGCGACGTCGCAGGCGATCCATTCGGCGCCCTCGGGCGGCGCGCCGGCGAGGTCGAGCGAAGTCACCCGCGCCCCGGCCGCGAGCAGCGCCTGCGCCGTCGCCTCGCCGAGCCCCGAATTGCCGCCGGTGACGACCGCCGTCTTGCCTGCCGGATCCATGCCCTCTCCCCCGCGCTTGCCGCGCGCGACTTTAACGCTCGTTACTTTTCAGCTAGCAGGCGCCCAAGTCAAGCGAGGGAGAGTGTCCTGGCGACAAGGGAAGAGCTCTACGAAGCGCTCGACCGCTTCCTGGCGGCGCTCGATGCGCGCGATCCGGCGCGCGCCGAATGGGCGGCGGACCTGCTCTACACCGAGAACAACGTCGCGCTCGATCCGGGCGACGGGCTGTGGAACACGCTCACCGCGCGCGGGCCCTACGACCTGCGCCTCGCCGATGCGAGCCACGGCGAGGTCGCGCTGTTCACTTGCGTCGAGGAAACCGACGCGGTCAGCCCGTGCGCCATCCGGCTCCAGCTGGCGGACGGCGCGATCGCCGGGGCCGAAATCGTCGTCGCGCGCAACAAGGACGAGGGCTTTCCCTTCGTCGGCCAGCGGTTCGAGGACAAGCCGGCAATGCTTGCCGTCGTTCCCGAGGCCGAGCGCGTCAGCCGCGCCGAGATGCTCGCCATCGCCAACGGCTACTTCGAGACCATCGAGCGCAACAACGGCATGATCCGCACCCGTTTCCATGCCTCGTGCAACCGGGTCGAGAACGGCGTGCAGACGACCAACAACGCCGACTTCCCGCTGCCCGTCGCGCGGCTCGGCTGCGAGGCGCAGTTCGCGCTCGGCTGGTACCGCTACGACGACGCGCTGCGCGCCCGCCGCTTCCCGCTGGTCGACATCGAGCGCGGGATCGTGCTGGCCTACGGCTTCATCGACCACTCGGGCCGGCTCGGCGAGTATGAGTTGACCGACGGCACCACGGTCTCCAGCCCGGTGCGCCGCCCGCATTCCTATTACCTTGCCGAAGCGTTCAAGATCAGGGACGGTGCGATCGAGCAGGTCGAGGCGGTGTTCCACACGGTGCCGTACCGGATGCCGAGCCCCTGGGAGGGGAGAGGGCAATGAGCAAGGATGCAATGCGGTCCCCCTCCCGCCTGCGGGAGGGGTTGGGGATGGGCCAGTCAGGCCCACGCTCGCCCGCGTCCACCCCCGACCCCTCCCGCAAGCGGGAGGGGAGGCCATGACTCCCGCGCGCCGCATCGGCTCGCTCGTGCTGCTCGCGCTGGTGTTCGTGATGGAGGGCTACGACCTCAACGCGATGGCGCTGGCCGTTCCGCGCCTCGAGGGCGCGCTCGGGCTCGAACCGGCCGCGTTCGGCTGGGTGTTCTCGGCGCTGCTGATCGGCCTCGGCGGCGGCGGCGCGCTGCTCGCCCCGCTCGGCGACCGCATCGGTCGGCGCCCGCTGATCGTGTTCGGCTGCCTCGCGGTCGCGGTATCCACGCTGGCAACCTCTCTATCGGCCAGCGTGACCGAATTCCTCGTCTGGCGATTGCTCACCGGCATCGGCCTCGGCGCCTGCCTGCCGAACTGCTCGGCACTGTCGGCCGAGCTCGCCCCCGAGCGGCTGCGCGCGACGGTTATGGCGGTCGTCTCCGCGGGGATTCCGCTCGGGCTGGCGGCGGCCGGGATCTTCGCGCCCGAGGTCGTGGCGATGGGCGGCTGGCAGGGCCTGTTCGTCGTCCCCGGCCTGTTCGCGGCGCTGCTCAGCGTGGTCCTGTGGCTGGTCCTGTCCGGCGAAACCGGGCCGGCGGGCGAGGCCCCGGCGGCCGCGAAGGCGCCGCAGGTCGAGCTGTTCCGCGCGCCCTGGGTGGTCCCGTTCTCCGTCTTCGCGCTGCTGCTCTCGCTCAACGCGATGAACCTCTACCTGCTCAATTCCTGGCTGCCGACGGTGCTGCCCAGGGCCGGCTTCTCGCTCGATGCGGCGGCGCGGCTTGCGGGCGTGGTCCAGCTCGCCGGGCTGGGCATCGGCGTCGCCGTGAGCCTGCTGATCGACCGCTGGCGGCCCGGGCCGGCGCTGCTGGCTATGTTCGCTGCGATGGCCGCGTGCTTTGCCGCCATCGGCCTGACCGCGCCCGACGCGAGCCGCTGGACGCTGCTGCTGATGCTCGGCGTCGGCGGCGCCTCGGCCGGCGGCATGGCCCTCCCCGCGCTGTGCGCCTACCTGTTCCCGCCGCGGCTCCTGTCCTCGGCGGTCGGCATGGGCGTGCTCGTCGCCCGGCTCGGCGCGATTGCCGGCCCGCCGCTCGGCCAGGCGATGCTGAATGCCGATGTCGCTCCGCAGACCTTCCTCGCCGCCGCCGCGGTTCCTGCGGCGCTGTGCGCGCTCGTCAGCCTCACGGTCCCGGCCGCGCTGCGCGTCAGGAACCGGGCGGAGCCGGCGACGGCCTGAAGTCGAGCCCGCCGATGCGCTCGGCGAAGCGCCAGCCTTCGGTAGTGCGGACCAGCCGGTCGCGGTACCAGCCGACCAGCGGCGCGCTGGCGCTCATCGCCGGCAGCGCGCCATCGGGTGCCGGGTCGCCCTGGTAGAGCACGATCACGCTGAACGCGCCGGCCTCGTCGGCGCTCTCGACGTCCACGACGATATTGCTGACCTGGTGCCGCTGCGCCCGCGGCGGTCGCGCCTGGAACGCCGCCAGGATCGCCGCGCGCCCCTCGACGAACGTGCCCGGCTGGCTCGGCCGCCCCATCCGCGCGTCAACGGTGTAGAGCGCGGCCACCGCCGGCCAGTCCTGCGCATCGTTGAGGTTGACGTAGCGCTTGATCAGCCGCTCGCAGTCGGCCTCGATCGCGCGGCGCTCGGCTTCGGTCACGCGGTCTCCCGTTCCGCCGCTTCGGCGTCCATCATCGCCTGCAGCATCCGGCGGCCCTCTACCGTATTCCGATCGCCCTTGACCATGAGTTCCGCAGGCGGGTTGCCGTCATAGAGATCGATCATCTTTTCGATCTCGACCGAAGCGAAGATGTCCTCGTCGATCACCGGAGCGAGGTTGGCGCGCATCCGCGCCACGTCCACCGTGTCGTCGACCGCGACCGCGAAGTGGTAATAGCAGGTCCGCGGCGTCGCCGGGGTGATCGCGTGATAGACGCGATTGCGCGAGATCGGCAGGCCGGGCGCCTGGGGATGGCCGGCGGGGTAGGCGACCTCGGTGATGCCCGAATGGAACCCCGGCAGATAGCTCGCCATCCCCATTGCGCGGTCGATCGTCTCGGTCGGATAGACCCCCAGGGCATGCATCAGCGGCGGGATCGGAGCGTCCCTGATCCGCCGCATCGAGGACACGAAGCGGGGGCGTCTCTCGAGCTCCTCGGGAGTGCTGGCATTCTCGAGCGTGCCGATGCTGGTGCCGTGGAGGAACGCCAGGTGCGACAGGTCGAACAGGTTGTCGTTGAGCAGCTGGTAGCGGCAGGGGACTTCGTGGAAGAGCAGCGTATGGCCGGTCAGCCCTTCGCCCTCGAGGCCGATCTCGGCGAGCGACGGCAGGAGCGCCGGGTCCGCCTGGTCGGCGTCGCCGACCCACACCCAGGCCCACAGGCCGTGCTCGACGATCGGGTAGGTCGCCACGCGACAGGACTTCGGGACATGCGCCTGGCTCGGGATGTCGACGCACTGTCCGTCGGGCCCGAAGGCGAAGCCGTGGTAGCCGCAGCGGACCACGTCGCCTTCGAGGAACGACTTGGCGAGCGGGAAGTGCCGGTGCGGGCAGCGCCCGTCGAGCGCCACCAGCGCCCCGTCCGCCTTGCGGTAGATCGCCAGCGGGGTCCCGACCACGGTCCGCCCGATCAGCGCGCGGCCGATGTCGTTCGCGAAACCGGCGACGTACCAGGCGTTCCGCGGCGCGAACGAGCCCGGCTTGAAAGGGTACATGCGCTCTCTCCTCTCGCTTGCCACCGTCTCGGGCGGGCATTGTCCGCATAACTTACACTGTAAGCTTGCATCGTGTCCAGTATCGTCGGATGACCCGGAAGATGGCGCAGGCGGGCAAGCTCAATCGCGAGATGATCGTGCGCGAGGCGGTCGCCCTGCTCAACGAAGGCGGCCTCGAAGCGGTCAGCCTGCGCAAGATCGCCCGGCGCCTCGGCGCGCGCGCGCCGTCGCTGGCGCGGCACGTCGGCGACAAGGCGCAGCTGCTGGCGCTGGTCTCGGCCACGATCTTCGGCGAGGCGCTCGAGACGATCCCGCGCGGCCTTACGGGCGACGCCTGGCTCGAAGCGTTCGGCCACGCCCTGCGCCGCAAGCAGTCCGAGACGCGCGACATCTCGGCGCTCCTGTCGATTGTCCCGCCGAACGCCGCGGTCGACGAAGCCGTCACGCAGCGGCTCAATGCGCTGATGCGCGAAGCGGGCCTCGCGGGCACCCGATCGCAGGTCGAGCAGGCCGCGATCCAGGCGCTCGTGACCGGGTGGATGACGTTCGAGAAGTCGCCCCGCGCCCGCCAGTTTGCCGCGCGCCTGCCGGGCGATCACGCGTTCGAGGACAGCCTCAGGGCGCTGATCGCGGGCTTCGCCGCCGCGCGCGCCTAGGCCCTAGTCCGGCCTGGTCTTCTCGAGGAACAGCGAGCGGCCCTGCCCGTCGCGCGCCTCGAGCGTGTCGATCAGCCGGGTGAGGATCGTGCCGAGCTGCGCGGTCTCGGCGCCGGACAGGTCGGAGAACAGGTAGTCGGCCACCTTCTCGCTCTGCGGGCGCATGATCGTGTACAGCCGCTCGCCTTCCTCGGTCAGCGTCAGCCACTTGCGCCGCCGGTTGGCGGTGTCGCGCACGACCTTGATCCGCCCGTGCCGCTGCAGCGTCTGCACCGCGCGCGAGACGCTCATCACGTTGACCCCGGTGAGCTCGGCGAGCTCGTGGCTGGCGCTCCTGCCGAGCGCGCCGATGGTCATCAGCAGGCGGAACTCGTTGAGGCTGATCTTGTAGCGGTGCGCGAGGTGGGTCGAGAACGGCGCCATCAGCCGGTTGGTCAGCTTGAGCAGCTGGTGCAGCATGGCTGCCTTCTCGCTCGCCGCGCCCGTCTCGTTCCCTGTCCGCGTGAGCACCCGGTCCGCCCCTTTTGAGCGCGCGCAAAGTTGGCCGCCCTTTTCATCGATTATAACACCCGTTAGCATTTCGCCACACGGAATCACCGGGGACAGAGGAAGCCATGAACGCCTTTCCACAGACCATCCATTTCATCGGCAGCAACACGCCGCGGCGGCTGGAGATCTCGGTCCGCGACCTCGAGGTCGAAGGCAAGATCCCGGCCGAGGTCGAGGGCGCGTTCTTCCGCGCCGTGCCCGACAACGCCCACCCGCCGATGTTCGAGGACGAGATCGCGCTCAGCGCCGACGGCATGATCGCCCGCTTCAACTTCGAGCGCGGGGCGGTCGACTTCGACATCAGGTACGTCGAGACCGAGCGCTACCTGGCCGAGAAGAAGGCGCGCCGGGCGCTGTTCGGCCGCTACCGCAATCCGTTCACCGACGATCCCTCGGTCGCGGGCATGGACCGCACCGTCTCCAACACCACGCCGGTGTGGCACGGCGGGCGGATGTTCATGACCAAGGAGGACGGGCGCGGCTACGAAATGAACCCGCACACGCTCGAGACCGTCGGCAAGTGGGACTACGAGGGCAAGCTGCGCTCGGAGACCTTCACCGCCCATCCGCGCATCGATCCCGTGACCGGCGAAATGTTCTTCTTCGGCTACGAGGCCGGCGGCCTGTGCGACCCCAGCGTCGCCTACTGCATCGCCGACAAGGACGGCAACCTCGTCTCCGAGCAGTGGTTCGAGCAGCCCTACGTCTCGACCATCCACGACTTCGTGATCACCGAGAAGTACGCGATCTTCCCGCTGTTCCCGACCCTCGCCGACCTCGAGCGGATCAAGGCCGGCGGCGCGCACTGGGCGCACCGGCAGGACCTGCCGAGCTGGATCGGGATCATGCCGCGCTACGGCGACGTCTCGGAGATGAAGTGGATCGAAGGCCCGGTCGGCGTCTCGTGCTTCCACGAGGTCAACGGCTACGATGACGGCGACCTCGTCCACCTCGACTTGTGCCTGACCGACACCAACGCCTTCGCCTTCATGCGCGAGGCCGGCGGCATCCAGCGCGAGCAGCAGTCCATCCACGGCGCGCTGACCCGCTGGACGCTCGACATGAGCAAGGCCCAGCCGACGCTCGAGGCGAAGGAGATCGGCCCGCCGGGCGACTTGTGCCGGGTCGCCGATTCCGACCAGGGGCGGGCGTACAACCGCTGCTGGTACCTGAGCATGAACCCCGAGGGCGGCCCGCCGATGCTCGGCGGCCCGGTCGGCGCGAACTTCAACGCGCTGCTGCGCTTCGAGCCGGGCAACGGCCGCGTCAGCCTGATGGGCCTGCCCCCGGGCGCGGCGATCAGCGAGCCGGCCCACGTGCCCTCGAAGGAGCCAGGGCACGGCGGCTGGGTGATGAGCGTGATCGACGTGCCGAAGAATCCCGATCCGGCGCAGCAGGTGCCCGGCGACTACCTGTCCGAGCTGTGGATCATGGAAGCCGACAACGTCGAGGCCGGGCCGGTCGCGAAGGTCAGGACCGGGCTGTCGCTGCGCAGCCAGGTCCACGGCACCTGGGTCGGGCGCGACAAGCTGGACGCGAGCAAGCTGACATAGCGCGCCCGAACCGCTGGCGGAGGGGAAAGCCGGTTAGCTCCGGCCACCCTTCTTGCCGCCGCGCCGTTCCTCGTCCTGCGGCGGACCGCCGGCCGGCTCGGCTGCTGCCGCCGCCTGACGTTCCGCGCGGGCCTGCTGCTGGGCCTGCCGCTGCTGCTCCTGCGCCGCCTGGCGCTGCTGCTGCTCCGCGCGGGCCTGCTGCTGGACCTGCCGCTGCTGCTCCTGCGCCGCCTGGCGCTGCTGCTGCTGCTGCTGCTCCGCGCGGGCCTGCTGCTGGGCCTGACGCTCCTGTTGCTGGGCCGCCTGGCGTTGCTGCTGGGCCTGCCGTTCGGCGCGAGCCTGCTGCTGCCGCTCCTGCGCGGCCTGCCGTTCGACGCGGGCCTGCCGCTGCTCCTGCGCGGCGGAGCGCTGGCGATCGGCTTGCGCCTGCCGCTCCACCCGGGTCTGCTGCTGCCGCTCCTGCGCCACCTGCCGTTCGACGCGGGCCTGCCGCTGCTCCTGCGCGACGGAGCGCTGGCGATCGGCTTGCGCCTGCCGCTCCGCTCGGGCCTGCTGCTGCCGCTCCTGCGCCACCTGCCGTTCGACGCGGGCCTGCCGCTGCTGCCGCTCGCCGGCGCGCTGGCGGCCTGCTTCGACCGGGCGCTCACTGCGGGCCTGCGCGACCTGTCGCTCGGCGCGGACTTGCTGGCGGGCGGCATCGGCGGCGGCGAGGCGCTCCGGCCGGGCGCGGTCCTGGTGCCTGACTTCCCGCTGCTCGCGGACTTCGGCGCGGCGTTCCACTTGCGGCTGCCGCTCGACGCGCGCGGCCGCTCGCTCGCCGGGTTCGACCATCGCCACGCGCTCCGCACGGCGCTGGCGCTCGGGCCGCGCCTGCTGCGTGGCCACGACCTGGCGGTCGGGGCGCGCCTGCGCGGCGTAGAACCTCGGCGCGGCGCCGCGGTAGGCGTCCTCGCGCCAGCTCACGAATTGCTCGGCGGCCTCGCGGCGGGCCGCGGCTTCGCGCTGCCAGTTCTGCCGCACGGCCTGCTCGTTGCGCTGGTCCCACTGACGCCAGGCGGCCTGCTCGGCGCGGGCGTCGCCCCACTGCCGGCGATCCTCGGCGAGCCCGGCGCGACGGCGCTCCCACTGGTCCGCGAACACGCCGGTGCGGTCATCGACACTCGCGGCGCGGTACAGGTCCTTGGCGCGCACCAGGTATTGCTGCGCCGCCTGGCGATGGCGCTTGGCCGCGCGGGCGTCGATCACCCGGCCGTCGCGGTCGTACAGCGCGACTAGCCGGTCGTCCTGGTAGGCGTAGCTGAAGTACGGATCGCGGACCAGGAACGGCCCGGCCGCGCCCGGGGCGTAGTAGTAATAGCGGTTTCCGCCATAGACCGGCTCGACGAAGCGGTTGTACCCGTCGCTGGTGCGCCAGGCCCACGGCTGGACGCCGTGATAATCGTAGCCGTAATCGGGCGGTGAATCGCCGATCACGCCGGCGATCAGCGCCGCCAGCGCCAGCCACGTGAAATCGCCCGAACCGGCCGAAGCATCGTAATAATCGTCGCCGTAGTAGCCCTCGTCGTAGTAGCCCTCGTCGTAGGAGCCGTCGTCGTACCCGTAATAGTCGTACGGATCCTGCGGCGCGTAGTCGACGTAGCCGTCGCTGACGTAATCCCACGACGGCGCGTAACCGTAATTCCGCCCCCCGCCGGCCAGCAGCGGCAGCGCCGCGGGCAGCGCGCCGCCGAGGCCGCCGCCGAGCAGCTGGTCTTGCAGCGCCATGTCGAGCGGGCCGTGCGCGCCGCCCAGCGCGAAGTGGGTCAGGCCCGAACGGGCACCGTCGTCGGGCTCGCACGCGGCGAGCGTCAGGGCGATGGCCGCAAGGCTCGCCATGCGTGCCGGGCCAGTCAGAAACTTGTTCATTGCGCGGTCTCCTGCGGTGCGACCGAAATCAAAGCGCCTCACTGCCATGTCGCGCTGAATGGGCAGTGGCCCGCCCGTTCATCGGGCGGCAGGAAAAGATGAACCGTGGCCGAGCGGCGACCGACCGCGCCTGATCCCATGAGGAGTTGGCTTCGCCAGGGTGCTCAGGCATACTCTCCCGAAAATACGGGGAGAGAGACGAGATGAAGCTGCGCCTGCTTGCCGCCGCGCTGCCGTTGCTGTTTGTCCTGCCGGCCGCCGCGCCCGCCCTGGCCGACGATCCGGTGCCGTCGGCCAAGGACTACCCCGCCCCGCCGGCCGGGTGGAAGGTCGCCCGCACGGCGTGGGGCGATCCGGACCTCAGGGGTATGTGGCCGGTCGACTACCTGTCGCCGACGCCGCGCGAGCGGCCGCCCGAGATCGGCACGCGGACCGAATGGACCGAGGAGGAATACCGGCAGCGCTTCGCCCAGGCGGAGCAGTCGCAGGAGCTGATCGTCCAGCAGGACAAGGTCGGCATCCTCGGCATGGGCCACTGGACCGAGCGCGGCTTGCCGCTGTGGCAGACCTCGATGGTCACCGAGCCGGCCAACGGCCGCTATCCGGCGCTGACCGAGGCGGGCCGCGCCGCCCGCGCCGCGGTGCACGATTCGTGGAACACCCAGGTGTTCGATTCGCTCAAGGACTTCGGCAACTGGGACCGCTGCCTGACGCGCGGCCTGCCGGCATCGCTGCTGCCGGGCGCTTACAACATGGGCATCCGCGTCATGCAGAGCCCGGGGCTGGTGGTGATCGCGATCGAGATGGTCCACGAGACCCGCTTCGTCTACCTCGACGGGCGCGATCCGCCGCCGGCGGACGTGCAGCAGTACCTCGGCTTTTCGCGCGGCCACTGGGACGGCGACACGCTGGTCATCGAGACGACCAATTTCACCCCCGGGATGAGCAACGGCGTCTCCCCCAACAGCGCGCAGATGAAGCTGACCGAGCGGCTGACGCCGACCGGGCCGGACCAGATCCGCTACGAAGCCTGGGTCGAGGACCCGGTCATGCTGGCCGCGCCGTACAAGATCGACATCCCGTGGAAGCGCAATCCGAACTACGAGTTCTTCGAATACGCCTGCCACGAAGGCAACGTGCAGGTGCGCGGCTACATCACCTCGACCAGCCCGCGCTTCACCAAGCTGCGCGAGGAGCAGTGGGCCAAGCAGGGCGAGAAGCCGTCCGACGAGGCCGGCCCGGGAGGGGCGCCGTAGGCCGGAGCGCGGGTGCCGGGCATGAAGGGGGTCTATCACGCCAGCCGGGTGGTGTTCGGGGCCTGGTGGCTGTTTTCCGGCCTGATGCATTTCCTCTGGCCGCAGCTCCAGCCCCTGGGCGACGAGCCGGCCTCGATCGCCTTCACCAAGGCGCTGATGGCGAGCGGGCTGTTCGACTGGATCAAGGTGATCGAGGTGATCCTCGGCCTCGCCATGCTGGCGAACCGGGCGATGCCGCTGGCGGTGATCGCGCTGGTCCCGCTCAATGTGGTGATCGTCTACTGGAACTTCGTGCTCGACGAGGGCGCCGTGGAGTGGACCTTCGGCGCCCTGTCGATCGCGTTCAACGCGGTCCTCGCCTGGCCCTGGCGGCGCTACTTCTGGCCGCTCGCGGTGTGGCGGGGGCGGCCGGACTACGCGCTCGCGCCGGCGCGCCCCCGCGAGGCCGGCGGCTAGGCCGCTAGCGGAACTGCGCCCACTGGGTGCGGGCGCGCGTCACCAGTGCCTCGTAATTGCGCCCGGGAACCAGCGGCGCGGCGATCGGGGCCACCGAATCGCGCAGCTGGCGCAGCAGGTAGAGCCCGAACGGCCATTCGCGCAGGTCGGAATCGGCATTGATGTGGCCCAGCCAGCCGCCGTCGACGAACCGGCTGCGCCAGATCCGCGCCAGCCGCCTGGCCCGGCCGAACGGGGTGTAGGGATCGTCGCGGCTGGCGACGACGATCGACGGGAACGGCAGCGCCCGCCGGGCCACCGGGGCGAAGCGCGCGAGCCGCGCGTCGATGCCGTCGGCCTCGACCTCGGGCGGGGCGACCAGCAGCGCGCCCCGGACCGGCCCGTCGGCCGCGGGCCGCTCGTACTCGTTCCACCAGGCGACGACGTGGCAGGCGAGGCTGTGGGCGACGAGGATCACCGGGCGCCCGGCCCTGTGGATCGCCAGGCTGAGCTGGTTGACCCAGGTATTGCGATGGGGATCGTCCCACCGGCCCAGCTCGACCCGGGCGGCCTCGGGCAATTCCCGCTCCCAGTAGCTCTGCCAGTGGTGCGGGCCGCTGTCGCCGAGGCCCGGGACGAGCAGGACGAGCGGCTCGTCGGCTGCGGACGGATGGATGCGCGGCATTGTCGGTACTCCTCTCGTGGCGGCCTAGAGGCCGAGCCGGGTCCAGAAATCGGCGGCCGAGACCGGCGCTGCGCGCCGGACCGGTTCCGGGTGCCGGCCCCACGAGGGGTGCGGAAGGCGCGGGACGGCGACGGCCGGGTCCCGGCGGGCAGGGTCTTCTCGTTGGGCAAGGGGCATGCGGTTTCTCCTTCGTGGAGGAACACGAGCCCGCGTGGTCGCGTCGTCTCGTGCGCTTTAGCCGTTGGTGACGCGGAGCAAGCTGTCATCCGTCAAAAGCCGCGGCCCGCGTGAGCAGGCAGCCCTTCTCAACTCATTTGGTTGAGAAAGGCAAGAGAGAGTCGCTTAACCGTGCCCAAGAACAGCTAAGCCGCTCGCCCCGGAAGGCGAACGGCTTGCCGTGGTCGCGGAAAGTTCGCGCCGGGAAGGCTTACTCGGCCGGAGCCGGGGCGGCCTTCTTGGTCAGCGCGTTGGCGAGCATCTCGGAGACGTAGCCGAAGGCGGCGCCGATCACGACCGAGATGATCGTCGGGACGATCGCTTTCTCCGGCGCCATGTTCGCCAGCAGGATCGGGCCGGCGACCGCGGCGAAGCCGTAGACGCTGGCGGGGATGGTGGCGAGCGGCGGGACGGCGCTGGCGAGGCAGATCACCGCGGCGCCGAGGCCGACCGCGATCGGGGCGGCAAGCTGGCCGGTGCCGGCGAGCGGGCCGCTGGCGAGCATGACCGCGACCATTCCGACGAGTGCGCCGAAGCTCATGCCGACGATCGCCGTGGTGCTGCCCTTGACCCCGCCGCCCGAATGGAAGTGACAACCCCAGGCGATGAACGAGATCCACACGAGGCCCGGCAGCAGGGCTGCCAGCGGGCCGACGAAGAGCCAGGTATCGAGGACGGCGAGCAGGCCGACCGAGGTGGCAAGCGCAATGAGTGCAGGCATAGATGAAACTCCCCCGAGCGTTGTCGTTGTTAGCGGCGGCGTTCGACCCCCGTCCGCGGGGCAGGAACCTATCGACATGCGATTCACCCGTCCAGCCTCGGCAGGGTTTCGTTCACCATGCTCGCGGGGCCTTGCCGGGATGCCTGCGATTGCGGCACTCTCGCGCGACAACGACAAGGGCCCGAGGAGGACGAGCATGGACAAGGGGTGGGTGGCCGCGGTCGCGGCGATGGCGGGCATCGCCGCCGGCGCGCTGGCCGGGTGCGACGGAGCGAAGGTGACGCAGACGACCGCGCCGGCCGAACAGCAGGCGCTGTTCGACCGTGTCGCGATCGAGGACCTGGTCACGCGTTACTACGAGAACTTCGGCAAGACCGACGCCGCCGCGCAGTTCGGCACTTATTACACCGACGATGCGGTGTTCGACGTCAACGGCATCGTCTCGACGGGGCGCGAGGAGATCGAGGCGCTCTACACGAGCACCGGCAACGAAGACGACGCGCCCGCGCGGCAGGGCACCTTCCACATGATGCTCAGCAACCCGGTGATCGACGTGAACGGCGATACCGCCACGGCGAAGTTCATGTGGACCGGGGTGATGAACACGGCCGTGGCCGATCGCCCGCAGCTGTGGGAACAGGGCCGCGAGTACGACCTGCTGGTCAGGCAGGACGGCAAGTGGCGGATCAGGAAGCGGACGGTGATCGCCGACAGCGGCCTGCCCGAGCGCTACAACGCGACCTACCAGCCGCGGATGGACTACGACGTGACAAAGTAGGCACATTTCTCTTGCCATCGCCAACCATATAGGTTATACGGTCGACCTCCCTGCAACCTCGCAGGGCGCACAAGACCGGAAGGCGCGGCGTGCACAGCGTGCCTTCGCTTGCCCTTCGGGGCAATCGCGGCCGGCGCGGATGCGTGGCA
>Ga0255338_1000783_pt1 | contig 80269 bp, 62 predicted proteins | sample MeOH1_35cm_T4_19_FD_203715 | JGI IMG/M metagenome (GOLD analysis project Ga0255338, IMG submission 203715) | Sandy soil microbial communities from University of British Columbia, Vancouver, Canada - MeOH1_35cm_T4_195 | ecosystem: Engineered > Artificial ecosystem > Sand microcosm > Unclassified ... | reverse complement strand
CACCGAGAAGGCGCTGGAGAACATCAAGGCCGCGGTGACGCTCAACCCGAACTTCTGCCTGGGCTTCAAGAACCTGGGCCTCATCTACGAGCAGACGGGCCACACCGAGGAGGCCTGCAAGCAGTTCGGCCACTACCGCGAGCAGTGCCCGGAGGTGCCGGATGCCTACATGCGCGAGGGCGTGTGCCTGGCCAAGCTGGGACAGGCGGACACCGCGCGGGAGCGCCTGGAGACCTGCGAGGCCAAGGCCGACCAGCCGACGCAGAAGCCGCTCAAGGAAGAGTGCCAGCGCCTCCGGGAGCACCTGTAGGCCAGGGACGCCCGTGGACCACGTCGACTTCGGCAAATACCTCTCCCAACAGCGCGAGCTGCGAGGGATGTCGCGCGAGGACATCTCCCGGGCGACGAAGATCCCTCCGAGTCTCGTGGCCGCGCTCGAGGAGGGGCAGGTGGAGCGCCTGCCGGCCCGGATCTTCGTCCTCAACTACATCCGGGCCTATGCCCACGTCATCGGACTGGCACCCGAGGACGCGGTGCTGCGCTTCGAAGAGGTGGACAAGGCCACCCCGGCGCCCACTCCGGCCGCGCTCGAGAAGGAGCGGCGCCGGCGCGCCTACGTGGGCCTGTCGGTGATGCTGATCGTCCTGGCGCTCGGCGTGTACGGTTTCCTGGTGGCGACCGGGAAGCTTCCGCGCCCCTTCGGGGGTTGAGTCAGGCCATGGAGCGGTTCGTCGACGAGGCGCTCGTGTTGTCCACCCTGGACTACGGTGAGGCCGACCGTCTGGTGACGCTCCTCACCCGCGAGCATGGAAAGCTCACCGCGTTCGCCGCGGGGGCGCGCAAGAGCAAGCGGCGCTTCGCTGGGGCGCTGGAGCCCTTCATGCGCCTGCGCGTGCAGCTCGTGGAGACGCGCGGCAGCACCGTGCGGCTGGACTCCGCCGACATCGAGGCTGGCTACTACACAGCCCGGCAGGATCTGGCGCTGATCGCTCGCGCCCTCTACTCCGTGGAGCTGTGCCGCGAGCTGACCCGCGACCATGAGCCCCACCCGGAGCTGTTCGCCCTGCTGGAGGAGTACCTCGTCCGGTTGGATGCCAAGGAGGCGGGCCCCACCTCGCTGCTCGCCTTCGAGCTGTCCGCCCTGGCTCACGCCGGGCTGATGCCGCGCTTCGATGCGTGCACGCTCTGCGACGGGGCGCCGGGCGAGCACCCTCGCTTCGATCAGTCCCATGGCGGCGCGGTGTGCGAGTCCTGCAGTGGACGGGCCCGGGACGCCGTGGCGATTCCTCCAGCGCTGCTCACGGGCCTGCGCGCGCTCCAGGAGGGGCACCGCACGCCGCTGCCGCCGGAGCTGCGCGCCCGGGCGCGGGGCCTGCTCAACATCTTCATCGCGCACCACCTCGGCCGACGGCTCAAGAGCGTCGACTTCATGGCCCAGGTGGGGCTGGACTGACGCAGCCTGGGAGGGGCCGCCATGACAGACGCGACGCAGCCGCTCGATGTGGTCTGCATGGGCGAGACGTTGGTGGACTTCCTCCCCGCCGAGGCCGGGCGCCGCGTGCGGGAGGTGTCCTCCTGGGCTCCGTGCATCGGGGGCTCGCTGGCCAACGTGTCCGTGGGACTGGCCCGGCTCGGGGCTCGCTCGGGGCTGGTGTCCGTGCTGGGCTCGGATGAGTTCGGCCACCTCCTGCGCGAACGCCTCGCGGCCGAGGGTGTGGACGTGAGCCGCGTGCGGCAGACGACCGAGGCCCGCACAGGACTCGTCTTTATCTCCCTGGATGCACGCGGGGAGCGCAGCTTCACCTTCTTCCGGACCCGCTCGGCGGAGTTCCTGCTTGGCGAGCAGGATGTGGACCCCCTCCTCCTGGGGCGGACGCGCGTGCTGCACTGGGGCTCCAACTCGCTGCACCTGCCCGCGGCGCGCACCGCGGTTCAGCAGGCCATCGGGCGGGTGCGCGGGGCTGGGGGGATCGTCAGCTGTGATCCCAACCTGCGCCTCCATGCCTGGGCCGATCCGAGCGAGCCCAAGCGTGTCCTGGAACAGCTGCTGCCGCTGTGTACCGTGGTGAAGCTGTCCGAGGAGGAGATGCCCATCGTCACCGGCCACACCGGTGTGCGCGAGGCCCTGGACTCCCTGCTGGGCATGGGGGTGCCGCTGCCCGTGGTGACGCTGGGCGAGAAGGGTGCGGCCTTTCTCTGGCAGGGCGAGGTGGTGCACGTGCCCGCGCCGCCTGCCCGCGTCGTGGACACCACCGGCGCTGGAGACGGTTTCGTGTCCGCCTTCCTGTACGGGCTGACGCGCCGGTACACGGACGCAAACTCCCTGCGCGGGGCGACCCTGGAGTCGCTCACGGAGCTGGTCACCTTTGCCTGCGCCGTGGGCTCGCGCGTGGTCGAGCGGCTGGGCGCGGTCGCGGGCCTTCCTCGTGCGGCCGAAGTCGCCGAGCAGATGCCCGCGGACCTGCGGCCTCGTTGAGCCGGGAGCCGACCAGGATCAGCCGCGCAGCGCGACGCGCCCGAGCAGCGAGAAGGGCTGCTCCGCCACCGCCGCCACGCGCCGAGCCTCCAGCGCCGCGGTCGAGGCCTGGGCGGCCTGCTCCACTCGCGCGGTCTCTGGCACGGCCTTCCCGGGCAGCTTGAAGTCCGGCACCGTCAGCACCCGGCCATTCCACGCCGTCTCCGCCGGAGCCTCGTAGCGCGGCGGCTCCGGGACGCTCAGGGCAGGGCCTTCATTGCGCACCGCGAAGTCCTGCGAGTCCTTCCAGAAGGACTGGTAGGTGGACTCGACCTGCTTCACCTGCTGAGCGCGCGGCGAGGTCCCCGCCAGCGTCTCCTTCAGGCGCTCCTGGAAGTCCGTGCTCGTCAGCAGCTTGTCGAGCGCGCTGAGCTCCACCGGGGGCCGCTTGCCCGCGGCGCTGAACTCGTCCTGGAAGCGCTTCTGGGCGGTGTCGAACTCGTCCTGGAACCGGTTCTGGATCCGCGGGAGCGCCTCGACGGGGGGCCGCTCCCACTGCCGGTTCTGGGCGGGAGAGACGCCTTCCGGCAGCTCACCCGCTCGATCGACCTGCGGACCCCGGTTCCAGCGATTGATGGAGCTCACACCTTGTTTTCGTTCCACGCGGGGAAAAAGTTACCTGCCTCCTCACCTCGCGCCTAAGTCCCCATAGTCACTGGCCTTGACGGGGTGCGTCAGCCCCCGTGGCGGCCGCGCTTCACGGCAGCTCCGTGGCGGGGCAGAAGCCCGACAGCGGGGCACAGGCATGGATGTAGATGTGCGGCTGGCCCGTCGCGTCCGAGCAGTAGAAGCGGGTGCCCGCCTCGTTCTCCACCTGGAAGCCCTTGCAGGTGAAGGCCTGCCCCGGCGCGCTGCTATCCGCGGGGCAGGAGCCGCCCTCGCCCGTGGTGCAGGAGAAGATCACCTCGGTGCAGTCGAAGCCCGAGGGGCAGTCCTCGTTGCCGGTGCAGTGCGTCCCGCAGAAGTTCCGCGTCTGCCCCTCGCTGATGAACGTGAGGCACGAGGCGCCGGAGCCGCAGAGGCCGGGGGCTCCGGTGCAGTCCCGGCAGTCCACGCGGCTCGAGCGGGCCGCACAGGCCCCACTGGACGCCGAGCAGAACAGGTTCACGTCGCAGCTGGCGTTGATGCGGCAGAAGTCTCGGCACTGGCCGCCCTCGCAGGCTTGCTTGTCGGCGCAGTCCGCGTCCCGGCGGCACCCCGGGCGGCAGCGCGCCGTCTGCGGATCGCACAGCTGGCCGAAGCCACAGTGCTCGTCGAGCGTGCAGGGCCCGCTGGGGATGCAGCGATCGGTGGTGATGTCACAGAAGTTCCCCGGGGGGCAGTCGGCGTTCGTCGTGCAGTTGCCGAGCGTCTGGCAGAACCCCAGGCCGTTGCAGTACTGGCCCGCCTTGCACCCCGAGTTGTCGCGGCAGAGGCATCCACCCGAGGCCGCGTCGCAGAACTTGCCCGTGCCACAGGCCGCGTCGCTGATGCAGACACAGCGCTCCTTGGACGGATCCTTGCGGTACCCCGCCGGGCAGCACGAGTCACCGTTGCACACGCACGCCTTCACCGCGGCGCTGTACGTGTGATCCGGCGGGCAGCACGAGGTCCGCGCGCAGACACAGTCCTTGCGCTCCGGATCGTAGCGGTGATCCACCGGGCAGCACTCGTCCGAGTTGCACACGCAGCGCTCGGCCAGCGGATCGTACCGGAAGCCCTGGGGACAGCAGCTGTCCGCCGTGCAGCCGCACGCGCCCGCCTGGGTGTCGAAGGTGTAGCCCGCGGGGCAGCACTCCTGATCGCCGCACTCGCAGCGGCTCTCCTCGGCGTTCCACACGTGGCCCACCGGGCAGCAGGAGTCATCCCGGCAGACGCAGGACTCGCTCGAGGGCGAGTACTCGTGGCCCTCTGGACAGCACGAGGTGTCGCGGCAGGCGCACACGCCGGCCTCACAGCGCATGCCGGTGGGACAGGCCTGATCCGTGAGGCACTCGCACGTGTCGCCGTTGGAGATGTAGCCCACGGGGCACTCGGGGGTGAGGGCCGTCCGCGCGCAGGCCGACAGGCCGGCCGTGAGGCCCACCATGGCCAGGGACGCAAGCAAGAGCAGGGCGGGGGAGCGGTTCACGGAGCCTCAGGGGATCGCAATGGCGTACTCGAAGCGCAGGACCGCGCCCGGAGGTGGCACGTAGTTGCCCAGGAAGGTGATGCTCTGCGTCTCCGAGCGGTACTGCCACCCGTTCACCACGTCCCTGGGGATCTGGGTTCCGTTGACGAGCACGGTGATCGTCGTGGCGTCCGGCTTCAGCGACAGCGGGAAGACACGGCGCAGGGTGTTGAGCGCCGCGGCGATCTTCACCAGCGTGGCCTCGAAGGACACGTCGCAGATGGAGCCGATGATGCCGCCCGTCTTCGTCGCCACGGCGCTGTAGCGGAAGGCCGGATCCGCCCGGCCGCCGAAGTAGACCTCCTCGCCCGGCGGGTAGCAGCCGTCCGGCGTGGTGCCGCCGATGATCGAGAGGGAGGAGAGGTTCTCGTTGCCCGGCCCCTTCAGGCTGCGCAGGAAGCGCGCGTAGTAGGCCGCATCCCCGTAGGAGCTGTCGTCCTCGTCCGTGACGGCGATGACGGCGAGCGCGGCGTTCGGGCGGAGGAAGCCCGCGTTGGCGCCGCCGCGGTTGGGCTCGGTGAGCGCCAGCTCCATCATCCGCAGGCCCTGCTCCAGGCGCACGCGCGAGGCGTTCGGGAAGCTGGTGTTCTGGAGGAAGATCTGCTGCGGGTTGGGCGTGTCGTTGGTGATGATCTTCGTCGTGCCGCGCAGGGTCCCCCGATCGTTGTAGTTCGTGGAGATGACGCCGATGTGGAAGCGCACCTGGAGCGCCAGCAGCTCGTCCAGGAAGCGCGAGAAGTTGTTGGTCAGCGTCTGCCGCTGGTTGGCCATCGAGCCGGAGTCGTCCACCACCCAGAGGATGTCGACGATGCCGTCCGCCTGGCGCTGCACATCCACCTGCACGGCGGGGATGGCCGGCGGATCCCGGACCTCCACCCGCCGAGTGACGGAGCGATCCACGCTCGGAGGGAGCAGCTCGACTGGAGAGAGGCGCGGCGGGGCCACCGCGGGCACGGCCTCCCCACGGCCCACCTCTCCGCCGACGTTGTCACAGCCAGAGGAGGCCCCGAGCGCTACGAGCAGCAGGCCGAGACGAAGCTTCATGGCTCCGAGAATGTCGTAAGCCCCTCGGGCGCCGCAAGTTCATGGCCACTCGGATCAGGGGGAGGTGTGACACAAAAGTCGCACCCGCTGTTTGCGGGCACTGCCCGTGCCGGGCATCATCCGCGCCCATGGCGCCAGGGCCGGCTGGGGTGAGCGCCGCAGGTCCAATCCCATGAAATCCATTCACGTCTTCCTGTTGTGCCTCGCTGTCACCGGCTGCCAGTGCGGCACGGAGGCTCCGACGCCCGTCACCTTGCGCCTCCGCAATGACACCTCCCAGGCCATCTTCGTCGACGCCTCGGCGGGCAAGCAGGGCCTGAGCCTGCAGCGCCAGCAGGACAGCGCCTGGGTCGCGTTCGCGGAGACGCTCGGGTGCGAGTGCCAGTCCTGTGATCGCCACTGCGACTCCGACTGCCAGTGCCCGGCCGAGGCGCCGCTGCAGCCCCTGGTGCTCAAGGTGCTCCCAGGCACGACGGTGGAGCGCACGTGGAGCGGCTTCGTCCACACCCAGCGAGATACCTCCGGATGCGGGCTCCTCCCCGAGAGCTCCTCGTGCATGGAGGAGGAGGTGCCTCCGCTCGATGAGCCCTTCCGCTTGCAGCTCTGCTACGCGGTGGCCGTGCCCGGACTGGGCCCCACCAACGGGAGCGCGCCCGTTCCCGGCGTCTTCCCCGTGGAGTCCCAGATCTGCGTGCAGCAGGAGTTCCTCATCGCCGATGGGCAGGCGGAGATCCGCCCGCAGCCACCAGCTCCCTGCGCCCAGGATTCGGAGTGCACCGTGCCCGCGCTCTGCCTGGAGGGCGTGTGCACCACGACATGCCCTGCGAACACCTTCCCGCCCGTGGGTGGAGCCTGGCAGGTGCGTGTCCTCGATCCCGAGGAGCAGGGGGTCTCCGGCTTCTTCTCCCGCAGCACCGGGGCAGGGGGGCGGCGGATCCTCAATGGCACCGGCACGCTCACCTCCGTGCGCTACTCCAACGGCACCATGACGCTCCAGCTCGCGCGCCCGGCAGCCCCCTCCGGCGAGTACAAGGCGAGCCTTGCTATCTCCGTCCCCTCGGAGACCTCCGTGGCGCTCAACGTGGGCGAGTCCCTGGCCGTGCGCGTGGTGGATGCCTCTACCTCCTCCATCCCCGAGAACCGGGCCATCACGATCCGGGACGCCACCGGGGCCCTGCTCCTGGCGGCGGATCCGGCGCAGCTGGGCGCGCTCCTCACGGCTGAGGACACCCACCCCTTCACCGTCGTCTCGCTGCAGGGGACGGTGGGCTGCGAGGACACCTCCTGCGGCAAGCGGGCGTTCCAGCGCACCGAGTTCCGGGCGGGCACCTCCGCAGTGGCCCTCAAGCCCGGCGAGAGCAAGGAGATGGTGGCGGCGAGTGCTACCTGGCTCGTCCTCAACCTCTCCAACAGTGCCTACCGGTCGACCTCCTGCACGCTCAAGAGCCAGCTGCCCTATGTCGTCCTCAACCGGCGAGCGGCCCAGAGCCCCTGAGGAGGCCTCCGTCCCAGGGGGCTGACAGGGCCCGGGTGAGGGAATCGCGGTCAGGGGACGTGACCCGAGCCGGGTGCGCCGCTAGCATGCGTGGCCGTCCATGCCCAAACAGGCATCCTCCAACGGGACCACGGATCCCTACCGTGGCCGGAAGATCGGAAAGTACGAGCTCCTCACCCGGCTCTCCGTGGGGGGCATGGCGGAGCTCTTTCTTGCGTTCACCTCCGGGCCGGGCGGCTTCCGGAAGTTCGTGGCGCTCAAGCAGATCCTCCCGGACGTCAAGACCGAGGAGTTCGTGAAGATGTTCCTCGATGAGGCGCGCATCACCGCCGCCTTCTCGCACCCGAACATCGGCCAGGTCTTCGATCTGGGGCTGGAGGACGACGAGCTGTACCTGGCCATGGAGTTCCTGCCCGGCCAGAACCTCGAGCAGGTCATGATGGCGGCCAGCTACGTGCGCCCGCTGCCCATCGGCTTCGCGGCCCGCGTCGCCCGTGACGTCTGCCTGGGCCTGCACTACGCCCACAACTTCACGGCGCCCTCGGGCCGCAAGGTGGCGGTGGTGCACCGCGACATGGCCCCGCGCAACGTGATGATCACCTACGACGGCGTGGTGAAGGTGATCGACTTCGGCATCGCCAAGGCCAAGGGCCGCATCGCCCGCACCCGCGTGGGCATGGTGAAGGGGACCAGCGGCTACATGTCCCCCGAGCAGGTCCGCGGCCAGGAGCTCGACGGCCGCAGCGACTTGTTCACCGCGGGCGTGCTGCTGCACGAGATGCTGTGCGGCCAGCGGCTGTTCGATACCTCCGACGAAGACGCGATGATGCGGCAGATCGCCAACGCCGAGATCGCGCCGCCCCGCGCCAACAACCCGGACGTGCCCGAGTCACTCGACTCGGTGGTCATGCGCGCGCTCGCGAAGGACCCCGCCAAGCGCTTCGCCACCGGCCGCGAGATGGCCAAGGCCATCGAGGTGGCCATGGGTCCGGCGATGTTCGACGAGGAGGCCGTGGCCGAGCTGATGCAGGCGCTCTTCGCGGAGAAGCGCCTGAAGACGCTCGCGCTCCTGGACTACGCCAGCCACGACGACGAGCGTGTGAGCAAGGTCGTCGCGGCCCTCCAGGAGGAGAAGACCCTCGATGGCGAGCTCAATGCCGACGACCTCGACGACATGAATCGCACGTCGCCCATGATGTCGGTGCCCTTCAAGCAGGAGGAGCCTGTGCGGCCGCCCGCCGCACGCTCGTCGACTCCTGGCGCGCGTCCCTTGAATCCTCCCAGGGCCCGGCCCTTCCCGTCGTCGGCGCCCCGGAAGAGCTCCGGGACTCCCCCCTCACGCAAGGTGCCCAAGCCCGTCGCGGAGGATGGGCCCACCCAGATCGGCCCCGCCCCGGGAATGTCGGCGCGCGCTGCTCCACCGGACTTCGATTCCACGGTCGAGACCCAGTCCGAGCCCCGCGAGCCCCGGCGTTCGCCGAAGATGGGGGTGTTCACGCTCGGTCCCAGCCAGCCCAAGGCCGCCACGGCGGCGAGGCCGGCCGAGGAGGAGGGCGAGACCTCGGAGATCTCCAGTGTGTCGCGCGTCTCGCGGGTGTGGGGCGGCCTCAAGCCTCCCGCGCGCCGAGGGCTCTGGATCGTCCTCGCCATCGTGATCCTGGGCGTCGCCGTGCTCTTCATGCCCGAGGCGCTGAAGAGCAGGCTCGGGTCCCTGTTCTCCTCCCTCTCTCTCCCCGTGTCTCAGCCCGCACCTGCCTCCACGCCACCTTCCGGGGCCGCGGAGCCCGAGTCAGAGGCCTACGAGCCGCCTCCGCCCGCGGAGGGCTCCGAGCCGGAGGAGACCCCGCAGAAGGCCGCACCCGCTCCGTCCTCCCCGAACGAGGCGCCCCGGACCCCTCGAGCACGGCCCGCCAAGACCGGGCAGACCCCCGCGATTCAGGGTAACCCCGAAGGTCAGGCCCCGAAGGCGCCCAGCGAGGAGCCCCCTGAGCCCGCCGAGCCCTCCCAGGGCCCCGCGGAGGTGGACCCGTCCATCCAGCCGCTGGAGCTCTCCCCTCCGACCACGGACGGCGAGGAGCAGTAGCCCCCCCGGTGGGCAAGGATGCGACCTACCCCGTGACGGGATGGGGAGACGCGGCTAGCATGGGGGGCTCGAATGGCGATTCAGGGAGCCCCCGCGGACGATCCCGACCGTGGGCGTCGCATCAGCAAGTATGAGATCCTCACACGGCTCTCCGTGGGAGGCATGGCGGAGCTGTTCCTGGCCTTCACCTCGGGCCCGGGCGGCTTCCGGAAGTTCGTGGCGCTCAAGCAGATCCTTCCGGACGTCAAGACCGAAGAGTTCGTGAAGATGTTCCTCGACGAGGCGCGCATCACCGCCGCCTTCTCTCACGCGAACATCGGCCAGGTCTTCGATCTGGGCGAGGAGGACTCCGAGCTGTATCTGGCCATGGAGTTCCTCGCCGGCCAGAACCTCGAGCAGCTGATGAAGGCCGCGGACAAGCGCGACGCGCCGCTGCCCCCAGGCTTCGCCGCCCGGGTCATCCGCGACGTGTGCCTGGGCCTGAACTACGCGCACCACTTCGTCGACCCCTCGGGCCGCTCCGTCGCCGTCGTCCACCGCGACATGTCCCCGCGCAACGTCATGGTCACCTACGACGGCGGGGTGAAGGTGATCGACTTCGGCATCGCCAAGGCCAAGGGCCGCCTGGGCCGCACCGCGGTGGGCATGGTGAAGGGGACCGGCGGCTACATGTCCCCCGAGCAGGTGCGCGGCCAGGAGCTCGACGGCCGGAGCGATCTGTTCTCCGCGGGCGTGCTGCTGCACGAGATGCTGTGCGGCCAGCGGCTGTTCAACGCCCCGGGCGACGCCGCGATGATGATGCAGATCGTGGAGGGAGAGATCCCTTCACCGCGCTCGATCAACCCGGCGGTGCCCGAGGCGCTCGAGGCCGTGGTGATGAAGGCGCTCACCCGGGACAAGGCGAAGCGCTTCGCCACCGGGCGCGAGTTCGCCAAGGCCATCGAGGCCGCGATGGGGCCGGCGCTCTTCGACGAGGAGAGCATGGCCGGGCTGATGCAGGAGTACTTCGACGAGAAGCGCCAGAAGACTCGCGCGCTCCTGGAGTACGCCAGCCGCGATGACGCCCGCATCAGCGAGGCCGCCGGTGCCCTCCAGGATGATCCCGGGGAGACCGCGCCCACCGCGCAGGTGAAGCGGACGCCTCGGCCTCGCGCGACGCCTCCGCCGGTAGCCTCCGCGCGTCCTGGCTCGGGCCCTCGCCCCCGCAAGCCCGCAAGCAACCCCGCGCAGGCCAGCGTTCCCTCCACGCCCAGGGGCGCCCGGCCCCGGGTGGCTCCCCGGCAGGAGGCGCCAGAGCCGCCTCCGCCCGAGATCGAGGAGCAGGCCGAGGACGCCCCCTCTACTCAGCCCTTCAAGGCGGTTCGCCCGCCTCGTCGCCCCAGCTCGTCCGTGGCGACCGTCCGGCCGTCCCGCTCGAGCACACCCGTCGATACCCCGGCGGTCGGCAAGAACGAGGAGAAAGGCAAGTGGGGCGGCCGCCTCTTCCTGCTGGCCTTCTTCGGGGCGATTGGCGGCCTGCTCTACCTGGAGCCGGTCCGGGCCATGCTCAGGCCTGGGTATGAGTCCGCCGTGGCGTGGGTGAAGACCGAGCTGGAGCTCAACCCGCCTCCGCCCCCTCCCGACACGCAGACCTGGCCTCCTGCACAGCAGCCGGCGCGGCCGCCGAACCCGCTGGCACCCCAGGAGCCGGCCACGCCTGCTCCAGCCGAGCCCACCGCTGCGGCCGAGCCGGCCAAGCCCGAGACCTCCCCAGAGGAGGCCCAGACCGAAGAGCCCACGGGCACGGACAAGACAGGCGGTGCGGCTGCCAAGGCGGGGCAGGGCACCTCCAAGAGTGGGACCGGTACCTCCAAGCCGAAGGGCCAGACTTCGTACTCCGCGGCGAAGGAGGAGCCTGGGAAGAAGCCGGGTGAGCCCTCCGCCCCACCGGGCGGGACCGAGGCGAAGCCCACGGGCAAGTCCAAGGATCTGAAGGAAGAGCTGGCGAAAGAGTCCGACTCCACGGTGGAGCTGAACCCCGACGGGCAGGCGGTCGTGGTGGACACGCGCAGCCCCGCGGCCATGAGGAAGGCAAAGATCGGCCTGCTGACCCTGGTGACCGTGCCCCCGGCGGCGGTGTACGACGGCGCGACGAGCCTGGGCACCACGCCCTTGCTCAAGCTCCCCCTCCAGGTCGGGACCTACCGGCTGCGGGTGGTGGATCCAGAAGGCAACAGTCGGCTCTTCTCCGCTCCCGTCGAGCTCGCCAAGGAGAAGAAGTACACGATCCGGCTTTCCGATCTGCCGGCCTACGGGGAGTGAGCGTCGTCCTTGACGGTCCCGGACCCCCTCACTAGGGTCCGCGCCGACCATGTACTTCCAGGATCTGATCCTCACGCTCCAGAACCACTGGGCCCGTCAAGGCTGCATCATCGCCCAGCCGTATGATCTCGAGGTGGGCGCGGGCACCATGGCCCCCACCACCTTCCTGCGCGCGCTCGGTCCCGAGCCGTGGAACGTGGCCTACGTGCAGCCCTCCCGCCGCCCGGCGGACGGCCGCTTCGGCGAGAACCCCAACCGCCTGTTCCAGCACCACCAGTTCCAGGTGATCCTCAAGCCCGCTCCCAAGAACGTGCAGGAGCTCTACCTGGAGTCCCTCCGCGCGGTCGGCATCGATCCCCACGCCCACGATCTGCGCTTCGTGGAGGATGACTGGGAGTCCCCCACGCTCGGCGCCTGGGGCCTGGGCTGGGAGGTGTGGTGTGACGGGCAGGAGGTCACCCAGTTCACCTACTTCCAGCAGTGCGGCGGCTTCGAGTGCCGCCCCGTCTCCGCCGAGCTCACCTACGGGCTGGAGCGGCTCTGCACGTACCTGCAGAACGTGGAGAACGTCTTCGATCTCGAGTGGGTCAAGGGCGTGAAGTACCGCGAGGTCTTCCACCCCAACGAGGTGGAGATGAGCAAGTACGCCCTCCACGAGTCCGATCCGCAGATGCTCTTCGCGCTGTTCGACTCGTACGAGAAGGAGTGCAAGCGGCTCATCGAGCGCCAGCTGCCGCTGCCCGCGTATGACTACGCGCTCAAGTGCTCGCACGCGTTCAACCTGCTGGACGCGCGTGGCGCCATCTCGGTGACGGAGCGCGCCAACTTCATCAAGCGCGTGCGCGACAACGCCCGCCTGTGCGCCGAGGGCTACCTGCAGATGCGCGAGCGGCTCGGCTACCCGCTGCTGAAGACGCCGTGGACGGTGGGTGAGCAGCCCCCGGTGCTCGAGGGCAAGCCCGCGAGCGACTACTGGAACCACGTGAAGCTCAACAAGCCGGTGGAGAAGGCGGAGGTGGCCCGTGGCGCGTGATCTGCTGCTGGAGGTGGGCTCCGAGGAGCTCCCCGCCTCCTTCATCCTCCCCGCGCTGGAGGATCTCCAGCGCATCCTCACCGAGCGCATGGCGGCCGCGCGTCTCAAGCACGGCGAGATCCGCACCTACGGCACGCCGCGGCGGCTGGCCGTGTGGGTGAAGGATGTGGCGGACGGCGGCGAGGACGTCACCTCCGACAAGCTCGGCCCGAGCCTGAAGGCGGCCTTCGACAAGGAGGGCAAGCCCACGGTGGCGGCGACCAAGTTCGCCGAGTCCCTCAAGCTGCCGGTGAGCGAGCTGGGGCGCACCCAGACGCCCAAGGGCGAGTACCTCTCCGCCAAGGTGCAGGAGAAGGGCCGCCCCGCCACGGAGATCCTCCCGGAGGCGCTGCACGCGGCGGTGCACGGCATCAACTTCCGCAAGTCCATGCGCTGGGGTAACGTGGACCAGGCCTTTGCCCGGCCGGTGCAGTGGCTGGTGGCGCTGCTGGGCGGCGACGTGCTGCCGGTGGTGTTCGGCGACGTGAAGAGCGGCCGCACCACGTACGGGCACCGCTTCCTGGCGCCGGGTGCCATCGAGCTGGCCCGCCCGGCGGATTACGAGGCGGCGCTGGAGAAGGCGCATGTGCTGGCGGACTTCTCCAAGCGGCGCGCCCAGCTGCTGGACAAGCTCCGCGCGGCGGCCAAGAGCACCGGTGGCCAGATCCTGGAGGACGAGTCCCTGGTGGACCAGGTGACGAACCTGGTGGAGCTGCCCAGCCCGGTGGTGGGCACCTTCGACGAGAAGCACCTGGACCTGCCGCCCGAGGTGCTGGTGCAGGAGATGAAGAGCCACCAGCGCTACTTCTCCCTCACGGATGCCAAGGGGAAGCTGCTGCCCAAGTTCATCGCCGTGTCCAACACGCCCGTGAAGGACGAGAAGCTGTCCCTGCGCGGCTACGAGCGCGTGCTGCGCTCCCGCCTGGCGGACGGGCGCTTCTTCTTCGACGAGGACCGGAAGACGCCGCTCATCGAGCGCGTGCCCAAGCTGGCCCGGGTGGTGTGGCAGGGGCAGCTCGGCAGCTACGCGGAGAAGGTGGACCGGTTCCGGGGGCTCGCCGTCTTCCTGGCGGAGCGGGCCGGTAAGCACGAGCACCGCGGCACCATCGAGCAGGCGGCCACGCTGGCCAAGGCGGACCTCGTCACCGGCATGGTGGGCGAGTTCCCCGAGCTGCAGGGCGTAATGGGCCGTGAGTACGCCCGCGCCGGCGGTGAGTCCGAGGCCGTCGCCCTGGCCATCTTCGAGCACTACCTGCCGCGCAACGCCAACGACTCGCTGCCCACGCAGGATGCGGGCGCGTTCATCGGTCTGGCGGACCGGCTGGACACCCTGTGCGGCATCTTCGCCATCGGCAAGGGGCCCACGGGCGCGGCGGACCCGTTCGGCCTGCGGCGCGCGTGCCTGGCCGTCATCAACATCGTGCTCGGGCGCGGGTACCGCTTCCCGCTGTCCGCGGCGGTGGACGAGGCCCTCAAGCTGCTGGAGCCGAAGATCCGGGAGCTCAAGCGCAAGGCGGGCGAGCCCGCGCCGCGCGAGCAGGTGCTGGAGTTCTTCCGTGGCCGGCTCAAGGCGCTCTGGTCGGAGAGCTACCGGACGGACGTGGTCGAGGCCGTGCTGGCGGTGGGCTTCGATGACCTGGTGGCGGCGCGCAAGCGGCTGGAGGCGCTCAGCGGGCTGGTAGGCCACGCGGAGTTCACCCCGCTGGCGGCGGCCTTCAAGCGCGTGGTGAACATCGTGGAGAAGCAGGGCAAGGACGTGGCCAAGGGCAGGACCGACCCGGCCCGGTTCCGGGACGAGCCCGAGAAGAACCTCCATGCCGCCTTCACCCAGGCCCGAGGCAAGGTGGCCGAGTACGTCAAGGCGGACGATTTCTCCGGCGCCCTCAAGGAGATCACCGGCTTGAAGCCCGCGGTGGACACCTTCTTCGACAAGGTGACGGTGATGGCCGAGGACAAGGAGCTGCGCGAGAACCGCGTGCGGTTCCTCACGGAGATCGGCGCGCTGTTCAACGAAGTGGCCGACTTTTCCAAGATCCAGGCCGAGGTCGCCGCCACCTGAGGGGGGCGAGCGGCCTGACACCTTGGGAATAGGCGTGTCCCTTTGTAGTTGCTCGGGGCAGGGGTGGTTCCTACACTCCGCCCCCCTCTGATGCGCCCCCTCATTCTTATCTCCGCACTGGTCTGGGCGGGGTGTGCCGCGGAAACTGAGCCGCAGCCTCCCCCCACTGACCGCTTCGTCTACCCCAGCGGGATCGTGCACCTACCGGTGTCATCCGATCCCTCGAAGCAGGGCGCCCTGTACGTGGCGAGCGCCAACTTCGACAAATGCTTCGACACGGGCGCGGTGGTGGCGCTCGACCTGGACAACCTGGGGCTGCCCGCGATCGGCGCCCCAGTGGGGGACACGCCAGCGGAGATCACCGATCTCAAGGTGGGTCCGGAGAGCACCGTCCAGATCGAGAGCTTCGCCGGGCAGATGGCCGTGTGGAAGAACGAGGCTGGCGGCAAGCCCCGGCTCTTCGTGCCCACACGCGCCGAGGAGAACTTCCTGCATGCCATCGACATCCAGGACAAGACGAAGCTGTCTTGCGTGGACGGCCAGGGGAGCAACTGCATCGTCGGGGCTCTGTCGCTGACCCGGAACATCGAGGGTTCGCAGGACGACCTGCCACGCGCCCCGGCCCCCCTCGGAGTGACCGTGGGCCAGGATGGCGACCAGCCTGACGTGTGGGTCACGCACGTGGAGGCCGCGGACTCGCCGGCGCGCACCTCGAAGAACTTCCAGACGTACGTGGTGCACCTCCCCGACGCGGGGGGGGGGCTGAGCATCTCCAAGGACAACTTCATCCCGCTCTCCTCGGGAGGGCTCTCCATCGGGGGCGCGCACGCGACCGCGCTCGGGCAGAAATATGTGTACGTCTCCGGCCGGGCGTACGTGGCGGGCCAGGCGTCGCAGTTCGCGGGCTTCCTGTTGCGGCTGATCGATCGCGGCAACCCTTCGCGCATCCTGGAGACCAACCTGGGCAGCATCTACACCACGCTCGAGGCTCGCGACGTGCTGGTGGGCGGGTACGACCCGGTCCAGGACAAGGAGCGCCTCTACATCGTGGCGCGCGGGCCGGACGTGCTGCTCGTGGTGGACGTGCTGGGCGCGAAGTCCGCTCAGCCCCGGATCTCCGTCGTCAACGCGGTGTTGCTGCCCGGCGGTGCCAGCTACGCGACTCTCATCCGCCGGGGAGCGCCCGAGGCGAACGACGACATCGTGGCCGTCACCTGCACCGCGACGACGCGGATCCAGGGGGCGGTGGTGCTCTTCGACACCCGGCTGGGGCAGATCGTCGCCCAGGTGGAGGACGTGGGCCGCCAGCCCTACGGGATCGCCGTGCACCATCCCTCGCGGACCTCGTCGGCCGAGACCGACAAGGCGCGCCTCTTCGTCACCAACTTCGGTGACGGACGCGTGGCCGTCATCGACATCCCCAATCTGGCTGACCCACAGGGCGCGGAGCTGGTCGCCTACCTCGGCAAGCGCCAGGGGCGCGACGAGAAGCAGGGGACCTCTACATGCGAGCAGCAGGAGACCGAGCCTTGAAGCGCTTCATCTTGTTCCTCGCGCTGGGCGCGGGGCTTCTCAGCTGCTCCGAGTCGCTCACGACGCGCACGAGCGCGGGGCTCGCGGGCACGTACGACGTGGCCCTCGCGGGCCGCTACCTCTTCGTCACCTCCTCGGACCGCAACGAGCTGCGCGTGCTGGATCTCGAGGCCAGCCCCCGTGACTTCGTCCGGGCTCCCAACCCGCTCGAGGCGCTCTCCATCCCCGTGCTGGAGCGGCCGTCGAACCTGACGCGCGACATGGGCTACGCGCTGGAGACCCTCCAGAACAAGGATGGCCAGGAGCTCTCGAGGGTGGTCGTCGAGGACGCCGGGGCGCCCTACGTCTACGCCCGGAGCTTCGGCTCCCGGGAGATCTCCATCGTGGCGGCGGCCGATCCGCTCCTCTTCCAGGAGCGCTATCGCCTGGCAGGACAGGGCCTGGTCACGGCGTTCGCGGCCCGGGGCGCTGTGCGGGAGCGCACCCGGAAGCAGGTCGTCAACGAGGCGGGCGAGATCTCCGGTGACGAGATCCTGAGCGACGTGCCGCACCCGGCCCGGAGCAAGAGCGTCCTCTACTACGCCGAACAGACGGGCCTGGACGCGAAGCTCTACCGGGTGGAGCTGCCAGAGCCGAGCCAGCTCACGAAGGAGTCCACGGTCGAGCCGAAGGCCCTGGAGCTGGCGCTGACCGGCAGGACGGTGACCGCGCTCCTCGTGCTGCCACCGCCCCTGGACCAGCCGGGCCAGGAGTCTCTGGTCATCGCCACGCGCAGCACGATGGGCACGGGCGGCGAGACGTTCCGTGTAGAAGTGAACAATACCCAGGCCACCCGGGGGGTGACCTACGATTTCGGTACCCCCGTGCGCCTGCTGGCCACCCACACCCGGGCGGAGACCGCGCAGGAGGACTGGCAGGAGTGCGAGTTCGATGAGGAGTTGAGGAATGCCGGGGGCACGCCGATCCCGCCGCCTCCGCTCGCCGCGGGGCAGTACATCTTCGGGATCCTGGATGAGAGCTCCTGTGCGAGCCCGCAGGCGTGCTCGGGCGTGGTCGCGGTGGAGTCCTCCACGGGCGCTCGCGCCAAGGATGGGGTCGGGCTGCCCATGCTCCCCATCTCGGTGGGCCAGTCGCTGCCCACGGGGCTGACGCTGGCCGAGGGCGCGGACGTGAACCTGCCTTGCCAGCTCAAGGCCGAGCCCTCTCGGACCGTCCCCATCGTGCGGCGCCCGCTGGTGGGCATCGTCCCGGCGTCCAATGGGGTGATCACCCTCTTCGACGCGGTGAGGATGCGGCCGTTCGATCTCGATCCCGCGCGGACCCCGACCTTCACCTATGTCCTGGTCGATAGTGCCGGGACGACCAAGCCGACGACCGACGCCGAGCTCACGATCCAGGTGTTCGAGGGAGTGACTCCGAACGATACCTATCGTCTCTTGTACGAGCTGGCCTTGCCCGGCCTGTCGTCCCTGGCCAAGAAGGTGGTCGACTGTCCCGCGGGCGCCCAGGGGACCTGCCTCGAGGTGGCTCCTGACACTTCGAGGATCGAGATCAACGAAGACGTCGTCGTGCTGCGAAATGAGGCGGGCATCTGCAAGGATGCCGCGGGCAAGGAGCTCGACTTCAAGATCAACAGCATGGTGGCGTCCACGGAGGGCAAGACGATCCTCGGCGTGGCCAGGATCGACACCGCCGCGCTCCCCGCGGAGTGCCAGGAGATGTCGAGCATGACCGTCCGGGCCTCGGGCGCCCATCCCTTCGTGGTCTTCAGCGATACCCGGGGCTACCTGGGCCGTCTGGGGCCGGGGGAGACCATCGAGGTGGCGGGGAGTTACTACTACCAGCCCAGCGCGACGCTGGAGCCGGCCCCCAAGGAGCTCCGCCTCACCACCTCCCGAGGTGTCACACGAGGGGATCAGTACATCGTGACCACCTCCTCGCACTTCCTTCCCTACGTCTTCAGCGTGGATGTTGGCAGCGTGTCCGCAGGGCTGGCGACCTACCGGCTCCCGGGCCCGGTGGTGTACTCCAGGGTGGGAGGAACGGATCTCGCGTATATTGCCTATCCCTCGGCGGATGGCATCCTCCAGATCTCGTTGGAGACCATCACGGACAACGCCGCGAACACGACGGGTTTGGTACCCTTTGAGTAACTGGGCGGGACGGGAGGCCTCTGCTATCGTGTCCCACCTCTCAGACTTTCCGAGTCGACACCGATGATTGACCAGAACTCCCGCCCCGCTCGCAAGGTCGGCATCGCTGACCACCTGTGGGAGACGTTTGAAGAGATGGCCCAGCAGATGGGCTCGGACCGCGACGCGCTCATCAACCAGGCGCTCTTCATGTTCGCGAGGCTCAACGGCTTCCTCGAGGTGGGCAAGCCCGCCCGCGGCGAGGCCCCGGCGCCGCTGAACGTGGTGCCCCCCGCGCCCGCGCGGCCCTCCGGAGGCGGCCCCTCCGTGGGCAAGTCCGGACCGCCCGTGCTCTCCGCCGCGCCCGCGCCCGTCAAGCCCGTGCGCGATGAGCCTCCCATGCGCCAGCCGCCGCCCCGGGTGGATGAGCGCCCCTCGTCCAACGCCCTGGACAATGATCCGGTGCGCCGCGAGGTGGCCGAGCGCGTGCTGGAGACCGCCGCCGAGCTCGAGCGCCTCATCAAGGGCAAGAACGAGCCGCCTCAGCCCGTGGACGACGACTCCGTCGAGGACGAGGCCCCGCCCGATCTGCCCGAGGACTCCGGCCTGCAGAACATGGGCGACGAGGAGCCGCAGGACGAAGAGCCCATGGACGAGGAGCCCGGTGACGAGGGTGCCTCGCTCTTCCTCGTCTCCGAGAGCGGCGATCAGCAGAAGGTCGCCAACGATCGCTTCGTCATCGGCCGCGGCAAGCACTGCGACTTCGTCATCAACTCCGGCAAGGTCTCCCGCGAGCACGCCGTCATCGTCCGCGAGGGCGGGGACTACTTCATCGAGGACCTGGGCTCCTCCAACGGCACCTGGTTCAACAAGCAGCGCATCAAGCGCCGGAAGATCGAAGACGGGGACGAGTACTTCATCTGCAGCGAGAAGATCCGCCTCGTGGTGCGCTGAGCCACACCGGTCCTTCCAGGGGCTCCGGGTGTTCAACAATTGACTGAATGCGGGACTCCCTGATTTAGTCCGGGAGCCTGGCCGCAGACCGGCCAGGCGACGGATGACCCCTGTTCAGAGCGCGCTGTGGACAGTCCTCGGAGTGGCCCTGGTGATCTCGGTGGTGACGGATGTCCTGCGCCGAAGGATCCTCGACGTCGTCACCTATCCACTGGTGGTGATCGCGCTCGGGGCGCGCCTGTGGACCGAGGGCATGGGCGATCTGGACAAGGGGCTGATCAGCGGGCTGGTGTCGGGGGTGGGGCTGGCGGTGATCCTGGTGCCCGGGGCACTGCGTGGCAAGATGGGCTGGGGCGACGTGAAGCTGATGGGCGGGGTGGGGGCGGTGCTGGGCTTCCCCGCGGTGATGGCAGCCGCGGCGTTCATCTCCCTGGCGGGCGCCTTCCAGGCCGTGGTGACGATGATCTGGAAGGGCGAAGTCTGGGACACGCTGTCCGCCGTGCTGCGGCGCTGGGCCATCCGGGCCCGGCTGCTGAGCGCGGACGCCGCACCGGCAGCACCGCGGCACATTCCCTACGGGGTGGCCATCGCCCTGGGGACTTTCTGGGCCATGTGGTGGCAGCAGACAAACTCGAGCTAGCTCGGATTCGACGCGCAGAGGGGACTCGCACGATGTTTACACGCTTCACACACCACGCCGCGGCGCTTGGCGTCTTCATGGCCCTGCTCCTGGCCGGTACCTCTCAGGCCCAGGAAGGCAGCACCATTGCCCTGGGCGTTGGCACGCAGAAGGTGGTCACCATCCCCGGCATCACCCGAATCGCCCTGGGCGATCCGAGCATCGCCGAGGTGAGGACCATCGGGAACAACCAGGTCCTCATCGTCGGCCAGGCCGAGGGCAAGACGACGCTCCTCATCTGGAAGAGCTCCGGCCAGCGCGTCAGCTACCTGATCGCCGTCCGCCGCCAGGACCCCAACGAGATCATCGCCGAGATCAAGAAGCTGCTGGGCGAGATCGAAGGCGTCTCCGTCCGCATGGTGGGTGACCGCATCTACCTGGACGGCCAGGCGTATACCACGCAGGACGCGGACCGCATCGATCAGGTGGTGTCGCTCTACCCGAACGTGAAGAGCTTCGTGAAGATCGCGCCCAACGCCAAGAAGCTGGTGGCGCAGAACCTGAACGCGGCCTTCCAGAAGGCGGGCCTGCGCAACGTGCAGGCCAACGTGGTGGGCTCCACCATCTTCCTGGAGGGCTCCGTGGAGAGCCAGCAGGACCTGCAGAAGGCGGAGCTGATCACCAAGGCCATCGGCGAGAAGGTGGAGAACCTGCTGGTGGTGGGCATCAAGCGGATGATCCTCTCCGAGGTGCAGTTCGTGGAGATCCGCCGCAACAGCCGGGATCGCTACGGCATCCGCTACCCCACGGACATCACCGGCAATGTGACGGGCGGCGCCAGCTTCACCCAGGAGCTGTACCCGGGCACGTTCGGCTCGGGCACCTCGAGCCTGACGGTGGCGGCGGGCTCGGAGATGTCCTTCGGCTTCCAGTCCAACGACGGCTACGGGCGCCTGCTGGCCCAGCCCAAGCTGGTGTGCGCCAGCGGTGAGAAGGCCGAGTTCCTCGCCGGCGGCCAGGTGCCGATCCCCCTCATCACCAACAACCAGTTCTCCGTGGAGTTCAAGCCCTACGGCGTCATCCTCAACCTGCGCCCCACCGCGGATCGCAACGGCAACATCCAGACGGAGATCGAGGCGGAGGCCTCGGAGCTCGACACCTCGGTGGCGGTGTCCTTCGGTGGCTCGGCCTCCGTGCCCGGCTTCCGCACCCGCAAGGTGAAGACGAACGTCACCGTGCGCCACGGCGAGACGATCGTCCTGTCCGGCGTGTTCAGCCACGACGAGCAGAAGGCCGTGTCCAAGCTGCCCGGCCTGGGCCATATCCCCATCGTGGGCGAGCTCTTCAAGAGCCGCGCGTTCGACTCCACCAAGCGCGAGCTGGTCATCTTCGTCACCCCGCGCATCGTCAACCCGGACTCGGACAAGATCCGCACGATCATCGAGGACGTGAAGACGCGCTACAAGCAGGCCCGCAGCGAGGTCAACTTCAACATCTTCGACTGAGCCTGAGCGGCTGCCTGCTCGGCCTGGGGCCGGCCTCGTCTCCCCTCGGAGGCGGGCGCCGGCCTCGCTATTTCATGCCCTTGCGAAAGGCGCGCCAGCCTCTTTGAGCCTGAGGGGGCGCTTGGTACCATCCGCCCCTATGTTTCTAGTCACTCTTGCCGAGAAGGGTGGCGGCACCGAGCAGATCGAGTTCGAGAAGAACGAGATCACCATTGGCCGCCTCGCCGGGAACGACATCGTCCTCGCCAAAGGCAACGTCTCCAAGTACCACTCCAAGATCGTCTCCAAGGACGGCAAGTGCATCATCTTGGATATGAAGTCCACGAACGGCACCTTCGTGAACGGCAAGAAGATCGCCGCGCCGCAGGTGCTGAAGCCCACGGACAAGGTCTACATCGGCGACTACATCATCAACGTCGAGCCGCTGGATGAGCTGAGCACGGGCGCCGCCGCGGCCGCGGACGAGGAGCCCCCGCCGGACGAGGGCGAGGAGGGCTACGAGGGCGAGGAGGGCTACGAGGGCGAGGAGCCGTATGAGGAGGAGCCTCCCGCGCCGGCGCCCATGCCCGTGCGGGCCCAGGCGGCCGCGCCCGCGCCAGCGAACGCCTCCAAGAAGAACATGCCGGCCTCGCTGGCCGCCGCCCTGCAGAAGAACAAGCGCAAGGTGGATCCGCGCCTGGAGCGCTACACCCGCCTGCAGAAGGAGATCCATGACCGGCTGATCGAGTACCTCGATCTGCGCCGCATGGACATGGACCGGCTCGGCGACGAGGAGCTGTGGCGCCGGACCGAGAAGGCCATCCGCGACATCATCGATCAGATGGACGCGGACGGAGAGCTCCCAGAGGACGTGGACCGGGAGGAGCTGCTCACCGACGTCATCAACGAGGCGCTGGGCCTCGGGCCGCTGGAGGCGTTCCTCGCGTCCGAGGAGATCAGCGAGATCATGGTGAACCACGCCAGCCAGATCTACATCGAGCAGCGTGGCCAGCTGACGCTGTCGGAGAAGACGTTCTCCTCCAACCAGGCGGTGCTCGGCGTCATCGAGCGAATTGTCGCGCCCATCGGCCGCCGCATCGACGAGTCCAGCCCGCTGGTGGACGCGCGCCTGAAGGACGGCAGCCGCGTGAACGCCATCATCCCGCCGCTGGCGCTCAAGGGCCCCTGCATCACCATCCGCAAGTTCAAGAAGGACGCGCTCAAGATCCAGGATCTGATCAAGTACAAGACCGTCACCGCGCAGATGGCCGAGTTCCTGGAGATGTGCGTGCGCGCGCGCAAGAACATCGTCATCTCCGGCGGCACCGGCTCCGGCAAGACGACGACGCTGAACATCATCAGCTCCTTCATCCCCGAGGGTGAGCGCATCGTCACCGTGGAGGACGCCGCCGAGCTGCAGCTGCCGCAGGATCACTGGGTGCAGCTGGAGAGCCGCCCGCCCAACCTGGAAGGCAAGGGCGCCATCACCATCCGCGATCTGGTGAAGAACTGCCTGCGCATGCGGCCGGACCGGATCGTCGTGGGCGAGTGCCGCTCAGGTGAGACGCTGGACATGCTCCAGGCGATGAACACCGGCCACGACGGCTCGCTCACCACGCTGCACGCCAACACGCCGCGCGACGCCATCGCCCGGCTGGAGACGATGGTGCTCATGTCCGGCATGGAGCTGCCGGTGAAGGCCATCCGCGAGCAGATCGCCAGCGCCGTTCACATCATCGTGCAGCAGACGCGCTTCTCGGACGGGACGCGGAAGATCTGCTTCATCACCGAGGTGTCCGGTATGGAGGTCGACATCGTGACCCTGCAGGACATCTTCTATTACAAGCAGGACGGCTTCACGGAGGACAACAAGGTGCGCGGCCGCTACGTGGCGTCGGGATTCGTGCCCAAGTTCTACGATGACCTGCAGCGCAAGGGCATCCCCGTGAACATGAGCATCTTCCGCGAGGACTGATCATCATGCCCACACTGGTCGTCCGGCACCCTGATGGAAGTGAGACGGAGCACGAGCTCGCTGGCGAGCTGACGATTGGCCGCCAGGAAGGCAACGATCTGCTCCTCACCGAGGGCGGCGTGTCCCGCCAGCATGCCCGCTTCTTCGTCGACGGTGGCAAGGTGATGCTGGAGGATCTCAGCAGCGCCAACGGCACGTACGTGGACGGAGAGCGCATTGGCGAGGCGGTGCTCCTCACGTCCCAGTCCCAGGTGGTGCTGGGGGACTACGAGCTGAAGATCAAGGGCGGCGGGCGGCCGTCCACCGGCCCGCGCCGGGCCTCCAAGCCAGCCGCGCCAGAGATGGGCGCCGATGACGGAGGCCCCAGGGCCACCCGGGCGCTGCCCAGCATCAAGCCGGCGCGTCCTCCTGGAGCGGCGCTGGCCAAGGCCGAGCGCCCGGCGCCGGGTGCTGCTCCCGCCGGGGCGGCGCCGCAGCCGGTGCTCCGAGGCCTGACGGGGCCCTGGGCGAACAAGACCTATCCCCTCAAGGGCAAGCTGCTGGTGGGCCGCGCGCCGCCAGCCGCGGTGCTGCTGGAGGACGACTCCATCAGCCGCAAGCACGCGGAGCTGGAGCGCAACCCCCGCGGGGCGGTGTTCCTGCGCGATCTGGGCAGCGCCAACGGCACGCTCCTCAACGGCGAGCGCATTGCCCAGGAGCCGGTGGAGATCTCCACGGGCGACATCATCCAGTTCGGCATGGTGGAGGTGGTGTACGAGTCCGGCGACGAGGGCAGCAAGGTGCCCGTGCGCCGGGAGCGGACCGGCGCGGTTGGCGCCGTCAAGGGCAAGGGCGATCCGAGCGACGCGCCGCCGCCGAAGAAGAGCAGGAAGCTGCTCGTGGTGGCTGGCGCCGCCGTCACGCTCCTGCTGGCGGCGGGCGTCGTCAAGCAGCTCACGACTCCGCCACCGCCGCCACCGGAGCTCCCCACGGGGGCGGGCCCGCTGGTCGAGGAGAATCCCCGGGAGAAGGTCCAGGAGCTGCTGAGCGAGTGCCGCTCCTTCGCCTCCACGGACATGGGGAGCGAGCCCCAGTGGGAGAAGGCCGAGGCCAAGTGCGAGGAGGCCCGCGTCCTCGACCCCATCAACACGGAGGTCAACGCCCTCATCAAGCGCATCAAGGTGGAGAAGGAGGCCCACAGCTACTTCGAGCAGGGCACCAAGCTGCTCTCGCGCCTCAAGGAGGAGGAGGCGCTCGATTCGTTCCAGAAGATCCCCAAGGAGAGCCAGTACTTCCGCCGCGCCAAGATCAAGGTGGACGAGGCGCTGGTGCAGGTGAAGAAGCGCGCCCAGGATGACTGCAAGCGCTACCTGGACGACAACCAGTACCTGGCGGCGGTGCCCCGGTGCGACCGGTATATGGGCTTCTGGTGCCAGACGCAGACGCGCGAGGATCTCGAGCCGCCGGTGGGCTACACCCTGGCCCTCGAGGGCCGGGTCGGCAAGCGGCAGTGGCGCCCGAAGGACAAGATGTTCGTCCGGTTCCTCCAGGCCCGCCTGAAGCTGGATCCGAACGTGGAGCCGTGGAAGTGCGTGGGGGGCTACCGCGGCGACGGGGAGGATGAAGGAGATGATCCCGCCTCCAGGGTGAAGCGGATGTTCAAGGCGAAGTTCCCCAACCCCTACATGTACTCCGCCATGTTTGATTACTGGGGGGGCCGTGCCAACGAGTCGCTCGCCAAGCTCCAGAAGGTGCGCTCCAACTACGAGCTGGCCACGCTGCACGGGCAGACGGAGCAGCTGTTCAAGGATGTGGGGAACGTGGCCAACCTCTTCAAGACGGGCTCGACGCTGCTCACGGCCGGCGATGTGGAGAAGGCCGCCGAGCCCTTCGACGAAGCGCTGGAGATCGACAAGCGGCTGATGGGGGATTTCTGGGAGACGGTGCCCTCGTTCTACCGGAAGAACATCCAGAACGACATCGCGGAGAGGGCCTACGAGCGCGGCCGGGACTGGGTCAAGCGCGAGGATCCGCTCCGGGCCTGCAACCTGTGGAAGATTGGCTTCCGGTTCTACAAGGGCAACACGGACCTGAACCGGGTGATCAGCAACGTGTGCTCCACCCAGGGCACGCGGCTGTTCGCGGCCGCGGGCAGCTGCGCGGATCTGGCCGAGGTGGCTCAGTGGGCGGTGCCGGGCGACGGGCTCGAGGAGAAGATGGCCAAGAAGCGCGAGGAGCTGCAGTGTAAGTAGGGCTCCAGGCGCCCGCCGCGCCGCCCGTGACAGGCGTGGACAGGGCAGGGGAGGCGCGCTAAGGCCGGGGCATATGGTCCCGAGCCCACCGCGCTCCGCGCCCGTCCTCACGCTGATCGACGCCTCGAGCTTCATCTTCCGCGCCTACCACGCCATCCCCCCGCTCTCCACGAGCAAGGGGGTGCCGACCAACGCCGTGCTCGGCTTCGCGCGCATGGTGCTCAAGTCGCTGAAGGATCTGCAGCCCACGCACGTGGCGCTCGCCTTCGACAAGGAGAGCCGCACCGAGCGCCAGAAGATCGATCCCAACTACAAGGCCCACCGCGAGGCCCCGCCCGAGGATCTGGTCCCCCAGTTCGAGCTCATCCGCAAGGTGGTGGACGTGCTCAACCTGCCCGTGCTCGAGGTGGCCGGGTGGGAGGCGGACGACGTGATCGGCACCCTGGCGAAGCAGGCCAAGGCCGAGGGCTTCTGCGTCCAGGTGGTGACGGGCGACAAGGACTTCATCCAGATCGTGGACGAGGACGTGCGCCTCTTCGATCCGATGAAGGACGTGCACACCGGCCCCGCCGAGGTGAAGGAGCGGCTGGGCATCGAGCCCCGGCAGATGCGCGACTACCTGGCGCTCATGGGCGACGCGGTGGACAACATCCCCAAGGTGCCCGGCATCGGCCCCAAGACGGCCACGGAGCTCATCCAGCAGTTCGGGGACGTGGACACGCTGCTGGCCCGGCTGGACGAGGTGAAGAAGCCGAAGATCCGCGAGGCCATCGCCGCGCACAAAGACTCCCTGCTGATGGCCCGGCAGCTCGTCTCCTTCAAGACGGATCTGGAGCTGAAGACGACCATCGCGGAGCTCATCCGGCGCCCCATCGACACCGCGCGCGCCAAGCAGCTCTTCACGGAGCTGGAGTTCTACCGGCTGGTGAATGAGCTGCCCGCGGACACCTCGGCCCCGAAGTCCGCCGAGGCCCCCGCGCCTGACGCCGCCGCCGTGCCCGCCACGCTCGTCACCACCGAGGAGGAGCTGAAGGCGTTTGCCGAGGCCGCTCGCGCCGCCGGCTCGCTCTTCCTGGAGCCGGCCTACGAGGGCGCGCCGTTTACCGCGCCCCTGGTGGGCCTGGGGCTGGCGCTGCCCGATGGCCGTACGGCCTACGTGCCCCTGCGCCATCAAGTGCTCGGCGCCCGCCAGGTGCCGGTGGCGGCCTTCGGCTCGCTCATGGGCGAGCTGCTCGCGGAAGCGGCGGTGAAGAAGGGTGGGCACGATCTCAAGGCGCTCACCCTGGTGCTCGCCAGCGGCGGGCTGACGCTGCGGGGCGCTCATGACGACGTGGAGCTGCTCAGCTACCTGCTCAACCCGTCTCGCCGGGAGCACGCGCTGGCGGATCTGGCCCGCGAGCGGCTGAACACGGAGCTGCCCGCGTTGCCCGCCTCCACCGGGGGGAAGAAGGGCCGGGCGCTGGCGGACCACAACCCCGAGGAGGTGGCCCAGGCCTACGCGGACCGCGCGGACGCGGCGCGGCGCCTCGCCCCCAAGCTCTGGCAGGAGCTGGAGGAGGTGGGCATCGCGAAGCTGGCGCGCGAGCTGGAGCTGCCGCTGCTGCCCGTGCTGGCGCAGATGGAGCGCCGGGGCGTGAAGCTGGACACCGCCGTGCTCCAGACGATCTCCACCAAGGTGGATGCCGAGTGCGTGGCCAAGGAGAAGAACATCCACCAGCTCGCGGGCCAGGAGTTCAACGTGGGCTCCAACCCCCAGCTGGCGCAGGTGCTCTACGAGAAGCTCCAGCTGCCCGTGCTCAAGAAGGGCAAGACGGGCCCCTCCACCGATCAGGAGGTGCTGGAGAAGCTGTCCGAGCAGCACCCGCTGCCCGCCGCCATCCTCGAGTACCGCTCGCTGTCCAAGCTCAAGAGCACCTACCTGGACACGCTGCCGGCGCTGGTGGCCCGGGATGGGCGCCTCCACACCACCTACCACCAGGCGGCCACCGCCACCGGGCGCCTGTCCTCCACGGATCCCAACCTGCAGAACATCCCCGTCCGCACGGAGCTGGGCCGGGAGATCCGCCGCGCCTTCATCGCCGAGCCGGGCCACCAGCTCGTCTCCGCGGACTACAGCCAGGTGGAGCTGCGGCTGCTGGCCCACATCGCCGAGGATCCCGTCCTCATCGACGCCTTCCAGCATGACGAGGACATCCACAGCCGCACCGCGGCGGAGATCTTCGGCATCACTCCGGACAAGGTGGATCGCGAGCAGCGCCGGGTGGCGAAGACGGTGAACTTTGGCATCGCCTACGGCCTGTCCCCGCACGGGCTGTCCACGCGGCTCTCCATCTCCGTGGAGCAGGCGCGCGACATCATCGAGCGCTACTTCACCCGCTACGCGGGCATCCGCCGCTACCTCGAGGAGACCGTGCTGCAGGCCCGGAAGACGGGCTACGTGGAGACGATGTTCGGCCGGCGGCGGCTCATGGCGGATCTCCACTCGCGCAACCGGCAGGTGGCCCAGGCCGCCGAGCGCGCCGCGATCAACATGCCCATCCAGGGCACCGCGGCCGATCTCATCAAGAAGGCCATGCTCGCGGTGGACGAGGCGCTCACGAAGGAGGGGCTGCGCACCGTGATGCTCCTCCAGGTGCACGACGAGTTGCTCTTCGAGGCGCCGGATGCCGAGGTGGAGCAGGTGAAGGAGCTGGCGCGCCGGTGCATGTCCCAGGTGGCCACCCTCAAGGTGCCCCTCAAGGTGGACGTGGGCGCTGGGAAGACGTGGGCGGACGCCCACTGAGGCCCCAAAAAATCCGCGGGAAGAGTGCCCACCCCCGAAGGCACTCCCCCCGCGTTCCCCCTCCCTGCCCCAGACTGCGACAACACGGCCGACCCGTCCGACCGACGAGGCGCGCGGACCCCCATCCACGCGTCCCAAGCGGCCCTCTGGCGTTCTCAACCAGCCCCCATGCTGGGAGAACACCCCCCGTTTCGTGCCACGAAGACCCCCGCCTCCGCTGCACGCCCCCATCCTCCGCCGGCCCTCGGACACTCCCTCGCGGAAGCATCAAGCCGGACGGGTCGGCACACCCTTAGTGGAGCGAGGCGCGAGCCGGCTCGGTGCCCAGCTGAGCCCGGACCTCCGAGGACCGCTCGTACCACTCCACCACCAAACCCCCGAAGGGCACCCGAGGCCCCTCGGCCGTCACATCCTTCAGGCGGTGCAGCAGCGCCACCGAGGAGTCCACCGCCTCGTCCACGCTGCGGTTCACCAGCGCGCGCTCCGAGTCCCCGCCGCCCAGCACCTCCACCGCGTCCACCATGCAGCGCCGCAGCAGGGCGAACTCCTCATAGAGGGCCCGCGCCCCGCGCTCCGAGGACAGGCGCAGCACCGCGCGCGTCCGGCTCCAGGCGCTCGTGTCCGCTCCGGCCAGGTTCATCCCCACTTCGCGGATGAAGGGCTCCACCAGCCCGTCCAACAGGCTCGCGGGTGGGTGGGTCTGCGAACCCCCCATGCACCGCACCCGCCTCCATGCCGCCGCGAGCCGCTCTGGCTGCTGGGTGAAGACCCGCGCCACTCCCGCCGCCCGCCTTGCTCGCTCCGTCATCGCTGGTGCCCTCCGCGTTACGGGCCCAGCTAAAGCAAGCCGCTGGCCAGCGCGCGCGAAGTCCCATGGCTCAAGAAGATCAGCACTTTGGACGGAGGCTCTGCCCTGAAGGGTAGGGAGGGAGCCGTAATTTCTCCGGTTGGGGCGCCGAAGGGGTGCCGCTGGGCACGCCCTTTCCTACTGCCAGCCCCAGGTCTACCCATGTGATCCAAGGTGGGCAGTTTCAATGTAGGGCTGTGAGCGAAAGAGGGGCACATGCCTTGCTCCCCGGCCCGCTCCCGCAGGCGTGCGCCTCAGTGGAGCGTGGTCTTTGGAGGGCGAGGCTCGTGAGGGTTCTCAGGCTCCGAGAACTCTCGCGGCTCCTCCGGCGGAGGCTCGACCCACTCGGGGACAGTCTCCGGAGGAGGGGGCAGGCCCTGCTGTGCGGCCTCGGCGGCGAGCACGCGGAGCGCGGCGTCCTCGGCGGCCTCCTCGGCGGCCATGGCCTCCAGACGGGCGGCCAGCTGGCGGCGGCGGCGGACATAGGCGACGACACAGATCGCCGGGGCCACCAGCCAGACGAGCTGCATGCTCGTGGTGAGCGGCAGCCAGCCAAAGCGCGTGGCCAGCCCGTCGCGCCAGGTGTTCTCCTCCACCGTCAGCGAGGAGCGGAAGGCCTTGCCGAAGGCCCGCTCGAAGGGCTCGCTCTGGGAGACGAGCTCCAGCAGCTGGTTCATGGCGCCCGGGCCGTGGTGGCCGGCGAGCCAGGCCACGAAGTCCGCGCTCTGGGCGTAGGCGACCTCCACGTCCGAGGGCATGTCCGGCCAGGCCTCGGCGAGATCCTCGAAGTGGAACACCTTCTCCTGCGTCACCGCGCGGAAGAGGGCGGCGTAGTGGGTGAGGTTGACGCGCTCGCCGGTGAGGTGCTGGGCGAGCCCCTCCTGGAACCAGCGGGGCCAGGTGTCGGAGAACTGCCCCAGCGCTACATGGGCCAGCTCGTGCCGCAGGGTGAGGGGGCCCTCCGGGCCGGTGAGGCTGAGCGCGTTCAGGAGGATGATGCCGTGACCGGGGTAGGCGAGCGCCACGGCCCACTTGGGGGGAGTGCCCCCGGGCAGCGCCAGCGCCTCGTACTCCTCGCGGCCCAGGCCGACGCGGATCTCCGTGGTGCCCGGCCAGTCCCGCCCGAGCACCCGCACGAAGGAGTCGCGCACGGTCTCGATCCGCTCGGCGAGCGCCCGGGCCGAGCCCTCCGACTTCGCCGTATAGAGGATCCGGAAGCGCTTCGTGGCCACCTCTCCCGCCACCAGGGCGGGGCGTGGGGCGGGCACCAGCGCGGGCTCACCCATGCCATGTGCGCTCGGAGGTGCCTCCTGGGCCAGAGCCAGAGGGGCGGCCAGCAGCAGGGACAGGAGCAGCAACAGACGCATGGGGAAGCTCACGTTCCCCCAGACATAACAGCCTCGACCTGTGTGGCATCAACTCCACGAAGTGCGACCCGCTTGCGACGCGACGCGTCACCGGCGAGCAATTCCACCTGTCTCCGGGGGATGCCGAGCTGCTTGGCGAGGAACTCCACCAGGGCGGCATTGGCCTCGCCATCCACGGGAGGCGCCGCGAGCTGGATCTTCAGCATCCCGTCGTGCTCACCCACCACGCGGGTGCGAGAGGCGCGTGGCTGGACGATCACCGCCAGCTCCACGCCATCCGGCAGGGACTTGAGCCAGGGAGGCGCCACGGGCTACTCGCCGCTGTTGGCTTTCTTCTGCGAGAGGAAGGCCACGTTGTCTTCGATGCGGGCGTAGTCCCGGTCCGCGAAGGTGGGGCCGCTGAAGGTCTCCAGCAGCTTGCGGTGGGCCTCCACCACGGAGCGCACCTGGGACTCGAACTGGGTGCGCTGGCGCTTCAGCTCGTTGATGTCCTCGACCACCTGCACCAGCTTCTGGTGGGCGCCATGGACGATCTTCTCCGCCTGGTGCTCGGCGTCCGCGATGATGATCTCGGCCTCCTTCTTGGCGGCGGCCTTGAGGTCCTCGCTGATCTTCTGGGCGGTGACCATCGTCTCCTGGAGGGTGCGCTCGCGCTCCTGGTACTGCTCGATGCGCAGCTGGGCGCGCTTGAGCTCCTCCTTGAGGGAGATGTTCTCCTTCACCACTTCTTCGAACTCGCCGGCGAGCAGCTCCAGGTAGGCCTCAACCTCGCGGCGGGAGAAGCCGCGGAGGGCGGTGTCGAACCGCTTCTGCCGGATGTCGAGCGGGGTGATCTTCATGACCCCGGAGTATAGGTCAACGCTCGGTCTTCTCCAGGAACTGCTCTCCCAGCTCCTTGGCGCGGCGCGTGGCGGCCTCCACGGCGTTGATCAACGTCGTCCTCAGCCCGCCTGCCTCCAGGGTATGCAGGCCAGCGATCGCGGTGCCGCCGGGGCTGGTGACCTGGTCCTTGAGCTGGCCGGGGTGGGCGTTCGTCTCGATGAGGAGCTGGGCGCTGCCGAGCACCGTCTGGGCGGCGAGCTTGAGCGCGGTGTAGCGCGGCAATCCCACCTTTACCCCCGCGTCCGAGAGCGCCTCGATGACGAGGAAGATATAGGCGGGGCCGCTGCCGGACAGGCCGGTGACGGCGTCCAGCAGGTTCTCTTCCACCACGGTGGTGATGCCCACGGCCTGGAAGATGCGGCTGGCCACGGCCAGGTCCTCCTCGCTGGCGTGCTCGCCCCGGGCCAGGGCGCAGGCCCCGGCACCCACCAGGGAGGGGGTGTTGGGCATGGTGCGGATGATGCGGGCCCCTGCGCCCAGCCTCCGCTCCAGCGCGGCGATGGGCACGCCCGCGGCCACGGAGATGACGAGCTTGCGGTGGTCCAGCGCGGGGGCCACCTGGACGACCAGCTTGTCCATGGCCTGCGGCTTGACGGAGAGCACGATGATGTCCGCCTCGCGCGCGGCGGCCAGGTTGTCCTGGGTGGTGCGGACGCCGTAGGCGCGCTTGAGCTCCTCGAGGCGCTCGGTGCGGCGGCCGGTGGCGATGATGCCCTCCGGCTTCGCGATGCCGGCGCGCAGCAGGCCCTTGATGATGGCCTCGGCCATGTTGCCGGTGCCGAGGAAGGCAATGGTGCGGTCGAGCATGACGGGGGCTCCTGGGCTCATGGCCGGGCTACCGGGTTGCACCCCAGCGGGCCGCGACGTTGAGCGCGGCGGACTGGAGGGCGAGGGGGAGGCGGGGATCGCGCGAGGCGGTCTCCACGGTGCCGCGGGCCGAGGGGGTGCGCTGGTAGAGCAGCCCGTCCAGGGCCTGGATCTTCAGGGCATCCGGCAGGCGCGTGCTGCGCACCACGTTGGTGAGGATCTCCTCGGCGAGCGGGTGCTGGAAGAGGGCCACGGCGCGCACGACGGCCTGCTGGATGCGCGGGTTGGGATCCCACAGCAGGGCGGAGAGCGGCCCCAGGGCGCGGGGATCCCCCAGCAGCGCCAGATCCTCGATGGCGAGGGTGCGGATCTCCTCGGGAGCGGGCTGGGTGGCCCACAGGATTCCGCGCAGGAGCGCCGCGTCCGCCCCCATGGGAGCGGCGGTGGCGGACGCGGGGGAAGCCGGTGCCGCGGCCACGCCCTGGGCGAGCGCGGTGGGGGCGGCGAGCAGGATGCCGGCGAGCAGCAGGTGACGCATGGCGTTGCCTCCGGGATGGCAGCGGGGTTCTACCGGAAAACCGCCGGGTTGGGACGGCCCACGCGCAGTGAGGCGGCAGATTTCTTGACGGGCTCTCCGATCGTGGGAGTTTGTCGGTGCTACAGGCATGTGACGCCTACAGGAGAGCGAGAAGCAGCCATGAGTTCGGCGGCCGTGAGCTGGCAGACGCTGGAGAACGTCGAGGTGGAGTGCACCCACTGCGGCGTGCGGATGACCCTGCACGAGGGGAGCGGGCGGCGGGTGAGGTACTTCCGCTGCGGCACCTGTCACCGCTGGGTCTCGAGCACCTATACGGACATCTTCCGCACGGATGCCAAGCTGCGCACGTACCCGGTGAAGGACACGACCGCCATGGATGCGAGCTTCTCGGCGGTGAAGGATCGCCTGGATCGCTGGCTGGCGGCGGTGGAGGAGCAGGATCCGTACCACGTGCTGGGCGTGTCGCCGCTGGACTCGCCGGAGGCGGTGCGCACGCGCTACCGCGAACTGGCGATGGAGCGGCACCCGGACCGGGGCGGCTCGGTGGAGAAGATGCGCGAGCTCAATGACGCCTACGAGCGCATCCTCCGCCACCGGCAGCGCAAGAAGGAGGAGGCCCTGGCTCAGCGCAAGCTCGTGGAGGACAACGCAGAGGCCCTCCCGGCCCGCAGCAGGTAGCTCCAGAAGAGGCCCCCGAGCGACAGCCCCAGCGCGGCCTTGAGCGCGGTGGGGAAGAGGCTGCCCGGAGAGATGAAGCCCTCCACCACGGCGATGGTGGCCAGGAAGGGCGCGCACCCGAGCACCAGCTTCACCGCGGCCCTCCCGCGCAGCGTCAGCGCCTGGCCGCGCGGCAGCTCCCCCGGATCGATCAGCGCCTGGCCGAGGATCAGCCCCGCGCCCCCCGCGATGACGATGATGGAGAGCTCCACCGGGCCGTGGGCGGAGATGAAGTCCAGCAGGGGAATCCCCAGGCCCTCGCGGGTGCACAGCGCGGTGATGGCGCCGATCTGCACGCCGTTGTTGATCAGGGTGAACACCGTGCCCAGGCCGAAGAGGATGCCCGAGGCGAAGGTGAAGATGATGACGGTGAGGTTGTTGGTGGCGATCCCCGAGGACACCGCGTTGGGCGGGGCCACCGAGAGGAGGTCGTCCGTCCACATGCGCCCCTGGGCCACGTAGGAGCGCACGCCCTCGGGCACGAGCAGCTCCGCGCCCCGCGGCTCCAGCAGCACCACCAGGGCGCCCAGCAGCAGGCCCAGGATGAAGAAGGCCGCGCTCAGGGCGACGAAGCGGCCCTCGGCGCGCAGGGTGGCGGGGAACTCGTGGCGGTAGAAGTCTCGCACCGCGAGCCAGCGATCCCGCGGGGGCTGATAGATGACGGCGTAGGCCTGGCCGCAGAGCTGGTTGAGGAAGCGGTGCGCGTCCGTGCCCGGGTAGAACGTCTGCGCGTGCGCGAGATCCGCGGCGGCGCGGCGGTAGAGGGTGTCGAGCGTGCGCAGCTCCTCCAGGTGCAGGGTGCCCGCGCGCTGGCGGGCGAGCAGCCCCTGGAGGGACTCCCAGTCCGGGCGCCGCTTGCCGACGAAGGCGGGCAGGGGCGCGGCCATGTCACCTTGCTCCCTGGGCGCGGGCCCGGAGGAAGCCCTCGAGCGACTCAGGGGAAGCGGTGACGGCGGCGCGCTCCGGCTCGGCCAGCCCGCCGAAGCGCTCCACCAGGGCCAGGCCCAGCCGCCGCCGCGCGTCGGGCTCCAGCCAGGGGGCGCGCTCGAGGAAGGCGAGGATCAGCTCCACGTCCTCGGACGTCAGGCGGCCGGGAGCGCTGGCGGCCTCCAGGGAGGGCTGGGCGGGGGTGGTGTACTTGTCCAGGTTGAAGAGCTCCTCGCGCACCAGGAGCGTGCCCGCGAGCAGATCTCCGAGCCGGCGGTGCTGCTTGGTGAAGAGCATGCTGAGGCTGCCCGTGGCGTAGAGCGCGGGGAGGAAGTCCACCGCGCGCAGCAGGTTGCGCATGGCGCTCTCGTACAGGCCCACCGGCGAGCCGTCCGTCCGCACCACGCGGATCCCCAAGAGGCGCTTGCCCAGCGTCTGCCCGTGGAGGAACACCTCGCTGAGCGTCCAGTACATCCACTGGGTGGCGAAGATGCCCACGGCCAGCAGTGTCTGGGCGATACCGGGCAGCCCCTGGAAGAGGCCGAGCATGTCCGAGACGATCACCGATAAGACGAAGTAGGCCGTCACCCAGAAGAAGAAGAGGATCGTCGCGTCCACGAGCCAGGCCAGACATCGGTAGCCGATGCCGGCCACCGGCAGCGTAAGCGCGACCCGCTCGGGAGTGGCGACATCCAGGTGGGGCGACGAGGCAGAGGGCATTCCACTTTCGAGCATATGCTGGCGGTTTCCAGTGTCTGGAAGACAGATGGGATTGTCGCTCAACCAACAAGGATGACGCCCCAACGTCCGAAGCCCCTGGACTCTGGACCGATACATGCCCACTTGACAGTCCGCCTCGGATCGGCTCGCCGGAAGCAGGGAACCGTGGTAATTCTGCTTGCAAGCTGGGCCGGTTCCGAGGCCAGTGAAGGCGCAGTCAAAAAAACGGTAAGCCATGAAGAGCTGGGGGGCTACACATGGCAATGAATCAGCTCGCTGTACGTGTATCGATGCTCGAGGGTCCGTGGTCCGCCTACAAGGGGCTGGCCGACGGCCTTCGGTGTGAGGGTCTCCAAGTCATGTCGGTGGCGCGGGATGTTCGCGCGCTGCTTGACAGCCTGGGGACGGATCCTCCGCAGGTGGCAGTCCTGGACGTGGAAGCGGATGGAGAGACCGCGGAAGGGTGCTCGGTGACGGAGGGCATCAGCCTCCTGCGCGAGGCCCGGAAGCGCCGTCTCGAGGTTCGCATGCTGATGCTCTCTGCGGTCAGCACGCCCGAGGTCATCTCCCAGTGCTTCGAGGAGGGTGCCTCCGGGTACCTGTTCCGAGTCGGACTGGGAGTGGGCGCGGTGGTCAACGCGATCCAAGGGTTGGTGAAAGGGGAGCGCCTGTTCCCCGTTCAGCTCCTGAGGAACGACTTCGAGCAACCGCCCGCGGTCGCGCAGCCAGCCAGTGTGCTGAGTGCGCTCACGCAGCGGGAGCGCGAGGTGTTGGCCTACGTCGCGGGAGGCGCGGACAACCTGAAGATCGCCGCGCATCTGCAGATCGCCGAGCGGACGGTGAAGTCTCACGTCACGCAGCTCTACCGGAAGTTGGGAGCGGAGAACCGCACCCAGCTCGCACTGCGCGCCTGTCACCTGGGCGTGCGCCCGCCGCCAGACCTCTGAGCGGCCAGCCCCCTCCTCACGGGTCTTCGGAGGGGGAGCATCAGAGGAGTCCGGAGCCTCCTGCGTCCATGGGGAGGCTCCGGCGAGCCGTCTGTCGCTATGCTCGGCGCTTCCTTTCACGGAAAGGCGTCGTGTCTTGCTCCGCTCTCTCCTCATCGTCTGCTGCATCCTGGGAAGCTTCGGCTGTGCCTCGGGCCCGAAGCCTGTGCCCACCCCTGCCACGAAAGCGGCGCGCCCCGCCTCCGCAGAGCAGCCTTCGTTCCTCGCTCCTTCCGAGATCATGAAGCGGATGGAGGACTCGAAGGTCTCCTACCGCATCGATCCGAAGGACTCACCGCCCGGCGGCTGGGCAGAGCAGCTGTGGCCCACGCGCGTCGAGCCGGTCTCCGTGCCCCGCGTGGTCGTCGAAGACGGGCAGCGTGTCATCCAGGAGTGGCGGGAGGATCCGAAGGCCCAGGCCTTCATCAACGAGGCCGAGGAGCACTTCCAGGCCCGGCGGTACGCGGAGGCGGCGAAGCTCTACCAGAAGGCGCTCGACGTCTGCGCGGACTGCTACCTGGCGCGGGCGTACCTGGGGGATGCGCTGCTCTTCGGCGGAGACCCGGAGGCAGGGCTCCAGCAGTACCGGAAGGCCACGGAGACCAACCCTCATGACTACCGGCTCTACTACTTCCAGGGCAGCGCGCTGGCGCGGCTGGGGAGGATGGCGGAGGCCCGCGACGCCTTCGCCTGGTCGCTGGTGCTGAACCCTCGCAACCCCATCCTGCGCAAGTTCTTCCGGGAGAACCGGGGGGTGGGGATGGCCGTCCGGGGCGATGTGCTGGTGCCCCGGGGCTTCGCGCACGAGGAGGGCCAGGAGGTGGTCGTCGAGTTCGATCCGGACTACGGCGCGGCGTGGTTGGCCTATGCGAACTGCAAGGCGCTCTGGCTGGGCGAGGCGTCACACCGGGAGGAGATGACCGGGACCGCTGAGCGGCACTTCTCCTCGGTCGAGGAGCTGGAGTGCCTGGCCTCGGCCGCCGTGGTGCATGCGTCGCAGCGGGAGAAGGGCGAGGAGGGGGCGATGGACTCCTCGCTGGATGGGCTCCTGGCGATCATCGAGGATGGGATGGCGGCCGAGCTCGTCCTCTTCGAGATGGCGGCGCGCGTGCACCCTCAGTACACGCTCACGCTCGGAGACGCCGACCGGCAGCGCTTGAAGGACTACATCCTCCGGTATGTGCTCGTGTCCACGGTCAGCCTGTGAGCCCGTGGACCGCCAGGGGCGGTGCTGGCTACGGCACCTGCGCCACGCCCGAGACGCGCACCATCAGCTCCATCACGCGGGTGTGCAGCGCCGGATCCTGAGAGGTCCTGCGCTCCAGCAGCTGGAGCATCTGGAACACGGCCGGTCCGCCGTCGAGCCGCTCGGCCAGCAGCGAGACCAGCAACGTCTCGGTGCCCTGACGCAGGCTGCCCGCCACCACCACGTCGCGCAGCGAGGCGAGCGCCGCCGCATCCAGGTAGCGATCGCTGAGCGCCGTCAGCGCCTCGGCCTGCACCGGCCGCTCGGTGGCGCGGACGAGCTGCAGCAGCGCCTGGGTGCTGTCCGGAGAGTCTCCCGTGCGCAGCGCCGCCGCCACCGCCGCACGCACCCGCGGGTCCGCGTCCGCCACGTGCGAGAGGATCGCGGACTCGTTCTCAGGGCGCCCCGCGTTGCCCAGCGAGCGCAGGTACGTCACGCGCTCGCTGCTCGTGCTCGCCGCGCCCAGCTCCTCCAGCAGCAGGCGGTTGTAGGTCCCCGCCCGCGCGTCCTCCACCGGCAGCCGGCCCACCGTGGCTCCCAGGGCATAGGCGCTCGCGTTGCGCAGGGGCTCCTGCTGTCCGGCCCGGGCGGTGGCGTGCTTGCGCGCCAGGTACTCCATCGTCTCCGGAGTCGGCGCGTCCACCATGCCCAGGCGCTGGAGGAAGAGGGCGTAGTTGGCCTGATCCGCCTGGGCCGCGGGCGTCTCCAGCAGGTCGCGCAGCACCGCCTGCGCCTGGGCATGTCCCGCCCCGGCCAGCAGGTCCAGCACCACCGCGCGGGCCTGCGAGTCCAGCTCGGGCCGGGTGAAGACAGCCGCCAGCTCACCGCAGCGCTCCGGCTCGAGCTTCAGCAGGCCCGTGGCGCGCCACAGCCAGCGGTTCATGTCCGGCATCAGCCCGCCCTTCGCGTGCCCGAGCAGGTCCGCCACCAGCAGCTCCATCGTCATGCCCTCGGCGCGCTGCTGCAGCAGGCGCTGCTCCAACTCGGCGCTCACGGTGATGACGCCGGGCTTGCGCTCCTCGGTGCGCGCCGCGAGCCCGAGGTCCGTGGGCGGCGTGAAGCGGCTCACCTCGCGCAGGGTGAGCTGCAGCAGCTCCGCGGAGTCCACCAGCACGGCTCCGGCACCATCGTGCACCAGCAGCCGCTCGCGGTGGTTCAGGCCCGCGAGGTGCCCGGCCTCGGAGAAGGAGAAGCGGGCGCTCGAGTCGAGCTTCTGCGGCAGGGAGCCCTTCTGCCCGTCGGCCACGTAGAGCTTCGTGTAGCTCTCACGCACCCGGTTCACCGTGAGCGGCTGCTCCGCGTCCACCTCGTAGGTGCCGCGCGCCTGGCCCATGGAGGTAGGCTCCACGGCCTCCCAGTGGCCCGCCTGGCGCTGCGCCTCGGTGGAGGGCAGGGTGGGCTGCGCGTGGGTGAGCAGCCACTGGAGCTGGTGCTTGAAGAGGTCCGGCGCCTTCGGGTCGAAGTGCATGCTGCGCAGGGCGCCGTTCGCGTCCACCTCGAGGAGGACCTCATGGCCCGTGAGGGTCTGCTTCAGGGTGGCCGCGTCCAGCGAGAGCTGCCCGGAGATCTCCAGCCGCGCCTCGCGCACGTTCTCCAGTGAGGCGCCCAGGAGGAAGGACTCGCCCTTGCGGCCAAGCGAGCGCAGCACCAGCTCCGCCGACAGCCGGACCGAGCCCTGCAGGGTGTCGGTCTGGCCACTCTTCTGGCCGGGCATGGGCGGCTGCACGCGCTGCTCGCTGCGCCAGTCGAGCGAGTACACGTACCGGGTGCCCACGGGCCAGTCCGGGCGCAGCGTGAACGCGCGCGCCGAGGAGGCGGCCGGAGCCGTGGCTGGGGCGGTGGTGGGCGCCGAGGCCGGGGCGTCGCTCGAGGTGAGCCACAGGCCCAGGGACAGGGAGGCGGAGACGGCGATCAGGGCGGCGAGGAGGCGGGAGCGGAGACCCTTGAACATGGCGAGGTCCTTCCAGGAGAAGTCAGAAGAGGAGACAACAGGCCCCGGAGCCAGGCTGCGCTCCGGGGCCGGACATCAGGACGACTGGCAGGCTCAGTAGAAGCTGCTGAGCGGAACCGTGCGGTGCTCGGACATCAGCGGGGTGCTGTGAGTCACTCCGGAGAACGAAGCCAGCTCCTTCTCCCCATAGAGGCCGAACGCCTGGGCGAAGACGACGAACCGGCCACTCAGCGTGCTCACGTTCAACTGCAAATCGGAGTCCAGGTCGGCCATCAGCCGGTACGGGCTGCTCGTCGTGTCCAGGTAGACGGAGATGCTGGCGCTGAAGGGCAGCTCGGCCTCGATGATGGAGAGATCGCCTCGCACACCCGCCGAGGCAAACCCCACATCGATCGCCACCGCGCCGAAGGCATCCAGCCGGGCAAAGGGCTCCAGCTCACCGCGGAGCGTGAACCTGCAGCCCGAGTTGAACTGGCCGCTGAGCGCGGTGTCGAGGCCCACGGTGCCGGAGATTCCCGCCGTCACGCTGATCGGGATGTACAGCACCGTGATGTAGAACTTGGCGCTGAAGAACTCCTGCCGGACGGACTTGGACGGGGTGACGGAGAAGGACGTCGGGAAGCTGCCGCTCGGGCTGTACACATCGACGCCGAGCACGCGCACCAGCACGTCGTAGCCCAGCTGTTCCGGGGTGGCCGTGGCCTCGGCGCTCGCGTAGAGGATCTCCCGGCTGGTGGTGTAGATGCGGGCGTTGGCCTCGAAGTAGCCGTAGAGGTCCGCATCGAAGGACTGGCACGCGCCAAGCTGGGAGGTGGTGTTGAAGTTCCAGCCCGCCCCGTACCTGTAGCTCGCACCGAAGTAGGTGTTGCCGAAGCTGTCGCTGCTGGAGCGGCTGTCGGAGCGCTTCGTCTCGCTGGTGTAGGGCACCACCACACGGGCCTCCTGCAGCAGGGCCTGGCGGTATTGGTTGATGTACGTGCTCAGCCGGGCGGGGCTGGTGGCGTAGTCACCGGTGAGGGCGGCGATCTGCAGGACGTCGGCGTTGCGCACGAAGGCGGTGGCGCTGAAGTCGTTGCCCGTTATCGCCTGGCACGAGGCGTAGTCCGTCTCCTGGCGGCGGAGCATCTCCGCGTCCAACATCTCCTTGAACCGGCGGGGGGACCAGTCGCAGAGGTTGCCGCTCAGGCCGAGGCACCCGAGCGCCTGGGCCTCCTCCAGCCCATCCTCGATGGCCTGGTCCATGGCCTGGAGCTCGGTGGTGGTCTTCTGGCGCAGCTCGGTCAGGGGCGTGCCGCTCAGCCCCTGCGCCCGCCGGTTGTAGGTGGCCCACGCGGCGTTGCGGCGATTGATGAGCGCGGAGAACTTCAGCTGCTTGCCGAACAGCCGGTTGAGGCGGGTATCGTGCTGGCCGGACAGCGAGTCACTCATCTGCTCGTGCCACGCGAAGCTGGGCGTGTAGTACGTGAGGCCCTGGGCCGGCACCTGCTGCAGGAGCGCCGGGTTGATCGGGTAGCCCGTCATCCCCGTGGGGTACGGGTACTGCTGCTGGGCCCGGAAGTAGAGGTTCTTGGGGGCCGTGGCCTGGCTGCTGAAGATGGGGGCGAGGATGCCGCCGGCCTTGCCCTTCAGATCCTTGTAGGCGATGCCGTTGGCGGCGTACGCGTCCTCGAAGATGGCGCGGTAGTCGGCGCCGTGCCGCCCCATGCGCTCGTTGAAGAGGCTGTAGTCGTAGTACTTCTCGCGGACGAACTCCTTGCAGGAGCGGAGGGTGGTGCCGTTGGCCTCCATGGCCTGCAGCTCATTCTGCTGCGCGACGTCAGACTCGGTCAGGTTCTGGAAGTTCTTGCGGTGCAGCACCTGGGTCTTCAGCAGCGAGCCGCTGTAGGTGCCGGCGTTGCTCTCCACGAAGCTGGAGCCCAGCTCGGTGTTGGGCGCGATGCGCGAGGTGGCCAGGCCGCCGCCGAGCGAGTCAGGCAACTCCTCCACGTGCTGCGCCGTCAGCGCGTTCCACTCCTGCTGGTACGCGTCGCCGATGAGGGTGTGGCAGCGCGAGGCGTGCTGCTGCCCGCAGGTGGTCGTCAGGTAGCCCGGCTGCGTGCAGGTCTCCAGCGAGGGCAGGGGGCACAGCGGCACCGGATCCAGCGCATGGGCGGTGCCCGCGCCCAGCAACACCGTGAACGAGGTGCCCGCCAGGGCTCCTCCGCGGATCCAGCGTCCCATCAGGTTCTTCAGCTTCATGATTGCTTCCCCGTTCGTCTTGAATGGCGGACTTGCCGGGTTCTCCTTGAGCACGATGCGTGCCGTTCCCCCGCCCAGAGGGGCGCGCAGAGAGGGAGCTCGGCAGAGGGGCTCGCGGCTGTGGACGGGCCGTCCACAACGGGGCTCGGGCGTGGACGGCCCGTCCACAAGGGCTGCGGAGCCCGCTCGGGACAGGGGGCTTGCCGCTGCTCCCACGGCTCGCGGTAGCCTCCGGCCATGCGCAGCGGGTTGGCGGAGGACAGGGGCGGTCCAGCACCAGCGGAACTGGAGGTGGTGGTCCCCGAGCCTCCCCCGCGCGCCCTCACCCCGCGAGCCCTCGGGCTGGGCAGCCTCATCGGCGCGGTGATGTGTCTGTCCAACCTCTATGTAGGACTGAAGACGGGGCTGGCCTTCCCCGTGGCCCTCATCTCCTGTGTGGTGGGGCTGGGGGCTTGGCGTGTCCTGGCCCGTGTGCGCGGTGCGAGGGGCGGCGCGGGGCTCAGCTTGGTGGAGACGAGTGCCATGCAGTCCACGGCCTCCTCCGCGGGCTACTCCACCGGAGGCACCATCATCTCCGCCAGCGTGGCCTGGCTGATGCTCGCCGGCTCCCACCCGCCCGGCTGGGCCCTGTTGCTGTGGACCCTGCTCGTCTCCGCGCTCGGCGTCCTCTTCGCCGTGCCGCTCCAGCGCGCGTTCCTGCGGCGCGAGCCCCTCACGTTCCCTACCGGGCTGGCCGCGGCCTCGGCGGCGCGCGCGCTCCACTCGGGAGGAGAGGAGGGGAGGCAGGGCGCACGGGCGCTGGGGCTGGCGGCCCTGGTGGCCGCGCTGCTGGCGCTGGCTCGGGATGGGCTGAAGCTGTTCCCTACCTCGCTCGCGCTGCCCGGGGCGGTGCGCGGGCTTCCGCTGGCCTCGCTCTCCTTCTCGGTGGAGACCGGGCTGCTGCCGCTGGGCGCCGGGGCGCTGGTGGGCCCGCGGATCGGAGCCTCGCTCCTGCTCGGCGCGGTCGCGTGCTTCGGCGTGCTCGTGCCCTGGCTCCACGCCCGCGGCGCCATCACCGAGCCCGGCTTCATGGGGGCTATCGGCTGGAGCATGTGGCCCGGCGCGGCGCTGGTGACGAGCGCCTCCTTCACCCACCTGTTCCTCCAGCGCGGCGCGGTGCGCCGATCCTTCTCCGCGCTGCTGGGGCGGGATCAGGCCGCGGAGGTGCTCCCGCCGGGCAGCGAGGTGCCGCTCCGGTGGCTCGTCGTGGGCCTGGTGGGACTCTCTGCGGGGACGGTGGTGCTGGGGGCCTATGTCTTTGGCATTCCGCCCCACCTGGGGCTGCTCGGGGTGCTCCTGTCCTTCGCGCTCGCCGTGGTGGCGTGCCGGGTGACGGGAGAGACGGACGTTACCCCCACGGGACCGTTGGGGCAGGTGGCGCAGCTCACCTTTGGTGCGCTCATGCCGGGCAACACCCTGGCCAACACCGCCGCCGCCAGCCTCGCTGGCACCACCGCCACGGCCAGCGCGGACCTGCTCACCGACGTGAAGGCCGGCTCGCTGCTCGGCGCCCTGCCTCGGCAGACCTTCCTCGCCCAGCTCTGGGGCTGCGTCGTCGGTTCGCTCGTCATCGTCCCCGCATTCCTCCTGCTCGTGCCGGACTCCTCGGCTCTGTCGGAGGAGCGCTTCCCGGCCCCCGGAGGCTTGTTCGTGGCCGGCGTGGCCCAGGTGCTCGCCTCCGGACTGGGCGCCCTCTCCGAGGCGGCACGGTGGGGCGCGCTCGCGGGGGCCCTCGTGGGTGCCGTCCTGGCGCTCCTCGAACAGCGCGCCCCCGAAGCCGTGCGGCGCTTCCTTCCCTCGGCTGTCGCCCTGGGGCTCGCCTTCGCGCTCCCGGCCTCTCTGTCTCTGTCCATGTTCCTGGGCGCGCTCGCCGCCGCGCTCCTGGCCCGCTCCAGGCCCGCGTTCGCGGTGGTGGCCACCGTGCCCCTGGCCGCTGGCCTCATCACGGGAGAGAGCCTGGTGAGCCTCGCGGTCACCCTTTATGAAGCGCTGGGAGGCGCCCGGTGAAGTCGCTGCCGTGCTTCTGGAGGAGGCGTTGATGCGCTGCCCCCGATGCCATCGCCGGCTCGCTCCCTCCGAGGCCTGTCCCGTGGATGGCCTCCCTCCGTCCGAGCCTGGGGCTGCTTCAGACGCGGTGGCCTCTCCTCCGATCTGCCCTCCGGGCTACACCCTGGGGCCGCTGCTGGGAGCGGGTGGGGCGGGCCAGGTGTTCACCGCCCACCGAGCGCAGGAGGGAGCTCCAGTCGCGCTCAAGCTCGGGGGGCTCGGCTCGCGCGAGCGCTTCCTCCGCGAGGCCCAGGCCCTGCGGAGTCTGGCTCCTCCGGACGTGCCCGCCCTCTTCGACGTGGGAGAGGTGGAGGGCCGCCCCTTCCTGGCCATGGAGCGGCTGGAGGGAGAGACGCTGGGGACGTGGATGGCGCGCCTGCCCACGAGCGGAGCCGCGCCCTGGCAGGAGGCGCTCGCACGGGCTCGCGCGCTCGCCGAGGTGCTGGGGCGCGTGCACGCTGTCGGCCTCGTCCACCGTGACCTCAAGCCGGAGAACGTCTTCCTGCGCACTCGGGGAGAGGTGGCGCTGCTCGACTTCGGCCTCGCTCGTACCCGGGATGGCCAGGACTCGCTGGCGCTCACCACCGCGGGCCAGCGCTTGGGCACCGTGCACTACATGGCCCCCGAGCAATGTCAGGACGCGCACCAGGTGGATGCCCGCGCGGACGTCTACGCCCTGGGAGTCATCCTCTTCGAGCTGCTCACCGGCCGTCCTCCCTTCACGGGTGAGGCCGCCGAGGTGGCTCAGGGGCACCTGGCGCTGCGGCCTCCTCGTCCCTCCTCGCTGACCGCGGTTCCTCCGGAGTTGGAGGCGATCGTGCTCCGCTGTCTCGCGAAGGAGCCTGGAGCCCGCTTCAGTGACGGGGCGGCGCTGGCTCGCGCGTTAGGGGAAGTGGAGGAGGCGCTGGCCCGAGGCGCCGTGCTCCCCGTGACGGTCCCGGCTCCCGAGTCCGTTCAGGTCCGCTCTCCGGAGCGAGCCACCGCGAGCACCCGCCGGGTGGCCTTGCTCGGGGTGAGACTGCGAGCCCCGGCGAGCGCCGTGCTCGGTCGCGTCGAGCCCGAGGGAGGCGCGCTGGGAAGGCTCCAGGGGGAGCGGTGCCTGGTCTCCTTCCACGAGCACCCCTCCCCAGGCGTGGGCCTGCGCGCTGCGGCCCGGGCGGCTCGTGGCCTGCTGGGGGCTGGGTTGATCCAGGAAGCGGTGCTGCATGTCGCCGAGCTGCGGGTGCGCCCCGGACGCACGGGGACGCGCCTGGCTGGTGCCGCGCTCGAGAATCCCGAGGCCTGGTGGGTGGAGGCTCCAGGGCCCGCGGGGGTTGCCCTCACGCCGGAGGCTGCCGCGCTGCTGCCCTCATATGAGGTGGTGTCGCCCGGTCCAGGCCGCCTCGCGCTGGCCGAGCAGCCTTCGCTCGCCACCGAGGCCGAGACGCGAGGAGATCGGCTGCCGCTGGTAGGCCGGGAGACGCTGCTCGCCGAGCTGCTGGCCACGGCCCGCCAGGCGCTCCGTGAGCCCACGCCCTGCCTCACGCTCCTGGAGGCCGAGCCCGGGCTGGGCCGCACGCGCCTGCTGGCCGCGGTCGCCGAGGCGCTCTCGCAGGAGGGTGTCACCGTCCTGTCCCTCCAGGCCCCGGCGCCGGACGCAGCCCGAGAGCCGCTCTCCACCCAGCTCGATCGCGCGCTCGACTCCTGGAAGGTGTCTCCTCCCGCCTCGGTGCCCGAAGGCAGCGACGCGGCGGCCCGCTTGAGTGCCCGGCTGCGCGAGCTGGCCCAGCAACACCCCCTGGTGCTGCTGGTGGATGACGCGCACGACGCGGATGCCCTCGGGCTCGATGCGCTCGAGCGCGCCACGCTCAGTGGAGCCCGGCTGCCGCTGTGGGTGTGCCTGTCCGCGCGCCCGGAGCTGCGCACCCTGCGGCCCCTCCTGGGCGACCGCGCGGCACGCCATACTTCGCACGCGCTGCCGCCATTGCCGGGCCCCGCCGCGCGCACCCTGCTGCGCGAGCTGCTGCGGCCGGTGGAGTTCATCCCCGAGCCGGCGCTCGCCCACCTCGAGGCCCTGGCTCAGGGCAACCCGCTGGCGCTGGTGGAGCTGGTGCGCGCGCTGAGGGAGGCCGGCACGGTGAGGCCGGATCCTCGCACCGGCGCCTGGTTGCTGGCCGCGGACGAGCTGCCGCGCGAGGCCCTCGCCACGCCCTTCGAGCGGGTGGTGCAGCGCACCCGGGACACGCTGCCGCACCTCTCGCGCCTGTTCGCCTCGCTGTGCGCGGTGCTGGGCGAGGAGCTCTCCGTAGAGCAGGTGGAGGCCGCCCAGCACCAGCTGGAGCCCGGGGACGAGGCGCTGCAAGAACTCGCCACGCTGGACGCGGGGGCAGGACTGGGCCGCCTGGCGCGTGCGGGCGTGCTGAGGGCCACCCTCCCGGGCTGCTACACCTTCCGCCACCGCATGCTGCGCGAGGCCCTCGAGGCGGACACCGCCGCGCCGCTGCGCCGGGCGCTCCACCGGGCTGCGCTCCACGCCCTCACGCTCTCCGCGATCCCCACGCCCGTGCCCGCTCATCTCCAGCGGCGCGTGGCCGAGCATGCCGCGGCTTGCGGAGAGCACCTCACCGCGGCCCAGGCCTTCCTCGCCCTGGGGGAGCACCTCCGGGCTGGCCACCGGGACGTGGAAGCGGAGCAGGCCTACAGCGCCGCGCTCGCGCAACTGCCCGAAGGGGAGCAGCCCCTCCGTGAGCAGTCGCTGGGCGGCAGGGGCCGGGTGCGCGGGCGGACACAGCGCTTTCGCGAGGCCCTCGAGGATCTCGCCGCCGCGAGGGTCCTGGCCGAGGCCCGTGGGGACGCCGCCGCGGTGGTGGACCTGCTGCTGGAGGAGGCGACGCTGAGCGACTGGCTCGAGCGGCCGGAGGACTCGCGCCAGGCCGCCGAGCAGGCCTTCCTCCGAGAGGAGCGCCTGACGGATGCACGGCTGCGGCTGCGCTGCGCTCTGGCGCGAGGCCGGCACCACGCGCGTGAGGGGCAGTGGCCCGAGGCGGTGGAGGTGCTGAGCGCCGTGTCCGCCGAGGCGGAGCGGGTGGGGGACTGGGACTCGGAGGCGATCTCCCGCGTGGTGCTGGGCGTGGCGCTCTCCTTCCTTGGCAAGCTGGACGCGTCGGCCGCGTGCTTCGAGGAGGCCATCGCGCGCAGCCGGGCGCGGGGGGATCTGCTGCACCTGGCGAGCGCCCACAACAGCCGCGTGCTGCTCTGGCTGCGGCACCAGTCGGTGGAGCCCGCCCTGCAGGATCTGCAGCGCACGGTGGAGCTGGCGCGCGAGCTGGGCCACGCGCAGCTGGAGCGCATCGCCTCGTTCAACCTGGCCGAGGTGCTCCACTGGCTCGGCCGGGAGGTGGAGGCGCTGCCCTACGCCCGTCGAGCCCACACGTTGGGCCAGCGCTTCTTCGGCGATGCGCCCATGCCACTGGAGGCGGTGCTCGTGGCCCGCATTGCCGTCGCGGGGACCGAGCCTTCCCTGGCGCGCGAGAGCCTCGCCTGGGTGGAGCGCCACGTCGCCGCCGAGCGGCTGGGCCCGGTGACGCGCGCGCAGGTGGGCCTCGTCCGCCAGTTGCTGGCCCAGGGCTCCCGTCCGCCCGGCCCGGAGGACCTCGACATCTGGCAGGGGCTGCTGGAGGAGGCCGCGCCCCACGCCTCGGACGATGAGCTGCTGGAGCTGTTCCTCCACGCCCTCACCACGGCGCTCGCCGCCGGCCAGGACTCCCGCGCGCGTGACTGGTGGCAGCAGGCCCACGGCCGCGTGGAGGGGGCGCCTCACTGGAAGCCCCGGCTCGCTCCTTTCGCGCACCCGCTCGGCTGAAGCCCCACGGCCTGTGGACGGCCCGTCCACAAACCCCGCCCGTTGTGGATGCCCCGTCCACAACCGGGGCCCCCGCGGCGCCAAACCCCTGAAATGACGTCCACCTTTACAGTAAGGCTGGAGGCACGCGCCTTGCCTGTAATACGGGACAACAAGGAGAAACACACAATGATCAGCCTCTCGATGAAGCTCTCTCCCTCACGGACGCTGGCGGTGCTGATGCTGGCGGTGGTGGCGTGGGCCACCCCTGCGCAGGCCGAGGGCGATAGCGGCATCCGTTGGACGAACGGCCTGCCGACGAAGGATCTGCGCTTCAACGCGCTGTCGGCCAACCCGCGCGCCAACCCGAGGATGGTGGCCCAGGCGCTGCGGACGGAGACCTATGCGCTGTTCACGGGAGATGTGGAGCTGCGCGAGCAGATGGCGGACTCGAGCGCCCGCAAGTTCATGGAGTACACGGTGTCCTGCGCGCTGATGCCCGACCAGAGGGTGGAGTGGACGGACCGGTCGGGCATCCCGTACGTGTTCGAGGGCAAGTTGGGGCTGTGCCCTGGGTGGAACACGGGGCCGGCTACGCTGGACTGTCAGCGCTGGGTGTCGGCGTGCGTGCTGGCGCGCAACAACGCGGAGGGCAAGCGGGTGCTCTTCTCGGGACGGGGCAACAGGCCCATGGCCCCGGAGCCCTTCATCCCCAAGCCCGAGGTGGAGACGGATCTGTTCCAGCGCTACAGCTTCACCCGCGTGCCGAGCACGCTGGAGTGCGATCCCTTCGAGGTGGGCGTCTACCGCAACTGTGGCTTCCAGCCGGAGCGGGTGGGGCAGTGCACGCCGGGGACTCGGGTGTACGTGGGGGCGGGCGGGGTGCCTGCGGGCTACGCGTGCGGCTCGGCGCCGCTGGGTGAGACGTTGGAGGGGACGATGGTGCTGCGCGTGTGTGAGGGCTTCAACGCCTGCAGCGGACTCACGGCGCTGGCGCAGTCGGGAGGGACCTGCAGCACGTACCTGCCCGCGGTGAGCTTCGACTGCCCGCGCAGCGGCGTCTTCAACGTGATGAGCGGGGCGCGGAACTCGGCGGAGACGGGGAAGGTTCGGGTGGAGGCGATGAACGGGACGTATCCGGCCACGGAGCAGCAGCTCTTCTCGCAGCGGGAGGGAGGGTTCTACGGGAACATCTTCGGGTTCGGCGCACTGGCCCCGGGCGTGGATGTCTGGGTGGACGGCACAGGCCAGGTGCACAAGGACGTCAGCAACATCCACGTGACGGGCTCCATCTACCCGAAGATGTTCGCCTGCCAGGATCCGAGGTGGACTCGCGCGGACGCGTACGCCAACGAGCGGCTGTGCGCGGTGCCGGGGGAGAACTGTGTGGCGCAGGTGGTGGGGCGCTGCAACGCGGTCGTGACGGCGGGGAGCTACACCGGGCCGCGGTGCCAGGTGGACGACGCCACGGGCTATAAGGACTACGGGCAATGCGTGGACCCGGCGGGGGTGGTGTACCCGCAGGTGGTGGCCCCGCAGCTGAGCGAGCCGTGCGCTAACGTGTCGGATTCGTTCGCCTGCGCGGTGGAGCCCTGAGCCGCGCCAGGCGGACACTGAAGCCAGCGAGGGCACGACGGGCGTGAGCACGTTTCTGTACGGAGAGGAGCTGGCCCCCGGGGCGCGCGCCGGGGGCTACCGGGTGGAGGAGGTGCGGCACCGGGGCGTGGTGGCGGTGTTGTACCGGGCGACGGATGACCGGGCGGGAGTGTCGGTGGCGCTCAAGGTGATGCGGCCGCAGTACACGGCCTCGGAGAGCGCGCTGCGGCGGTTCGAGCAGGAGTGCCGGATGCTGGAGCAGCTGGCCCACCCGCACATCGTCCGGGTGCTGGAGTCCGGGGAGCTGCGTGACGGCCGGCCCTGGCTGGCGATGGAGTGGTTGGAGGGGAGGGATCTGGGCGCGGAGCTGGCGGCGCGCGGGCCCTTCGCTCCACAGGAGGCGCTGAGGGTGCTGGAGCCGGTGGCCTCGGCGCTGGGCGCGGCGCATGCGCTGGGCGTCGTGCACCGGGACGTGAAGCCGCAGAACGTGATGGTGCGCCCCGGGCCGGACGGGGGGCTGCACGTGACGCTGCTCGACTTCGGTATCGCCAAGCTGCTGGACCCCGGGACGCATGGCACGGCGCTGACGAGCACGGGAGTGGTGGTGGGCACGCCGCTGGCGATGGCGCCCGAGCAGATCCTCCACGGCCCCGTGGATGCGCGCACGGACGTGTATGCGCTGGGGGTGCTGCTGTACCAGCTGCTGACGGGGCAGCCGCCGTTCAGTGGTGCGAGCCAGTCCGAGTTGGAGGAGCTGCATCTGCACGCACCACCGCCGGCTCCGAGCCATCGGGTGTCCGTGCCCTCGGCGCTGGATGCGGTGGTGAGGCGCTGCCTGGCCAAGCGTCCGGCGGACCGTTACCCGGACGCGGGGACGGTGATGGAGGAGCTGCGCCGGGCGGTGACGCCTTCCTCCGGGAGCTCAGCGCCGCGGACGCTGGGGCTGGGGTTGTACCTGCGGGCGAGGCCCGAGGCGGGGGACGCGGCGGATGATGCGGCGTTCGATGCCCTGGACGAGGTGCTGGAGGCGGCGCGTGCGGGGCTGCCCGGGTGCGGGCTGGCCATCGTGGTGGAGGGAGCGGACTTCCTGTTGGCGGCCACGCCGTTGCCAGCGGGCGAGGTGGAGTCGCGCGGGCGGCGGGAGCAGGTGCTGGAGGCGCTGAGGGCGTTGTGGCCGGAGCTGGAGCGGCGCGTAGCGGGAGCGGGCATTCAGCTGCGGGCGGCGCTGCACGTCGCGGAGGCGGTCGTCGAGCCAGGCCCGGCGGGAGCGCCGCGGGTGGTGGACGGTCCCCTGCTGCGGCAGGGCGAGTGGACGGAGGCCGCGGGACAGGGAGGCCTTCACGCCTCCCGCGAGGTGCTCGAGGGCCTCAAGGCTTGAGGTTGTGGCGGCGCATGAGCCGGTAGAAGTAGACGCGATCCACCTGGGCGGCGGCGGCGGCCTGAGCCACCTTGCCCTGATGCTTCTCCAGGAGGCCCTGGAGGTAGCGGCGCTCGAAGTCGTCGATGGCGCGCCGGCGGGCCTCGGAGTAGGGCAGGGCGGTGAGGACGGGAGAGGCGTCCCAGTCCTGGGGCTGGCCATCCTCCTCCGCGAGCGGCAGGGCATCCTCGAAGACGAGGCAGCGCTCCAGGTAGTTGCGCAGCTCGCGGACGTTGCCGGGCCAGGCGAACTGCTGGAGACGGGTGAGGAACTCGGGGGTGCGCAGGGCCTCGAGGCGCTCGGGGTCGGCGCCGGCGCTGGCGAGGAGCTGCTCGGTGATGGCGGGGAGATCGTCGGGGCGCTCGCGCAGGGAGGGCAGGGTGATGCGGAGCACGGCGAGGCGGAAGAAGAGGTCGGAGCGGAAGCGGCCGGCGTTGACCTCGGCGCGGAGATCCCGGTGGGTGGCGGCGATGATGCGCACGTCCACGGGGATATGGGCGTTGGCGCCGACGCGGCGGATCATCCGCTCCTCGAGCACGCGCAGCAGCTTGGCCTGGAGCTCGAGGGGGACCTCACCGATCTCATCGAGGAAGATGGTGCCGCCCTGGGCCTCCTCGAAGGCACCGACGCGGCGGGAGGCGGCGCCAGTGAAGGAGCCCTTCTCGTGGCCGAAGAGTTCGCTCTCGAGGAGGTTGGCGGGGATGGCGCCGCAGTCGACGATGAGGAAGGGCTTGTCGCGGCGGGCGCTGGCCTGGTGGATGGCCTGGGAGGCCTGGCTCTTGCCGGTGCCTGTCTCGCCTTCGAGCAGGACGGTGACGTCGGTGGTGGCGGCGCGCTCCAGGCGGGCGAAGCAGGCGCGCATGGCGGCGGAGGTGCCCACGAGAGAGCCAAAGCGGGTGGCCTCGGAGAGGGCGAGCTTGTTGCGCTCGGCGCTGAAGTCGAAGCGCACGGAGGCGCGGCCCAGGCGCAGCACACTGCCGCCGCGCAGAGCGCCCTCACGGACCTGGACGCCATCCACGACGACGCCATTGAGGCTGTCGAGGTCCTTTACCCAGGCACCGTCCTTGCCGATGCGCACCTCGCAGTGGAAGCGCGACACGGTCTCGTCATCGAGCACCAGATCATTGAGCGCGTGCGAGCCGATGGAGCAGCGATCCGCACCCGACTCCCACACCGTGCCGGGCTGAGGCCCCTCGACGACGGTGAGACGGAAGCGGCGCACGGAGGAGGGATCGATGCCGCGCCGCGGGCCATGGGGGCGGGTGACGTGGAGCTCGTCTTCCGCCTTGGCTGCCGCGGGATCTCGGAGGGCAGCCTCAATGGAGTCGTCTGAGGGGGAGGCACCGGCCTTGCGTTCCATTGCGCTCATTCAATGGGACGGTACCACACGCTCGATGACGCCGGCCGGCAGCCGTCCTGGGTCTAAACCTCCTCGAACTTTGCCCCCGTGGTGCCTAGTGCTTCTAGATCCTCTTTGATGTCCTGAGAAACGATCAAGGCGACCTCCCATCCGTCTGGGCGGAACACCTTGGCATTCCCCACTTTGGCTGTATCGATGTGCAGATCATCCACGGCGTAGTATTTGCCAACCATGTCGGGGAGCCCATCCTCGGGCTTCCAGAACTGCACCTTTGAGGCGCTCTCGTCGATGCAGCGGATCAAGCGCGTGGCGACGAGGATCAAGTACTGGTCCGGCTGACCCTCGACGTCCGCTGGGATGATCTGCACATCCGCAGGTGCCAGCTCAGTGAACGCGGATGCGGCCTTGACGTGGACGACCGGGACCATCACCCCCGCCTCGGAGAAGTCGAGCGGTCTGCCCGCCCGCTCGATGGGAATGCGCAGGCGCCCCTCAACATGCACAGGGGTTCCCTTCGTGAAGTCCCAGCAGTCCACCTTGTGCCCTTGGCCATCCATGGGCGTAGCGAGATGCCACCGGCGCGGGAAGGAGACATCGTCAACGAGCCGGTAGAAACGTTGCGACATACGGCCCCTCTATCTCGGGCTGCCTTGGGTGACGAGCTGGTTGAGTTCCGTACCAGGGGTCCTGATCTCCTGGGCCAGCTTCTCGAGGGCCTGAGTCAGCTTCGCTCTGCAGATGTCCATGCTTCGGCAGCCAGCGGTGGCCCGGGTGACTCGATCGTAGACGATTCGGTGATACCGCTCGGGATGGGGCCCTCTGTGGCCCTGAATGGGTAGCCGGTTGGCGGGGTCGTTCAGCTTCATTCCGGCTTTGGCGAAGACTTCCTGAAACCTGGGCGTCCACGGTCCGCCGCGCAAGGAGGACTTCTCGTTGCAAATGGTCGCGATGTGATGCGTCTCGATGCAAGGACCTTCGCTGCCACGAGCCTGCGCCGCCATCGCTACCGCGTTGGGGGGCAGCACCACACTCACGCCTTCGGCCGTAATGGCGATCTCCTCTGCCGCGGCCAACGCCTGCAGCGAGACACCCACGTGGCCTTCGGCTTGGACGGCCACCTGTGCCGCGCCTGGCAGCGTCGGCAGCGTCGCCGCGAACTCCTTTGCCGTCCGGCCGATGGCCGCCATCAGCAGCATGGCGAACACGCGCGCCGCGTCACGTCCAATGACCCTGCCGAAGCGCTCGCCCGCCGCGCGGATCTCCTCGAAGGTGGTGGCATACTTCACCTCCGTCATCAGTTGGAGCCAACCCGTCACGAGGTTGTGCAGCGTGTCTACGCCCACGTAGAGCACCAACCCCACGCCCATGACGGCCACCAGCCCCGGCACCACCGGATTGAGCGCGCAGATCATGAGCATGGAGCCGCCCGTCCACAGGGCCGCGCTGAAGAGGGCACGAAATTCCACCATGCCGCCCAGCGCCTTCCTCAACTCGTCCAGCACGGGGCTCTTGCTCATGGCCATGGCCCACAGGTATCGGCCTCGCATGTCCAGGTAGCGCCCACCCACCAGCGCACCTCCCAGACAGTCGCCGTCGAAGTGATGCACCTGCTGACACCAACCCCGGTAGCGCTCGGCCGTCTCCAGGTCCTCTTGTGTCAGAGTGCCTTCCAGCGTCTCGCCGGGCCCCGCTGGCACGATCTTCTTGTCCTGGGGCAGGTAGACGTAGTCGCCACGGTCCGGGGCCAGTTGGAATGCGCGGTCCGCCCACTCGCGCCCGGAGCCCATCTGCGGCACGTCGCGAGCAAGTCGCCGGATGGCCTGATGGACCGTCTCCCCTTCCACGCGGACAGGCTGGAGGTCCGCGGTTCGAGGAATATGAACGACAAGCCCGCCCTCCGGCTGGGGGACGTCAAGGGGGGCTCTTTGTGGAGTCCCGCTGCATCCAGCCGCCAAGATCATCGAGAGCGCAGCCGTGAGCGGTAGCCGCATGCAGGGTCCTCGCCGTGGAGATGCGGCCAGTCTAGGCCACCCAGCAGCCGAAGCGACGCTGCGAAGCCATGGTGAAGTTGACAGTGGTTACTTTCTGGCTGGCCGGTGTTACCCTCCCTGTAAACAGGAGGGAGCGCCTCGTGGCCGCCCGGAAGAAGACGAGCTTGCAGTCCAAGCCCAGCTACCACCATGGAGATCTGCGCCGCGCCCTCATCGAGGCGTCCCTGGCCCTCATCTCCGAGGAGGGCTTCAGCGCCCTCACCCTGCGCGAGGTGGCCCGCCGAGCCGGCGTCACCCACGCTGCTCCCTACCGTCACTTCGCCGACAAGGAGGCCCTGCTCGCCGCCGTGGCGGAGGAGGGGTTCCGCTCCATGGCCACTCAGATGCGCGAGCGCATGAAGCCGGAGCCTGGCCCCGTCGAGCGCCTGCTCGCCTGTGGGGTCGCCTACGTCCTCTTCGCCGTCCAGCACCCGGCCCACTTCCGGGTCATGTTCGGGCCGCACTTCGCCAAGCCCGCGGACCATGAGGGGCTGAGCAAGGAGGGAGGCACCGCCTTCGGCCTGCTGCTGCAGAGCATCACCGAGGGCCAGCAGACAGGCGAGCTGCGGGAAGGCGAGCCGCTCTCGCTCGCGCTCATGGCCTGGTCCCAGGTGCACGGCCTGGCCTCTCTGCTGGTGGACCACCAGCTGGAACAGGGCCAGGGCCTCTCCAAGGCCGAGGAGCTTGCCCTCTTCCAGACCCGGCTGCTGTTCGAGGGGCTGCGTCGCCCCCCACAGAACGGTTGACCGGGCTCGGGGCTGGACTACGGTTCCAGCCTCTATGTCTCAGCGCCAACTGGAACTTACCGTGCCGCGCGTCCGCGCCCGGGAGCTGGGGCTGCCCCTGGGCCGCTTCAAGCCCGGCAAATTCAACGCCATCACCGACGTGGAGGGCGTGCTCGTCGGCCACTGCACCCTCATCCGCGGCGAGGGCCCCCTGCGCCCCGGCCACGGCCCCGTCCGCACCGGCGTCACCGCCATCCTCCCCAACAACGAAAACATCTTCATGGAGCGGATGACCGGCGGCGGCTTCGTCCTCAACGGCGCCGGCGAGGTCTCCGGCATGACGCAGCTCATGGAGTGGGGCCTGGTGGAGACCCCCCTCATGCTCACCAACACCATGGCCGTGGGCGCCGTGTCCGACGGCGTGGCCCGCTACATGGTGGACCGCTACCCCGGCATCGGCGACGAGCACGACGTCATCATCCCCATCGTCGGCGAGTGCGACGACAGCTGGCTCAACGACGTGTCCGGCCGGCATGTGCGCGATCAGCACGTCCTGGAGGCCATCCAGAACGCGAAGTCCGGCCCGGTGGCCGAGGGCAACGTGGGCGGCGGCACCGGCATGGTGACGTGCGACTTCAAGGGCGGCATCGGCACCGCCTCGCGCAAGCTGCCCGAGGCCATGGGGGGCTACACCCTGGGCGTGCTCGTCATGTCCAACTTCGGGAAGATGCACAACCTGCGCGTGGGCGGCCTGCCCGTGGGCGAGGTGCTGGCCGAGAAGTTCAAGGAGGTGCGCAAGCGCGGGCAGACCTACGGCTCCATCATCGCCGTGGTGGCCACGGATGCCCCCCTGCTCAGCCACCAGATCAACCGCCTGTGCAAGCGCGTCTCGCTGGGCATCGGCCGGGTGGGCAGCTACGCGGCGCACGGCTCCGGGGAGATCATCGTCGGCTTCTCCACCGCCAACATCATCCCCCGGCGCACCCAGAAGATGGTCTACAAGCTGAAGATCCTCCTGGATCAGCGCTTGGATCCTCTCTACGAGGCGGTGATGGAGGCCACCGAGGAGGCCATCCTCAACGCCATGTGCATGGCCGAGCCCATGAAGGGCGTGAACGACAACTACTGCCCGGCCCTGCCGCTGGACGAGGTGCGGCGCTTCGTGGACGCGTGCCGCCCCATCTTCGCCTCGGTGAAGAAGCGCCCCCAGCAGAGCAGCGCCCCGGCCTCCCGCGAGAAGCTCCAGGACGCCGACAAGGAGGGCGAGGTGCGGCTGGCCGAGGCCCTGCCGACCGCCGTCCGGGGCGCCGAAGGCATCCCCTATCCCACCCGTCCCGCCCCAGATGAAGCGAAGGGTTCCGCTCCTGGGGGGTCTTCTGATACGTAACGCCCCCTTTTCATCACCCAGGAGTCACTTGAATGGCCCGCAGCAAGAGCAAGCACCGTCGCGTGCAGATGAAGATCCGTCAGGCGTACAAGAAGCGCATGAAGAAGCAGAAGGCGGCCGCCAAAGAGGGCGCCAAGAAGAAGTAGTCCCTCCCGCCTTGCTCACGGCTGCCCCCCCTGGGCGGCCGTGTAGGCGCGGAAGATGGAGCAGCGGCGCGTCCCCTGGGCCGAGCCCCGGGCGTACGTGCCCGTGAAGGAGCCCGCAATGGCCCCCGTGCCGCCGTCCAGGCGCCCCGGCGTGTAGCGCCCGCTCAGGCTGAGCTGGGTGCTGCCCCCGTCCAGGGCTGACTGCGTCCCCAACAGGTTGAAGTCGAAGGACTGGTAGACGGTGCCCTCCAGGGGCACCCCGTCCAGGGTGGCCGTGAGTCCCGCGCCCGCTCGCTGGATGTCCAGCGCCCCCTGGGGCAACCCCACCCCGAGCGAAGTGCAGTCGGCGGGGATCGCCCCCGGCTCGAACTCCAGCGCATAGCGGCCCTCGATGGGGGGGCACGTCTTACATGGAGCGCCACTGTCGCCGCACCCGGCGGCCAGGGCGGTGGCGGTGGTCGCCAGGGTGGCGGCGATCAGCCAGAAGCGTCCAGAAGTCATTGCTCGTCTCCTCTGAGTCGGTGTCGGGACTTCCCCGAGATAGGGGCCATTCCTACGTTGAAATCGGCGCGTGGGGGCCTTGGGCCCAAGGGTGGTGGGGTGTGGCGGCGGCGGACTCGAAGCGGTGGTCCAATCTCGTCTTTGCGGGGCTGTTTGCCCTGGCAATTGTTCTCTTCTCTCGCATCTTGCTGCCGTTCATGATGCCCGTGCTCCTCGGCGGCTTCCTGGTCGTCCTCTTCTTTCCAATCCAGGACTTCCTGTGCCGGCGGTTGAAGGGGCACACCCCGGTGTGCGCCACCCTGTCCACCCTGGCCGTCTTCCTCCTCATCCTGCTGCCGCTGGCCGGGGTGGGGTGGCTGGTGGGGCGGGAGCTGCTCCTGCTGGCGACGAACCTGCCCACCGTGCTCGAGCACGTGGATGTGCGCCAGGAGCTCATCGCCAACCTGCCGCCCGGGCTGAGCCGCTATGTGAGCACGGAGACAGTGGGCTCGGAGCTGGAGAAGGCGCTGGTGTCCGGCGCCACCGCCAGCGCCACGGTGTTGCGGCACGCGGTGGGCCTGGGCTCGGCGTTCGTGGTCAACCTGTTCCTCATGATGGTGGCCATGTACTACTTCTTCCTGGACGGGCGCCGCCTGTACGCGGAGGCCATCCGGCTCATCCCCCTGGACAAGCGCTACATCCAGGGCTTCTCGCGCGACTTCGTCGACGTGGCCTACGCCATCGTCTACGGCAACACCGTCACCGCCATCGTCCAGGGCGCCGTCGGCCTGGCGGGCATGCTCATTGTCGGCGTACCCCACGCGGGGGTGTGGGGCGCCGCCATGGTGATCGCCGCGCTGGTGCCCGTGGTGGGCACCGGCCTGGTCTGGGTGCCCATCAGCCTCCTGCTGGTGCTGTCGGGCCGGGTGGGGGATGGGCTCTTCCTGGCGGGCTGGGGCGCGCTGGTGGTGGGCACCATCGACAACTTCATCCGGCCGCGGCTGTGCGGCTCGCGCATGGCGCTGCACCCGCTGCTCGTCTTCCTCTCCATGTTCGGCGGGGTGGCGGTGTTCGGGATGATGGGGATGCTGGTGGGGCCGCTCATCGCCTCGCTCTTCATGGCCATGGTGCGCATCTACCGGCGCGACTTCCTGGGCATCACCCAGCCGGTGTTCCCCGTGCCTCCCGCCGAGCCGCCCTCGGCTGCCGCGCCCTCTGTCCTCGGGGTGCAGCCGGGCCTCTCCGCGTCCTCCGTCGAGACGTGATGCGTGTGGTTGTGGACATCGCGTGTGGGGTGGGTGAACCTCCCCGTACGGATGACGTGCTTGGGACGATGGACGAGTCGGTGGGGCGCGCTGCTCGCCCTGGCCCTGGTGCTGGCCTCGCAGGTGGCGGAGGCCCAGCAGGCCACGAAGCCGCGGGTGGTGCTCTTCGGCTTCGAGGGTGACCGCCGCGACGTGGTGCGCACCCAGCTGGAGAACGCGCTCAAGAAGAACAAGCAGCTCGAGCTCGTTCCGCTCAAGCAGTACACGAGCGCCGCCGGCAAGGCGGGGCTGAAGGGCGCGGCCTCCCGTTCACCCGAGGGGGTGGCGCAGGTGGCCCCCGGGCTCGAGCTGGACGCGGTGGTGACCGCCAAGGTGGGGCGCACCCTGGCCCTGCAGATCCTGAGCGCCAACGGCCAGGAGCTGTTCACGAAGAGCGTGAAGCTCCAGCGCGGGAAGCTGGCCGCGAGCGACGTCCGGAGGCTGGCCGCGAGCATCGCCACCACGGCCGCCAAGCCTCCTCCGGAGGTGGAGCCCCCGCCCGAGCCTCCGCCCTCCGAGCCCTCGCCTCCGCCCACGGCCACGCCGGCGACGCCCCCCGCGCCTGAGCCCTCCACGCCCCCGGAGACGGGGACGCCGCCTCCCGCGGAGGGCACGGCCACGGCCGAGCCGCCGCCGCCGGGCAAGCCACCTCCGGCCGAGCCGCCCGTGGCCTCTCCTCCCCCGAAGGCGCCCGCCGAGCCGCTGGAGGTTCCCAAGTCCCTCGAGGACGAGTCGCACACCACCACGAACGCGTTCGACGAGTACGCCACCCGTCAGGAGCTGGAGGCCCAGGATCGGCACCGGCACCCGCCGATGATCCAGGTGTTCCTGGGGGGCAACACGACGTGGCGCCAGTACTGCGCACGGCCGGGGGTCAGCTCCTGCGGCGAGTTCGACCGCCAGCCCGAGGAGGAGCAGACCGGGGACACGATCGACTTCAAGTCCGGGGTGCCCTACCTGGGGCTGGTGGGCCAGATCGAGGTGCTCCCGCTGGCGCGCTCGGAGAAGCCGTGGCGCGGGGTGGGGCTGCTGGCGGGCTACCAGCGGGGCTACTCGGAGACGCGGGTGAAGGTGACGACGCAGACGGGCGAGACGCCGACGCGCAGCGTGGTGGCCACCGACTCGGTCATCACCGCCATGCTCCTGTACCGCTACTACCTCAACCTGGGGACGGAGGCCCGGCCGCGGCTGGCGTACGCGGGCTTCCGCGGCGGCTTGTTGAGCCGGGAGTTCGAGGTGGATCAGCAGGCCCGGGCGCCGCTCACCGGCTCGCACCGGCTGCACCCGGCGGCGGGGCTGGAGTTCTCCGTGCCGCTGCGCCACTGGCTGCGCGTGGAGGGCGGTGGGCAGCTCTTCATCGGCCCCAAGGCGGGCACGAGCCTCACGGCCGACCAGGGCGAGCTGGAGCTGGAGGTGAGGGATCTGGGCGCGGAGGTGTCCAGCTTCGGCTGGTTCGGTGAGCTGGGCGTGGCCGGCGAGGTGTGGGGCCCGCTGGGGTACTCGGTGCGCGCCCGGTACACCTCGGTGAAGGACACCTTCACCGGCAAGGGCGCGCGGTTCGGCTGGGAGGAGGGCGGCGTGGCCTCGGAGAAGCACATCGACGTGCGCTGGGGCCTGACCGCGTCGTTCTGAACCAGCACGGCGCGGCCAGAGCCCCAGGGCTCCCGCCGCGCTACGGCAGGGTGACGAACTGGGCGAGGAACGCCCGCGCCGACGCGGTGTCGAGCCGGTAGGTGACGTTGGTCGACACGCACTGCGAGTCGCCGGTGATGGTGGTGGTCACCACGATGTTCGTCTCGGTGGAACCGGCCCCGAGGAACTGCGGGCCGCCCGAGTCGCCGTAGCAGGTGCCCGCATCGCCCGTGGCGGCGTTCTGCGACAGGCGCATATAGGTGTCGTTCAGCGCGTCAAAGGCCGAGACCGACACCTCGCGCGCGTCGTTGTAGCTGAACGAGGGGCCGCCGGGCTCGAGGGCCCGCTCCTGGCCGCCGTAGCCCACGTTGGTGAAGAGCTGGCTGGACAGGGTGCCCGCCGACTTCATCTGGTCGAACAGGCCGGCCGTGGGCAGCCGGGCCGGGGTGATGCCCTTCACCGCCTGCCTCAGGACGATCACGGCGATGTCATGGGAGTCGTGCTCGTCGTGGCCGTAGAGCGGGTGCGAGTACATGCGCCCCTCGTAGAGCTTCGCCGTGGAGCTGAACTGCTCGTCGAAGCTGACCCACACCTGGGAGATGCCCAGCGACTCGAGGTAGGTGGTGCAGTGGGCCGCCGTCAGGAACACCGTGGGGGAGATGAGCGTGCCCGTGCAGAGCACGTCCTTCTGCCCGGGCCGGTACCAGTCCGCGGCGACGAGCGCTCCCACGTTCGGGTGACGGCCCGTATCGGCCGTGCCGTTCGTGATGGCCTGCGCCGGAGCGGCGAGCATCAGGGTCAACAATCCAGTGAGCAATACGAGACGCATGAAGGGCTTCCTTGCTTCCGAGCACGGGGGATCACTCGAGGGAGACGAGCCTCCCGCGCCGCTCGGGGGACGCGGGAGGGTTTAATATTGTATTCTTGTAATTTGCGAATTTATCTAAAAACCTGTTTCCCTGAGAGTGGGGGCGGGCGGCACAGAGCGTGGATCCCGAGACACCCTGGGCGCACCTCGGTCTTGTGAGGCGCGCACAGGGTGTGGAAAGTGCCGCCCCATGCCTGCTCCTGTCCTGAACGCCTGCCGTCGCCTGCGTCCTCACGTTGCCGTGGGCTTGCTCCTCTCGTGCGCGCTGGCGCTGTCCGCGTGCGCCACCGCGCTGCCGGATCGGGGCAAGGTGGTGATGCGGGACGTGAGCTTTCCCCTGAGGGACTTCCGTCTGCCCTCGGGTCTGCGGGTGGTGGTGGAGGAGGATCGGCGCTCGCCGGTGGTGGCGGTGGTGGCGGTGGTGGGCGTGGGCGGCTCGAATGATCCGGCGGGCAAGGAGGGCCTGGCGCACGTGGTCGAGCACCTGGCGTTCCGGGCGCGGCACTCGGGCAGCCCCTCGGTGTGGACGCGGCTGGAGCAGGTGGGCGCTGGCCAGTTCAACGCCTTCACCATCCTGGATCACACCGCCTACGAGACGCTCGTGCCGCGGGAGGCGCTGCCCGCGCTGCTGAAGCTCGAGGCGCAGCGGCTGGCCTCGCCGCTGGCGGGCGTCACCGAGCAGGTGTTCGCGGTGGAGCGCGAGGTGGTGCGCAACGAGCTGCGCGAGCGCAACGAGACGGGCTTCATCGGCCAGGTCTTCCATTGGGTGCAGGAGACGTCCTTCCCGGCGGGGCACCCCTACGCGCGGCCCGTGGTGGGCAGCCATGAGTCGCTCTCGCAGCTCACCCTGGCGGACGCCCAGCGGTTCGTGCGCAAGAACTACCAGCCGGAGAACGTGACGCTGGTCATCACCGGCGACGTGGATCTGGTGGCCATGGAGGCGCTGCTGAAGGAGAGCCTGCCCGAGGCCTGGCACGGCGAGGGCCTGCCGCTGGCGGTGAGCCCCCGGCTGCCGCAGCCGGCCCCCGAGCCGCCCGTGGCGCCGAAGGCCGCGAAGCTGGTGACGCACGAGGCCGCCGTGCCTTCGCCCGAGCTGTACCTGACGTGGGTGCTGCCGCGGGGCTTCGACGAGGCGAGCTCGGTGCACGACTTCGTGCGCGCCAGCCTCTCCTCCGAGCTTGGCCGCGCGATGTTCACCGATGGCGACATCGCGGGCGTGGGCACGGAGCTCATCCCCGGCACGCGGGCCTCGCTGCTGTTGGTGCGCGTGCCGCTCAACACGGGGGCGCACCCGGAGGAGTCCGCCGAGAAGGTGCTGGATCAGGTGTACCGGGTGTGGATCTCGGAGGGAGGGGCCGGAGATGTGCTGGAGCGCCAGCTCTCCTTCCAGCGGATGCAGCGCAGCGTCGTCATCGGCATGGCGCTGGAGAGCGAGGATCTCCTGGCGCGGGCGGTGCGCCGGGCCGAGCTGACCCACTTCTCGCTGGACGCTCGGGCCTATGGCCGCACCCAGGCCGCGCTGGCCGCGCTGGATGGCTCCAAGGTGACGGACTTCGCCTACCAGTGGCTGCAGCGCGACCGGGCGCGGATCCTCCTGGTGAAGCCCGGGGAGAGCGGGGTGCCGGCGTTGAGCTCCGCCACGGGCCTGCCGCCGGATGATGCGGTGGCGGCAGGGCCGCAGGGGCCGCTGCCCGCGGCGCTCACGGGCGCCCCGCCGGTCACCTCGGTGCGCCTGGACAATGGCCTGGAGGTGCTGCTGGCGCCTCGGCCGGGCCTGCCGCTGGTGAGCGTGGGGGTGGCGCTGGGCGGCGGCGAGGTGAGCGGCAAGCCGGGCGTGGCGGAGCTGGTCGAGTGGGTGGCCTTCCGCCGCTCCGACTTCCAGGGGCAGCCGGGCGACTATGGCCTGCGCAGCTCGCGCCAGCTCTACCGGGATCACCTGCGCTACGGGATGGCGGGCGCGGCGGGCAACGTGGGCAACATGCTGGCGATCCTGGGCGAGCAGCTGTCGAGAATGGGCACCGAGTTCGCCGTCCTGCGCTTCTTCAACGAGAACGTGCTGCCCTGGCGCAAGGCGGTGGATGCGTACCCCGAGGCGCGGGCCTACCGGGTGATGCAGCAGGCGCTCTACGGCGAGCACCCCTATGGCCACTCGATCACGGCCGAAGATCTGGCGAAGGTGACGCAGTCGGAGGTGGAGGGCTGGATCTCCCAGGTGCACCGCCCCTCGAACGGGGTGGTGGTCATCGCAGGCGAGTTCGATCCCCAGCAGGTGATGCCGCTGGTGCACCAGTACCTCGGCGGCTGGGGTGGGAAGGGCGCGCCGGTGGAGGCTCCGCCGCTCTCGCCGCTCGTGAAGCCTGCCGGGAAGCCGGAGGTGCTCGTCACTCCGCGCCCCGGCGCGACGCAGGGACATGTGCAGCTGGCCTGCCGGCTGCCGGAGGCGACGCCTGAGGCGGCGGCGCGCTACTCGGTGATGGCGGGGGTGCTGAAGGCGCGCATGTGGCACCAGGTCCGCGAGCAGATGGGAGCCACGTACGGCTTCCACACCCAGGTGTCGATGGCGCGTGGCGGCGCGGCCCACCTGCTGATGGAGGGGGTGGTGGACTCCTCACAGCTCGGGGCCTCGATGGCGGCGGCGCGCGCGGCGCTGGTGGCGTATGGCAAGGAGGGAGTTCCGGCGGCAGAGGTGGAGAGTGCACGCAGCCGGCTCCTGTCCGAGCAGGCCGTGTCGCTGACGACGTCCGGGGACTGGGTGGCGGCGCTGCTGAACGCGCGCGTGCTGGGCTGGGACGCCGAGGCCGTCAGCCGCCGGCCCGCGCTGCTGCAGGCGGTGACTCCGGCGGATCTGCAGAAGGAGTTCGCCGCCTGCTCCGAGCGCCTCGTGGTGGGGGTGACAGGCGATGAGGGGCAGGCACGCACGGCGGCGCAGGCCGCGTTCCGCTGATTCCAGTGAAAGGGGTTGGTCTGCTCCGCGCACGACGTGCGGCTGGACCGCCGGGTCGCGCTCAAATGCCTGCTAGACGTGGGCGGTCGTTCGAACCGTCCCCGCCGGTCAGTTACGATGAGGCGCATGCTCCCGCTCCTGCTTCTCCTCGTCGTCGCACAGGTTCCTGCGGTTCCCGGCGAAGGCACCCTGGTGTCCTTCTGCAAGCAGGGCAGGCTCACAGCATGTCAGGAACTGCAGAAGGCCGACCCCGAGAAGTACGCCGAGGTTCAGGCAGAGCTCGCGAAGGCGGCACTGCGGCTGGAGGCACTGAGGGTCGCGGAGGAAGAGGCCCGGGAAAGAGAGGACACCAACGCGGACGAATCGTCCGAAGCCCAAGCCTCCGAAGCCTCGGGCGAGCCTCCGAACTGCAATGGCCAGAATCACCACGTCATCTCCCGGCCCATCGCCCAGGCGCTAGAGAAGCACAGGACCCTTCGCGGACTGTATGAGCCTCGGGATGAGCGCTTCAAAGCCCGGGCAAAGGACAAGGATTCGCACTGCGGCTACCAGAAATGGCACCGCGATGTGGACGACGAGGTCATCGCGTGGCTTGAGGAGAACGCTGCTGCAACGCCAGAGCAGTTCATGCGGAAACTGCGCGAGATCTACAACCGCAAGGAGATGCTGGAGAGGTTTCCCAATGGCTTCTGAGGTGCCACCGCTCCCGCGCTTTTTCGCGCTCCGAGATGACATGTTCGGGCCCCATGACACCAAGTTCAGTGACGTCAAACCGGTCAATCTCGGCGAGGCCCCCCTGTGCCCGAAGTGCGGCGGCGTTATCGGCATGCTGACGTGGCTGCCACCGTACCGCGTTGAGTTGGAACTGTATGGCACCGCCCTCGGCGACTTCGTGAAGGGCCCGGGTTACGAGGTCCTCATCTCCGAGCGCATGGCTGCGGCCTTTCGAGCGGAAGGTCTCACTGGACTGCTCGGCTTCCACCCTGTGGAGGTGCTACGTGTGCGCAGGAAGCGCAAGGGCCCCAAGCCTGCGGATGTGCCTCGCTACTTCGTGGTCACCCCCTGCTTTGGGCGCGGCGCCGTTGATCTCGCGCACAGTCTCTTGCGCCGCAACAGGCCCCTCACCTGCCCGGAGTGCTTCAATCCCGGAGTGGACACCATCCATGGCTTCAGCCTGGAGCCGGGCACTTGGCAGGGAGAGGATGTCTTCCGCCCCCGGGGGCTCCCGGGCCGTATCGTGGTCTCGGAGCGCTTCACCGGGTTTGTCCAGAGGCATGGGCTGACGAACATGAAGCTGATCCCTACCGAGGAGTACGTCTTCGATCCGGGGAATCTGGGACCGCCTGCAGCTTCCCCCGAAGCTTCCTCATGAGTTCGGCCACCGGGCTGGACCGAAGATGGGCTCTGGGAGCGCCATGGGACTGACGGAAGGCTGTGTCTACGTGAATGGGGCCTTCGTCCCGCCGGCCCAGGCCACCGTGCCGGCGTTCGATCACGGCTACCTCTACGGCGATGGCCTCTTCGAGACCCTGCGCACCTATGGAGGTGAGCCCTTCCGGCTGGAGGAGCACCTGGCGCGGCTGGAGGCGGGGCTGGCGGAGCTGGCCATCCGCGGGGCTCCTCCGGCGCGCGAGCTGCGGGCCACGGTGCTGGAGACGCTCGCCCGCGCGCGGCTGCCCGAGGCCTATCTCCGCATCACCGTGACCCGGGGCGTCAGCACCCGAGGCCTGGATCCGGCAGGGTGTGACACGCCCACCGTGCTCATCGCGGCGCTGCCGCTGCGGACCTATCCCGAGGCCCATTACACGGATGGCATCGCCGCCACCGTGCTGTGGGCCCGGCCCACCCAGGTTCACCCTCCGCCCACGCTCAAGTCGACCAGCTACCAGCACACGGTGGTGGCGCGCCTGGAGCTCTCGCGCCGAGGCGTGCAGGAGGGGCTCTTCGTCGACGAGGCGGGCCGCATCACCGAGGGCACCGTGTCCAACGTGTTCGCGGTCACGGGCGGGGCCCTCCTCACTCCGCCGCGCGAGGTCTGCCTGCCGGGAATCACTCGAGCGGAGGTCCTCGCCGTCGCTCGCGCCTCCGGCCTGCGCACCGTGGAGGAGCCCCTTCCGGCCCGCTCGCTCACCGAAGCGGAGGAGGTCTTCGTCACCAGCTCTCTGGCGGAGCTGTTGCCGGTGGTCCGCATCGATCAGTCCCGGATCGGGACGGGGAGGCCGGGGTCCGTGTACCAGCGCCTGCACGGCCTCTATCGCCAGCGCCTCCCTCGCGCGGCTCAACCGGGGGAGCAGGGATGAGCTCGTCGTTCCCGCTCCATCGCAGCTTGCGGGTGCAGCGGCTCGCCACGGCCGTCACTCCGTACGAGGCGCTGTCCCGGTTCACCGATCAACCGTACCTCTGCCTCCTGGAGAACCCGGGCCGGCCTTCCGCACAGGGGCGGTACTCGTTCCTGTGTGCCAACCCGTTCCTGGTGTTCCAGGCCCAGGGGACCACGTGCCGCGCGGGGCCTCCGGGAGCGCTCCGCCCGTTACCTGGAGCGCCCTCCGAGGAGCTGAAGGCGCTCCTGGCGCGCTACCGCTCCACCTCGCCTCGGGAGAGCGGGGAACTGCCCCCGTTCCTCGGCGGAGCAGTGGGCTATCTCGGCTACGAGCTGCTCCACGCGCTCGAGTCCATCCCCGCTCCGGGGGCGGACAACCTGGGGTTGCCGGACGCGTACCTGCTGTTCTGTGGCGCCGTGCTGGCCACGGACCACCTGGAAGGCACGAGCTGGGTGCTCGCCAATGGGTTCGGCGACAGCCCCGCCGAGGCCTCACAGCGGGCCGAGGCGGAGCTGGAGGACATGCTGCGGCGTCTGGCCTCGCCGCCTCCTTCAGTGCCCCGGCCTGGCGCGGCCGAATACATCCAGCGGCGGAAGGCCCGGCTGGCCCACCGGCCCCGGCTCTTGGAGCACCACCTCGCCGAGAGTGGCATCCGTCCCTTCGTGCCTCGCGCCCGCTACCTGGAGGCGATCCACCAGGCGCTGGAGCACATCGCCGCCGGTGAGCTCTTCGAGGTCTGCCTGACGCAGCGCTTCGACGCCGAGCACACGGGCTCTGGCGAGGCGCTCTATGGCGTCCTGCGTGCGGTCCACGAAGCACCCTTGGCCGCCTACCTGCGCTTCCCCGAGGGAGAGGTCCTCTCCGCCTCGCCCGAGCGCTTCCTCAGTCTGGATCGGGAGCGCTGGGCGGAGACGCGTCCCATCAAGGGCACGCGGCCACGCGGCGGGACGCCCGAGGAGGACGCCGCGCTCCGCCAGGGGCTGGAGACGAGCGAGAAGGATCGTGCCGAGAACCTGATGATCGTCGATCTCGCGCGGAACGATCTGGGCCGCGTCTGCGAGTTCGGCACTGTCCGGGTGCCGCGCCTCTGCGAGGTAGAGACGTACCCGATGACACACCAGCTCGTCTCCACGGTGCGCGGGCGGCTTCGGCCGGGGCTCGACGCGGTGGATCTGCTGCGCGCGGCGTTCCCCGGAGGCTCGATGACGGGAGCGCCGAAGATCGAGGCGATGAAGGTCATCTCCCGGCTGGAGCCCTCCCGGCGGGGCGTGTACTCCGGGAGCATCGGCTACTTCGACTTCGACGGCGGCATGGATCTCAGCATCGTCATCCGCACGGTGCTCAAGCGGGGCGATCGCGTCAGCTTCCACACCGGGGGCGCCATCGTCGCGGACTCGATCCCCGAGGAGGAGTACCAGGAGACGCTCGACAAGGCGCATGGACTCGTGCTGGCCCTGGAGCTTGCCCATGAGCGCTGAGCCGGCACCGCGCATCGTCCTCATCGATAACTACGACTCGTTCGTCTACAACCTGTACCAGGCGCTCGGGGAGCTGACGGGCGTCGAGGCCCGGGTGGTGCGCAACGACCGCACGAGCGTCGAGGCCATCGCTGCCGAAGACCCCACGCACCTCATCATCTCGCCAGGGCCCGGCAACCCGGAGGACCCGGAGTGGTTCGGGATCTGCCGGGAGGTCATCCTCACGCTGGGTCGGACCATCCCCCTGCTCGGCGTGTGCCTGGGGCACCAGGGCATCGCCGCCGCCTTCGGAGGCCGGGTGGTGCGTGCGCCGAAGGTGATGCACGGCAAGACGAGCCTCATCCGCCACGAAGGGGAGGGGCTCTTCGAGGGACTCGAGAACCCACTGGAGGCCATGCGCTACCACTCGCTCATGATCGACCCGGGCACGCTGCCGGCCTCGCTCCGGGTGACGGCCACCACCGAGGAGGGCCTCATCATGGGCGTTGCCCACCGGGAGCACCCCCTCGTGGGCGTCCAGTTCCACCCCGAGTCCATCGGCACGAGCAGTGGCCTGCGGCTCCTCCACAACTTCCTGCAGTGGGGGAGGGGTGGGTCGGCGGGATGAGCCCACGGAGTCCCGGCCCATGTTCAGAGGCGCGGGCCTGCAGGTAGGCTGAAGAAGCCCGAGGGGGAGCCGCCCGGCCCCTGAGGCGCGTCCCCGCGCTACCCGTTCCGGTCCCGCGCCTCGATGGTTCCCGGGAGCGGCACGCGCTCGTTGCCGACGACCGACATCTTCTCGAACGCTGCTCCCATCCAGTTCGGCCCGCCGTAGGCGTTGACGAGGGCGCGCGCCACCTCGGTGGGGTTCTTCGCGTTGGCCAGCTCCTCGATGAGCTTGTCATCCTGGAGGTGCGAGGAGTCCTCCCACTTCATCCCGGTCTCCTGCTCCCACTGCGCCTTGTAGTTGCGGGCGCGCTCGGTCAGCTCCATCGCCTGCTCCGGGGTGAACGACAGGTAGATGTCGTTGTCCTTGTCGAAGTCGTGCTGATCGACGCCGTAGGCGTTGGCGAACTCGGACTCCGCGCCGCCGTCCGCGCCGACCATGAACATCGAGATCTTCGTCTTGCTGGGATCCTCGGTGCCATCCGCGTTGAAGTGCTGCTCGAGGTGGACAGGCGTCCCCGCGTGGAGCTTCACGTCGGTGACCTGGTCCACGGAGCCGTCCGGGTAGGTCGTCTTCACGACGTTCATGTTGCTGTTGGCGAGATCCACCGAGCCGCTCAGGGGCCCGAGCTCGATCCCCGCGCTGGTGGTCGAGTCGTACTTGAGCTTCTCCACCGTGGCGACGTTGGAGATCCCCGTGCCGTTGTCCTGGGGGAGCTGCCCGGTGGCGAGGAAGGTGTTGTAGGCGGCGCGGCCCTCGTTGGTGGAGAGATCGAACTCCGCCGTCTTGAGCGTGAACTGATCCAGCCGCGTGGTGTTCCCGATGTGGGCGCTGGCCGGGCCCAGCTCGAGACCGAGCTGGAAGCTGTTCTCCACGGCCTCGGTCGGGCCCGCCGTCACGCGCACGGTGTTCGAGCCGGTCTTCTCCACCGCGACGGAGACGCCCTGCTCCTGGGTGACGTTCGTCTGGAGCTTGAGGTTGCGGTAGCTCGCCTCGAACTCCGTGCCCTGGAAGTCCGTGCTGTTCATCAGCACCGAGCTGCCCTCCGGCATGGAGTCCGGGTTGTACGGATCCGGCATCTCCGCCTGGCCCGCCTGCACCTGGGCGTAGTCGGCGTCCGACATGCGGACCTCGTACTTCGTCTTGACGCCGTGGGTGACCTGCCCGCCGAAGCCGACGGTCCCCAGGTCCACCTCACCGCCGAGGTTGACCGACAAGTTGCCTTCCGCGGTGACCGTCGTGTAGCCGTCTTTGCTCTCGACGTTGGAGGTGCTGCTGATCTCCGTGCCGAACGAGATCTTCAGGCCTTTGACTTCGGCCGAGCCCTCCGCGGTCGCGGTGACGCCATGGGGGCTCACCGTCACCGAGGCATCCGTGCCCGTGAGGTTCGGGCCTGTCTTGGGCTTGGACGAATCGAAGGCATCTGCCTGGGGGCTCTGCTGAGCGAGGGTGTTCGCCTGAGGGGCGGAGGTGTTCGCCTTGGCGGGAGTGCTCGCCGCGGAGGGCGGGGTGGAGGGGGTGCTCGTCGTCGTGGGGCGCTTGAACGAGTGACGGAATCCGGTATCCCAGGCCATGGGTCTCTCTCCTTAAGAATTGGGAACGCACTTTGTATCGTAAGCAACCTCAGTGCCACACATGTCGGAGTGGGCTGTGGAGGGCTCGGGCGTGCTCAACCCCGCATGAGGACAAGGAAAGGAGCGCGAGAGTGGAGCACGCGCGCCTGGTGACAACAGTCACCACGGGTGACAGGAGTCACCAGCTTCCCGGTGACACGAGTCACCAGCGTCGAGGGGAGGGTGAGGAATGTAGAGTGCCGCCATGACCTTGCCCCTGGTCCACATCTACTGCGACGGCGCTTGCTCGCCGAACCCGGGAGTGGGCGGCTGGGGCTCCATCCTCATCTCTCCGGCGCACGGCAACGTGCGCAAGGAGCTGAGCGGGGCCGAGCCGGAGACCACGAACAACCGCATGGAGCTGACGGCGGCGCTGATGGCGCTGCGGGCGCTGAAGACGTCCTGCCGGGTGCAGCTCTTCACGGATTCGCAGTACGTGCGCAACGCCTTCGAGGAGAAGTGGTTGGACAAGTGGCAGCGCACGGGGTGGAGGACCTCCAGCAAGCAGCCCGTGCAGAACGCGGACCTGTGGCAGGCGCTGGTGGAGCAGGCGCGGGCACACGAGGTGAGCTGGAACTGGGTGCGAGGACACTCCGGGCACGAGGAGAATGAGCGAGCGGACGCGCTGGCCGTGGCGGCCCGGCTGGCGCTGGCTGCGACGCTGGGCCGCTAGTGGAAGGGTTGACGTGCCCCGGTGGCGATGTTAGCCAAAAGGGGTCGGACCGCAGCTGTGACGCTGCTGCGGGCCTCTTCTCCGAGGAGGCGCACAAAGCTACGTCACCTGACCGCGTGGGCTGCAATGCCCGAGGCGCGGGGAGGTGGCGAGCGTTCGTCATCTCCCCCGCAGAGAGGATGAGGAGATGACCGCGAAGCTTCCGCCTGACGAAGTGGCCACTGCATATGACGTCTGGGCAGACGTGTACGACAGCCAGAGCAACGCCACCCGAGATCTCGACGCCCTGATTCTCCGGGGGCAGGACCCCTCGCTGTTCCGAGGCGACGTGCTGGAGATCGGGTGTGGCACCGGGAAGAACACCGAGTGGCTGGCATCGCGTGCGCGCAGCCTGCTGGCGCTGGATGCCTCGGAGCAGATGTTGAAGCGCGCCCGGGAGCGCCCGGGGGTGCAGCACGTCCAGTTCCTCCAGCAGGATCTGCGCGAGCGCTGGCCGGTGCCAGACGCCTCTCGCGACACGATCACGTGCAATCTGGTGCTGGAGCACATCGAGGACCTGTCCTTCGTCTTCTCCGAGGCGAGACGCGTCCTCAAGCCCGGCGGCTTCCTCTTCATCTGCGAGCTGCACCCGTTCCGGCAGCTTCAGGGCAAGCAGGCCCACTTCGTGAACCCGGAGACGGGCGCCGTCCAGACTGTCCGCAGCTACCTGCACGACGTCTCGGACTACCTGACTGCGGCCCTGGGCGCGGGCCTCGTGTTGGTCCGGGCGCAGGACTGCAGAGACGACGGTGCCCCGAGGACGGCGGTGCCGCGCCTGCTGGCCTTGCTCTGGCGAAGCCCCTGACGAGGAGGGGGGCGAGCGGGGTTTTGTCCAGGAAGGGGCGTGGCTCAGCGCGGCGGGTTGTTCTTGGTGGCTGCGGCGGGAATCGAACCCACCGCTCGGAGCTTCTGGCGAGAGCGCTCCAGCCCAAGCCGGTCCATTGGAGGGCGCCCAGAAACCCGCCCGATCTCCTGACTGCTGCACGGGACGCAGGCTCCAGACACCTCCCCGCCGGTCCACCAGGCTCAACTTGCGCTCTGCTCTGCCTATACGCCTCTCATCACCTTCAACCCGTGATGGGCGCGGGGCCGCTCCCCCCTCATGGGGAGTTGCCTCGCAAGCGGATCTCCTGCGTGATCTGATCGCTGTCGCATTCGAAGTGGGTGCAGCCGGATGCCTCCACGGAGAGGCCGGCGCGCCCTCCCACGAAGGGCGTCTCCGGGCCGGAGAAGGTCAGGGTGAAGGGCATCTCTGCGATGCAGTCTCCGCAGACGCAATCACTCGCCTCGGTGATGCTGAACCGGCGGGACTGGCGCAGCGTGCCGCAGATACAGACCCCAGGCGAGTCGTTCACGAGGACCGGTGCGGTGCAGCTCACCGTGCCTGTCACCGTCGCCACGCCCGTAGCCTGGGAGACCGAGCCCTGACGCTCCAGCGAGAGCGTCAGCTCCAGGTGCCTGAAGAGGGAGAAGAAGGTCCTCCCACCGGCGAAGTCCTCCAGAGACGCGGACATGATGAAGTAGGTCACCCCCGCCTGGGCCTCGAAGATGACCTCCGTTTGTTCCGCACAGGCAATCTGGGTGAGCTGGCCCGGCGTCCCCGTATAGACGGAGACGGGGCCTGTCCCCGTGCGGACCGTATAAGGCCCGTCGGTGTCCGGGGTGAAGACATACCAGACCGTGTGATCGTTCCCGAAGCAGTCCGGGTCTGGCGGATCCTGTCCAGTGGTCGCGCTCGCAGTGTCGAGAGTCTCCTGGAAGGGCAGCGCGCCCACCACCGTGGCGTTGGCGATGTCGTCATTGGGCGGGGGGAGCGGCACCTCGAGCGAGAGCACCAGGTCCCCGCCACCGCCGCCATACGGGCTGCCCACCAGGAGGTAGTAGGTCTGGCCCGCCACCGTATCGAAGACGAGGCGGGCTCCTGGAACCGGGAAGACGCAGGCGACTGGCTCCGCTGGGGTGAGGGCCCCGCGCGAGCCCGTAAAGATCCCGAGCACCACAGGGTAGCTGCTCCCCTCCGCTGTGGCGGCGATCGCCATGTCCTCCGTCGGGGCGATCTTGTACCAGACCGTCGCTCCATTGCTCCCGAAGCAGTTCAGCGGGTCGTCGCTCGCAGCGGTCGCCTCGCGGGTGTCGAGCTCGTCCGTGAAGGGAAACGTGCTGACCACCGTGGCGCTGTCGAAGTCATCGTTCGGCGGAGGCGGGGAGGTCTGGGCCTGAGCCATGGGGCCGCTGAGCAGGACGACCCATAGGAGTCGCCGCAGCCACTCCAGAAGTCCATTCCACGTCCGCGTCGAAGTCACGTCCCTCTCCCAGGTCAGGGGTGTGCCGGAAGCACCAGCCTTCGCGCGAGGGTATGCATGGGCACCCAAGCGGCCAGCCGTCTTGGAGGGAGTCGGGGTGTTCTCCGTGCAACGGCCCAGCCTCATGCCGCGCCTGGGGTACTGACGGCAAGGCGGAGGCTCAGCAGCAGCCGCCGCCCCAGGCCATGGCCACGGAGAGCGGGAGATCATGCTGCAAGACGACGAGCGTCTCTGCCAGGAAGATCACACCGACCGCCGCGCTGGCCGCCCGCCTCCATGGAGGCCTCACCCAAGCCTTCGACGCTTCATGAGCGATGTCTCCCGCGGCCACGTGCATGCATGGCAGCGCCATGGGCTCTGGGAAACCCGAACCGGCTGACCCTCCTCCCTCGCGGCAGCTCACCGACGAGGAACTGGAGGATCTCATCGAGGACGAGGACCTCACCGCGCACCCGGTGCACTTCGACAGCCAAGGCGGCCCCACCCCAGTGCTGGTGGAGCTGTCGCCACAGCGGGAGGACGCGGTGAAGGCCGATCCGTCCAAGCCCTCGGTTCGCGCCACCACCGGCTTCCGCCGCACGCTCCGCGGCTGCGGTGAGTGTCAACGTAGTTGTCGCTTGAAGGATCAGAGCTCCGGAGAGGGCCGCACCGTGTCGGTGCGGGCCGAGCCGGAGCCACAGGGGGTCTGGGGGCTGTAGGGTCCACGGCGTTCGCACGCGCAGCACGGAAGAGGCAATCAGCTGGCATGCTTCATCTCCTGCGCTGTTGGAGTGAGCTGAGGAGAAGGGCCCAGGCGCACCGGAGCTGCGGGCGTCCAGTTACGCGTGGCGCCGCGCCAGCGCTCCGAGCGACGATAGGCCGCCGGGCGAAATCCGCCCCCGGCTGGAAGCGGTGGAGTAGGGGCGCTGACCCCGAAAGTCCGTAGCCAGCTGGACGGAAGCATAACCCCGGCGAGATGACGCTTCCGAGGAGAGCCGGATGCGGTAAAGCCGCCTGTCCGGTTCGAGGTGGCGGGGGCTGGAGACGGAGTGATGGCGAGTTCTAAACGGGCACGAAGCCGGAAACGGCGCATACGGCCAAGAGCCGCCTGCACACCACCGCGCCAGCCCTCGACCCTACCCAGAGGGGGCGTGCGCCTCTTCTTCGGCTCCTCTACCCCTGGGGCCAACGACGGGTTCCCCTCCTGCGGCCCCGCCTCCTCCCCGGCCTCCCCGGCGGGAGGGAGCACTTGAGGGCCGGTTGCGAGAGCAACCGGCCCTTTTTTGCTGCCTGTTCGAGTTGCCTGTCGGCGTTACCGCGCCTCCGCCGCCACGCTCTCCTCCAGCGGGCTCGCGAGGAGCTGCGAGCGGCCGGAGCCGGCGGGCGCCACCCTCTCCACCGGCCTGGGGGTGGGGAAGTCCACGCGCGGCAGTTCCAGGGCTGACGGCCGCGTAGCGGTCGATGCGTCGGGCTGGGGCGCCAGCGATGCGAGCGAGGTGCTCTGGGGCATCATGTACACACCTACCAGCGTCGTCGCGTCCGGATCCTTGCTCACGTTCATGGAGCTGAGGGGCGCGTTAGCGGTCTTGTAGTAGTGGTAGTACGTGATGTTGACGTAGTGCAGCGCCTGCTTGCGGCGCTTCTCGACCACGGACACGTAGTACACGCCGTCGGTGGGATCGAGCTGGCCGATCTTCGCCGGCATGGTCCAGTCGCTGGATCCGAAGAACCCGTTACCGGTCGCCGCGAGCGTGAGCTTGAACGTCGTCGGCTGCACCAGCACCGCGAGCCGCGAGAATCGCCCCTCGGGGAGCGCGACCTGGGCGATCTGCTTGTTCTCCACGGAGATCGTGTACGCGATCGACCCGCCCGCGACGTTCACGTCCGGGACCAGGTCGTGGTTCTCGTCCACCGTCGTGTACGGGTACTGGTCGATCTTGCTGAGGATGTCCTGCCAGTAGACGAACGTACCCACCGGGCTGGTGGGCACCTCGAACATGTCGGTCCCGTTCAGCACGCTGACGAACGTGGGCTCGGAGAGGTCCACCACGCCCAGCGCGAAGGACCCTTTCTCGTCGCCCACCTGCCCCTGGTAGTACACCTGCAACACGAGGTCCGTCGCGTTGAGCGGGATGGGGGTCGGGAACTCGAAGGTGTAGTCCTTCCCGGCGTCGGGCCCGAAGGAGAACGGCTGGGACACCGAGAGGCGGATGTGCTCCTCGCTGGACCGGTACTGGGCGCACGGCGTGATCAGGTTGCCCGCCTCGTCCGCCTGGAACTCGCCGGTCAGGTCCGCCTGGTAGCAGTTGTTCACGTGGAAGCGCGCGATCGCGGTGATGGTGCCGCCCTGCAGGGCCTCGTCCTTGGTCCTGTTGGTGACCTTCGCCCGGAGGGTGGTGAAGCCCTGCCCCGTCTGGTGATCGACCGCCGCGTACGGCCCCCCCGCCTGGGGCGGCCCCACCTCGAGCTTGCCGCGGAAGAAGTGGTTGAGGAACCCCGCGGAGTAGCTCACCGCCGTGGAGAGGAGCGGCTGGTGGACGGCGTCGAAGTTGAACCGGTTCAGTGCGAACACGCGCTCGGTCGAGTAGGTCTGCGCGACGTTGCCCCAGGTGTACGTCACCGAGAGGCCCTTCACGTTGAGATCCTGGTCGAAGATCGAGTGCGTTGAGGCCTTCTGGGTGGTGAACGAGCCGTAGCTCGCCGGGTACTCCATCATGGTGCAGCCGACGGCGGGGTAGCCGCACAGCGCCTGGATCTCGTCCGGCACCGGCAAGTTCGAGTCCTGGTAGAGCTTCTCCACCGTGTAGGGGACGGGAGTGCCCGGCGTGGGGTTGCTGTATTTCCCGGCCGTCACGAATCCCAGGATCTTCCAGAAGTTCGTCCCCTTCGTCACGAAGCGCGGGTTGGTGAACTGGGCGACGCCCGTGTTGGAGGGGTTGGTCCAGAAGTCGCCCGCCTTCTTCAGGCCGGCCGTGCCTGGGAAGACGGGGCTCCCCATCTGCCCGTACTCCTGGACGTGGTCGATTCGCTGCTTGGTGTAGCGCTCGTACAGGCTGGGGTCGTAGAGGGGGAAGAGCAGGATGGGGTGCTCGTCGAGGTGGTCGTCGTTGCGGACGTGCTGCGGCTGCGTCATGTCCTGCAGGTGGTGCACCGCCGCGGCCAGGTAGATGAAGAAGTTCCCCATCGACGCCTGCCGCTCCTGGTACGACTGGCTGGGAGTGCCATCGTTGTAGGTGAGCGCGCGGGTGAGCTGCTCGCGCGCGTCCGCGACCGAGGTGGTCTGCCCGCTGATCTGGCTCTCGTCCTCGAGCACCCAGCGGGGCGAGGGATTGCCCACCTCGACCCCGACGAACGAGAGGCCCTTGTTGTTGGTCGGGTCGAAGAAGTGCTGCATGCCTCGCGAGCCCCGGTCCTCGTACCAGGCGCCGACGCGGAGCCAGATGTCGATCCAGCTCTTCTGCCAGGGCTCCAGGCCTAGGCGCTGGAGCAGGGCCGGGTCCAGGGCAAGATTCGACTTCTCGAAGGCCGTGTGCGTGAGCTCTGGGTGGGTGATGGTGTCGTTGTAGGCCCAGGCCGGGATGGCGATGACGCCGATGGCCGCGACGGCGCCGATGATCCAGTTCGAGACGTTTTTCATGGGGTCGTGTCTCACATTTCGTCGATGCGCCAGACGCCGTCGATGCCACACACGAAGTTGATCAGGTAGAGCCGTTTGGCGCCCTGATCCATTCGCGCTACCGCGTACTCGCTGATGTCCGTGCCGATGGAGCCCTTCGCCAGCGTCGAGTACGAGGCGACGATCTCCGCCATGTACGGCATCAGCGTGTCGAACACCGGCCCGAACTTCTGCTGGCCGTTGACGCTCAGGTAGCGGAGCGCACCCTCCTTGTCGCTGGCGACCAGCGCGGCGTTCATGTTGCTCCAGATCGCCCGGAAGAGCTGGTCCATGCGGGCCGGGTCGCGCGAGTCGACGACGAGGCGGTGCGACCGCACCATGCCTGTGCTGTCGGTGATGACGATGTTCGGCGCGAACACGCCGGCGGGGTAGTTGAGGGAGAGCTGCGACGTCCCACCCGCCGGGAGCGAAAAGGGCCCGAAGCTGTCGAACATGTAGCTCGCGTTGTTCGCGGTGGGGTTCTTGACGGTGAAGTTGACGGCGAGCGGCGCCATCCCCACCGTCGGATCCGCCGTCACGGTGAAGGGGGAGGCGTCGCCGGTGGCGACGATGGTGACGCTCCGGGTGAGGAGGGTGCCATCCGGCGTGGTGAGCTGCGCGGTGAGGGTGTTGCCGCCCGGCGTCACCGGCACCAGGGCCGAGAAGTTGCCCGCGGCGTCCACCGCCGCCACCACGTCGTTCACCGTCACACCGCGGTTCGACAGGCCCGCGGTCGTCCCCGTGACGAGCACGCTGTCGCCCGTGATGGATGCGTTCGGCGGCGGGCTGGTGATGGTGAGCGACGTCGCCACCACCGAGAGGGTCGCCGCTGCGGAGTCCGCGAACCCGCCGCGGTCATCGACGGCGCGTGCGACGAGGGTGTGCGAGCCAGCGGTGATGCCGGAGATCGTCGCCTCGTAGGGTGGGGTGGTCGCGGTCGCGGCCACCACTCCGTCGCGGAGGAAGTCTACCCGGGTGATGGTCCCGTCGGAGTCCGACGCGGTGGCGACCGCGTGGACGGAGGCGGGCGCGGAGAAACTGGTGCCCGAGGTGGGGCTCTTGAGCGCGACGGCCGGGAGCGCGTTCGGCGGGCCGACGCTCACCACCACCAGAGACGACACGGTGACCGCGCCACGGTTGTCGATCGCCCGCGCCGTGAGCGAGTACGTGCCCAGCCCGACGTTGGACCAGGTGAAGGCGTAGGGCGCCGTGGTGGCGCTCCCGATCAGCGCTCCGTTGGAGAGGAAGTCCACCCGGGCGACCGACCCGTCGCTGTCCGACGCCGAGGCGGCGATGGAGATGGTCGCCGGATCGGTGAAGTTCGCGCCGTCCGCCGGGCTGCTGAGGGCGACAATGGGTGGATTGTTGGGGAGCGGGTCCGAGAGGCAGATGTCACGGTCGTTCAGCGGGTTGAGGTGGCCCTCCGCGTTTCCCGTCATCGCCCTGGCGTAGATGCCGCCATCGAAGCTTCCATTGTTGAAGGAGAGGTGGGCGTTGGGAGCCAGGACCGTGCCCCAGAAGCCATAGCCCTGAGCAGCGATGACCGTGGCCTCCGGGAAGTTGAAGAGCACACCCCGTTGGTCGATGCCGCCGCTGAACGAGTGCCCAAAGCCCGTGAAGGTGACCGAAGCGCCGTGGATGTTGAGCACGGCCAGGGAGCCGGTGGGTGCGTCGATGGACAGCAGCACCGCACCGGCGAAGATGCTGGCGTCCATGTCGAAGACATTCACCTGCGGATCTGTTCCGCGGAGCATGACACCCCCCCAGGGCTCGCGGGTGGTCACGCCGTTCATGGGTAGGCTGGCCAAGCGCGAGGACAGGCCGCGCAGTTCAGCCCCCCGAGCGGCGAAGTCGACGGGCCTGCCCTGCGACGCGGTGCCCCGGCTGAAGGTCACTGACGAGTCGGAGGTGAGGCTGCCGCCATACCAGGCGTCACCGTGGACACCGCCGTTGGAGAGGCTCAGGTTGCCGCCCGCAACCAGCGCGTTGGAGGTGTTGCTATCAGGCAGCCCCGCGCCGACCGAGAAGTTGCTCAGGGTGATATGGCCGCCTGCCGCGACCTTGCCCTGTACATCGGTCCCCTGATGGTAGTCCTCGAGCAAGAAGAGGTTGTAGTCGCTCAGGCGAACCTGGATGCAGTCGGGCTCCTCGAGGGTCCGCAACTTGGAGATCTGGGCCCCGCTGGCCCACACCCCCATCCCGATGCCAATCATCACCAGTACAACCCAGTTGCGCGGATGTGCAGCGAGGCCTCGTGTCAGTGTGCGGATGATCTTGGACATCCCGGGTCCTTCCAAGTTTTTGCAGATGCGATCAGGGCATACGGCATCTGAGGTAGACACCCTCATTGGGGCGGAACCGCCATCCGCTCCCTCGAAGGCGACTCTTCGGCGTTGGATGCTAGACCACAGGCCTTGCCACGGGCCTCAAAATGCGTCTCATGCCATTCTTTTCTTTCGCGTGAAGGAGACTGCAACAGCCCTCACGGAAGGGAGGCGCCACGGGGGTGAGCTATGCAGAAGTCTTCCGCATCCTCACCGATTGCAACTTTTCGCCAAAACTGAATTCCTCAGGGCTCTGGACGCGTCTCCCCTGCAAGGGACCGTCCTTCCCAATGGGCAGGAAGGGCGCCTAGAAGTGAGGGTGCGCGTGCTTCTGCCTCAGCGCCCGCATCGCCTGCCTCAGGTAAGTCGAGCGACCTTCTCCCGTGAGCAGGCGCTGATAGTAGAACTCCATGAGCTGGTGTGTCACCTCGTCATCGACCTTCCACAGGCTTGTCACCAACGACTCGGCCCCCGCCACCACCAGGGCTCGGCGCAGGCCGTAGAACGATAGGAGAAATGGAGGCCCAGTGGCGGGGTGCGGCCCAGGGCCCAGCGGGGAAGGAGGGCTGCTGCCGGGTGCCAGCCGAGCCGTTGGCCGGGCCCGTGTCCCGGCCCTACAGCCGCTGGAGGCATACCTGTGCCCATCTTTACGCGACAACTACGTTGACACTCACCGCGCCTCGCGTCAGTGGGGCACCCGACGTGGTGGGTCTCTGCTCTCGACGGAGGCTATCCCGACTACGTGCATATGATTTCCAAGCAGCCACTGACGTGCTTCTGCCCGCGGTGCCAGCGTGAAGACGAAGAACGGAAAGTGGAGAGAATGGAGCGGCGTGCCAATCCGGCGGGGCGCGTGGACTACTTCGTCCCAAGACCGCCTCCCAGCCCCGAGGAGATGATCCGGAGAGTGCAGTCCATCGCCCCGGGACAACTGCCGCCCGAGCTTCGCCATCTGCCTCCCGGTTCGGTGAGCCGGGCCGTGGTGGTCCACAAGGAGCATAAGAAGGACAACGAAGGCATCGACTACTACGCGACGTACGCTTGGCTGGATCCATCCGGGCAGCTTCGTTCCGAGACAGCTCACCACGGGTGGGAAGGATACTTCGGTGAGAGTTCCTACATCGCTCACCTACGAGAGGGAGACGTGCTCCACGTCGTCCGAAGCGACGGCATCGAGTACCTGCACGAGAAAGAGTTCATCACCTGGACGGACAAGACACCGTTCCGCGGCAAGTGGTAGGTGCGGGAGATCGCGGTGCGCTTCGTCTACGTCACGGCAGACACCAGCTGGGCTTCTCGGGATGGAGGCGGCGGGAATCGAACCCACGCCGGGCGGTGCGAAACCTCTAGCAGAATCGCGCCCTTACCGCGTAACCGCCCGGAATGCTTCAGAGTCGATATCCCGCCGCGTCCCGTTTCGTCCCGTCCTGTCCCAGCACATTCCGCAGGCTCCTGCGACATACGTGCAACATGACGGAGGACCCAACCGCGTAGCGGTGGCTCCCCAGGGCTTCAGGATTGGCCGCCTCCCGTCCATGCCGTGAAGAAGTCGCGGAGATCCTGCACCCGCATATCCACGTTCGCGCCGATGGTGGCCAGCGTCGCCTGTTCCTCCGTCGTCAGGATGGCCTTGTGATCAAGCAAGCTGGCCATCACCGCGCTAAGTTCGAGTTTCGCAGTTTTGAAGCCGGTCACGCGGCCACCGCGCGCAGGGTATCGGGCAGGAGGACCAGGAGGTTTTGACGCTCCTGCCTGTTGGCAGGGGTCGCAGAAACCGGTGGCCGCAGGCA